>OGLR01000163.1_pt1 | contig 39883 bp, 38 predicted proteins | sample 1572931 | NCBI WGS metagenome assembly OGLR01 (sample SAMEA2581997, study PRJEB24529) | metagenome | biome: Human gut stool | place: China | collected 2011 | reverse complement strand
CAATTAACAGGGATGTTTCCAGCTTGTTTTCAAGAACAGAGAACTGGACACCCTAATTAAAAATCTAACATAAATCTAACAATTGGCTAACATTTCTAATGCTGGAAAAGCTATACCTTTTCACTTGCTTGTTGAATTCGCCCTTGTCTTTCAATGTTCTAAATCTCTAAAAAACTGAAAATAAAGATAGCAATATTTGGTCGTTTGGCGAAATATTGCTATTTTTGCATCCTATAATATTGCAAACTAGTTTGAAATCATGTCATTAATAGAAATTAAAAGGGTAGAGAGTAAGAAGGATTTGAAGACGTTCATCGACTTCCACTACGATCTCTACGAAGGCAACGAATATGACGTGCCTAATCTTTTCAGCGACGAAATGAATACCCTGAGCAAGGATAAGAACGCTGCGTTCGAGTTCTGCGAGGCAGAGTATTATCTTGCCTATAAGGATGGAAAGCTGGCAGGTCGCGTTGCTGCTATCATCAACCATAAGGCAAACAATAAGTGGGGAAAGAAATCCGTTCGCTTCGGATGGATTGACTTCATCGACGACCGTGAGGTTTCGAAGGCACTTTTGGATGCTGTGGAGAAATATGGCCGGGAGAAAGGCATGGAGGATGTGGTAGGTCCGCTTGGATTTACCGATATGGACCCTGAGGGAATGCTTACCTGGGGTTTCGATCAGCTTGGAACCATGCCTACCATCTACAATTACCCTTATTATCCGGAGCACATCGAGGCTTTGGAGGGATTTGAGGTAGATAACAAGTACGTAGAGTTCAAGATCATGGTGCCGGATGAGGTGCCTGAGAAGTACGCCAAGATTGCGATGATGATCGAGAAGCGTTATAATCTGCATGTCCGCAAGCTCACCAAGAAGGATGTTTTCCAAGGTGGAATGGGACAGAAGATCTTCGACCTCATCAACGATACCTACAAGGACCTCTATGGATATTCCGAACTCTCGCAGAAGCAGATAGACCAGCTTATCAAGTCGTATCTCGGTTTCCTCGACTTCAACCTCATCACCTGTCTCGAGGATTGGACGGGTGGAGAGCATAAGCTCATCGGTGTAGGAATCACCATGCCTTCTTTGGCTCATGCCCTGAGAAAGTGCCGCCGAGGCAGATTGTTGCCGTTCGGCTGGTTCCACGTGCTGAGAGCCATCAAGCAGCACAAGACCAACATCGTTGACCTCCTTCTCATTGGTATTCTTCCTGAGTATCGTGCCAAGGGAGCCAATGCGCTTCTCTTTGCCGATCTGATTCCATGGTACCAGAAATATGGCATTGAATGGGGTGAAACCCAGGTGGAGCTGGAGACCAATGCGGGCGTGCAGGGCCAGTGGGGAGCTTTGACCCCAGTGATGCACAAGCGCAGAAAGTGCTACAAGAAGATTATTAAATAAGGAATTAAGGGATCTCACCTAAAAACATAGGAGGGTTTTATGTCAGAAGATAATAATGAATTGAAAGCCCCTCAGGAGCAGCAGCCGGTGGAATATACCGACGACAATATCCGACACTTGAGCGATATGGAGCATGTACGTACCCGTCCGGGTATGTATATTGGTCGTCTGGGTGACGGTAACTTGCCGGAGGATGGAATCTACGTACTCTTGAAAGAGGTGGTAGATAACTCTATCGATGAGTTCAAGATGGGGGCTGGCGCCAGATTGGAGATTGATATCGAAGATCATCTGCGGGTCAGCGTGCGCGACTATGGTCGTGGTATTCCTCAGGGAAAGCTCGTAGAGGCAGTAAGCGTGCTGAACACCGGAGGTAAATACGACAGCAAGGCGTTCAAGAAGAGTGTCGGCTTGAACGGAGTGGGTGTGAAGGCGGTGAACGCCCTCAGCTCTCATTTCGAGGTAAAGTCGTTCCGCGACGGCAAGGTGCGCCATCTGAAGTTTGAGAAAGGTATTCTGCAGAGCGATGTTACCGAAGATACGGAGGACGAGAACGGTACCTTCATCTTCTTCGAACCGGATAATACCCTGTTCAAGAACTATTCTTTCCACGATGATTTCGTGGAAACCATGCTCCGTAACTATACTTATCTGAACACCGGTCTTACCATTATGCACAATGGCCGCCGCATCCTCAGCCGTCATGGCTTGAAGGATCTCCTGACCGATAACATGACCAATGAGGGTCTCTATGAGATTGTCCACATGAAGGGCGAAGACATCGAGATTGCCTTTACCCATACCAATCAGTATGGCGAGGAGTACTATTCCTTCGTGAATGGTCAGCATACCACCCAGGGCGGTACTCATCAGAGTGCCTTCAAGGAGCATATCGCCAGAACCATCAAGGAGTTCTACGGCAAGTATGAGTATGCTGACATCCGAAATGGACTGGTGGCTGCCATTGCACTGAACGTAGAGGAGCCGGTGTTTGAGAGTCAGACGAAGATTAAGCTCGGAAGTACCACAATGTCTCCGAACGGAGGCGAAACCATCAACAAGTATGTAGGTGATTTCCTGAAGAAGGAAGTAGATAACTATCTCCATATCCACAAGGATGTGGCTGAGATTCTGGAGAACAAGATCAAGGAGAGTGAGCGTGAGCGCAAGGCGATGGCTGGTGTTACCAAACTGGCTCGTGAGCGTGCCAAGAAGGCGAACCTTCACAACCGCAAGTTACGCGATTGCCGCATCCACTTCAGCGACGCCAAGAACGAGCTGAAGGAGGCAAGTTCTATCTTCATCACCGAGGGTGATTCTGCCAGCGGAAGCATTACCAAGAGCCGCGACGTGAACACTCAGGCGGTATTCTCGCTGCGAGGCAAGCCGTTAAACTGCTATGGTCTGACCAAGAAGGTGGTTTACGAGAACGAGGAGTTCAACCTTCTTCAGGCAGCCCTGGATATAGAGGATGGTTTGGATGGATTGCGATATAATAAGGTGATTGTGGCTACCGATGCCGATGTAGATGGAATGCACATCCGATTGCTCATCATCACCTTCTTCCTGCAGTTCTTCCCTGACCTCATCAAGAAGGGCCACGTGTATGTGCTTCAGACCCCATTGTTCCGAGTACGCAACAAACGAACCAAAATCAAGAACAAGCAGGCGGTGGCTGATGCCGATGCCAAGTTGGGCCCTAAGGAGAAGAAAGGCGATTTCATCACGCATTACTGCTACAGCGATGAGGAGCGACAGCAAGCCATCAGAAACCTTGGTCCTGACCCGGAAATCACCCGATTTAAGGGTTTGGGAGAGATTTCGCCAGAGGAGTTTGCCCATTTCATCGGTCCGGATATGCGATTGGAGCAGGTAACGCTCCACAAGACCGACCAGGTGCAGAAGCTCCTGGAGTATTATATGGGTAAGAATACGATGGAACGTCAGAACTTCATCATCGATAACCTGGTGATTGAGGAGGATATTCCGGAGGAAGACTCTGAGCCGCTGGAGTAAGTGAAGAGTGAAGAACGAAGAGGGAAGAACGAAGAATTCTCTCTTTCTAAGCTATAAAGTTCAAAGTAAATGAAGAAATATCTATTTATTGCGCTTCTGGCATTCCTGGCAGTAACTTCTGTCAATGCCCAGTTGCGCATCAAGATGGGCAAGAACAGCCCGATAGAGAAGTTGGGTAGGGCGGAAATCGCCATTACCAATCTCTATGTGGATAGTGTGGATGAGAACAAGCTCGTAGAGGATGCCATCCGAGGTATGCTCGAGAAGCTTGATCCTCATTCCTCTTATGCCACTGCCAAGGAAACCAAGGCGATGAACGAGCCGCTGAATGGTAGCTTTGATGGCATTGGCGTGCAGTTTAATATGGTAGATGATACCTTGCTGGTTATCCAGCCCGTGGTGAATGGTCCTTCCGAGAAGGTGGGAATCATTGCCGGCGACCGCATTGTTGCGGTGAATGATACGGCTATTTCGGGTGTGAAGATGAGCAAGGAGGAAATCATGAAGCGCCTTCGCGGTCCTAAGGGAACGGTGGTAAACCTTACCATCGTGCGCCGGGGCATCAAGGATAAGCTCTCCTTCAAGGTAAAGCGCGATAAGATTCCTGTAACCACCATGGATGCGGCGTATATGATTCGTCCGGGAATCGGATACATCCGACTGGGAAGTTTCGGTCTGACCAGCTACAAGGAGGTGACTACGGCGATGGATTCGCTCAAGAAAGTGGGAATGAAAGACCTGATCTTCGACCTTGAGGATAATGGCGGCGGCTACCTTCAGGCAGCGGCTCAGATAGCCAATGAGTTCCTGCAGAAGGGAGATCTCATCGTTTATACCAGTGGTCGCGCAGCTCCCCGTCAGGAGTACAAGGCGCAGGCTAACGGAAGATGGCGCAAGGGCAAGGTGGTAGTGCTTACCAATGAGTTTACAGCTTCTGCCGCAGAGATTGTTTCCGGAGCCATCCAGGATCAGGACCGTGGAGTAGTGGTAGGTCGCAGAACCTTCGGCAAGGGATTGGTGCAGCGTCCGCTGACCTTCGATGATGGCAGCGAGATTCGCCTCACCATCGCACATTATTATACGCCTAGCGGCAGATGCATCCAGAAGCCGTATAAGAAGGGAGACAGACTGGATTATGCGATGGATCTCGACAATCGCTACAAGCATGGCGAGTTCACCAACCAGGACAGCATCCATCTTTCCGACAGCTTGAAGTATTATACTTTGCGCAAGCACCGTGTGGTTTATGGTGGTGGCGGAATCATGCCCGATTATTTCGTTCCGCTGGATACTACCAAGTACACCAAGATGCACCGTCAGCTGGCAGCCAAGAGCATCGTCATCAACCACAGCCTGAAGTTTATCGATGCGCATCGCAAGGAATTGAAGAGCCAGTATAAGGATTTCAACAAGTTCCTGGCAAGTTACGAGGTTCCGTCTTCGCTCATCGAAGGCATCATTGCAGAGGGCAAGAAAGAGAAGATAGAGCCTAAGGATGAGGCAGAATTGACTCAGACAAAGAAATACCTCGCCCTGCAGCTGAAAGCGCTTGTGGCAAGAGATATCTGGGATATGAGCCAATATTTCCAGGTTTGGAACGAGACGAACGAGATAGTTCAGCGTGCCGTGCAGTTGCTCACCACGGGGACGTAACTATCCAAAAAACGGCTGTTAACTGTTAACCCGTTAACCCGTGAGGTAATGATATAAGAAAAGGTCGTGAGGTTCAATCAGAAACTTCACGACCTTTTTGTGTTTTTATGGATTCTTTCCGAATCCTTTCTTAATCCTTTCCGAATTCATTGAGATGTCTCTCTATTTCTCTCTTATTTATAGTCTCTCTTTTTCCCTCGCTTTCAATATCGAGTGCAAAAGTACATCTTTTCTATCGGATAAACAAATTATTTGCCAGGAAAATGATAAATTATAGCATTTTTAATAGATGGCGCTTGCAATTCTGCACGAATCTTTTTGGATTGTGCAAAATCACAAGCAAAAACACAAGCAAAATAATTCGGTTTTTCTTCTTTAATTCCGCAACAAATGTGTAACTTTGCACCCATATTATCGATAATAGTCATAGAATGAACGAAGATTTTGATATAAGACAACAGACGGTTTCACCTGCCGAAAAGGAATTCGAGAAAGCACTGCGCCCACTGAAGTTCTCCGACTTCAGCGGACAGAATGGCGTGGTGGATAATCTCGAAGTCTTCGTAGAGGCTGCCAAGTATCGTGGCGAACCGCTCGACCATACCCTCTTGCACGGTCCTCCGGGATTGGGTAAGACCACATTGAGTAACATCATCGCCAACGAACTGGGCGTGGGCTTCAAGATTACATCAGGCCCTGTGCTCGATAAGCCGGGCGATCTGGCAGGAATCCTTACCTCCCTGGAGCCTAATGATGTGCTTTTCATCGACGAGATTCACCGCCTCTCGCCAGTGGTAGAGGAATATCTCTATTCGGCGATGGAGGATTACCGCATCGACATCATGATAGACAAGGGTCCTTCTGCACGAAGCATCCAGATAGATCTGAATCCGTTTACCCTCGTTGGAGCCACCACCCGCAGCGGTCTTCTCACGGCTCCTCTCCGTGCCCGTTTCGGAATCAATCTGCATTTGGAATACTACGACCCGGAGACGCTTCAGAAGATTATCAAGCGAAGTGCGATGCTCCTGAAGGTGCCGATAGAGGATGAGGCGGCAGTGGAAATCTCCCGCCGTTCGCGTGGAACCCCTCGTATTGCCAACTCATTATTGCGAAGAGTGCGTGATTTCGCCCAGGTAAAGGGCAACGGAACCATCACCTTCGAGATTGCCCAGATGGCGCTCAGGGCGCTGAACATCGACCAGTATGGCTTGGACGAGATAGACAACAAGATTCTCACCACCATCATCGACAAGTTCCGTGGAGGTCCTGTGGGCGTAAGCACCATCGCTACGGCTATTGGCGAAGATGGCGGCACCGTGGAGGAGGTTTACGAGCCATTCCTCATCATGGAAGGCTTTATTAAGCGTACCCCTCGTGGACGTATGGCTACCAAGCTGGCTTATGAGCATCTGGGCAGAAATCCATACGCTGGGAACATCATGCAAGGAGACTTATTTGAGTAGTATGAAGATAGGAATATTTACGGGTACATTCGACCCATTTACGATAGGGCATCAGAACATCGCCGAGCGAGCTTTGCCCATGTTCGATAAGCTCGTGATTGCTGTGGCGATGAGCAAGTTGAAGCACGCCAGCGAGGAAATCTCGAAGCGTGTGGAGGATATCAAGGCTGTTTTTCCGAAGGAATGTGCAGAGCTGGCAGATGCGACGGATGCATCCAAGGGCTACCGCATGGAGGTGGTTGCCTACGATGACCTCACCATCGATTTGGCGCATCGTCTGGGAGCCAAGTTCCTGGTGCGTGGCGTCCGTTCTGCCAAGGATTTCGAGTACGAAAGAGAGCAGGCTGACATCAACAAGCAGTTGGGCGGCGTAGAAACCATCCTGCTGTTTTCCGACCCAAGATACAGCAGCATCAGCTCAACGCTGGTTAGGGAATTGAGATTCTTTGGAAGAGAAGTAGATGAATTTTTACCAAAAATAAAATAAAAATAGGAGGAAGAAGCGTATGATAACATACAATGTAGATGGCGTGAAAATGCCGAAAATCAAGAAGCGCGACACCAGTGCCTGGATTCGCAAGGTAGCTGCCTCTCATGGCCGCAAGGTGGGAGAGATAGGCTATATGTTTGTAGATGACGAGAAGATTCTCGAAGTGAACAACGAGTATCTGGGTCATGATTACTATACCGATGTCATCACCTTCGATTATGATGAGGATGATGTGATTAACGGCGACATCGTGATTTCGCTCGATACCGTGCGCACCAATGCCGAGCAGTTTGGCAAAACCTACGATGATGAGCTTCATCGCGTCATCATCCACGGCATCCTGCACCTCTGCGGAATCAATGACAAGGGTCCTGGAGAGCGCGAAATCATGGAGGAGAACGAGAACAAGGCACTCGCCCTGCTCGAAGGGCAGAGTATATTGAAGAAGTAAAGCCCTTCTCTATAATTTGAGGAAGCTAGGTTTCTTCAATTTCAGGTAGAAGTATAGAAAAAACAACTGTTAACTGTTAACCTGTTAACTTTGTTACAGGTTGGCAGTTGACATAATGATAGGAGATAAGATTATGGCAACAGCAATCAAAGCAATACCAACATTGCATGGTAAAGAAGCAAAAGAGTTTTTGCGCCATGCAGAAGAGGCCGAGCGTAACTTTAAGGGATTCAAAAATATCGAAGAACATCCCTTTTGTGTAATGGCTCGCAGCATTTTGGAAAAGGCAGGTATGAGATAAGAAAGGAGGCATTTATGTTTCTGAGTTCACAATGCTTTTTTAGTGAATTGACAGATGACTTATTATCCACCTGTCAACCATTCTCGTGTGGCAATGAAGATCTGGATGATTTTTTCAAGAATGATGCCACACGCTATGCTTATTATTTGATGGGGAAATCATATTGTTTTCGAAAGAATGATGACCCCACCAAAATCGTTTGTGCCTTTACGGTTTCTAATGATAGCATTCGTATTTATGATTTGCCAAGAAGCCGTAAGGATTATATGAAAAGTCTTACGCATCATGAAAAGCCTCTGCGTAGATACCCTGGTATTCTTATCGGTCGTTTGGGCGTAAACAAGGATTTTTGTGGAAAGGGAATAGGCAGTGAAGTCATTGATTTCATCAAGGGTTGGTTTATGTCTCATGACAACAAGTCTGGCTGTCGCTTTGTGATAGTAGATGCAATCAATGCTCCTGAAGTAATCTCTTTCTATCAAAAAAACGGTTTTCAACCTCTGTTTACCTCTGAAGAGCAGGAGTTCTTATATACAGGAGGAAAGAAGGGGCAACAAATCAAAATGGCAACCAGATTGATGTACTTTGACTTGTTGTGGATGAGACAATAGTAATTTGATAATTATTTTTGATTATGTTTAGATTTAAAGTTATACTTCTTTTATCATTAATTTTAAGTGTTTGCCCAATTATGAGTCATGCGCAATTAAAAAAGTCTGGTTCAATAGAGAGGGTAAAGGGGTTTACGAATGGTTCCGTCAGTTTGATGAAGTCTACAACAGAGAGAGGGGATGTGTATTCTCTAACGTTACGTAATAATTCAAAATTTCATGATGATGTGAATTTGTTGTTGGGAGATAAGGAAACTGCTGTAAAAAATCTAAAAGACTTTTCTGAAACTTTAAAAACAGCAAAGTCTGGTGAACATTTTGATTTCGAAGTGATGGGACTGACATATACTTTCTTTTATGGTAGCACATTAGGGCAAAAATGTTTTAAAATATGGGCACCTAATAGTGTAAGTTCTGATTATGGTAGGTTGTTTAAGGCAACAATAGATGATATTATCAAATATTTTTTAAACAATGGAGAATAGAGAGTGGATTGCTTTTGCAAATGAGAAAAAATGTAATCACGCAAAGAGCTTGATAAAGAGTGGATTTATTAGTTGGGTAAATACAGCTAATTTTGAAGTAGGAGATATAGTATATTTGTTTATGTCAAATACTAGAAACGTTAGATTTAAAACTCAAGTTGTTGCCGATAATTGTAAGCGTGAGGATTCTGAATATTGGCTTGAGCAAGCTCCTACGGATATTACTTTTAGATTAAAGTTGGTTGCAGAATATTCTGGAGACCAATTGAATGAAAGTGTATTGATTAAGCATGGTTTTAAGGGTGGTAGATCACTTCAAACTCCAAGCTATAAGAATGAAAATTTGATGGATTATATAAAGTCAATCTTTTAAAAGTAAAAGGGAGAAACTAACAGGTGTCTGTTGGATTCTCCCTTTGTCATTATGTTAGCTTTCTGAACTTTTGATTCTCTCCCTACATTCTTTCAGAATCCCAGTTAGTTCCTCCACGGTAGAGGCTCTCAGCATGGCGATTCTCGTCTGGCGGAAATCGGGAATGCCCTTGAAGATAGGGGAGGCGGCCAGGTGGCGACGGGTGTGGAGAATGCCTCTGTACTCGTCGATGCGCTCCACGTTGATGCGAAGTTGCTCCTCCAGGAGGTCAATCTTCTCATCTACGGTTAATGGTGCAGCACCCGTATTGTCCAGATAATCACGTATTTCCTTGAAAATCCAAGGACGGCCGAAGGTGGCTCTGCCAATCATCACCGCATCTACGCCGTAGCGCTCGAAGGCAAGCTTGGCTTCCTCTGGAGTCGTAATATCGCCGTTACCGATGATAGGAATATGGATGCGGGGATTGTTTTTCACCTCTCCGATGAGGCTCCAGTCGGCTTCACCCGTGTACATCTGGCTTCGGGTTCTGCCGTGGATGGTGAGTGCCTGTATTCCGCAATCCTGCAGCTGCTCGGCAAGCTCGGTGATGATGAGGTTATCGCAATCCCAACCCAGTCGGGTTTTCACGGTTACGGGCACGTTGACCGCTTTTACTACTTCTCTGGTGATGTCGAGCATCAGAGGAATATTGCGGAGCATTCCGGCTCCGGCACCCTTTCCGGCAACCTTCTTCACCGGGCAACCGAAGTTAATATCAATCACATCTGGCTTCGCCTGTTCCACAATCTTGGCAGCTTCCACCATGTCCTCGGTGGTGCGACCGTAAATCTGAATGCCCACAGGGCGCTCCTCATCGCTTATCGTAAGCTTGCTGACGGTGCTCTTGATGCTTCGCACCAAGGCTTCTGCCGATACGAACTCAGTATAAACCATAGCAGCTCCGAATCGCTTGCAGAGCATGCGAAAGCCAATATCCGTTACGTCTTCCATCGGGGCGAGGAAGAGGGGCTGAGGCCCAAATTCTATATTTCCTATTTTCATCTGAATCTTTCTGTTCTGTTTTGCGGCTGCAAAGTTACATCTTTTTTTTGAGATAGCCAAACATCACCTTGAATGATGATGTTTTACAAGTGTTCTCATCCCTTTATTTCTTCATCCCTTTATTTCAGCAGATGATACATTCCTCCTGCCAAGGTGCGGATGATGCCCTTCATCTCCAGCGTAAATAGGATGGAGGTGAGGCGACTGATGTCGATATTCGATTTCACACTGATGATATTGATCTGAAGATCATTGGTCTTCGAGAGGATGTTGATGATGAGTTCCTCCTCGGGCGACAACTCTGGAAAGAGGCTGCGCTCGATGCCCTGCTGCTTGGCTCTCATCAGGGTGGCATCATCCTGCCAGCGCATATCCTTCACGAAATCCTGGGCACTGGTGATGAGCGTGGCACCATTGTTCCTTATCAGGTTGTTGCACCCCTCGCTGTAGTAATCGCCTATCCTGCCTGGGAAGGCGAAGACATCACGGTTGTAGGACTGCGAAATATCGCAGGTGATGAGTCCGCCGCCATGAGCTGCACTCTCTATCAGAATGCAGGCATCCGACATTCCCGCCACGATGCGATTGCGGCGAACGAAGTTGATTTTATCTGCATTCGTCTGGGTAAGAAACTCGGTGAGCAATCCGCCTTGCTCTATCATTCTGGCTGCCGTTTCCCGGTGCTGGCGTGGATAGAGGTCGTCGAGACCATGAGCCAGTACGCCCACGGTTTCGTAGCCGCAGGTGAGTGCCTGGCGATGGGCCACGATATCTACGCCATAGGCTAAGCCGCTCACGATGAGTACACGAGGGGAGATCTGCTTCAGGTCGGAGATGAAGCGGCGGATGAGGTCTTCGCCGTACGGGGTGCAGTGGCGGGTTCCCACGATATTGATAATGCGCTGCTGGTTGAGGTTGGCGTTGCCTTTGTAGAAGAGCATCAAGGGCGCATCATCGCAGTTTTTGAGTCGCTGTGGGTAGCGGTCATCGTTCATTGTTATCGGTTCGATGCCGTATCTTATGTCGTATTCCAGTTCTGCCTCGGCTCGCTTTCGTGCCTCGTCGCAGTTTTGGATGGCGTTTACGAGTTTATCCGAGGCATCGGGGAGGAGGCTTCGGATGTCGTTTTTATGCTCCATGATGAGCGTGGCGGAGCCTACTCTTCTATATAGCTCCAGCATTCCTGCAAGGCTGAAATAATTCAGCCTTGTTAAGAGAATGGTATTTAATATTTCCTGTTGGTCTGCCATAAACTTTCTGATAAATAACAATTATTAATAGTGGGGGAAGAGTTTTTCTTTTTATCTTTTCAAGTATTCATACCCAATTCTGCACCTCAGGCATTCCTTCTTGTCGCAGTATTCCTTCTTCAGCTGGATAAGCGCCTGGCTATCCCCGGCGTTCTCCACCTCCAATCCGCACTGCTGCCACATCCTTACTATGTGGTTGTTTTCAGCCTTCAGCTCCTCCAGGAAATCGAAGGCGCGGTCGCAGTATTTCTCTTCGCCACGGTGCCTTCCGTAGGCAAAGAGGATGGGAACCACGGTGTTGATGATGAGCAGATTGAGCGAGAAGGGGGAGAGGTGCTTCTCGTTACGGATGCTCGTGCTGCCGAAGGTATAATGGGTTTCCCAATACTCCGTAACACTGGTGGCAAGCACCTTTTTGGCGTCCTTCACGGTGGTGGCCTCCAGCAGTTGGCTGAGGCTGGCGTGGCGGTTGTAATAAAGGTTGGCGAGCTGTGAGATGCGGATGTGAGGGAAGTTCTGAGGACGGAGACGGAGGAATCGCCACAGCTTGTAATCCATCGGCTGCAGCGAGAACTTATGCGAGAGATAGAGATATTCATTCCTCAGCCTTGAGAAATAGCCGTCGTTCAAGGCATCTTTTTGATAGCGTTCGGGGATGGTGTTCAGCTCCAGCAATCCCGCCTGCCCCATGAAGATAGCTTCCACCTGGAAGAGGTCGTCTCTGTGATGATCCACCGCCCTCAGAGGCAGTTTCAGCGCCCACTGCTCAAAGGCATCGCCATTGATTCCGAAGCCGTAGTTTCTAGCCAGGGTTACGAAGTAGGCATTCTCCCAGTCGCCGTTGCATTGGCGCACACGCTCTTCTATCGCCTCCGTTTTCTGCGAAAGGCGCTCGGTTTGCAGAGCACTCATCCACGAATGCACAGTGAGCTTGGTGAGCGATGGAATTATCTGATAGCAAGGGGGATACTGGTCGATGGTGAGCAGCTCCTGATAGTGCTTGAAAACATTCTCGGGGATGTCGAGCTGCATCTGCGTCAACGGGGCACCCTTGGAGTTTCGGGCTTCCGTATCTATGTTGCCGCAGACGTGCAGAATCACGTTGTCGTATCTTTCATCCTTGTCGTGGGCGTGAAGAAACCAGTCGCTCGCCTTGTCGTGAATCTCCACGTTGCCCACCCAGAGAGTTCCGGCAATCTTGATTTTGGCGTTGAAGAAATCGGGCCCTGCATTGCGGTTGTGCAATCCGGGGTCGATGACTTCCACCTGCCTGTGGTCGGTGGTGGAAAGAGGGGAGAGTGGGAAGAGTTTGTGCTTCCACACGTAGTGAAGTAGTTGCTCCATATTGTTTCGGCTTTTATGGTTTATAGGATTGCCTCTTTCGGATCGCAAGTTCTGATGCTTGTCCTTTGATGGAATCGCAAGCTTGATGCTTGTCCTTTGATGGAATCGTAAGCTTGATGCTTGTCCTTTGATGGTGCAAGTTTTTTCGCTCGTGTGCGGAAGGGGTATTGAAAAATCAGCTGTTAACTGTTAACCTGTTAACCTTTGGATGGGAAATATTTCTCGAATGCCTTGTCGTAATCCTCGCTGTTGCCCAGCTTTCCGTTGATGAGGCAGACGAGTTCTACGGTTGCCTTGAGGCAGAGCTTCTCATCGCTGGCACGGAAGATGTCCTGATGGAAGACGTATCTCACGCCCTGCTTCTCCAGCCATAGGCGCGAAAGGAATTCGTCATCGCATTGCAGCGGAACCTTGTACTGCAGGTTCATTCTCGCCACCACAGCATCCACACCCTTATTGTGCATTTCGGCAAAGCTGAGGCCGCATTCCTTCAGGAAGAGATGGCGGGTATGCTCCATGTAGTGCAGATAGTTGGCGTTGTTCACGATGCCCTCAATATCGCACTCGTAATCCCTCACTTCCATCTTTGTCTCGAATATGTATTTGCTCATCATTTTCTCTTTTTTAGTTACTAAATGAGGCTAAAAGCCCTAAATCACTGCAAAAATAACCAAAATTTTCTATTTATTATTATAATAACAAGGATTTTTCAAGGTTTTTCGAAGAAAAATGTGTATTTTTGCATAAAAAAAGCTGCACTCGGCAATTTGAAAGCAAGCTTTCATTGCGCTCATTTGCATTTTTTTTGCCGAATAGAACAAAAAGTAAGAACAAATAAAATTTAGATAAAGATGAAAATTGCTTTGATCGGCTACGGAAAGATGGGACATATGATCGAGGAGATCGCCCTGCAGCGTGGCCACGAAATCGTATGTAAGATTGACGTGAATAACCCTGAGGATATCGACAGCCCGGAGTTCTGCTCTGCCGATGTTGCCATCGAGTTTACCAACCCTACTGCCGCTTACGGCAACTATCTGAAGGCTTTCTCTCACAACGTGAAGGTGGTTTCAGGTTCAACAGGTTGGATGAAAGACCATAAGGAAGACGTGGAGAAACTCTGCGCCGACGGTAAGCAGACCCTCTTCTGGGCCTCTAACTTCAGCATCGGTGTGGCTATCTTCTCAGCCGTAAACCGCTATCTGGCTAAGATTATGAACGGTTTCCCACAGTACTCAGTATGCATGCAGGAAACCCACCACGTGCACAAGCTCGATGCGCCATCAGGCACAGCCATCACTCTTGCCGAGGAAATCATCGACAACATCGACAGAAAGAAGGATTGGAAGCGTGGCGTAACCTACTGGACAGAGGATGGTCATCACGATGAGGGCGATGCAAACATCACCGACGAGGATTTGGTGATCAACTGCGTACGCGATGGCGAGGTTCCTGGAATCCACGCCGTGATGTATGATTCAGATGCTGATATGATTACCATCGAGCACAGCGCCCATTCTCGCAAGGGCTTCGCCCTGGGAGCCGTTCTCGCAGCTGAGTTCACAGCCAACCATACCGGTTTGCTCACCACATCAGATTTATTTAAGTTCTAAAGAGACATGATTGACAAGCAGAAACAAAACCTTAATATGAAGGTGCAGTGGGCGAAGTTCGCAGTGGTTCTCGCCCTCTACCTCCTCTTCCTGATATGGGTAGAGAGCTGGCTGGGACTCATCGTGGTTCCGTTCATCTTCGACGTTTACATCACCAAGAAGATTCACTGGCAGTGGTGGAAGGATGAGGAAGGTCCTATCCGTTTCATCATGAGCTGGGTTGATGCGCTCGTATTCGCCCTCGTGGCAGTATATTTCATCAACCTCTTCTTCTTCCAGAACTATGTGATTCCATCATCTTCTCTCGAAAAAAGTCTCCTCACGGGCGACTATCTCTTCGTGAGCAAGGTAAGCTATGGTCCTCGCATCCCTGAAACCCCGCTCACTATGCCTTTGACCCAGCACACCATGCCGCTGGTCAACGTGAAGAGCTACGTGGAGTGGCCTCACTGGGATTATCGCCGTGTGAAGGGATTGGGCAACGTGAAGCTTAACGACATCGTGGTGTTCAACTATCCTGCCGGAGACACCCTCTGCAACGAGGAGCGCTATCAGGCAAATGATTACTATCAGATGGTTTACAGCATAGGCGACCAGATACTGGAGCAGAACGGACAGCAGCAGGATGTTCGCGTATTGAACCCTCTGCAGCAGCGCAGCTACTTCGAAAAGGTATATGCTGCCGGACGCAACTACATCGCCAGCATGCCGGGCGAATATGGCGACATCATCAGCCGTCCTACCGACCGCCGCGAGAACTACGTGAAGCGCTGCGTGGGCTTGCCGGGACAGACCCTGCAGATCAAGAACCGCATCGTTTATCTCGACGGCAAGGCGAACAAGGAGCCTGATAATGTGCAATATACCTATAAGATGAAGCTCAAGGGCGAGTTCCCTATCGACCTTGCCGATGAGCTGGGAATCACCAACGAAGACCTCCTGATGTACAATCAGAGCGGCGTGATTCCTCTCACCAAGAAGGCTTACTTGGCGCTGAAGGCGAACAGAAACCTGGTAGAGAGCATCTCCATCAACACCGATGCAAACTATGGCGACCTCTATCCGCTGAATGCCTATACCGGCTGGACAAGAGACAACTACGGTCCGGTATGGATTCCGAAGAAGGGCAAGAGCATCCAGCTCAACTTGAAGAACCTTCCTATCTACGAGCGCTGCATCAAGGTTTACGAGGGCAACGACCTGAAGGTAGATAGCCAGGGCAACATCTTCATCAACGGCAAGCTGGCGAAGAGCTACACCTTCAAGCTCGACTATTACTGGATGATGGGCGACAACCGCCACAACTCGGCCGATAGCCGCTACTGGGGCTTCGTGCCAGAGGATCATATCGTGGGCAAGCCTATCTTCATCTGGTGGAGCCACAGTCCTGATCATCCGGGCTTCTCAGGCATCCGCTGGAACCGCCTGTTCAACTTCGTAGATAACATCAAGTAACAGAAGTTTTTGAAATCAAGAAAGCAAAGATAGATTTGAAAATCGCAGTTAAGTTCCTAATAGCTTTAGGTTTGTCGCTGCTCCTGGTGTGGGCGGTGCGAACCTATGCCTTCACTGTCTTCACGGTGCCTGCGGGAGGTCTTCCTCCGCAACTGAAAGCTGGCAACCGGGTGATAGTGAATAGGATTGACTGCGATTTTTTCAATCGCGGTGATGTGGTGGTTTACGCCGATACCGTGGTTCTGCCGCTTCGCAACCAGCGGCGCAAGAAAGTATTCATGGTGTATTTCATCGGGAGGATAGACAAGCTTCCGGGCGATACGCTCCGCATCGATACGGCGAGCTACGTTATCCCCACAATATGCTGCAAGCGCTGCGGCTGCAAGGATTGCCGCTTCTATCTCCTGAAGACGCCTGCCGGCGAGCAGCTGGTTCACAAGCATCAGATGGTAGGCAAGGCGTATAAGCTGTTTTAGCCTTCTCATTAGTTTAGTCCTCTGCCCATTCCGAGCGATTCCATCGCCCGTCCTTTACCATTAATTATTAATTATAAATTTAGAATTTGAAAGCATTATTATCTTCCACATATTTCGGTCCCATCCAGTGGTATCAGAAGTTGAACCGCTACGACGAGTGCCTGATAGAGCGCCATGAGAGCTTTATCAAGCAAACCTATCGCAACCGTATGATTATTCCCACCACCAATGGTCCGCTTGCGCTCATCATCCCAACGAATCATAATACATCGCTGGCGATGAAAGACATCCGCATTTCCGACCACGCCAACTGGCGCCACGTCCACTGGAATGCGCTTCTCTCCGCCTACGGCGAGAGCCCTTTCTTTGAATATTACCAGGACGACATCCGCCCCTTCTATGAGAAGAAATACGAGTTCCTCTTCGATTTCAATATGGAGATTACTGAGAAGATGATAGAGCTTCTGGACATTCGCCCGAAGATTTCGATTACCGATGAATATATTCTGAGTAAAGAACGAAAAGGAGAAAATGAAGAACTGAAAGGAGAATATGAAGCTTTCTGCGGCATTACTGATCATAAAGTTCAAAGTTCAAATCTCAAAGTTCAAAGTTCAAATCTCAAAGTTCAAAGTAAAGATGTTCAAAGTATAGTTGATTTCCGCGATGCTATTCGTCCCAAGAAACCGCTCCCTGACGCAGAATTCACTCCCCAGCGCTATTATCAGGTCTATGAGCAGAAATACGGTTTTCAGCCGAATATGAGCATCCTTGACCTCCTTTTCAATGAAGGCAACGAGGCGATATTCTACCTATAAATAATTAAGGTAGAGTATCGCCTCGCAGTCTCTCGCAGCCTCTTCACTGCCTTTTCGCACCCCTTTAGTTAAAAAAACTAAGTCATAGTTTTTTAACCCAAAGCTCATAGTTTTCTATCCCAAAGCTCATAGGTTTTTGCCTCGTAACTCATTGCTCTTCATCTTTTTCGGTCTTCTATTAAGCCCTCCCGTTGTCATCAATGATGTCTAGGCTCGGTCTTCATTGATGCCCTCTCATCCCCCTCTTTATCATCGTTCTCATCCCCCTCTTTTTCATCATTCTCATCCCTTTGTCTTCATCCCCCTCAACCCTCATTATCCGCATCAGGAGTTAACAGGTTAACAGTTAACACCCCAAAAATGCATACTCCCCCCTCCCACACATATATAAAAATAAGTATATATATATTTAATATAATAAGGTACGCAAGGGGGAGGTAGGAAAAAACAGCTGTTAACTGTTAACCTGTTAACCCCATCTGCCCAAAATGCTCTTTTAGGAAATTTAAACAAGAATGCTTGGTGGTTTCGTCGAAAAGCCGTACTTTTGTACCTGACTACAACAACATCAAACAAAATACAACAACATCAAACAAAATACAACATAAGAACAATAATAACAGCATAAAATGAAGAATCTGAAATTCCATATAGTAGGTCTTACCCACAACGACGTGAAAGGTCGTGAGGTGGAATACGCCAGGGAGGCAGAGGGCAGAACCATCTGTCTTGTGCCCGATGACGCCAATTCCTTTGATATGCTGGCTGTGAAGGCTTACGACAAGCAGCTTTTCATCGGCTATGTCTCAGCCCTGGAGGGCGAGGACGTAAGAGCACTCATCATCGCCAGAAAAGACAGAAACCTGCGAACCCGATGCTTGGGAAGCAACAGCAAGGAGGGAGGCGATGAGAAGTCGGGGCTCCAGCTGATTGTTGAGGCACGGGTAGATGTCTCTGATCAGGAGATAGAGCTGGCGCGCAAGGGGCTCTATGAAGACAGTATCTATGACGACTGGCACTATACCGGTCCCATCCTGCCCATCGACAAGCTGACCCGTTTCAGCGATTGCACCATGATGCTGGAAGGCGTCATCGATGACATTATCCTGATTCAGGAGCAACTCTCACTGGAGACTGATTCCAGGGCAGAACTGGAGGCTGAGCTGCGCGAAAACCTGGAAGAGGCTAGGGAGCGCCTCGCCTGCTTCCTGGAGATTCAGCGGAGCGATTATTCCCGCGAAATGACCCAGACGAGAAACCGGATTCTCAACAAGCTCTATCTGATAGATGATGAGGAAATCCATCGCATGGGCGAAGTCCTGACTACCGAACTGGGATTCATTACCAGTTCCAGTTATCGTGAGCGCGCTGCCCAGTCGTTCTTCATAGATGCGCCTGTTGCCCTCAAGCAGAAGCAGACGGGCACCTACGATTACGCCGACCAGCTGGACGAGATAGAACGCCAGCTCAAGGCTTTTCCTTTCTCGCTCTACCAGACTTTCAAGGCGGACCCCGTAGATTTCCTCCGTCAGGTGTTCTATAAGCGTGTGCCCCGCAAGAAGATGCTCCAGCTGCTTTCGGGCATCGTGCTGATGATTATGAATGGCAGGGTGAATGATGTGAAGCAGTGGGGAAAACACGGTGATGCAGCATCGCTGGAGGCGATGAAGGCGATGAAGGCGGTGGGTGCCAAGCCTTCAAACGAAGTGAAGAAAGAGAAATTCATGGAACTGGTTGATTTGGTAATTCCGAAGATAGCGGTTTATAAGAAAAAAGGCAATTCTGAAGTGCTGGTGAAAAGTCAATCCGACTGGTTCCCTGTGTTCCGCCTCTTAAACGGGTGGGGGCTATTCAATATGGGAACTCCTACAGCCTTCTGCAAACATCTGGCCCACCTGTATGAAAAACTACCTCCGGAGAATACGGAGCGTGCTCCGCTCTGCAAATGGAAGGATCTTGCGCAGGTGAAATCTGAACCATTCGAATATGCGGCTCTGGAATGGTGGAAACTTGATTCAGATGAGTTGGGCTCGGTAAGCGTAGAAAGATTCAATCATTATTGCGATATTGTGAATGCTTTCAAGAAGATTTTGGGCGCAACAGCCTATTTGGAGAATGTGGACTTGAAGGAAATCTTGCCGAAACTGGTGGATAAGGAAGTGCCAGCCTCGACCACCAAGAATGATGACGAGATGACGGCGGAAGATGGTAGCTAGCGGGATATATTAATACCTCGCTTATACCCCTCTTATACCCTTTGATGATTCTTTATACCTTGTTTTATACCCCTCTTATACCCCTGCTTTTTTATTTCAGAAAAAACTTGTAAACGGCTTTTTTTTTGTTTATCTTTGCATCGCTTTTCGGAAGAGAAGTGGCTGGTTTTCAGTAGACCAGTCATTGTATAATCTAAATAATATTCAAATGGTAAAAAACAATCTTTCTTTTGATGAGTGCAAGCAGATGAGCAGCCGTCTCATCGCCATGAACCCTAACCGCAATGCGAATATGGGTAAGATTTCTACTTATCTTCTCGATTACTACACCGAGCTTACCAAGCAGCCTTGGCTCAGCACCCTCGTAGGTCAGATTCGCGACCTCACCGCCAAGCAGAACCAGATGCTGCAGCAGGTGACTGATGCGGTAGATGCATCTCAGTATGCTAACGAGGATGACCTTGCCTTTGCCATCATCAAGAAGCAGGAGGAGGTGAAGGCGGGCGAGACCTTCAAGCAGCTTGACAAGCAGATTTCCGTCCTCAAGAAGCAGCTGCCGTTCCGCTCTCCTCACTACTTCCACTTCCTGGATGACCACCGTGCCCAGAAGACCATCGACCCAGAGGCTTTCACCTTCCAGACCACCGTGGACATCGACAACCCGGAGGAGGTGGAGACGGCGGTGAAGAATGCCCTGCTGCTGAACGGAATGTTTGATGATGCAGAGGAGAAACTTTTCAGAGAGAAGATTTTCTCTGTCGATGACATCGAGCTTTGGAAGGGGAAAGTGCTTCACGTAGAACGTTCGGCTCGCAACAAGGCGCACATCGACATCCGCATCCCTGTAGGAATGACCATCGCTGAGGCTCAGAGCGCTTTCTGCAAGCTCATCCATGCCACCGAAGACCCTAGCTGCGTTACGCCTGAGCGCATCATCTTCATCACCGATGCCGTGAGCCAGATCTACACTGCCGACGACTGGTACAAGCGACTGGATGAGGAAGCCGTGGCAGAATATCGTGAGGCTTACAGAAAGAGAGGACTGGACATCGATGGCCGTCAGCTGGATGTAGATTCTTCCTCATCATCTTCTGCTCCAACCGTAGATTTCCAGCCTATAGAGAGCGAGGAGGAGAAGGCGAGAAAGGCTGCCAATGCCGCAGCGTATGAGCAGACCTACGAGGGCATTCCTTACGAGGAGATTGTGAAGGAGCTGGCGGCGCAGATTGGTCCTGATCCGGCTCATGGCAACCGCAACAACTTCATCTACAGAGAGGCGCTCTATCTGCGTTACATCTGCAACAACGACCCCGAATGGATCAAGCAGGTAATCCTGACTTATGGCGAGGACGAGCAGAAGGCTTTTGCTGCTGTAGATAGCGCCTGCAAGGTGGCTCAGTCTGCCGTAATGCCCGAAAAGGTGAAGCAGGCGATAGAGCTTGCCCGCAAGAATTATCTCGCCAAGCAAGCTACCGAGAAGGCGGGAATCTATGCCGATGTTCCGCCTCAGATGCCTGCCAAGCTGCCTAAGCTCATCAAACTGCTCACCAGCAAGGTGCCAGCCGATTTCAAGGCGCCTGTGGCGATGGCGGTCTTCCCTCCGCTGGCTGCTCATCTCAAGGGCGTCAACTTCCGCTACATCGACAATCAGGTGCATGAGGCGGCGATGATGAATCTGCTCGTAGCGCCGATGTCGTCTGGTAAATCGGCAGTAAACGGACCTATCGACAGCATCATCGAAGACCTGGTGGAGATGGATAAGGTGAACCGTCAGAAGGAGCAGGAATGGAAGGACGAGGTGAACACCATGGGCGACAACAAGAAGAAGCCGGTGCGCCCGGAAGACATCTGCATCCGCATCGTTTCGCCCGACCTTACCCGTGCTGCCTACATCCAGCGTCTGGACGATGCGCAGAAGGCTGGCGATGCTTATCTCTACTGCAAGATGGACGAGGTGGACATGCTCAAGAAGTTCAACGACCCTAGCCAGCTGATCCGTCTCTGCTGGGATAATTCAGAGGATGGTCAGGAGCGTGTGGGCACCAAGAGCGTAACCGCCCGTGTAAAGACCCGTTTCAACTGGAATGCTTCCAGTACCATCGCCGTCACGCAGAAGTTCTTCTCGGTTCGTGAAGTAGCTGATGGAGCCGTGAGCCGATTGTCGCTTGCCACTATCTTCCTTCCCGAGTTCGCTCCTTGTCCGGTTGTGGGGAATTATGATGCGCAGTTCAAGTCGCAGCTGGCTCCTTACATCCATCAGTTGAATGCCGCCAGCGGTTCCAAGGAGTGCAGGAAGGTGCGCCAGCTTATCGAGCGCCTGGGCAGTGAGCTTATGGAATTGGCTCAGCTGGCTTATAACAAGCCTTACGCCGAGTTTGCCAAGCGCAGTCTGGCGAATGGTTTCCGCAGAGCGATGGTGCTTTATCTGGCGAATGGCGAGAAGTGGGAGAAGGCGATAGAGGATTTCATCGTATGGAGCGTGAAGTATGATTTGTGGTGCAAGATGCGTTTCTTCGGCAATCAGATGCAGGAGGCGATAGATGCAGACACCCGTTCTATCTATCATGCATCCGGTGTGAGCAATCTTCTGCTCTTCGTTCATGATACTTTTGATAAGGCTGAAATCCAGGAAGTCTGCATGGTTCATGGCACCAAGACGAAGCTTGCCGTCCTTCTATGCACCTGGAAGAAGCGTGGCTTCATCGTGAAGAACGAGGACGGTACCTTCTCGAAGACGGCCAAGTTCATCGGCAAGTATGGTCATTATGGAACGCCTGGAATGGCAGCGTAGGTTTTGTTCTTATTGAGTGTTTTTAAAGGAAAAAAGAAATCGGGCAGTTAACAGGTTAACAGTTAACAGCCCGATTTTCTTTGTCTCTCTTTATTCTTCTTTATTTCTCTTTATTCTTCTTTGTTCTCTTTGTTTCTCTTTATTTTCCAAGATAAGGCTTCAGGATTCTAATCCAGTTCTGGTAGCCTTTTCCGAGCAGATGCAATCCGTCGTTGGTGTAATCCGGGTTCATTTCCTGGGTTCCAGGGGTCACGAATTCAGAGAAGAGGTCGATGTAGGTCAAGCCACGACGGTTGGCGATGTCCTTGATCAGGGCATTGAGGGCAGGAACATCCTTCTTACGGCTCATGTGGGTAACAAACATGTTGAACTTTGGGTTCAGCGGCAGAACGCTCTGCAGATAGAGACGGGTAGAAGGAGATTCGTTCTTGATTCGCTCAGCAATCTCATCAATGTTCTTGGCGATTTCCTCGATGCTGCGGCCGCCGGAGAGGTCGTTAATGCCGATTAAGAGGAAGATTTTGGCTGGCTTGCCTTTGGTGATGACGTGGAGTCGGTCGAGAATGCCATCGGTTCTATCGCCGCTGATTCCACGGTTCTTCACGTGTGGGTTACCAATTAATTCCGCCCATTCACCTCCGTTGGTGATGCTGTTGCCCAGGAAGATGATGTCCTTCTTGCTGGTTGGGAGAACTTCAAAGAGCGTAGCTCTCTGGTCATAAAATGTAGTGTGCTTGCGTCCCTGCGCCTGTAAGGTAGTGCAGGCACAGAGGAGGCAGATTGATAACATGATTTTTTTCATCATAATTTTTATATTAAGTTAGTTATATTTCTACAGAACTTTCGCATGTGGGGAAGTTAAGAGAAGTTAGGGTAGTTAGAGGACAAATGTCCTGCGTTTACGGAAGAAGACTATTGTCTCTTCACTTCCCGAACGACCGTAGGGAGTGATAACTTCTTTAACTTCAATCAATTCCCTCACTTGTGAATCTTGGATTGTTACTTGAAAATCAGGGTGGTGAGCCTGTCTTTGTCGAACAGATCCTGAGCTACAGCTTGAATCTGGGCGGCGGTAATCTCATCCACCTGCTCGTAGAGGCGGTCAACGTTCTTCTCCCAGCCATAATGCAGGAAGCTCTTGCCGAAGTCGAGGGCGAAGTTCTCGCGGTTGTCGCAAGCCACGCCTATCTGACCCTTTATCTGCTTCTTGGCAGCCTTGAGCTGCGCATCGCTCAAAGGCTTCTGCATAAACTTATCCAGCTCCTTGCGAACCAGGCGGAGGCAGCGCTTCACATCGTGCTCATCGCAGCCGAAATAGATGCTCCAGGTGCCCGTGTCGCCATAGGAAACCATCGTGCTTTCTACGGTGTAAACCAAGCCATTGTGCTCTCTGAGGGCGAGGTTCAGCTTGGCGTTCATGCCCGGTCCGCCCAGCATATTGTTGAGCAGATAGAGCGGCATTCGTCGGTCGTCGTTCACATCGTAAGCCCGGGTTCCAATCATCACATGAGCCTGATGCGTATTCTTCTGCACCACAATCGTCTGCCCGGCAATCTCTTCTCCCACAGATGGATAATTTTCAAGTCCCACAGATTTCACAGATGACACAGATTTTTTATTTCCCACAGAATCTGCGAGCGCCCTCCCGATAAGCTTCACCAGCTTCTTAAAATCAATATCCCCATAAGCGAAGAATATTGCATTATCCGGCCGATAAAGTTTCTGCGTGAAGCGCAGCGCATCCTCGGTGGTAAAGCGGCGAACCTGCTCGGCAGTGCCCAGAATATTGTGCCCCAGCGGCGAACCCTTGAACAGGATATTCTCTAATTCATCGTAAATCAGTTCGGCAGGCGAATCATTATAGCTCTCTATCTCATCGCAGATTACCTCTACCTCCTTATCTATTTCCGCCTGCGGATAAACCGAGTGGAAGACTATGTCGGAAAGCAGATCCACGGCCCTTGCAATGTGCTCCTTCAGGATGGCGGAGTAATACACCGTGCCCTCCTTGTTGGTATAGGCATTCAGGTCGCCGCCCACGCTCTCCAGACAGTTGAGAATGTGCCACGCCTTGCGGCGCTCAGTGCCCTTGAAGGTGACGTGCTCGCAGAAGTGCGCCAAGCCTTCTTCGCCCGGCTCCTCATTGCGGGTGCCGGCGTTTATCTGATAGCCGCAATACACCACCTTGCTATCCGAAGGCAGGTGGATGATGCGGAGTCCATTATCTAATGTATAAGTATTGTATTTCATTTCAAGGTGCAAAGTTACATTGAAAATGTAATGAATCCAAAAAAATGGGCATTTATTTTGCATTATCGCCAAAAAGAATTATCTTTGCCCCCAAAAAATATAAATAGAGACATAAAACAATGCGTAAGGTTATAGGAATAGGAGAGACCGTGCTTGATATCATCTTCAAGAACGGCAAGCCGATAGAGGCTGTACCGGGTGGCTCATCGTTCAATGCAGTCATCTCGTTGGGACGTTCGGGCGTGAACGCTTCGTTTATCAGCGAGGCGGGCAACGACCGTATTGGTGAGTATGTGATTCAGTTTTTGAGAGATAATGGGGTGAATGCCGACAACGTGAGCATCTTCCCGGAATCAAAGTCGCCGCTCTCGCTGGCGTTCCTCGACGAGAACAACAATGCCGACTACATCTTCTACAAGGACCATCCCCACGACCAGCTGGAGTTTGCCACTCCGGAAATCAATCCTGGCGACATCGTGCTCTTCGGTTCGTTCTTCGCCCTGAATCCTGTGGTTCGCCCTCAGGTGGCAGGTTTCCTGGAGTACGCCAAGAATCACGGCGCCATCCTCTATTACGACATCAACTTCCGTGCTTCTCATCAGAACGAAATCATGAAGATTACGCCTAATCTGATAGAGAACCTGGAGTTTGCCGATTTCGTGCGTGGAAGCCACGAAGACTTTGGAATCCTCTATAAGAAACCGGAAGCTGACAAGGTGTATAATGCCGAAATCAGTTTCTACTGCAAGAAGTTTATCTGCACCCAGGGCGCAGACCCTGTGGAGGTGAGAGCAGAGAACGGCTTTGCCAAGAGTTATCCTTCGGAGAAGATGAAGCCGGTGAGCACCATCGGAGCCGGCGATAACTTCAATGCTGGTTTCGTATTCGGATTGATTAAGGATGGAATCACCCGCGAGGACATCGACCGTGGATTATCTGAGGCGCAATGGGATAGCCTGCTGAAGAGTGCCCAGGAGTTCTCCACCGAATGCTGCAAGGACATCTATAATTATGTTTCCAAGGAGTTTGGAGAGCGAAAGAAGAAGGAATTATAAGGAATAAGAAGGAATTATAAGGAATAAAGAATAAAAATATAAAGAAAAAGATATGACTGAGATTACAAACAAGATTTATTACGTAGGCGTTAACGACCGCAACAAGCATCGTTTCGAGGGCCTCTGGCCTTTGCCTAACGGAGTGAGCTACAACTCTTATATCATTGATGATGAGAAGGTAGCGCTGGTTGATACAGTAGAGGTGGATTTCTTCACCCAGTTCCTGGAGAACATCCACGAAGTGATTGGCGACCGCGAAATCGATTACCTTATCATCAACCACATGGAACCTGACCATAGTGGCTCTATCGCCCTCATCAAGAAATATTACCCTAACATCAAGATCGTGGGCAACAAGAAGACGCTGGGAATGCTCGAAGGCTTCTATGGCGTTACCGATGATGTGGTAGAGGTGAAGAATGGCGAAACCCTCTCTCTGGGCAACCACGATCTGAGCTTTGTTCTCATCCCTATGGTTCACTGGCCAGAAACCATGGTAACCCTCGATGCGAAGAACAAGGTGCTCTTCTCGGGCGATGCCTTCGGCTGCTTCGGCGCGCTGAACGGCGGCATCATCGATACGGAAATCAACTGCGAGACTTTCTGGCTGGAGATGGTTCGCTACTACTCAAACATTGTGGGTAAGTATGGAATCCCTGTTCAGAATGCCTTGAAGAAGTTGGCTGGCGTGGAACTGGATTACATCTGCTCAACCCATGGTCCTGTTTGGCACGAGCATATTGAGAAGGTTATCGGCATGTATGATAAGATGTCGAAGTACGAGACTGAGCCAGGCCTCGTTATCTGCTACGGCACCATGTACGGCAACACTGAGCGTATGGCTGAAATTATCGCCCGTTCAGCAAGCAAGGCTGGCGTGAAGAACATCGTGATGTATAATATCTCGAAGACTCACCACAGCTACATCCTGCGCGACATCTTCCGCTACAAGGGTCTCATCGTGGGTGCTCCAACCTACAATGCCGGTCTTTATCACGAGATGGAGGTTCTCCTCTCCGAGCTTGCCAATAAGGACGTCAAGAACCACCTTCTTGGCTGGTATGGTTCTCATTGCTGGGCAAGCAAGGCTGTGGCTAAGATTCAGGAGTGGAACGAAACCAAGCTCCACTACGAGCCAGTGGGCGAGCCGGTGGATATGAAGCAGGCGATTACTCCAGAGGTGAAGGCACAGTGCGAGGCTCTGGGTAAGGCGATGGCAGAGATGCTGCTGGCGGAATAGGAGATTTCTTATTGGAGATAATAGATAAGATTTTAGAAAAATCAAGAGCGGAAGAACAACTGAGGTTAACAGAGTTAACAGTTAACAGTTGTTTTTCCGCTCTTTCTCCTTAAATGCACATTTTTCCCAGCTCTTCCAGGTTATCCGCTACTTCAATCACATCTCGCCAATCGCCACGAATTACACCCTTATCTGCCATATCATCCAAAAGGGCGATGGTGGAGTTCCAGAAGCCCTTCATATTGTAGAGAATCACCATCTTGTGATGGTAGCCGATGGTGTGGGCAGCGGCGATGGTGAAGATTTCATCCAGGGTGCCGATGCCGCCAGGAAGGGCTACGAAGATGTCGCTCTGGGCAAGCATCAGGTCCTTGCGGTCGCTGAGATTATCACAAGGAATCTCGATGTCGAGGTCAGGGAAGGTTCTGCCTCCTCGTTCTACAAGCGTAGGAACCACACCGATGGTTCTGCCGCCATTCGCCTTTACTGCCTTGCCGATGCAATCCATCAGGCCGGAGTTGCAGCCGCCGAAAACCAGGTCGTGGCCGTTCTCTGCCATCCACTTTCCCATCTCTTCTGTCAATGTGAAGAAGTCGGGGTCGATATTCTTATTTGCTGAACAAAAAACTGCTATTTTCATGTCTTAATCTTTCTATGTTATGATGTTTTATCTGTTGTTTATAAATGTTTATCTTCTATTTGATGATGTTTTATCCGTTATTTATTGATGTTTAGGCAAAGGTACGCAAAAAATCGAGATTATTGGGCTCTTTTTGCGGATAATTTCTTAATTTTGCAAACAATAACTAATCTTATAAACAGGAAGATAGATTTCTTATCGACAAACTATAAACAGAAAGATAGAATGAAAAGGATTATCGCATATAGTATTATCGCATTGTTGCAGGCATCTGTGGCTCTTGCACAAACCTCTGTGACGCTTGCACAACCCCCTGTGGCGCCTGTTAAGACCTCTTCGAAGCCGAAGCTTCAGAAGCGGGAGAAGTATGAATGGCAGGGAGAAATTCCTACTTACGTAGAAATGCTGAAGAAGGAATTGACCTATCCGATGGCTTGGGGCAACAGCCCTATCAGGAACTTCAAGAAGTGGAAGAAGGCGGCAAGGGCAAAGGTTTTTGAATGTATGATGACGCCTCCGAAAGCAGCTGCAGTTTGGGATATGGAAGTATTGGGCGAGGAGCAGAGAGACGGGTATAAGGCGCAGAAAATCGCCTTCAATATCAACGCCTATTCCCGAATTACGGCTTATCTCCTGATTCCGGATGGAGGAGCTGGGAAATTCCCAGCCGTGGTGGCGCTCCACGACCATGGTGCTCATCTCTTTATCGGAAAGGAGAAAATGATTCGCCCTTTCTTTACTCCGGAAGAATGGGGAGAAACTAAAACGGAAGAGAAGAATGAAAGAAAAGAAGCGCTGGAAGAAAGAGGGGGAGAACTGAAAAAAAACAAGGAAGAAACAACAGCAAACATTAAAGAGGAAGACGAGAGACGGAAGAAGCATGCACTCTGTCAGGAAATTCTGGATGATGCAGATGCGTGGGTAAACCAACTTTACGAGGGTCAGTACGTGGGCGATTACCTGGCGAAACATGGCTACGTGGTGCTTTCGATTGATGCTCCGATGTGGGGAGAACGAGGCCGGAAGGAGGGCGTGGATAGAAACAAATACGACCTGATAGCCGGCAACATGATGATGCTGGGTAGAGACCTCTCTGCCTTCATGACTTACGATGATATCGCCAGCACCGAGTTCCTGGCTTCGCTGCCGATGGTGGATGCGAAGCGTATCGGATGCGTAGGGTGTTCGATGGGAGCCTATCGCTCGTGGATGCTCTCGGCATTATCGGATAGAATCAAGGCGGGTGCTTCCATCTGCTGGATGATTACCACCGATGCGCAGCTTACCCGAAGATTCGGAAGAAAGGAGAATGGCGGTTTTGCGAATTGCATCCCGGGGTTGAGGCAATATCTCGACTATCCTCACATCGCCTCCCTCGCCTGTCCGAAGCCGATGCTCTTCATCAACGGCACAAAAGACAAGCTCTTCCCAGTGCCTGGCGTAAAAGATGCTTTCGCCGAAATGCATCAGGTTTGGAAGAGTCAGGGAGCTGATAATCTGCTTGATACGGAGCTTTGGGATATTCCTCATTCCTGCGGTTTGAAGGCGCAGGAGAAAATGCTGGAGTTCTTGGATAAGAATCTGAAATAGGGAAAATATCAAAAATCCACTACGCTAACCCCTTAAAAAATGGCGTTAGCGTAGTAAACTTATGGTTCTAATTTGTCTTATATCTTAACTTTTTGCCTTTAAATCCCCCGAAAGTGTGTTTTTTTTTGAGATTTGGGGATTTTGACGATAAAATGTTGTATCTTTGCACCCTATTATAAGAAGTAATAAATATTAGTAAACTTATGTTAATAGGGCGTGAAAAAGAAAAGCAAATTCTTCAAAATGCTTTGCATGAAGAATATTCCATCTCTTCTCAATATGCTCAGGAGATGACTCGTAAGCGTGCTGTCTTCCAACAAGTAAGCAAAACCAAGAAGGCGGTGCATCTGGTGCTTGTCACAACCCAAGGTATTGCACCAGGCATTAATCAATACTCGGTGCAAGCTGGTGTCGTGCTAGATGATTTGTTTAAGTTGGAGTAAACTAAAAAGAGCGAAAAGCAAGTTGGGTTAACAGAGTTAACAGTTAACAGCTGTTATCCTTGGTGCAAGCAAATTTTAAATTAGTGATTTTAGAATAACTAACTGAGAAGTTACTAAAAAAAGATGCTTGTGTTTTGCTTTTTGTTGCATATTTATTTAGAAAATTATATATATATGATATTGTTGCAGCATTTTTCTCTTCAAATATTTGTTTGCAGACAAGTTTTTCATTATCTTTGCAGGATAGTTTGATAGTAGGAATAAAATATAGGAATCAAGAAATGGGAAAGTATTGTTTACCAGAGTCAGAATGTGGCTATACTATAGGGACAATTTGTAAGATGAAAAGGTTACAGTTCCGTCCTTATGCTTTGGAATCATCTTTAAATGGCACTAGTAAGTCATTTAAAGACGAGTTGGCTGTAGTTTCGCATTTTCTGATGAATAAGTATTTAGGCTTATTGGTGGATTATAGAGAAGAGGCCGAGCTGATTATGAAGGAATTGCAGTCAGAAAAGATGGCAAGCCAAGGAATGATGGGGGAACCTCGCATGGCAGAGACTGATATGTTCTCCGATTTTTTCAATGTTCCCTTTTTACCAAATAAAGATGCTGATTTCACATTTATAGATTTGTTTGCTGGTATCGGCGGATTCCGTCTTGCTATGCAAGCGGTTGGAGGTAAGTGTATCTTCTCTTCTGAGTTTAATGAGCCTGCTCAAAAAACATACTTTGCCAATTATGGAGATATGCCCTTTGGTGATATTACATTGGAAGAGACCAAACGTTATATTCCTGATCATTTTGATGTGTTGTGTGCTGGTTTTCCATGTCAGGCTTTTTCTATTATAGGTAAGCAGCAAGGTTTTGCTGATACACGGGGAACAATGTTTTTTGAGATACAGAAAATCTTGCAGAAACATAAGCCAAAAGCTATTTTCATGGAGAATGTAAAGCAATTGGTGACGCATGACAAGGGGAATACTTTCAAGGTGATTCTTGGAATATTGGCAGATTTAGGCTATCATGTTAAATGGAAGGTTCTGAATGCTCTTGATTTTGGTGTGCCCCAAAAAAGAGAAAGAGTTATTATCGTAGGTTTTTTGGATAAGTCCAAGATAGAAAAGTTTAGCTTTGATTTTGATAGAAAGCCTTATAGCTTGAAGGACGTTCTGCAAAACGACGAGGATGTGGATCCTTCACTTTTCGTCTCTGATAGAATCTTGCAGAAACGCAAAGAATCGACAAGGGCAAAGAAGGTGTTCTATCCTTCAATTTGGCATGAAAACAAGGCTGGCAATATTTCTGTATTGGATTATGCTTGTGCTCTACGTACAGGAGCATCTTACAACTACCTGTTGGTAAATGGCTACAGAAGACCTTCTTCTCGAGAATTGCTGCGGCTTCAAGGATTCCCTGAAAAATTCAGAATTGTGGTGTCTCATCAAGAGATAAGAAAGCAAACTGGCAATTCCGTAGCTGTACCTATGATGACGGAAGTAGCAAAGAGAATAAAAGCATTGTTGTGATTAGATAAATATAAATAATATTGAAAATGAAGCATCCAAAATTGAGAGACTCTAAACGTCTTCTGACGAATGAGTTATATTCTATCGGAGATATTCCACAAGAATATATAGTGCAGATAGGCGGTCACGTCGTTTATCTTATTCATTCTGGGCGTAAGGATATGTCTGGTGATGACTGGGGTGATATTTTTGCTGATGTAATAGGTGGCAAACATCTTGCAAGTCCTGTTGGAATTGCTGATGTTGAGTATGGTAAGATGGCTTGGTCGATGAAGACTGTGAAGTTATCAAATGTATTTGATTGTGAGAATATTCGCTTGATAAGTGGCCGTTGTTCTCCTGATTTCTCGTTTGGAATAACAGACCCTCATGAGGATATTCAGCGGACCGGAGAAGCTGTGCTGGCTGTATGGAATGAACGAATCAATATAGCTTACGACCATTACAATCAGGTGCGCGTATCTGTTCTTGTCAGAAATGATGATTTGTCGGAATTTCGATTGTTCGAGGAAGTTATTCAGCGTTACAAGACGAGTGATTATGAATGGGTAGAGAACAAACGAGGAAACCTTGAAGGCGTGAACGTTCATACTGGTATCAAGCGATTTACATGGCAACCGCATGGCTCGCAATTTACAATTCATACTCCTGTGCCAGAGGATGCTATCAAATTCACAGTTAAGCATCCACCAGTTGTTTCTGTTGAAGAAACATTGAAAGCTTTGAACTTTGACGAAAGTTGGGTCAAGATTTTATAAAGACGCTTTATGAATATTAAAAGCGGAAGAACAACCGGGGGTTAACAGAGTTAACAGTTGTTTTCCGCTCTTTCTTCTCTAAACTTTTGAATATTCTGTATGAATTTACCACAAATCTGCTGGTGACAGATCCTTGTCCTTTCTGCCCATCAGATAGTAATCGGCAAGGAACTGGAGGTTTGCCTGGGTAATCTTCAAGCCTGCCTCCCTGATATATCGGCTGGTGAAGATATTGGCGTCAGGCAACATATTATTCTCTATCAGCTTGCACACAATCTCGTAAGGGAATGGGCGACCGTTGCCGCTGATGATGTTGAAACCATCAACTTCTGCACGCTCAGCGTTGTAATATGGATTCTCTGGAGCTGCAATGCAATGAGCCATACCGAAACAGATGTTGATGCCCGTATATGGACTTCCGCAAACGATGATTCCCTTCTCGTATTTTGGAGGGAACTTGATGTTGGCTGGTAATTCGAAGCCTACCTCCTGCAAGAACTCCTTCAGGGTCTTGACATCCTCCAGGAAGACGAACTTATCCCCGAACTCCTTCGCCTTGAGCAGGTTGTAATCGTGGATAGGCTGCTTGCGGTTCAGGCGGTCTTTCTCAGCCTCAATCTGCTCCTTGTTCTCCTCGTAAGGAGGGTTCAGCAAGGCTCCCGTCTGCCACCAGTCACCACCGAAGTAGAAAAGGTTGGTAACAATCAGCTGTTCGCCGCTGAGGAATGCGCTCGCATCCTCAATGTTGGTTGAATCCTTGCGCACTCTGAGCAGATTCTCCTCTTCCGAAGCATCCTTTGAAGTCTCTTCCGAAGCATCATATACATCTTTCAGATAGAAGAAGTTATCATCCTCCTTGATCATCTTGAAGGCACGGGTGCTCTTGTAGTCGATGTCTGTCCAGAGCTTGTGGGCAGGATGATGTTCGCTCACCTTGGCAAGCCATTCGGCAGAGGTGAGGGCGAGCAGGTTGTTGCGGCTGTTCATCGTCTGTTCTATCTGGATAGAGTAGGCGATGATGTCGTTGAAGCCCTGTGGAGAGTGGGCGAGGCGCTCCAGCTCCATCTGAAGGCGGAAGCGGTTGCCCACGTTGAAGTAGCAGCCATAATGGAACCAGGCCAGTGCATCGCGATATTCATAGAACTTATCCTCATCGGTAGGCAGTTCGCAGAGGAACTCATAGAGGCGGTCGTTCTCTGGTGCCGTTTCATACTCCTTGTCTAGCACATTGTAGGCAAGCTTTGCAGCCAGTTCCACGGTGCTGAAGAGGAAAGGCACGGCTTCCTGCACATGACTGCTCTGCTGGTAATGATGCCAGCAGAGGAACTTGATGTCGGCGAAGTTGATTTCGTCCGGGTCGTATGGAGGTATGTTCTCGTTCAGGGTATTCTGTATGAAATCTTCCTCGTTCTCATAGAAAGGGATGTAGGAGCCGTAGCGCTTTTTGCATTCGGCAGTAAAGGTCTTCCAGATGCAGGTGCCTGAGATGATGTCCTCGAAGTAGCCGGCGATGCTGAGTGCAAGCTGCTTGGCTTCCTCCACGTTTGGAAACTGGTGGGTGAAGCATGCCTCGTCAAGGGCGTGATATATTTCGTTGGCAAGTTCTGTGTAGTACTGGTCAACGTCGTTTGGCTTCTCGTATGGATGCATTGCCATCCACTCTTGGGTGAAAATTACCTTTTTCATATGGTTTGATTCTTTGTTGTTTCGAGGTTATAACGGATGCATCGTATAGGTGCGAGGGTCGTTATTCTCGTTGTTTGTTATTATCAATTGTTAGTCGTTCGGCATAGAATGTCGCCCGATTTATCTGTAAAGATAATGCAAAGATAATGATTTCTGCGCAAAAAATGCAAGAAACTCGCATTTTTTCTTTGTCAGAATAGATATTTTTAGTATTTTTGCCATGTCTTAATGCATAATCCCGTAAATGGTGATGCTAAGACAATTCTTTACTCATAAATTCATAGATACTCATAAAGAGGATTCCATTATTGTCGTGGTTGCTGACAAAATGCTCGCCCACGATGACAATCTTCTCGAAACCATCGTCAATGCGACGGAGGGAATTAGTTTCTTGATCCATCTTTTCCGGGGTTGGCAAACTGAGTGCTGACTGTATGTAATAACGGCGACTACCCTTGTTGCATACGAAATCGACTTCCAACTGTTTGCGGAAGCTTACGCCATTCTCGTCTTTCCCGTTGAATACGACCACGCCAACATCTACATTAAATCCTTGCCTTCTCAGTTCACAATAGATAGCGTTCTCCATGAGGTGAGTTTTTTCTATCTGTCGGAAGTTGAGTAGGGCATTACGCAAGCCTAAATCCGAGAAATAGAATTTCATCGGAGTTCCAATGTACTTTCTGCCCTTTACGTCATACCTGTTGGCCTCCTCTATCAGAAATGCATCAGAACAGTAATCTATGTAATTTTTCAGAGTGGCAGGTGCAATCGTTATATTCTTGTTGGTCTTAAATGTATTGGAGAGTTTTTGAGGATTGACGAGCCCACCTATACCTGATGCCAACATGCAGAGTAATTCCTCTAGTTCTGCATTGTTCTTGATGCGATTTCTGTTGAGAATATCTATCAGATATGTTTCTTTCCAAAGGTCTTTTAGGAGTTTGATTTTTCCTTCAGCCGTTGGTTGAAGTACTACGGGTGGGAGTCCACCATATTGCAGGTATTCTATCCATCCCTCTTCCTTGCTGCCTTGATATACAGACATGAATTCAGAAAAACTGAGCGGCGAGATGTGAATCTGGTATCCGCGACCTCTAAATTCAGTTATTATGTCTTTGGATAGGAATTTGGCATTGCTACCGGTAACATAGACGTCGGCATTTGGAATATGGAGTAATCCGTTTAAGACATCCTCAAATTCATTCATCATCTGTACCTCGTCGAGCAAGATATAATACATGTTCTCATCTTTGATGAGGCTCTTGATGTATTGGTAGAATTTGTCTGGGTTCCTGTATTTGCGATTGCCAAAATCATCGAATGCCATTTCGATGATATGATCATTATCAACGCCTTCTTTTTGGAGTTGTTGTTTGAACAGGTTGAAAAGAAGGAATGATTTGCCACAACGCCTGATACCAGTGATGACTTTTACAAGTCCGTTGTGTCTGTTCTCTATGAGTTGTCTGATGTATTTGTTTCGTACTATAATCATGACTTATTAATGTTTTGGATAAGATTTTTGCGTATTTACGCATTTTTCTGCTGCAAAAATAACGCTTTTCTTTGTTAATACCAATTTTTTTTCATGTAAATTACTGTTTTTGAATAAAATAGTTGTATCTTTGCACCCTCGGAAGGATTTTGCACCCTAATTCATGGCTGGGAGGGTGAATTCGGCCTTCCATTTAGATTATAATGAATTAAGGTTAAAAAGATTTGAAGACATTTGAAGAATTGGGCGTGAGCGAGGAGATTCGCCGTGCCATCGAAGAGCTTGGATTTGAGAATCCAATGCCAGTTCAGGAAGAAGTAATCCCATATTTGCTTGGTAATAAGAACGACGTGATTGCGTTGGCGCAGACCGGTACGGGTAAGACTGCATCTTACGGTATTCCGGTAATCCAGAAAACTGATGCCAGCAGCAAGCAGACACAGGCTATCATCCTCAGTCCTACACGTGAGCTCTGTCTCCAGATAGCTGACGATTTGAACAGTTTTGCCAAGTACATCGACGGTTTGCATATTGCCGCAGTTTATGGCGGTACCGACATCGGAAGCCAGATTCGCACCCTGAAGCATGGTGTGCAGATTATCGTGGCTACCCCTGGCCGTCTGCTCGATTTGATTAATCGTGGCGTGGCCCAGTTGGAGAACGTGAACAACGTGGTGCTTGATGAGGCTGACGAGATGCTGAACATGGGCTTCTCTGAGAGCATCAATGCCATCTTTGAGAACGTACCAGAGGATAGAAACACCCTGCTCTTCTCGGCTACCATGAGCAAGGACATCGAGAAGATTGCCCTCAACTATCTGCACGACCACAAGGAAATCGTAGTGGGTTCGCGCAACGAGGGTGCTGAGCATGTAAACCACATCTACTATCTGGTAAATGCCAAGGATAAGTATCTCGCCCTGAAGCGTGTGGTGGATTTCTATCCACGCATCTTTGCTATTATCTTCTGCCGCACCAAGCTGGAGACTCAGGATATTGCAGATAAGCTCATCAAGGATGGTTATAATGCTGAGGCGCTGCACGGCGACTTGAGCCAGCAGCAGCGTGACCTCACCATGCAGAAGTTCCGCAACCATACCGTTCAGTTCCTGGTGGCTACCGATGTGGCTGCCCGTGGTCTGGACGTAGATGATCTGACTCACGTTATCAACTACGGTTTGCCTGATGATGTGGCAAGTTACACCCACCGAAGCGGTCGTACGGGTCGTGCCGGAAAGAAGGGAACATCCATCTCTATCATCCATACCAGAGAGAAGTTCAAGGTTCGCCAGATTGAGAAGCAGATTGGCAAGGAGTTCGTGGACGGCGTTTTGCCAACCCCAGAGGAAATCTGCAAGAAGCAGCTCTTCAAGACGATGGACGACATCATGAAGACGGATGTGGACGAGGATCAGATTGAACCATATATGGCTGAAATCAACCGCCAGTTTGAGTACATCGACAAGGAGGACATCATCAAGAAGATGGTAACCATCACCTTCGGTAAGTTCCTCGATTACTATAAGAACGCTCCTGAGATTATCAAGCCTGAGACCGGCAAGGGTTCCCGTGGCGGCGAAGGTCGTGGAAGCCGTGGCGAGGGCCGTGGCAAGGTTTCCAATGGCCGCAGAAAGCATGAGACTGAGGCTGGTTTCAAGAGACTGTTCATCAATCTGGGTAAGGCGGATGGTTTCTATCCGGGCGAAATCATGCAGTATCTGAACAAGCACGTGAAGGGTCGTCAGGAGGTTGGTCACATCGACCTGCTGAGTAAGTTTGCTTACATCGAGGTGCCTGAGGAGGATGCTAAGCGCGTGATGAAGGCATTGAACGGTACTGAGTACAAGGGCAGAACCGTGAGATGTAATGATGCTGATGAGGAAGGTCATGGCAGAGCAGCCCGTGGCGGTCGCAGTTCTGAGGGCAGAGGCGCCCGTTCTTCAGAAAGAGGAGGTCGCAGTTCAGAAGGTCGCAGCCGCAGAGGTTCTTCTGATGATGCAAGAGATTCTCGTGATTCTCGTGGAAAGGGAGGACGTGGAAGCCGTGGTGAATCTCGTGGCGGCAGAAAGTCTCGCCCTCAGGAGGATACAGGCGATTGGCGCCAGTTCTTCCAGAACAACGACAACGTGAAGTTCAAGGGTGAGGAGCCAAACTTCGAGGAAGAAGGTTGGGCTCGTCGCAGACCTAAGAAGAAGTAAAGCATAGCGTGATGAAGAAAAGTAAATCATGTGGTTATAGTTATCATAGTAAAGAGCATTCTTTCTTGTGAATCAAGGAAGAGTGCTTTTCTTCGTGAGGAACTTGTTGAGATGGTTTCTGTACATGAGTTTGACAAAAATCAAGATGTGACGATTCTTGCTTGGAACATCCCAATTTTGTATATGGTTTTTACGCAGAAAATCCGTAACTTTGTAGTCTTGGTTTTTATCAGGCCTGTTAAGAAGACGTACAATGCTGAATTTATTTCTCAGATATGCATGGAACATATATTAAGAAGGCTTCGGTATAACCATACAGACAATGCAAATCATTAAGCTATACCCAATCAAGAATATATTCATTTTATTAAACAGATAAATAATGACAAAAAGAAAAATCAGATATGGCAATGATCCGGTATTAAGAAGCAGATGCGAAGAAGTCAAAGTGGTTGATAATAAAATCCGCAGCTTACTTGGAGAAATGCTTGAAACTCTTCATAAAACAGATAATGGAGCAGCTATAGCTGCAAATCAGGTCGGCATCTTGAAAAGACTGGTTGTGATTGATTTTCTCGGTTGCCGTCTAAAACTCGTAAATCCGCGGATTTTAGAAAGCCATGGTCTTCAAGAATGTATTGAAGGCTGCCTTAGCTTCCCGGACCGTTTTGCTAAAACCATCAGACCTTATGAGGTTACAATACAGGCATTGAATGAATACGGTGAAGAAGTAGTGATAACCGGCAAAGGTGAAATGGCAAAGTGTTTCTGTCATGAATTGGAACATCTGGATGGAAAGATTTTTTTAGATAAGGCCATTGAAGAAATTGACATGTAGAATTATAGTCAACAAAAGCCGGTTCTCGAATTAGAAAAAGGGGTGGTGACAGAAATATTTAAACATATTGATGCTGAATAAAAGGATATTGATTAACGATATAAACCTGAAATTGTAATTCTTTATATGTGTTTGAGTAAAGTTATAATGATGTGCGGCGTATGTGGTTCTGGAAAGACTACTTACGCCAAGAAAAAAGAACAGGAAGGATATATCAGACTTTCCATTGACGAAGAAATGTGGAAACTTTATGGGAGAAAGGGAATTGATTATCCGGAAGAAGAATATGAAAAATTGTCAGAGCAGGTGGAAGCTGCGCTTCAAAAAAGACTGCTGTCCCTGATTCAGCAAGGAAAAGATATTGTGATTGATTTTAGTTTTTGGAGTAAGGAAAATCGGAATTTTTATAAAGAGCTAATCCGAAAAGCAGGCGCTGAAACGGAACTTGTCTATATGAAAGCCAGTAAGGAGCTTTTGCAAAAAAGACTCTATAAAAGAAATCAGGTCTTAAATGCCAATTCACCGTTTGTGATAACAGATGAAATATTGGAACATCATTATCACGCATTTCAGGAGCCCTGGGGCGAAGGAGAAAAAGTAATTTTGCAGAAATAGGATATTATGCAGTATTCAAAGGAAGAAAGTAAAGCAATCTGGAATCAAAACGCTGAATTTTGGGATTGTGCAATGGGGGATGAATCAAATGATTTTCACAGAGAAGTTGTCCGCCCCAAAGTAACAGAGCTTCTAAATCCTGATCCAACAGACTATATTTTAGATATTGCCTGTGGAAATGGAAATTATTCTGCATATTTTGCAGAAAAAGCTGTCTCTGTTTTGGCTTTTGATTATAGTGAGAAAATGGTGGAACTGGCAAAAAAGCGTCAAAAACGGTATGCCGATAATATTGAGTTTTGTGTAGCAGACGCTACGAATGAAACAAGTCTGATGGCATTAAAAAGAAATAAGCCATTTACAAAAGCAGTCTCCAATATGGCGGTCATGGATATTACCGATATTAAGCCGCTTTTTACCTCTGTATTTAGACCCTTATAACTAACGACAACTTACCATAAACAACTAAATATAAAGCCTTGATTTTCAATACTCTTTGATTTTTAACACTTTCTGAGTGTTTTTGGCAGTTCCCGATTTTTCACATATTTCTACCGTGGAGAATTTGCGGAGCTTTTATTTTGTCATATCGTGAACGTAGTTGACAAGGGTTTACGAGTGATTACAATGGATGACATATTTGAAGCTGAGAGGCAAAAAGAGTAATATCGTGGACTGGGTTGACAAAGGTTGTCAATGGTTCACTTCCGTTTACTCCATCGGTGGAATACTCAAAGAAATAGATGAGTGGGCAAGGCTTTGCCCACTCTTTAAAACTTGGAACATGAAGAGATTTTTATTTATTCTAATTATTTGTGAACAGATGGCTTTAGCATGTGTTGCTGCAAATAGAACCATTAAAGGCCATGTTGTGGATGAATCTGGTCGGAATGCTGAGTTTGCAAGTATACATGTGGATAGTATTTATGCCGTGTCTGATAAGGGTGGAAACTTTTCATTAGTGGTACCTGATGGTATGAAACAAGAAATAGTTATTAGTCACATTAGTTATCAAATGTATAGAATTCCTTTTGGTGTTTATAGTAAGAATAATGAATTAAACATTACGCTAAAGGAAAAGATTAGTAACTTGTGTGATATAACAATTGTATCTGGAAAAATGCAGAAAACTATTGTTGATAGGGGTGTGCGAGCACCGGGTGATGTAGCTTTTCATAATGTCCAAAACACTCAATACGAAACAGGACCATTGTTTTCAGTAAATAATTAGGGTATCCAGTTCTATGTTCCACTTTTTAATATTGTAATATAATTCCAA
>OGLR01000156.1_pt1 | contig 40703 bp, 36 predicted proteins | sample 1572931 | NCBI WGS metagenome assembly OGLR01 (sample SAMEA2581997, study PRJEB24529) | metagenome | biome: Human gut stool | place: China | collected 2011 | reverse complement strand
TGAGGCTTTTTGTTTGGAACCTCAATACCGATAGTGCCTCGTCCGGGAATAGGAGCGATGATACGGATGCCAAGTGCGGCGAGGTTGAGGGCTATGTCGTCCTCAAGATTGCGTATCTTGTTGATGCGCACACCTTCGGCAGGTGTTATCTCGTAAAGAGTGATTGTCGGGCCTACGGTGGCGCTGATGCGGCTTATCTTGACACCGAAGCTGTCCAAAACCTCGACAATGCGGTTCTTGTTGGCTGTAATCTCCTCCATGTCAACAACCGGGCGGCTGTTGTCCTCGTATTTTTTCAACAGGTCAAGGCCTGGTTTCTTATACCTTGTGAAAGGCTCAAGAGGGTTTATGGGAGTTTTCAGGATGTCCTCAATGCTGATGTCGCCACCCTTTCCCCGCTCAACGGCTGGTGCCGCGGTGACAGTGAGGTCGGGATTAGTAGACTGTCCGTCTGAGTCTGCTTCCGTGTTGTTGGCAGTCAATTCGATGGAATTTCCGTCAGCCGTGGATTTTTTGTCAGTGTTTAAATCTGTATCGCCGCTAAGGTCAACTACATTGGCTTTGCTCTCGTTGTCAGTGTCTTGTGAGTCGTCGTATGCCAAATCATCGCCAGCAGTTGCGTCTGTTGTGCTGTTGTCGCTCTCGTCGTCGTGAATGTTGTTTGTGATGTCGAATTTGATTTTCGACGATAAATATTTTACGGGGTTCAAAGCCTTGCGTATTACCTCGATGGTCTCGTTGGTGAGGTATGTTAGGAATGCCAGAGCCACGAGCAGCAATATTGCCGTAAGGCCTGGAGGACCGATAAGGTTTTCAAGTTGCTGTACACAATAGAGGCCATGGTTGCCGCCGGGGTTGAATATCAGGCTGCCCATGATTGGCGTAAGGAATTTGGCAAATGTCACAGAAGACCATACCATTACCAAAGCCATTCCGAAGAACCATTTCCATAGGTTGATATTATATGCCCTTAGCAGTTTTAAACCTGTCATGATGATGAATATAGGAATCAGAAATGCCGGTATTCCGAAGTTTACAGACATCAGATAGTACGCTGTCAGCGCTCCTAAAGAGCCGCAATAGTTTGTGAACTGCTGCTCCCCGTTCATCCATTCTCCGGGTCTGAGGTTCTCCAATATGCTCTGATCCGACTCTCCTGTTCCCAGAAATGACCCCATAGCGATGGCCACCACAATGGCTATCGCTATTAAAAACAGACCGAAAAGTGCGTCGGTCGTCTCATTTGATAATATGCTTTTAAGTCCGAGTGCCTCTGATAAACTCTTGCTTTTTTTCTCGCTCTTTTTCTTTGCCATTGATGCTTATTTAAAATTTTACTGCAAAATTACTGCAAAAATAGCGTAAAAAACTCATATTCTGCCATATTTTGATAACTTTTTTCTAATTTTGCAGATTGTTACATGAATTTGCTGAATTCACCAACATACATTAAACTGATGAGAAGAATAATATATAACAAGTTCGACAAGCGCGAGATAACGGCTTTGCCGCAACTCAAATTTCCTGGCAGAATAATCGTTATTCTGTCAGAAGGCGAGACGGAAAAGGCTGTCAACTACCTTTTGTCGAGTGATATTTTAGGAGTTGACACGGAAACGCGCCCTTCGTTTAAGCGCGGGGAAATGTTTAAGGTCTCTCTGCTGCAGGTTTCAAACAGAGATACTTGTTTTCTTTTCAGACTCAACTACACAGGCATTACGCCGGCTTTGAAACGCCTGCTCGAGGACAAGACGGTGTTGAAGGTCGGATTGTCGTGGCACGATGATATCCTGATGCTCAAGAAGCGGTGTGATTTCGTTCCGGGCTTGTTCCTTGATTTGCAGGATATTGTGGGCAGCGTGGGCATAGAGGACCGTAGCCTGCAAAAGTTATATGCCAATGTGTTCGGACAGAAAATCAGCAAAAGGCAGCGACTGACAAACTGGGAGGTCGACGTGCTTACGGACAAACAGAAAATGTATGCCGCCACAGATGCCTGGAGTTGCATAAATCTTTACGAGGAAATTATGCGGCTAAGGGAGTCGGGCGATTATCAGCTGAAGATTGTTCCGGAAGAGGTGAGGGACGTTGAGAAAAAAGTAGAATAATAGCAGTGCCTTAAAGGGCAAAAGCGTAAAAAAACAGAATGTTGAAAATAAGCATGTTGATTTTTATCCACTTGCGAACATAAACAGATAATAAATATTTATGTACAAAACCATATTTTTAAAAAGAGGCAAAGAAGACTCGCTGAGGCGTTTTCATCCATGGATATTCTCGGGAGCGATTTTGAGAAGTGATGACAACATTGCGGAAGGCGAGATTGTACGAGTTTTGTCCTCAGACAGCACTTTTCTCGCTGTTGGCCACTACCAGATTGGCTCAATTGCCGTACGTGTGCTGTCGTTCAGAGATATAGAAATCAATGAGGAATTTTGGGTAAGCCGTTTGCAATCGGCGCTTGAGGTAAGAATAAACCTTGGCATTGCCGGCAGTCCAGAAAACAACACTTATCGCCTTGTTCATGGCGAAGGTGACAACCTGCCAGGACTAATCGTTGACTGCTATGGCAAAACTGCTGTAATGCAGGCACATAGCGTTGGTATGCACGAGTACCGGCATGAGGTCTGCAAGGCTCTTGTCAAGGTGATGGGAGATAGGGTAGAGAATGTTTACTACAAAAGCGAGACAACCCTGCCATACAAGGCAGAGCTTGGCCAGCAGAACGGATTTATCTATGGCGGCAGTGACGAGAATACAACAAAAGAAAACGGTCTGCTGTTTCATGTTGACTGGCTCAAAGGACAAAAGACGGGCTTCTTTGTTGACCAGAGAGAAAACCGCAGTCTGTTGGAGAAATATGCCAAAGGAAAAAGTGTGTTGAACATGTTCTGCTATACAGGCGGTTTTTCTGTTTATGCCATGCGTGGCGGTGCGCGGCTCGTACACTCCGTGGACAGCAGCGCCAAGGCCATAGAGCTGACAAACTCCAATGTTGAGCTAAACTTCGCAGGAGACAGGCGTCATGAGGCTTTTTGTGACGATGCTTTCAAATTCCTTGATGCAAACGACGGAAAATATGACCTCATAATTCTTGACCCACCTGCATTTGCCAAGCACAGGGCTGCTTTGCGCAATGCGCTGAAAGGCTATACCCGCCTTAATGTAAAAGGTTTTGAGAGAATTAAGCCCGGTGGCATCCTTTTCACTTTCAGCTGCTCGCAGGTTGTCACGAAAGACAATTTCCGTAATGCCGTGTTTACTGCCGCTGCCCAGGCCGGACGCAAAGTTAGAATTTTGCATCAGCTGCATCAGCCTGCCGACCATCCGATAAACATTTATCATCCAGAGGGTGAATATTTGAAGGGACTGGTATTGTATGTCGAATAGCGATATTGTCAATATTGTTCACAACCGTGTGGCTGCATTCATTTCTGCTCATGGGTTGTTTTCTGCCTGCGGCAAATATATTGTGGCATTGTCGGGAGGAGCCGACAGTGTTGCTTTGCTGAGAATTATGTGCAGTCTTGGATATAATGTCGAGGCTGCACATTGCAATTTTCATCTTCGTGGCGGTGAGTCCGACCGTGATGAGGCTTTCTGTGTGAAGCTGTGCGAGAGGATGGGCATTTGTATTCACCGCATTCATTTCGATACCCGTGAGTATGCCTCATTGCACAAAGTCAGCATCGAGATGGCCGCACGTGATTTGAGGTACCGGTATTTTGAGCAGTTGCGTGCGGATATCGGTGCCGACGCAATTTGCGTGGCTCATCATCAGGACGACAATGTTGAGACAATTTTGTTGAATATTATCCGGGGGACAGGTGTGAGCGGACTGACAGGCATGTCGCCGAGGAACGGAGATGTTATCCGTCCGTTGCTTTGTGTCGGACGGAAAGATATCATGGAGTATCTTGGCGGGCTTAATCAAGATTTTGTTACCGACAGCTCAAACCTTGTTGACGATGTGCAGCGTAACAAACTGAGGCTTAACGTTATACCGCTGTTAGAAGAAGTAAATCCTGCGGTTAAGTCAAACATACTGAACATGTCGCGTTGGGTTGGCGAGGCATCTGCTATTGTCGGTTATTCTCTTAGTGAGATAAAGAAGAAAGTAATAAAATTTGGTGGGTTTATAGAAATTGATATCCCTGCATTAGAAACTTTCCCCTCTCCGGAATACCTGCTGTGGGATATTCTTAAAGACTACGGATTTAACTCCTCGCAAGTGATTGGTATTTCAGCCAATTTGCATCTTGAAACAGGGAAAACATGGCTGTCGGCATCTCACGAGCTTGTCATAAACCGTAACAAACTTTTGTTAAAACCTCTTGACGAAATTTCCTGTTTGAATAAGAAAATTCCAGAGGTGGGGACATACGTGTTCGGGCAAAGCGTTAAACTACGCATAGAAAAGACTGTTATAACAGACGGGTATACGATATCCAGGCAAAGCGAAAAGGCTTGTCTTGATGCGTCAAAAGTTAGGTTTCCGCTTGTTGTGCGCAATGTGGTAAGCGGCGACAGATTTGTCCCCTACGGAATGAAGGGAACAAAACTTGTAAACGATTTTCTGTCAGACCTGAAAGTACCGTTGCCGCTAAAGCGCCGTCAGCTTGTTGTTACTGATGCTGACGGCAACATTGTGTGGGTTGTAGGCCGCAGGCCCGACGGACGTTTCTGTCTGTCTAAAAGTTCTGTTGCTGCGATAGAAATATCTCTGCTTTCATGAGGTCTTCTGGCGTGTCAATCCCAACGGTCTCAATGTCGGTTTTGCCAACTTTGATTTTATAGCCGTTCTGCAGCCAGCGTAGTTGCTCAAGGCTCTCGGCAATCTCGAGCGGCGATTGCGGAAGCTTTGTTATTTGTCTGAGCACCTCACATTTGTAAGCATAAATGCCAAGGTGTTTTAGGTATGGAAAATTCTCAAGCCATTCCTGCGCTTCTTTGCCACGGACGAAAGGAATTACCGAGCGTGAGAAATACATGGCATACCCCTTCAGGTCTGTAATGATTTTTGGCGAGTTGGGATTCATTACGGCCTCCATAGTCTCAAAGGGCTTGCCGAGTGTGGCAATCTCTGTATCGGCATCGTCGAAGCAATGGCAAATCTCCTCAATCTGGCTTTTGGCTATGAAAGGCTCGTCGCCTTGTATGTTCACAACAACATCCCAGGCGCCTCCAATCTTCTCCATAGCCTCAGCTATTCTGTCGGTTCCGCTTTTGTGGTCGTTTCTTGTCATAACCACATTGCCGCCAAACGATTTTACCGTTTCCTCAATTCTCTCATCGTCAGTGGCAACGTATGCTGTGCCCAAAACGGCAGCTGCTTTTTCGTACACATGCTGGATTACAGGCTTTCCGCCAAGTATAGCCAGTGGCTTTCCCGGAAATCGTGTTGAGGCGTATCGTGCCGGTATAATTCCAATAAATTTCATTTTTTATTTTTGTTAATATGGTTGGTTTTTCTGTAGGGCTGCTGCATGTTGCGGCTCTGCAGTTTTCTGTCTTTCGTGGGCAAAGGTAATAATAAAATGCCCAAAATACTAAAAAAATACTAATACATTTTGCCCTTTGGATGAAAATTGCTACTTTTGGAGTTGATTTTAACAATTTAGCAATTAATGAAAAAAACTATATTATCTCTTTTTATATTATTAATGCCATTTGGCTTGTCTGCCCAGAAGATTACACTTGGCTCGTGCAGCGTTGTGATGGACAATGTGCGTGGAGTCTACAAAGGTGAGATGGCTTCAGGTAAACCTCATGGAAAAGGAAATATCACATTTGATAACGGGAACATTTATGAGGGCGAGTTTGTAAAAGGCAAACGCCATGGCTTTGGCACCTATACCTTTGCTGACGGCGAGAAATATGAGGGCGAATGGTTTCAGAACCAGCAACACGGTAAGGGAACCTATTATTTCAACAACAACAACAAATACGTAGGGCTTTGGTATCGTGATTTTCAACAGGGACACGGTATAATGTACTACTACAATGGTGACAAATACGAGGGCAGTTGGCTAAAAGACAAGCGTCAGGGTAAGGGACGCTATACTTATTCCAACGGTGCCTATTATGATGGCAGTTGGGATGATGACCAAAAGTCGGGTAAAGGTATTTTTGACTGGGGCGACGGAACTGTTTACGATGGAATGTGGGCAAGTAATCAGCGTGCCGGAAAAGGTACGTTCAAGTACGCAGATGGCGACATATACGTTGGCGACTGGGCTGACGACATTCAGAACGGAAAGGGCATATACAAATTCCAGAATGGCGATGTCTACGAAGGCGAATACGTTCAGGGTGAGCGCACGGGAATCGGTATTCTGAAATATGCCAACGGCGATAAGTACACAGGCCATTTCCTTGAGGGCGACAAGTCTGGACAGGGCACTTTCGTCTGGAGCAATGGCGATGTCTATACTGGCAACTGGAAAGAAGACAAACAGAGCGGACACGGCAAGCTGACAAAAAAGACAGGCGACATTTTTGAAGGCTCGTTCCTTAACGGAAAAGTTGAGGGAGAGGTCGTGATACACTATTCTGATGGCTCACGTTTCAAGGGTGTGTACAAAAATGGTGTCCGAAACGGAAAGGCCATAGAGGAGGATAAAGACGGCAAACGCTTTGAGGGCATGTATGTAAACGACAGACGTGACGGAAAGTTCGTGGAGAAAGACCGCAACGGAAAAGTAACATCATCCGGGTATTATCAGAACGGGCGCCGGCACAATGATTAGAACTTCTATCTTAAAATAATATTACTACAACATTCAAAACTTTATTGCTATGATAGTAGATACAATGGAAAACATGGAGAAATATGTTTCTCTAAACCCGCTTTTCGCAGAAGTGGTTAAGTTTATCAGTCAGCACGACCTTGCAACGCTTGAGCTTGGCAAGCATCCCATTGTTGGTGACGATTTGTTTGTGAACATCGCAATTGCTGAGGGCAAAACTGAGCAGGAGGCTGTATTTGAGACCCACCGCAAGATGATTGACATTCAGATTCCGCTTGACGCAGCAGAGACATACGGCTATATGCCTTTGGCTGATCTTCCGGAAGTGGAATACAACGAGGTAAAGGATATTACAAAATATCCAAGTATAAAGGCTGAGACTCTTGTAAATTGCAAGCCTGGTGAATTTGCCATTTTCTTTCCGCAAGACGGACATCAGCCCTGCATCGGAACAGGCAAAATTCATAAAGCAATATTTAAGGTTAAAATATAAAAAACTATGGCTGTAACCAAGAAAGCAGCAAAGCCCGCTGCTGTAAAACATATAGGGCTTGTCAAGAACGACGCTTATCTCGAGCCGTTCGAGGATGCCATCAGGGGACGACACGACCATGTGTTGAGTAAACTGTCAGAACTCACAGGCAACGGAAAGCAGACTCTTTCTGATTTTGCCAACGGTTACGAATATTTCGGACTCCACAAAACCGCACGCGGATGGGTGTTCAGAGAATGGGCACCTAACGCCACAGATATATATCTTGTAGGTGACTTCAACAATTGGGCAGAGTCTGATAAGTATCGTGCGAAGAGACTCAAGGGCACAGACAATTGGGAGTTGAAATTGCCTGCAAAGGCAATAAAGCACGGCGACCTTTTCAAAATGCACGTTTATTGGGAAGGCGGTCATGGCGAGAGAATTCCCGCTTGGGCACAGCGTGTGGTTCAGGACGAGACCACAAAAATATTCTCTGCACAGGTTTGGGACACTACGCCTTACGAATGGTCAAAGAAGAAATTTAAACCGACAACATCTCCATTGCTTATCTATGAATGCCATATCGGAATGGGACAGGATGCCGAGAAGGTTGGCACATATACCGAGTTCAAGGACAACGTGCTTCCGCGCATCATTGCCGACGGCTACAACTGTATCCAGATAATGGCCATCCAGGAGCATCCTTACTATGGCTCGTTCGGATATCATGTAAGCTCGTTCTTCGCAGCGTCAAGCCGTTTCGGCACTCCAGAGGAGTTGAAGGCACTTATCGACGAGGCTCATAAAAACGGCATCGCAGTCATTATGGATATCGTTCATTCTCATGCGGTTAAAAACGAGATTGAGGGACTTGGCAATCTTGCCGGCGACCCAAATCAGTATTTCTATCCTGGCGGCAGGCGTGAGCATCCGGCTTGGGACAGCCTTTGCTTCGACTATGGCAAAAATGAGGTTATCCACTTCCTGTTGAGCAACTGCAAATTCTGGCTCAACGAATATCATTTTGACGGTTTCCGCTTCGACGGCGTGACCTCTATGCTCTACTATAGCCACGGGCTCGGTGAGGCATTTTGCGGATATCAGGATTATTTCAACGGTCATCAGGACGACAACGCCATCTGCTATCTCACTCTTGCCAACTTGCTTATCCACGAGATTAATCCAAAGGCTATAACAATTGCCGAGGAAGTGAGCGGTATGCCCGGACTGGCTGCTAAGTTCAAGGACGGAGGCTACGGCTTCGACTACCGCATGGCAATGAACATTCCTGACTATTGGATTAAGACCATTAAGGAACTGAAAGACGAGGACTGGAAGCCAAGTTCTATTTTCTGGGAGGTTAAGAACAGACGCAGCGACGAGAAAACAATTTCTTATTGCGAGAGCCACGACCAGGCACTTGTCGGCGACAAGACAATCATCTTCCGTCTTATCGACGCCGACATGTACTGGCACTTCAAGAAGGGCGATGAGAACTTCATGGCGCACCGTGGCATAGCTCTTCACAAAATGATAAGGCTTGTTACTGCCAGTACAATCAATGGCGGATACCTGAACTTTATGGGTAACGAGTTCGGTCATCCTGAATGGATTGACTTCCCGCGCGAGGGCAACGGATGGAGCTATAAATATGCGCGCCGCCAGTGGAATCTTGTCGACAATAAGGAGCTTGACTATCATTATCTTGGCGATTTCGACCGTGAGATGCTAAAAGTCATCAAGAGCGAGAAAGATTTCAACAAGACTCCGGTTCAGGAAGTTTGGCACAACGACGGCGACCAGATATTGGCGTATATGCGCGGTGACCTGATTTTCGTGTTCAACTTCTCTCCAAACCGCTCTTACACCGATTATGGTTTCATAGTTCCGGCAGGCGTATACGAGGTTGTGCTTAATACCGATAACCCTGATTTTGGCGGTAATGGTCTGACTGACGATACTGTTACCCATTTCACCAACTTCGACAAGCTCTATGAGGCTGACCACAAGGAATGGCTGAAGCTTTATATTCCTGCCCGTTCGGCTGTGGTGCTCAGAAAGAAGTAGAGAAAGCCCCCTGCCCCCGGGTGGGGGATCATAATAAAAATAATATTTAATGACATCCCCCGCCAGGGGCGGGGGACTTTTTTACCGATGAATAAAACAAGGCGTGACGACACCGTCATAATGCGGATAACAATTGCTCTGCTGTTTGGGCTTTTTACTTTTTTTTATCTTTATAATTATCAAGCTGATCTGCTTGCCATGGCGCAGCATGTGCTCTCTGGCGGAAAGACCACTTACGATGCTTTCATAGGCGCATTGCTTATCATGCTGACTCTCTATCTTCTGCAAGTGGTGGTGATGGGCTTTTTGAAGTTGAAGTCGCGGTCCCACGCCCTGACCTATTTCCCTTCGCTTCTTGTACTTACCATTCTCACCGATGTTAGTCCGGAAATGGATAAGGGATTTTCATTTGGCGCATGGCTTTGGGTATTCCCTTTGCTTATCGCAGTTTGGGGAGTAGTTGTATATGTTGCAAAAGAAGTGTTGTCCTATGAGCCGGAGAATGCCTCGCATGGTTTCTTCTCACGCATGGCTTGGATAAATGTTTTGACAATGTCCGTCATGTTTTTCCTTGTCGGAACATTCAGTAATTCTGACGAGGTGTTCCATTACCGGATGAAAGTTGAGAAATGTCTTTCTGAACGCAAATACGATGAGGCTTTGCGGGTTGGCTATAAGTCGCAGGCTACAGACAGCAGTCTGACGATGTTGCGCATTTACGCTTTGGCTGCAACCAACGTGTTGCCCGAGCGTCTTTTCGAATATCCTTTAGTGGGAGGAGCAGATGCCATGAAGCCCAACGGAACAACAGTCAAGATGTTGCTGCATACAGACACACGCTTGCGCTATGTCCGTAAATCAGCCCGTGACTACAAGCTGTGCGCATTGCTTCTTAACCGCAATTTAGATGTTTTCGCAAAAGAGGTTGTGCGACTATACGGAACACAAAATTTACCTAAACACTACAGTGAGGCTTTGGCGCTTTACAAACACCTCCGTGCTAATCCCGTCATAGTTTATCAAGACAATGTGCTTGATACCAACTATAAGGATTATCAGGAAATGAAGAAAAAATTCAATAACCCTATAGAATGCAGAAATAATCTCCGTGACTCTTATGGTAAAACCTATTGGTATTATTATGATTATTGCAGATAGATATGCCCCTTTAAACGAATAGTGCTATTTTCTGCAATTTTTGTAGCCGAAAACAAAAAATCTCTATTTTTTTTGCTTTCAGCGTTGAGTTTTCAGGATGTTGTGTGTCTTTATAGTGTATGACAGACAGAAACGACATAGAGCAGCTTTTCAAAGCACATTATGCGCAGATGTTCCGCATGGCGGTGGCACTTCTGCACGATGATGATTTTGCGCGCGACATCGTCCATGATGTGTTTGTCTCACTTCTCGATGCCAGAGCTGATTTCATCATCTCTGGCGGTTATCTTCTCAAGGCGGTTCGCAACCGTTGTCTTAACCATATCCGAGATTGTAGTATTCATCAGCGTATAGTCAACCGATATTTCCTTGAGAATGAGGAATACAACATCGAAGACTGGCCTGACGAGGAAACCATTTCGAGGATTTATATCCTTATTAAAAATGATATTTCTCCACAGGCCCGACGTGTTATGGATCTGAGATTTTCCGAAGGAATGAAGTTCTCCCGAATTTCTGAGATTATGTGTATAAGCGAAGCTGCCGTATATCGTCATTTGAGTCATGCACTGGCATTAATCCGTAAAAAACTCAAAGAAAATGGATAAGTACGAAATTGTGCTTGATATTATCGAGCATCCCGAAAATTATACTTCGGAGCAGTTGGAGTCTATCTTGTCAGACAAAGAGACGAGAGAAATCTACAATCTTCTCTGTAAGACTGATTCCACAGTTGAAACAAGCAAAGAAATTGATGTAGAAGCTGAATGGGATAATTTCTCTAATAAGCATAGCTACAAATCTCGTCATAAAATCTTTGCATTGTTTGGAAGTAGAGCTGCCTCAACAGCCGTAATTATTTTTACGTCTATTGTAGCAATTGCTGCTGGCATTGTTGTTACCTTCACATTAACTGGTCGCTGGGCTGAGCCAATAGCTAAAGCAGATATCATAACAATGCAATCTGATGTCGCGGTAGCAAAGGATAGCATTGCAGTTCCGACTGACTCTGTTAATGTTGATTTGACTCCTATAATGTTCGAGAATGAAAGCCTTGAAAACATAATGAAAGCCGTAGCTAAACGCTATGGAGTTGAAGTGAGGTTCAACAATAAAGAGGCTGCATTGCTGCATCTGTATTATAAACTCGACCCGGCACTTTCTCTTGACGATGTCGTTGCCCAACTCAATACGTTTGAGCAAATTAACATTACACAAAATAGCAAAACCTTAACCATTGACTGAAAATGAAGACTGCACTTGCATTGGTATTGGCTGTGATGACTTTCTTTTCAGCCAATGCCCAAAAATTCAATTATACATTTAATAATACCCCTGTTTCAGAGGCTATTGTTAGAATAAGTAAAGATCACTCCGACATAAATATTGCCTTCATTTACAAGGAACTCGGCAACTACCGCACATCGGCTGTAGTAAGCACAGACAACGCTTATGATGCCTTGTACAAAGCTGTTGGCAGAAATCCTGTTTCCGTAATCAAAAAAGGCAACGATTTCTATATCGAGGCTCTGCAGCGTGGCAAATTTATTTACCGCGGAACAGCCATCGGCAACGATAATGAGCCTGTTGCCGGCGCCACGGTTATATTGCTTTCTCCGTCTGACTCAACAGCTATAACCTACGGCATAGCCGATGCTTACGGACGCTTCTCTATTCCTTGTGACAGCCGAAATGTAATCGCAAAACTGAGCAGCCTCGGCTATCATACGGTCTACCATAAGTGCGGCAGCTTCAATGTTGGCAACATTGTTATGCCCGTATCTGCCACACAATTGAAACAGGTTGCTGTAGAAGGACGTACACAACGTGTTATTGACCGTGGTGTAGTATATATTCCTGGAAATAAAGTCAAAAAGGTAGCTACAGATGCCTCACATCTGCTGTTGCTGATGAATATTCCGCAGCTTGACATCACTCCTGGCTCTATGTCGGTAAAAACATATACGGGTAAAGATGTCGCTATGTTTATTGATTTTAAAAAGGCATCGAACGAAGATTTGCAAGGAATGCGCACCGAGGATGTGCTGCGTGTTGAGGTGATGCAATATCCTGAGGACCCGAGATTTGAAGGAAGTCCAAATGTAATAAACTACATAATGCGCAAATACGAATGGGGCGGTTACACTAAACTTACTACTGCAGGCACAACTCTTAACATTGACCATGGCGGTGGTATGTTGTATTCTAAACTTGTAAACAAGAACTGGACTTTTGATGCCAATGCGTCAGGCAATATCACACATAGCAATATCAATGACAGCTACAAGGTTGAGACATTCCATGACATAACTATAGGCGACCGCCATTTTGACGAAATCACTCGGACATCGCAATCTGGTTCGGACTATATAAGTAAAAGCAATTCGCAGTCAGCCACTTTCCGTGCCACTTACGTAAATCAGACAACACAGATTATTAACTCTGTATCTTTCCATCGCTCAGCATCACCTATGGGAAAGAACTTATTATCAATGACATACTCTGATGATGTTTTCTCTCCAACATCGGCATTGTCGAAAGGGACGGACCAGACAATTACTCCACGTTTTATGGGTTATTATTATTTCACATTGCCGAAAAACAATACATTGTTGGCATATTTGAATTTTGCTTATGGAAGCACTCGTAGGAACTCCACATACCAGCTTGGCAGCCAGTCACCGATAATAAATAACAACGAGGAATCATCATACGCACCAAATGCAACTATTCAATATTCGAAGATATTCTCCCGCAACAATACTTTTCGGACATCATTATTGACTTACAACTATATATATCATACAGGCTACGAAGGTTCATACAATGGATTGCAGAAACTTCTGTCGTCAGAAAACATGCTGTTTTTGGAATATATGCAGAACTGGAAGTGTGGACTTAGCTTGTATTCACGCATGGGAGTGTCGTATGTTCTCAGTCGTCTGAACGGAGTAAAGACCTTGGAGCAATGGAATCCGCGACTCGGTTTGCAACTTAATTACAAAATTAATGACAGACATTCGGCATCTGTTGAGGGATGGTGGGGTAACAATTATCCGGCAGGCTCAATCTCAAATTCTGCGATAGTACAGAACAATGAGCTATTGTGGCTGCAAGGTAATCCCGACTTGCGCAACACCACCTTCATTACTGCATCGGCTTCATATACATATATACCAACGAATAGGTTGAGCTTGGCTGCAACAGCTGAATATCATGGGTATCTGAATAAAGCTGCGAGTGAATATTTTTCAATGCATGGATATGACGGGCTGATACACAAAGTCATAAACAGCGGAGACTTTCATCAGTATTCTGGGCATTTGTCAGCTACGCTTAAATTGTTTGATAATTCTTTATCACTCAGAGCTACAGGGCGGGTTGAGCGTATTGTTGCTACAGGAATTGATGCGCAGACGATGAATCTGATTAATGCGAGCGTACAAGCCAATTACTTTTTCAAGAACTTTTCTTTCGTTCTATATTATCGGACACCAAACAAGAGCCTTGAGCCTTTCGGCTATGGTTTCCGCAATCATTACAAAAGCACATACGGAGTGATGGCTAACTATGCGATAGGAGATTTCAAGGCAGGGCTACAATTCTATAACTGGTTCAACAGCAACCGTTATTACTCTGATTTCGACTCTGACCGTTATTCTTCACATGGCTGGGCTTGGTCAAGTGGGCTCGCCCGGTCGGTTTCGCTCACACTCTCATATACACTTCCGTATGGTAAGAAGGTGCAGCGCAACAACGAAATACAAGAGTCGCAAAAAGCAGGGTCTGCAATTTTGAAATAAACTCAGAAATATTTGCAGTCTCAGACTCTTCTTCTCTTGGATGGGAGATAAGTATGCTCTTTTTAGAAAGAAACAGCAAAGAAGCTTACGACTTCGTATTATTCTGTTGTGAGTAAATCTTTGCAATGCTGTTAGTCTCGGTCGCCATATCAACCAGTTGCTGTTGCTGTGGCGGCCTTTTGCGTTCCTAATCCCTTATATATGCGTTCTCAAACAGATTAATAATCTGTTGCCCGTAAGATTAATAATCTGTTGCCCGTAAGATTAATAATCTGTTTGCCAACGCAGCCGTATGTCTTTTTCGCCGCAGCCGATAGCATCTCGGTTTTCAGCCTGTTGCGTTTGTAATTTCATTATATATGTAAGGTAAATATAATATACAAAAGCGAGGAGTAAACAATGGATGTTTTGATAGTTCTATAATTTTACCCCTCGCTTATCATTTTATGTCTCGAAATCAATAATCGTCGTCCTCTGCCACGTCTGCAGCCTCAAGATTTAGGTCTTCGGGATTTGTGTCGAAAGTGGTGCGATAGCTTTCTTCTGTGAGCTTGTCCTCGTCAAAAGTGTCATCGTCCTCATCCTCGTCCTGGGCGAACCTGTCAACATTCTGTGCGTCCTCGTCGTCTATGTCCTCGTCGTTGTCGAAGTCTTCTTTCTCAAACTTCATCTTCGGTTTTTCCATTTCTGGCTTTTCCTTGGCGAAAATAGCCTCAACCCATGTTCCCTTGGCAATTTCGAGAACTTCGAAACCGTCTGCGACTTTCTTCTCGTACAATCCGCCAGCCTTGTGCAGCCGGTCTTTTGGCAGGGTAGTGGTGCTGATGTCGAATCCTGCCATTATAATGTCTTGTATGCTTTGTGACAGCGAATCCCATCCGCCGCCGAAGTTCCTGTCGATAACCTCAAGAAGTTTTGCCGCAGATATATGTCTGATATTTTCGTAAGTAAGGTCGGTTACTCTCTGAATAGGACGTTTCTTTACGGCATATTTCATTCTGTTCGATTCGTCTATTCTAAGTATCCCAATCTTGAAGTCGCGGGCCTCGTATTTTTTTATCACTTCGGGCTTGTCGACCTTAATCTCTTCCATTTCAAAAGCACTTTTGATAATTTCCGTGTAGTGACGGATGTTGTCTTTCAGGTCAGCATCTTTCTCTCCTGCCTCCCAGAGCCGGAAGATGTCGTTTTCCTGAAGTTCCCAAACGTTGCTTTTGTTCAAGGTCTTTAAATTTAAAGTTTTTTTATCTCTCATAAAATTCTCGTATTTTTTTGTTTTTTCTATTGCTGCAAAAGTAAATAATAATTTGTAAATCCCAAACTTTTATTGATATAAAAATGCATTGTCCATAAAAAAAAAGTTCAGCTTGGAGTGTGTGTGTTCTATAGTCCATAGTTTTTATTATATGAGTGGGGGTTACTGTGCAAAACGGTATGTGAGAAAAACTGCCAATATTTCCTGCTCAAAAGTCACCTTCCAACGCAGCCGCTTGCGATGGCCAATGCAAGCGGCTTCATTGACCATCGCAAGCGGCTGCGTTGGAAGGTGAACCATGCCGTATTTTTTTTCCGCGTTTTATAGGTGGGGGCTAAAAATTACCGCCGTTAAATATTAAAAATCTGACAAGGCTAATTTATAGAACCCACTCATAGGGTTAAGACAGGCTCATCTGGTATTTGGAGTTATGCTTACTTTGGGCGATATTAGATTTGCGCATAATAAGAATATCCTCGTTCATAAAAAAAGAAGCTTGGAAGCATAAATCCAAGCTTCTCCCTATAATATTGTTTTTCTTCAGCAGCTGTCGTCTACCCTAAGTATTTCATCAGGATTTTCACGTTTCCGCTTTCTCTGAGTTTTGCAATGCTCTTTTCTCTGATTTGTCTCACACGCTCACGGGTAAGTCCGAGTTGGTCGCCAATCTCCTCAAGTCCTTTCTCCTGGCATCCAATGCCGAAACACTCGCGGATAATTATAATTTCCCTTTCCTTGAGCACGTCTTTCAGAACGTTGTTCAGCTCCAAAGCCATGCTCTCGTGGTCTACGACCTTGTCTGTACGGCTGTCGTCGCCACTTGGCATCACGTCGAGCATGCAGTTCTCCTCGCCGTCTTGGAATGGCGCGTCTATGCTTACATGATGTCCGTCAGCCATCAGGCTCTGCATAATTTTCTCCTGATCTATGTTTGTGGCCTCCGAGAGTTCAGCTATCGACGGACGTCTTTGGTGTTCCTGCTCAAATTTGCTTATCTCGTGGTTTATCTTGTTCAGTGAGCCAACCTGATTTAGGGGCAGCCTTACAAAGCGGCTTTGTTCCGCAATAGCCTGCAAAATACTTTGCCTAATCCACCAGACGGCATACGAGATAAATTTGAAACCTCTGGTCTCATCAAATTTTTGGGCTGCTTTTATCAGGCCAATGTTTCCCTCATCGATAAGGTCGGTTAGTGTAAGTCCCTGGTGCTGATATTGTTTTGCCACAGATACCACAAACCTTAAGTTTGCAGTAACAAGGCGTTCCTTGGCCTTTTCTGCCTCAGGTCCCCCTTTTTTGATTTTTTGTGCCAGTTCAATTTCCTCATCAATTGAAATCAGCGGGGCACGGCCTATCTCCACGAGGTATTTGTCCAATGCCTCACTGGAGCGATTGGTGATGCTTTTCTGAATTTTTAGCTGTCTCATATTGTTGTGTTATCTGTGATAAGTACTTTGTGCTCAAGTGCTTATGGGGTTTAGTTGCCTAAAACAACGCAAAATTATGAAAAATATGATGAAGTTGCCAATTTTGTTTGTAAACTTTAACTTAATAAAACAAAAAAGCCCAACCTCGTGGTTAGGCTTTGTGCGTCCTTAGGGGCTCGAACCCTAGACCCACTGATTAAGAGTCAGTTGCTCTACCAACTGAGCTAAGGACGCATATTTGCCGTTTTTAGATGACCTAAAAGGCTCATTTCTGAATTGCGAGTGCAAAGGTAACACCTTTTTCTTTAACTGCCAAACTTTTGGTCTGTTTTTTTTTAAAGTTAAGTATATTTTATGTGGTTTTGTGGGGGCTCTGTGGAAATTTTATGCTGGGAAATTGTAGGGCCGCTATGTATAGCGGCCGCAATAAAAGGAACCTACATGAATATTACTGATTGCTTTTATTGTTTGCGGCCGCTATACATAGCGGCCCTACAGGTTATCTCGTCAATATTTAGACAACATATTGTTGTTCAGCCCAATTGTGAATTTCACGATGGTTCTGTTGCTTTTCAGGTAGTAAACTCCCGTGTTTAGCCCGCTGATATTTATTGTTGTTGTCGTGCTGCCGGTTTTGCCTTCCAATACTTTTTGCTGTTTCATATTGTATATGCAATAATCGGAATTTGCATCTATGCCGTTGATGTTTATAAGGGTGCTGTATATGCCGCCGACAACGAAAATCCTCACTTTGTCAATATTTTGCTCTGCGTCGCCGGTGAGGGCTATGGAAATAAGCGATTCGGCGGCTTTGCCTGTCATGATAGTGTTGTCGCTCCATGTCAGAGTAGTGGTGTTGTCATTGAAAGTTATTCCTACAACCTGTTTGTCCGTCTCTATGCCGTTAAAAAAAATCTTGGTGTTGGCAAGGTTGTGCTCCGTGTCTTCGTTTTTATTCATAGAACTGTTGTCGGCAGAATTTATTTCTGCTTTCATATCTTCAGCCCGGACACAATTAAGGGAAATGGCTTGATAGATTAATAGGAATAATGTGACAAAAAATCTCATATTGATATTTCTGTGAGCGGTAAGCGGGGCTCGAACCCGTGACCCCAAGCTTGGGAAGCTTGTGCTCTACCAACTGAGCTATTACCGCAATGTAAAAAAACTGCAAGAGGAGCCGATACCGGGACTCGAACCCGGGACCCACGCATTACGAATGCGTTGCTCTACCAACTGAGCCATATCGGCAACAATATGAGATAGTGTTTCAGATAACGGGTGCAAAGGTAAACGATTTTATCCGAACAACCAAATATTATACGATTTTTTTTCGTTGCCAAAATTTTGTCAGGTGTCAGTTTGGCTTGTTTAGAGGTAAGCCACAAAGCGTCTGGCCGTCGACAATATGTTGTACTGCATAGCTGTTATAGACGTGAGGCTATTTCGCCTGATGACGAAATCATCTAATATTTGTTATTGCTTTTACCCAAATGAAGGAAATTATTTATATGCAGCCTCAAGAATTTCCAGTTCATTTAGTATACTGTTTACTTTGGAAGACATAATCTTAATTGGAAACTTTTTAATCCTTTTAGCCATTTTACTTCTATTTTCATTATTATTTGTTGTCCGAAAAATAATATACTGTTCATATAACGGAACGATTCTTGACGGACACATGAAATGAGCTTTTTCAAACATTTCTATAGCCATCTTGTAATTCTTCATATCTCTGTATATGTATCCCGATAGTAAGCAAAGATGATAATCAGATAGATAATTAGAACATTTTAATGCCACTTGCAAGGCCTTTTTTTTCTGTCCAATACTATATAATACATAAGAATAGTCATAAAGATACTTATAGTCAGACTTTTTATCTTGATATAATTGATTATAGAGAAGGAGTGCTTTCTTGATTTTTCCATCATCATAATTATTTTGTGCTAATCGCCAATTTCGGTCAATTGTCATTGAATGAAGACAAAACATAGCTAATGCTACTGTTAAGACTTGCATATATGTATAAATTGATTTTTTGCATTTAATATTAGAGGGTAGAATTTTGTATAATGAATATGCTATAGCAATCCATGTGAATGGATAACGAAGTGGGTATGAAAATAGTATCCAAATTATTAATATCAATAAAATACTTAGTTTTTTGAAAGCGGTATTTGCATCTTGTCTCGTACTCAATTTTATGAATAACAATACATATCCGACAAAAATCAACAATCCAAACAATCCAAATTCAAAAATAATTAAAAGTATATCACTCATGGGATGGTGAACATTATCAGCATATATTGCATATTCACTATGTGGATTGTTTTTAAAGAATTCAGCCTGAGCTTCCATGTATTTTTTACAGAAACCATTATAACCATATCCAAATATAGGTTTTTCTTTTATTAATTCAATTGTACGAGTAGCAATAAATAATCGCCCTTTACTCGAATCTTGTTTCATTGCAAAAAATAAAATAATGGTTAATATCGTTGAAGATGTCAAGACTATAAATATGCTTTTCCTAATAGGCATACTACAATTACTACAGGTTATCATTAAAAGAAAAATAGCACAGCTTATTATTCCAATTCTCGATTCGCTATATATAATGGCAAATAGTGTTATAATTTTACAAATTAATAATGCAATTCTTGAGGCACTCTTTTTCTTTTTGACGTTATTTATACCAAGTGGTAGAGTTAAACAAATATAACTTACAAACCCTGCTACATTGTCAAAACTTCCAAACGAATATACAACGTTTTTTGGAACGTGACCCTTTTCTTGAAAATACAATATAATACATTGTAATGCGGATAAGTAAACTATGTCATATTCGAATAATTCTTTAGAGAAATATTTATGAGAACTTGTTTTCTTAATTAGACCTGTGATTGAAACAAGACATAATATAAGAATTGTAGCTACCCATTTGGGGTATAAAGTCTCATCTGTAAAATAACTGGTACACAAAAATGTTGTTCCAAATACTATTAAAAATGATATAATATGTGTAAAATATTTGGGAAAGAATTTATCCATGATAATTGTCATTCTGTATAATAAATTTGTCCGTCATCTCCTATTCCGCATGCTGATATTGACAGCTTGCACTCATGCGAGTTTCCATAAAATGTGTCTTTGAAAGTTCCGTCTGCATCAATTTCCGCATTTGGATTCCAATATAGAGTTCTGCGGTAGTATTTCGGTTTCTGTGGAGTTTGTTGTGAATAGTCGGGAGAATAGAACTCCATAGTATAATTATATCCTGGGAACACATATCTTCTGTCGCGGTAAACGTATCTTGTTCCGTCATGAGGTATTCGCTCTGTAACCATTGTGACGTTTGGGCCTCCGTCGGGTTCCAAACTTCTGCCTTTACGTTTGTCAAAATCGCTAAAGACCCGAAAACTCTTAGCCATTTTAAATTGTATGTATTTCATGAGTAAAAAGCTTGTAATAGGCCTGTCATATTCGCGGCCGCCATAGGAGTAATTTCTCATATATGTCGCACCTTCCACCATGCCCCGCACTTTGATTTCGTCATGGGACTCCATATAACCAAATAGAAATAATGAAGCCTGTAGGGGGAACACATGTGGGTCGTAGACTCCTTGGCATAGTCCGGCATCAACAACATCGTTATAAAGCTTGTAGGCGTCCCAAACTATTGCCGGCTTTCGCATATCCAAGCTTTTTTTTGATTTTCTTAGCTTTCTTGCTTTTACAGTAGGCAGAACATTGACCTTGTCCAAACTGTATTGTGAGAATATCTCGTCGGTAAAGTCTGCGTCATCCAAAGAGTCACGCATGTTAACCTGGTACCATGTGTATGGCAGGGAGTACTGGGGAAAAAACATGTTCCGTTTTATGTAGAACTCTGGATATCCGCCTTTCATAACCGTCTTGTCACCTCTGTTTTTAAGGCTTTTCTTCAAAGAGTCTTTCTCGTTGTATGCCGTAATAAACAGAATAGACTGCCCTTCAAACTCTGGCAGAATAAATTTGAAATATCCGTTTTTGTCAATTTTTTGAACCTCGCCAAAAACTTCTCCGTTTATTATTATCTCAGCCTCTGCAAATACACTCTTCTTAATGCGCTTTTTATGATTTTTTGCCTCAAAGTCATAATCATATTCATCATCACCTTCTTCTATAGTGCCGTATTCGTCATTGTTGATTTCATTATCTTTATCCTTGTCCTCCTTTATGTTGTTTTGCTCATCTGTTTTTTCTCCTTGCGTTAGAAAGTCGTTTTCGTCAGAAAGGTTCTTGCTTATTGGTAAAATCTGTCCCTCGTAGGCAAGTCCTTTCTCAGGCAAATACCGTCCTTGAGTTATTCTTTTATATTTTCTCCATCCTTGCACCATCATCAACACATCCAATTCTTTGTAGTGGATAATTTTGCTGTTGTTGAAATAAAATGACGGGCAGGCAACAAAACCTTTCAACTCACCAGTAAGCAACAACTCTGTGAGAATATTGCCGTCGTTATATGTCATGTCGTCATCCGTACAGTCTCTGATTGATATACTGACAGTTCTCAAACTGTTGGTGTCAGGACAATGAACGTTAAAAGGTACATGCTCGTAAGCCGATATTACTTCAGGCAGCTTTACATCGAGCTTTTTCCCAACGTCATCATTATTAATGAAAATAAGCCTTGAGGCTAAAGGCTCAGCATCTTTGCCATATACTATAATTTCGTTTATGCCTGTATTCAGCCTGATGTTTTTAATCGAGAACTGTCTGGCATCAGGCTGTAGTCTCTCAAAATGCTGGCAACGTCCATGATGCATGAAAGATATTGCTCCAAGTGGAATGTTTGCATTTAGAGTTAGCAGCTGCTTCTTGTAGTCATAATTTACCACGCATCCTTTTTTTGTGGGTTTTGGCAATGGAAATTTATAATTCTTGCCCATGTATGTGAACTCGGCGTAATTGTCTGATACTTTGGCCGTAAACATAAATGTGCCACGCCCCATGTAGCCAGGCTTAATAATGGTGCCGTCTTCCAAATATCCATTTGTCAGTACCGCTTTGCCGCTCTCGTCTGTTACCTCAAAAGCAACCCGGCTTTCCATTCCCTCAACGAGCTTGCCCCCCTCAGGATAGAAGCTGACATTTAGCTTGGGAGCATCTGTGTATAGCCTCTGCCTGGGTCTTGGAACAATGCGCTTATCCTTAAAATCTCCTTTATGGGAAGGCTTCTCATAAATAGGGAAAACTCGTGAGTACAATCCCTCGAAAACTCTGAAATAGTCGTCCTCAAACTGTTTGTTGTAGAAATGATGGCGATTGAATGACTTATGCTCTTTTATAGTATAGTTGAAGTTCAGCTGCCATCTTGTATATGCCCGCATTTCGTAATATCCAGAGTACAGGCTGTCGGACAATGCGAATTGTCCGTTTGCCGTGCCGCCTTCATCTATGTGCAGCTGCTGCCTCTCTACTAAATATCCGTCAGGTGTCAACAGTTCAACATACAATACTTTGCTGATGTCTGTAGGGTGCATATTGTCACTACGAACCACATACGCCTTATACCACAGTGTGTCACCTTTAAAATAGCATTGGTTATCAACGTGCATGTAGATATTCTCATGTATCTGAGGCCTTTTGTGTAGAACTGATACTAACGAATCTATAGCATTAAATGCATTTTGTCCGTCAGTGTCCGCACCGAGATATGGCAATTTGCCATTTCCTAAAAACGGAAACAAGACAAACAAAATAACATGTAGTGCTATATTTAGAAGTCTCATAAACTATATCAAAGGAATAAGAATCTATTATTAATTGACCGTGCAAGTCAAATGGCCATGATCGTATGTGCAGACCAAATTCAAACTGGCAGAATAATACTCGTCATTGCAGGTGATGCAAAATTACAACTTTTTCCTAAAATGAACAAATTATTTTCTCTATAATGTGAGACAATGGTTCTGCGAAATAGTTTTTCTATACGTTATAAGTATCCCATTAAAATCAGTACACTTATGACGCAACATTAAAAATTCATCGTATATGCTCACAACACTCTTGTATTTCGGGCGTTTATGACTATTGTTCGCCTCAAAAACGGCGTTTTTTTTGAGAAGCTTTGAACACCAAACCAATCCTTTCACGGGCACAAATTGTTTTTATTCACTTGCTAATTTTGAAATTTCAATTTCTATAATATATAAAAATGGCGCATCGACAGTGAGGAAGCTGTTGGTGCGCCATTTTCTTTTTATAAGCCGAGTTGTTATCTCACAACTTTCTTGCCATTTACAATGTATATACCTTTTGGTAACAGCCGGATGTCGTCATGCATGCGTGTACCGTTTATGTTGTATATGCAGTTTGAGGTTTTGTCTGCCGTTGTGCCGTTTATTCCGGCTGTCGCAAACTCTTTATTGAAGTCAATATACATGTCCCCGTCATCTGTCAGGTGGATGTTGTAGATGTTGACGTTTGAGCCTTCTGTCCACCATGCGCTGTTTGGAATATCGGCTGTTTGCAGGAAATGGCTCACACCCGATAGGGTGGCGTCGCCATACACGTCGCCCATTAGCTGTGTTCTGTATTGTGCTGTTGTATATTCACCTTCTGCAGGTTCTGCCGCATTCGAAATTTTATAGCTGCTGACAAGCAGTCCGTCGGCAGGCACTATCGCCATGTACGGATGCCCGACATTGTTGTTCACGTTGTTGTAGCTAATGGAAAAATCGCTTTCCTTGTAGTCAACATGATATACGAGAAGCCCGTCGAGTTTCTGCGACGGGTCGCCGAGGCGCTCGTTCCAATATCTGTTCTGTATGCGTTGTATGATGAGGTAGTCGTTGGCGTTTGCGTTGTTTTTAATTCTGTATGCCTTGCCGCCACGGTCTACGGTTTCCATTTTCAGCTGCTGTGGTGTGTCGAGGTCATCGATTTCGAGCCATCCCATGGCCTCACGCTCCCATGCCGTATATGCGGTTGGAATCCAGCCGTTGTATTTGTAAAGGCCGTTGTCCATTACGCTCCAGTCTTCCATGCCCTGATTGTCGTTTGCCACCGATGTATTTCTTGTGGCATAGAAGTCTGGGAGCCCGAGACAGTGTGAGAACTCGTGGATGAAGAGGCCCAAACCAGTGATGCGTTTTTCGCCGTTGAATGCGTATTCGTTGCCGAGAAGCTCGTTGTTGACACCTGCCCTGTATAGAGTCTTTCCGTTGTATTGCTGACCAGATGTGACGTATGTCGCCTTAGCCCAAACTGTGTTGTTGGCAGCGCCCATGCTCTGACCATAGCCGGCATAGATTACGTAAACGAGGTCAATGTATCCGTCGCCATTGTTGTCGTATGTAGAAAAATCTACATCGTCTTTCACGAGGTCGCAAGCGTCTATAATCATCTGGCTCACTCTCTCGTCGCTGCCGGTACTGTTTGTTCCGCCATAGTATTCCATGTTTTGCGGAAGTGTGACAGGACCTACAACGTCAAACTGAGGAGTGAATGTGCCGTTGCTCATGTCGCTGAAATATTGTCTTACGCTGCCTGCATTTCTGTGCTCGTATGCGCCGAAGTCCTCTTGGATGCCATCAACTTTGTTCAGATATTGCTCGAACGAGCGTTTGGGGTCTGTGAGAGAAAATCTCTTGTCGGGATATTCTGCTAAGATAACTAATGCTTTCGGGCTGCCTGTATGTGGAAACAGCTGTCGGGAACTGCCGCTGACAGGCTCTCTTCTCATGGCGTTGGCTTTGCGTATGGCTGCTGCCTTGGCAAAGAATTCTTCTTTGGTTTCCGATATAGGTGTAAATGTGTTGCCGTTGCGCATCAGAATTTTTCCGTCGGCAGAAGTGTACCAGCTGAAATCCTCGTCGCCGTGCAGGTAAACGGTGATGGTGGTGCCATCGGGTTGTGTGACGGTGACAGGCATGTTCCACGCCTTGGCTGCCCATGAGGAAGCCATGGTAAACGCCAAACCGAGAGTGAGTAGTATTTTTCTCATTTATTTTGTCTTTTGTTTAAAAAAATATTGTCCCTTTTTCTTTGTTCTGTTGCCGAACTCAATGGCATGGGTAGGGCAGTGGTGATAGCAGCTGAAGCAGGTCATGCAGTCGCCGTTGTGTTTCCATTGTGGCAATTTGTCATTTTCCATTTCAATGTTGCCAACGCTGCAAACGTTGGCACATTTGCCACAGCCAATGCATTTTTCCTCGTCCACACGAAAAGGCTTGTCGTTGATCAGAAATTTGTAGAATACGGCACCAATGAGCCGTGAGTTGGTTTTTGGCCAATTTCCTCTTACGAGATCTTCTGCGCCCTTTTCCTTTTTCGTTACCACCTTGGCAAACCACTCAAGTTTCTTTGCCGCCGCCGCAATTTTCTGTTGTTCTTTTTCTTTTGTGTCAACGTCCATAAACGGCAATCCCACATAGCTTTCGGGCATTATAAGTGAGCATGCGGCATGCAGGGGTAATCCTTTTGATTTCAGCTCTTTGCGCACTATGTCTATAGTCTCGCCTATGTTGTCACCGGCAGTGACAAGCGCATATACATATCTGTCGGTAGCATTGTCAATCTGCAGATTTCTGATGAATTCTCTAACAATTGTTGGCGGACGCCAGCCATGGACAGGAAAGCAAAATCCTATCCTCTCGCCTTCTGACAACTTGGGCTTGAAGCTGTCATGTCGCACGTCGGGAATAAAGACAATATCTTCTCCCGTTGCCTCAGCCAATTTCATGGCAGCCCATCTGGTGTTGCCAGTACCTGAAAAATAAAATATCATTCTGCAAAGGTAGTGCAAACGAGTGGAATAACAAAACAAATATGAAATTTTGTTTTGTATTCCTGAGTGCGGCCTACCTTATTTAAAGGTAGTGCAAAATTTCGATTAAGCGAAGAGAATGCAAATGAATTTGTATTCTTGAGCGAGAGAAATTTATTTAAACGAGTGGAATAGAAAAGAAAAATCGCATTTTTCTTAGTGTCTCTATGTATTAATATGATAGTAATTTTCCAAATAATCATAATTTATTCCGCTTTTTCAGATTAAAGTTTGTATCTTTGCAAAAATGGTATTAATGATTTGAACTGATGAAAAATATATTGTGGAATATCTTCGGATTGCTTGCTGCTGTCTGCTTGTCTGTAACAAATGTCTATGGGCTTAACGGAACTTGGCGTGGAGAACTTGATTTGGGACAGATTAAGCTTCCTTTAGTGTTTCATTTCACTGAGGCGGCAGACGGAAAAACTTTGTGTACTATGGACTCTCCTTCACAAGGCGCACAGGGAATTTCTACAGAGGTTGCGGTTTGTACTGCAGACTCGCTGTCGTTTACATGCGCTGCCATAGGAGCGTCGTATACAGGCAAAATAACGGGAAATATTATTACAGGAACTTTTCGCCAGCAGGGCTATGCGTTTCCGCTAAACCTGACTCCTGATAGCCCGATAGAGGAGCGTCGGCCTCAGACTCCTAAGCCTCCTTTTCCTTACTCGGTTACCGATACAACTTTCACCACGGCTGATGGAGCCATAATGAGCGCCACTTTGACAATTCCGTCTACGGCAGAAAGCAAGAAAATGCCTGCTGTGGTGATGGTGACAGGCAGCGGACCGCAAAACCGTGACGAGGAACTTTTTGAGCATAAACCGTTTGCCGTAATTGCCGACTTTCTTGCCCGAAACGGCATAGCTTCGTTGCGGTATGACGACCGTGGAACAGGTAAGTCTACAGGAAATTTCCTTGATGCGACAACTTCGACATTTATGGATGACGCAGCCTGTGGCATTAATTTTTTACGAAATGTTGCTCCAATTGGAAAAGTGGGAGTCCTCGGACATTCTGAAGGTGGGACTATAGCTTTCATGCTCGGCGCCGAGGGAAAAACAGATTTCATTGTCTCGTTGGCTGGTATGGCAATCTCTGGCAAAGAGACTCTAATGAGGCAAAACAGCCACGGACTCGATGTGCTGAATTTGTCGGCCACAGACAAAGAAAACAGCCTGAAACTCATCAGCCGTTTGTTCGACACAATGATAGAGCAGGCACATCGGGGAATTCCAATGCATATCGACGTAGACTCACTGGCTAAAGCCGCTCTGGTGGATGTTCCTCCAATGATAGCGTCATCGCTTGAGGCCACTCAAAAGATACGCACCAAATGGTTTGACGCATTCTTGACTTTAAATCCACGTGGGTATCTAAAACTGGTGAAATGCCCGACATTGGCAATAAACGGTGAAAAAGACGTGCAGGTCAGTGCTGACAATCTGGACGTCGTAAAAGAACTCGTCCCTCATGCGAAAACTATGTCGATGCCAGGCTTGAACCATCTTTTGCAACATGCAGGGACAGGAGAAGTCGCAGAATATGGCGAAATCCATGAGACGATCTCGCCCGAGGTTCTTGATGCGATAGTGCAGTTTATAAAGTCGCTGTAAATTTGCAATCTTTCATACTCCACAAAAACGCAAGCGGCTTCATTGGACATTGCAAGCGGGTTCAAGTGCCAATGAAGCCGCTTGCGATGACAATCGCACCTCTTTGTATTTTTTTTGCAGGCTTTCCCGTGCTGTTTTCTGTGGAAAGTTTTAAGACCCCATTTTTATTAAATAAAAAAGATACATTGATGAAAAATTTTGGGGCTTTAATCTCAATATTTCAAATATTTTGTTTAATTTTGCAAAATCCTCACGCCGAGGGTTGTTCGATGATATTATCATGAATGTGATATAGATTGAAACGACCGGGACTCATGAAGGGTTTTGTAAGTGGGGTACCATATATGGAGAGGCGTTTACATGCGCTTTGTTCTAAGCATACTGAAACCTGAGAAATTTCAAAAATTCTGTTTGGAGCATAGCAACGGTAGATGCCACGGGTATGATGTTATATCATCCCCTTGACTTGGCTTGTCATTATCTTTGTATGATGATAAAGTCAAGTCTGTTGGGGTTATTATATATTCATATCGGCGTGGGGTCTTGCGTTGTACATTGAAAGACGATATTTCTTATTTGTTACCTACTTGATTATCAGCAGGTACAGGAAAACTCAAACGTAAGAATCATTTTATTGGGTGACAAGAAAGAACCAACAAAATGAAAAACAAATCTTGTGCAACAAATTTTGCTACCCAACAACCATTTTCCCTGTTACTTTTATTTCAAGAACCGTTTTTACTGGCGGAAAGAAAAAAGATGTGTTACTTGTCTATGGCTGCCAACCAAAGCCAATACACAAATATAAATTCATTCATCTTAGGATATATATACTAATGGACTGGATGAACTGAACGAATTGCGGAGCGATAGCCCAATCGTGCCATGTGCAGTATTGGGTTGTCGCTCTCTTTCTTTCCGCCAGTAAGAACTCTTGTATGATTTCTGTTACTTTCCACTTGTAATCGCTTGTTTCAAGTCGTTCTTGTCTCTTTTTATCCTCATATCTCAACTTTTCTAATTGTTACTCCGTTACCTGAATCTTCATCACCATTTCTGGGCTTTGATAAATTTGGTTGCAAAGGTAATGTCTGTACCCATATTCCTTGCAAGGTCAGTGCCTATGGTCTCTTGCTAAAATCTCCACCTTGCAGGTTGTATTTTAGCAGAGAACCTTGCAGGAAAAGCACAGACACCTTTTGAGGCAACAAAATTTAAATCAAGCCCGAAATTGCAGATGCAAAATTAGGGAATAAAAAAATGAAGACTTATGGCAAACATTTGTGACACTCAGTACAAGGTGATGGGCGAACGCAAGGCGGTAGCCGACCTTTGGAACACGCTCCAAACAATGGAGGTGAACACCAAGAACGTACATCTCTACAAGTTGGCGGAACACTATGGCATCGACTATGAGAAGATGGGCATATCGGTAAGAGGATATATCTATTGGGCAGAGTTTGAGGCAGACGAGGACATCTGCTTGTTGTCCTTTGACACCGAAAGTGCATGGTCTGCCTGTGAGGAGTTCTTTGATGAACTGAACAAAGTTCTTGGTGGAGAACTTTCCGTCAGTTATCGTGAGATAGAATGTGGATGCGACATTTTCTATGTCCATGACGAGCAAGGCTTCTTCCCAGAGGAATGCTGTGTGAGTTCTTCGGGTGAGCCTTTCGAGGATGCTTGTGAGGACATCTTTGACACTTGCCAAGATGCTATTGCCAAGTGGTGTGAGAAGATGGGTATCTCGCAAGGTGACAGAACCGAAGATGAAATGGTGGACTTCATCAACGGCTATGAGTATGAGAACGTGGACACCTATTTTTATATAAACAAGTTCGCGTTTGACTGATGGAAAGATTTGAGACGATAGAGAAAATCCCCACATGGGCATTATGCTACATCATCAATGGCGACCCTACGGGATTGAGCGATGAAGACATCAAGATGGTTGATGGCTTCATGCAGAAATGGCAAGTGGAGATTGTTTCTCCACTCAGCCAAGATGGAAACGCATCATTCTCACACTATCCTGCCTTTGGACTACCTGCCGAGGTTGAGGATTGCAAGGTGATTTATCATTCGGAGAACCCACAAACTTTATAGAGCTATGTTTGAATACGAAGAATTGACCGACATTATCGGTTGCAGTTGCACACTGCTGATACCCTACAGAGGACGCACAGAAGGTTTCGTGGTTGCAGACTATGGTGAGGACATCGTAGTGAAATTGCGCAATGGCAAGGAAATTGTAGAAAGACGTGATGACGTTCTTGTCTATGACTGACGAAAAGGATGCTTGGTGAAGGTTATACTCGCCAGGCATCTTTTTTCTTTCCGCCAGTAAAAGCCCTTTTGTATGTAACGGCAAACTCCCTTCATCGTTTGCCGATAAACTTTTATATGGCTATGCTTTGATGGTTGTATTCGCCAAATGGCGACCTGCCTCTTTGTATGAGATAAAATCTGCGACTACGCCTTTCTTGGAGCTTTTCGTACAATGAAGCCTTTTGTCTGAGGATGGATCTTGTTTGCAGCATTGCGATTGTAGTTGGTTGCTCATGCTTACCTTCCTCTACAAATAGGAGTAGCCTTCGAAGCAGGTTCTCCTTCTGCTTGTCTTTGTCAATATGCTCATGCGACCACCCTCCATGCGGAAAAGTGTATTGCCTGTTGGTTTACCATTGTTTATGACGGCACACGCCATGGAAACGTGTTTTGCATTGGTGATGGTTACTGCAAATGATTGAGCCATACGATGCTGTTACGGTGTTCTTGCGTCCTTTTCTGAATTACCGATTTTTTGAAGCCACTATTTTTCCTATGCAAAGGTAGCGTGATGCTTCGACAGATGGAATCCGTCTTGTGCGGTCGCTTCGCTGTGACCAATAAAATAGCCGATAATCTTCCTTTTTCTCCTCACCGCCAACAGAAAACGAGTATTATAGTCGATTTTCATGGTGCTGCCCTCATGTGCCACATCCCTGCTCTTGGATTGCATGTAAAAATCAAGTTTCACTTCAAAAAGTAATTCAATATGAAAAAGATCGAGAACACTTTCGTAGTAACAGGATTCGTAGGCAACAACGCAGAAATCCGTCAGTTCACCAACGCTTCTGTAGCACGTTTCTCATTGGCAGTCAGCCGTCAGGAGAAGAATGGTGAGGAAACCAACAGAGTATCAGCTTTCATGAACATGGAGGCATGGCGCAAGAACGAGCATGTTGACTCTTTCGACAAGCTGCAGAAGGGAACCTTGCTCACCGTCGAGGGCTACTTCAAACCAGACGAGTGGGTTGATCAGCAAGGCACCAAGCACAACCGCATCGTCTTCATCGCAAACAAGTTCTATCCTACACCAGACAAGGAGGAAGCTCCAGCGGCAGAGCCAGAAAAGCCTACCAAGAAAGGCAAAAAATAGGATTTCTTCATTCTCTCCAATAAACAAAGCGGCTTCGGTCGCTTTTGTTTTGCTCATACAACCATGTTTACTTTTATAGCCACTATTAGCAAGTTTACTCTTATAACCGTATGCGTACTGCTATTATAAGCGTCAAGCCGTCTTCCCTTTTTATTACTTTTCCCCACCCATCTGCGAAACCGTACCAACAGTTCGTCAAAGCGACATTCTTCATTTATCGGGAGCAACATCCCGAAAGATGAAGAATGGCCATTTGCCGAAGGACAAGCACGAACAGAATGGCATTGGCTAACGGCATCCGTGACGCAACCGTCACTTACATGCTGTCTACCAATGCCACCCCTTTCGTTAAGTTGCTTGTCTGGCTGTTGCGCAGTTTCACTCCCACCCATATCTTTTATATTCGCTTCTCGTCTTCCTTTTATAATCCATGGTTTACCCTTTTTATAGCCGTCACAAAGATTTTATGCCAAAAGGCTCCTTGACTGTGGCGACCAACTGTCGCTACTGCAATAAGCCACATGGCATGAAGGCTGGAGCGGAAACACACTCGGCATGGATGCCAAGAGAGTTACCCAATTACTCCTGCCGCATCTTTGTTCCGTCCTTCTGTTATAATCGGCAAGCCATTCTCTCTTTATAGCACTTCGTCCCTCCCTTGCGGAATTGCACCAATGGCGCAGTTCCACACCCACCCTTTTCTTGTTGTAATCTTATGTAGTAGCACTTATAGCCATTTCATTTCGTCCATCGTCTTTGCCGCTTCGGATATTTTCCGCAAAGGTACCAGTTGCGTGGCAAATGCCAAATTGGGCATCATGGATGCTTTTCAAAAAATCTTCCTCTATGTGCCTTGCATATAGAGCGTATTTTTCACTTCCGATTTGTCTTTTTGCCTTCCAACTCCTTTGCGTGGCGGAAAAATATCCCTTGGGCAAGCCGAAAGGCTTCCGAAAATAGGGAAAATAAATAATCGAGTTTAACGCAAATAATTTTTCCGACTATGGCAAGAATGATAGACGACAACATCAAGAGACAGCTGAGCAAGAGGATGGATTTCTTCTTGAAGTATTTTCCTGTGAGGGTTCGCAATGTGGGCGAGGACGCAGTGGCTACACGTCAACTGATTTGGGCGTTCAAGGATGCAAGGGACAACGCTTTTGAGAAGGTGGCGCAAATGACCGCAGCACATCTTATCAAAGTTTGTGGTGAGAAGATAAAGGACATCGTGTTTGTATGTGTGCCAGCCAGCACCCAAGCCAAGAACGAGAGTCGATACATGGCTTTCTGTAATCGTGTGAGCGAGCTTTGCGGCATCATCAACGGCTATTCGCACATATCCGTTTCAGGCGACCGCTTGGCAGTACACGAGCACCGCCATGACAAGGAAAAGAACATCACTAAGACACAAGTGATTGAGTTTGATGAAGCCTACTTCAAAGGCAAGGACATCTATGTTTTTGATGATGTGGTAACGACCGGCGCAAGCTATGCCATTTTTGCCAATCAGTTGGAAACGTTTGGCGGAAACGTGTTAGGCGGTCTTTTCTTGGGACGCACACACTATAAATATGCAAAGTGATATGGATAAGACAAAGTACATCAGAGCCAATTCCGTGGCTTTTTCGGGACATCGCACGATAGCGGAAGACCGCAAGGACGAGATAAGGAAGAAACTGAGGGGCAAGATAAGGCTGCTCTATGCTATGGGCATCACCAATTTCTATTGTGGCATGGCACTCGGTTTCGATATGTTGGCAGCCGAGGAGGTGATTTCATTGAAAGTGGAACTTCCCAATCTGAAACTTATTGCCGTCATTCCCTATGACGGTCAGAACGAGAGGTGGAGCGCAAGGGAGCAAGACCGCTATTGGGATATTCTTGACAAGGCGGACGATGCAATCCTTTTGAGTAAGTACTATTTTAATGGATGCTTGCTCAGACGAAATGATTATATGCTTTCTCATTCGTGCGGACTGATTGCTTTCTTCGACGGCAAGCCCAAGGGCGGCACGTTCTACACTTGCCGAAAAGCCAAGTCGATGGGGATGGACATCATCAATCTGTACAAGTCACAAGTATAACAAACGAAAACTATAGCGTATGGACGACATCGTATCTTTGTTCGTGGTGTTCTTCGTGTTCAAGGCTTTAGGCGGAACGCTTAAAAGCCTTTTCCACGGAGACAAGCGAAATGATTTCAGAAGAGACAGATAAGGAATTGCCTTATCTGCCAAGTATTATGGGCAAGCCATACTGCAAGCATCAGTTGCAGTATGGCTCACCATTTATCTATATTGCACAAAAATCTAATTCGTTCAATAAGGATTTGTATGTTTTGCGAAACTTACTAATGGCAATATTTTTGATATTGCCTGGCTTGTTGCTTGTTATCAACTCATTCAGTAAAGCCGTGTCAGCTATGGCTGATTTCATTGCATCTACGCTCTTCTTATATCCGCATACCAATTTTGCGCCTGTAATAGACTTGAAGTGCTCAACTTCAGAGGTGTTAGCGAGTGTTTTACAGCAACTAAAGTGAACTATTTTATCACGGAAGAAATCCCCGGCTATATCTGCCAATTCTTGTAAATCAACATTTCCATTCTCTCCCTCTAAACTTATAGAATGGAACCAACCATGACAAGCTATATAAACAATGTCTATTTTATTCCATTCACGTTTGTTCCTGTTGAAATACTCTATGTAGAGTTTCAAATCCTCTTTTGTCAAAATGTGCCTATAAATAGCATCGCATTTATGATATTCTTTCAACATTCTAAGAATAGGCTCGCTATTCAAATCAAAGCGTTCAGGCTTTTTGTGGGTATTGAATTTCCATTCTCCCTCAAAACAAAGTATATTCTTCATAAAATCACCTTTTATATTTCACTTTCATTCTTTGGTTTTCTCTTGCCGAGCGGCCCGCTGAACTTTCCACGGTTCAGCTTCACCCCATATTTGTTGAGTATGCGGAACACCGAGCTGCGGCTCCTGAAGCCGCTGACCTTCCAGATGTCATCGATAGTGTAGTTGTTGTTATACATATTGACGATATTCCTTTCACGGTCAATGCCTTTTTTGGGAGTTGAACTCTTGGCAGGTTTGATACCCGACTTTATATATTCCACATGAGTAGCAGCCTTGCGCAAGGCAACTATCTCTTCGGACAATGAACCAAACATGAAAAGCACATCAGCGATTGATGTACTTGGGAACAACTCCCCCTTTGAGTCAATCTTATCCTGAATGGATATTATCCTTATCACCTTCACCCTGCAAAACTCCAGGAACATCGCCAATTCCCGAACGCCACGCAGTGCATTGCTGAACTTCGAGATGACCAGTTCGTCACCTCGTTTCAGACAATCCATGAGCTGCTTCCATTCCGGGCGTGTCTTCTCTTGGCTTGCACTATCTTCTATGATACGGCAGCAGCCATACTTCTCCATCCAAGCCCGGTCAAAGGTGAATGTATCATACTGCTCCGAGTTAAATATGTAACCTACTTTTGCCATAGCTATTATACACTGATTTGTAATTTGCTGACAAAGATACTTATATTCTATCAAAGTATAATCATACTCTGATAATTATTATAGTTAATTAAAGATTGATGTACTGCACTTTCTTGGATATATTATCATTTCATATCATGCTATAAAGTATGAATTAGAATAAAACATAAAGTTTGATTTAGTTTGAATGAATACCCGATAAATAGTCGTAAATTCGCACTACAAATTTCAAACAAAGTCCGAAATGGAAAGTATAAATATTATCATATCTGCGGCAAAAAGCCGATTGAGGGTGAAGTGCAAACAATCTTGCACTTCAAGTTTTCACATATCATACTTTGAAGGTAGAAAGCATATGTCCATATTGTCTGCTATCATACTTGCCATTCTTTTGCTGGCATCCTGTTCAAAAAATGCCAGTGAATCATCTTTCCATGATGCAAGAGAGGCATTGGATGCGCAAAAGGTGTTCCTTTCAAGGATGAAATCAGACAAGGATTTGTCTATGGAACACCTTGCCAACAAAATATCCAAATGGCGTACTTTAGAAGACTCGGTTTCTGCTTGTCTGATGCGAGACACCATCAAAAAGGCACATTCGTTTCCTCTGGAAGAATTTTCCAATGTCCATGACTCCATCCGTGACGAGTTTATGCGCATAGCAACCGCCAAGCGAAGGACATTCAAGGATGTACTTCTGTTGAAGATGAACGCCTCACCTTATAAAGGTAAGAAGGAAACGGACAGCCTTTCCTTGGTGGCTTCAAAGTTTTTTGAGAGTATGGACACCATACCATTATATAAAGGTGACAAGACAAGGATCTTGACCACCTATCATTTCTTCTTAGAGAAGGTGAAGAAGGAAGGCATAGCCAACAAATCACAGTTTCTTGCCTTCTTGAAAACGGAAGACAGACTGTTCAGAACATTTCTATCTCATCTATACGAGATGAGCGACGTGTCAGTTTCGCATATAACAAGTGGAACAGAAGATGGGTGCAAGATGATTGCTCAATCTTCAAGGAAAGGAAACTTACCGGCAAGGGATGCCGTGGCATATATGGCGGTTCGTACCAATCGAAGAATCATCGCCAATGCGCAGACTTGCGTTGCAGACATAAAGAGCGGAAAGGTTACTTCAGCCGAACAACAGACTGCCTATTTCTGGATGATACTGCAACCATTCCTGTCCATTGATGACTTCGGAATGGCGATGCTTTCAGAGAATCAGCGAAAGGATTTGGTGCAACTGTCAATAGATGCTTTAGGCACAATCGCCTGTCTTAGCCGTTCCTTGCAGATGGACAAGAATATGACAGACGGGTTACCAGATATGTTCATCAAGCTATACATTTCTTCATTATAAACACAATAGTTATGCTGCATAAATTTCTCAACGACTTCCTGGCACTTGCACCATTGCAGTTGCCAGAGCTTATCAACCAGGAGCGCATGGAACAGCCAGTCTATGAAGACGGCTATGTCCTGCTTGACTTCAAGTTGGAAAAGCCTTGTCCTCTCGAAGAGGTGATGAACTTGTTCGAAGACCAGATGGAACTGGTCATCCTTTACCACAAGGTGACTTCCGTACATACAGAGTTTGGACAGTTCTGCTGTGCCTTCTCCAACCCTAATTTCGGGCGGATGTACAAGATGAATGCCAGTACGGATGCCAATGGTAATGTCCACTCCGTCATGGTGACAATCTATGAGTCCTTGGAGTTCATGTACGGTGACTTGTGCCACGACATGGAACTGCAAGCGAGGACAGGCTTTTTCAAGTACAAGCGTGACAAGGCGGACATGCTGATGTGTTTCATGTGACATTACGTTCCATTTATGAGCGACATGCAGCTTCAGAACATCGTGGACATCATCCACAAATGCCACACATGGATAGACGTTGGCAGTTCGTTTCATTGGAAAGACACCGCCGTTTCACGGCATGGCATGGTGCAGACCGTCTGCTGTCGGTGCCTGACTCTTCGGGCCTGTCATTCCAACAATGATCATGTCCGTGGGCAAGAGTGGCATATTCCTCTGCTTGACATTGACAGAAGTGCCAAGATTCTTATGAGAAAGGATGCTGGTTTCAAGAAACGCCTTGCTTCAAATGCTTTGACAATGGCGGATGTCGAGCGACTTTTCATGGAAGTCACCTATGGAATTATTGAGTTGGAGCTATTCGAAGGTTATTGACCGTTTTACATTACAATTTGATCTATGATATTCAAGATTATCTTTCTTTTCTTCCCTATGTTTCTTCTCTTGGCATCAACGATGTGCTACAGGAAGAACAATCGGATGATGCAGAGATTTTATCTCCGCATGGTGTTTTCGCATAATTTTCGAAAACTGTATACGCTACTGTTGCTGATGGCAATATTGGTGTTCAGTTTCGTGGCATATCAAGTACAGCCCAACGAGATAGGTGCTCATGTAACGGCACTGTTGGCATTGTTGCTGTTCAAGTTCTCCTATGCAGACAATCTGCTGCATAGGTTGCATGACAACAGGAAATCATATGCCATCGCTTTTACTGCCTCATTGGTGTTCATGTTCACTCCCCATTTGTACACATTGGGGGTGATGGTAGGCTTGCTCTTGGTGGCATCCATCTACTATCCGTCCTCAAAGGTCATCTTCAAGGCACAATGTCCTGACAGTGGCAGACACTTGGCGCAATGTCCTGAGGACATCGTAAACTTCTACTTTTAGTCCATTCTTGGAAAATGCCACTTGGTACTGGCACATTCTACAACACTCAGTCTAAAATGAGAATCATTATTTCACAACATCAACAAGACATTTTCAATGAAACATATACGAAAGGAAAATATAAAGGTAAGCCTCTCTGTCGGCTTCCTGGCATCTCTCCAGGACCGACATAACGAGCGGTATTCCAAACACGAAGCGTTCTGCTATCTACTGGACAAGGCTTGTGAACACTACATGCCGAAAGCCGTAAGTAAGGAAGTGGCAGACGAATTGAAAGATTTTCAGTTTGTTACAACCAAAACTCAACTTGCGGAGGACTGGCATTGGCATCGTGCCACCGTGCGTCAGTTCCTCGAAAAATTAACGGAACATGAGCTGATACACTGCAAAGAGTTTGAAACGAAATACACCATCATCACGATGATTGGCATGAAGGACGGTAACGTTCCGACAATGCGAAATAGCATATTGGAACCAATCATCCGTTTCACAATGGACAGTTGGTTCAATGGCACTTCCACTACAGAAGAGACTGCCGTTGTATGTGGGCAGATTGTAAAGGGTGCGGTAGCATTATCGCAAGAATACAACTCTGCTTCTACATCATCTGACAACCAACTTTCATCTGATGATATTGCCACTTGCATGATTGGCAGACTTGTGGATTGTATGCCTCTTGTAGATGAGGAAGAACATAACAAACTTCAGTTGCGTAACGCAATCTTCAAGTTCTTCACTCGTGTTCTCAATCGAGACTGGCTCCAGTTGTTCCTTCTGACAAAGGAACTGCCCGACATCGCCAGTCATGGAAAGTCTGCTTCCGTTAAATTGAACACAGCTGAAGACATGAGCCTTTTCCAATCCCTGTGTTCCGCTTATAAGGCTTGCTGTCCTACCTCAACAGTTGAGACAGCTGCCAAGCCAGTTGTAACCGCCAAGGCGGACAACCATAAGTAGAGTTCATTCTGTTCCATTATAGTTGCCTTACGGACATTCTCCTTTTAAGACCTCACGGTTCGGTACTGGCATATCGCACTCGTCGTGGCTTGCCTTTTTTAGCGCATCGGGCTTGCCCGCTGTTCACGAATTTAGGGAGTGTGGTAACTCATTACCCCTACGACCTAAAAGTCTTCGGGAGAGTGTCCGCCAAGGCAGCAAGCTGGGACACTGTTTTTACTGACACATATAAGCATATCAGAGATATGGAAAGAATAGCAAAGCAGGTTTTGAACGTCAGGGGACGTAAGGGATGCGCCGCCGCTCTCAGCCGTGAATACCAACGCAACTGGAGCGACCGGGCTTGGCAGGTAGCTATTGCCAAGGGTAACTATGACCTCGGCAGACAGCATCTGAACTTCCAGATTTCCAAGGGAGGCAAGATAGCACCTATAGACAAGAGCAAGTCCATCCCACAGATGATGGCTGAGAACTTGGCTGCTCGTGGCATCAAGGACAAAAATGAGGGATTGACTGAGCCACGTTTCAGAACGGTGGCGGACTTCATTTTCAGCGGTTCGCAATGGAAGATGCGTGAGCTTGCCTTCGGTGACCAAGAGGTAGTCTTCAAGCCCGGCGACAACAAGGAGAATTATGCCGTCAAGCGTATGCCTGAGATTGAGCAATGGGCGACGGACATTTATAATTTTGTCGCAGGAAAGTATGGCGAGGAGAATATCGTTGCCTTCTATGTACACTTGGACGAGACTTCACCACACATCCATTGCGTTCTTCTGCCAATCAAGGACGGCAAGTTTGCCTTCAAAGAAATCTTCGCAGGTGCCAACAATCGGGAATATAGTCAACGTACATCGAAACTTCATGATGAGTTGGCGATGGTCAATGAGCCTTGGGGACTGGTGCGTGGAACGAGCCAAACGGAGACTCGGCAACGACACAGACCTACGGAGGAATACCGCAAGCACTTGTCCGAGGAATGTTCTTCAAAGGAAGAGGAACTGGACAACCTTAACAAGGCTGTAAGCGATCTTCGGGTGGAAATAGCACTGGCAGAACGTCGTGTGAAAGGTCTCTCTTCCATGGTGGAACATCTGAAAGAAGAGAAACATCAGAAGATGTTGGAGATTGACAAGTTGAAGGTGCAGATTGCTAACAAGGAAGGTGACAGTTCCATCTTGTCGCAGAAGTTGAAAAAATTGCAAAACGAGTTGGCTTCCGTTGATGAGAAACTGGCAGAAAAGAAAGACAAGCTTGCTGTAGCTGACCGGCAGTTGGACGAGTTGAACAAGGATATGGAGTTTGTCAAGGAGCGGACAGAGACGCTTCGACAGGATGCCATGCAGTTCTCTCGTGAGGCTCAGACTGGTGCTGGCGCACTTATCAAGACAGCTATGTTGGAAAGCATGGTCACTGACTACCGTTCCAAGATGGTATCATTGCCACCTGAAATCAAAGTCGCATTTGACGGCTCGCCATTGGAAACCATAGCCGAGCATACTGCCGAAGTTCTACATTGTGCCACATTGTTGTATCTTGGCTACATCGACCAAGCTACGACATTTGCCGAAGGGCAAGGTGGTGGAGGTGGTGGTAGCAATGACATGAAATGGGGACGCAACGATGACGAAGATGACAGGCGTTGGGCGCACCGTTGCCTTGCGATGGCAAACAGGATGATGCGACCGAAAGGCAGCAAGAGTAGAAAGCGTTAATAGAAAAAATAATCGACAAATTGAAATTTATGATTAGAAAAGCAATGTTTATGATGGCATTGTGTGTGTGCGGACAATTACACGCCAATGAAGAGACAATAGATGATGGCACGGATGATTTGGTACCGTCTGGCATAAATGAGGATATGCTCCGACAGATTGAGCCTACATACCTCAAAGAAGTGGCAGTTCCTTCTGCATGGTCTTCCAACTGGTTCGTTGGTGTATCGGGTGGCACTTCCGCTTTTGTAGGAAAACCGCATGGTAAAGGGAACTTGTTCGACAGGATGAAACCTTCCATGGCAATAGAGGCAGGAAAATGGTTCACGCCAGAGATTGGTGGACGGTTTAGTTTCCAAGGTTTTCAGTTCAAGGATGCCAGCAAGAATGTCCGTGATTACAAGATGGTTCATGCGGATTTTCTTTGGAATGTGACCAACAGTTTTGCCAAAGACTATGCCACCACACAAAGATGGGGATTCATTCCGTATGCTGGTTGCGGTATTATCCATAACGAGGATAACGGCAAGAGTCCGTTTGTCATCAACTATGGTGTGATTGGACAATATCGTTTAACAAAGCGTTTGGCGGTCAACATGGAATTGGGTGGTGCAACCACATTCCGTGACTTTGATGGTGTTGGCGCATCCAATAAGTTTGGTGACAATTTGTTCACCTTGTCTGCCGGACTGACTTTCAATATCGGGAAGGTCGGTTGGAAGAAGGTTGTAGATGCCGCTCCTTATATCAACCAGAACAAATGGCTGGCAGATTACACCAATGATTTGTTGGCTCGCAACCAAAAGTTAAGCAAAGCTCATGCGGAGGATGCCAATGCCATTGCTGAAATGAGAAAGATCTTGGAAATTGAAGGATTGCTGAAAGCCTATGCCGACCGCCTGACATATTATGCGGATAGTACGGAGTATCGCATCTACCCGAAAAATGACTACAGCGGTTTGAACTCGCTCCGTGCAAGATTGGCTCACAAGGATTGGAATGG
>OGLR01000150.1_pt1 | contig 41533 bp, 34 predicted proteins | sample 1572931 | NCBI WGS metagenome assembly OGLR01 (sample SAMEA2581997, study PRJEB24529) | metagenome | biome: Human gut stool | place: China | collected 2011 | reverse complement strand
TTGGCAAAGAGGGATACTTTGAGTTTATACAATACCCCTGAGAATGGCTCTTGAGGAGAGTCTTTCTGATTATTTCTATCTTTCATAAATCTATTAAAAATTAATCTCTACTGATATAGCACAGCCCCATCGTGGGGCATCGGGATTTGCCTGGAACTACTCCAAAAGAGTGTCCGTGTCTGGATGTTGGCAGCTGGGCTTTAGCTTTCAACAATTTCGAGTAAATCTCTCCTTATCTCTATAGTAGCCCCGCTGATATACTTGATTTCGCTGCCGATAACGGCTTTCTTGCCATTATAGCTCTGTACGTATGCTTCCACACCTTTCATGCTGCCTGCCACTACTCGCACTTTGATACCCTTCTTTAAAGGAACAGGGGCAGCAGTGACAGGCTCTTCATCATTCTCAACAAAATGTCGATAATTGGCAATAACCTGGTCGGGAATCTGGTATATTTTCCTTTGTCCTGGCATCGTCAGCATCTTATACACATCCGAACGGAATCGGATTTTATCAAGTTGTCTCTGAGAGACATTGCAAAAGATGAAGGTGGAAAGAAACAGCTTTTCTTTCACTCTTCGCTTATTGGAACGCTTGTCTATATAAACTACCTTAACCTTGGGTATCCAGTAATCAAACCAAACATGATTGTGATTAAGATTTATTCGTATAGAATCAGCTATTCTCATTTCACAATTCACTCTCACTACAGCTACATACCATCCTGCATCATCAGGTTTTTCAAGTCCTTCATTAGGCTTTTTGGAACCCATTTTCTTAGCGTTTTCTTCACTTTTTCCCATGGCTTCGCCGTCGTCCCCTGCAATAGTGGACGTAACCTGTGATTGTATATTTGTCTCTTTCATCATGCGAATCAAGTTCGTTTCTTGATGTCGTTCATCTGAATCTCTACATAAGAGATACAGAATCTCACTGCAAAAATACGAAAAATGTTGGAAACTAACAAATTATACGTGTTAAAAAATTAATATCATTCTACGAAAATCAACATTTTTTCACCATTCGTTTCATATACAATTTCCTAAGTCGTTGATAGAACGAAATTTTGCGGTTTTTCTGTATCTCTTATGTAAAGATTTAGAAAAATTGGTTCATTTTGGTTCATTTTATAAAAGTCCCTCTTTTTATACTTTTTGTGGCTTATAGGACTGCCAGTATTTTGGCGTTGGCATCATCCACTTCAGAACTTTTGATGGAACGGAGATAGATTTGTGTGGTGGTTTCGGAGTGATGTCCCAATGACTCGCTGATGACGGAAATAGAGATATTGTTGTCTCTTGCCGCCGTTGCCCAGGAATGGCGGGCAACATAGAGAGTGAGCTTGCCCTTGATTCCTATCTTAGCACCTAGCTTCCTGAGATGGTAGGAAATACGGGATTCTGCATTGTGATACAGGCGCACCTCTTCCTGCTTATCGTCAATACTTTTACCATGATCTTTGTTTCCAGCATCAACAAGGAAAGGGAAGAGATAAGGTGAGGAGGCGGTCTGCGCCTGATACTTTTCCAACAACTCCTGCATCTCCTTCTCCCATCGGATGGTGAGGCGCTGTCTGGTCTTGCTTCGGGTGTAATGAAGATAACCGTCCTTGAGGTCGGACTTGCGGAGATGAGCCAGATCGATGAATGAGATACCACGCAGATAGAAACTCATCAGGAATGTATCTCTTGCCATCTCTTCTTTAGGAGTGAGATCCTTGACCGACTCCAAATGCTTGATCTGGCTGACAGATTCAGCCGGTATGGCTCTCTTGAGGGTTGGGGAAATGCCGGTATAGACATCCGAGAAGGGATGCTGCTGTGGCATCAGTCCCTTTGCCACAGCTTTGTTGTAGGTGGAACGGAGGATGCGGAGATAGAAGGAACTGGTGTTTTTGCATACCCCTGCCGTATGATGCAGGTAAGCCTCATACGAGCGCATCACTTCTGCATCTATCTCTCTTAGGGCAATATCCTTATTGTCCCGGTATCGCTTAAAGCTATTAAGGGTTGCCTTGTAATGCAACATGGTGCGGTATTGCCCGTTCTTCAGCAACAGGGCGATGAGGAGGTTCATGAACTGGAATAACGACTCTGATGTTTTCTTGTTTCTTGGCATAATACGTATATATTTTTGTTGTTTGTGTAAAAGCAAGAAAAAAGGCACTCGGTATCCCTCCGAGTGCCGCCACTTAATCTACAGAAAATAAAAGCGACCATAAATGTTTTGCAAATCTGCCAAACATTCTCCCCTATCGTCCTATTCCCTGGCATCCGCCACTTCATTATATCCCCAGACCATCACGAGGACTACGATGCCTGCCAGCATCATCAGGAGATTCTGCGTCTGCGTGATAGCATCAGTCAAATGGGTAAGGGCACGTGAAGCGGTCAGCAGGAAATCTATCTTCATTGAGAAGAGCCAACCCTGTATCTGCTCCCATCCCTGGCAAACCACAGCAGCAACTATGCCGACAGCCACACAGGCTGCCGTCCACAGATGTTCCAATCGGCGACGCTTAGCCAATGCCTGCATCACCCTATCAGAGAATCCATCATCCGGAACCTCCTCCATCTTGTTATCAGCAAAGAAAGCCTGAAGGAGCTGATCGTCTGTGGCGCTCAGCGGTTCAAGCTCCATACCATTCATATTATCAATCATTTTATCGGTCATAACCATTATGCTTTAAGTAACTTGCAAGTTTCTGTTTTCCACGAGAGAGATGCGACTTGATGGTGCCTTGCGCCATTCCCGTCACCTCTGCAATCTTATCTATAGAGAGACCATCCATCAGCTGCAGCGTGATGCATGTCCGTTCGTTATCGCTCAATATCCGTAGGGCATTGAGCAAATCCATCTTCAGTCCGGCGTTCACTCCCTGCGCATTCTGTCGGGCAACAGCCGGCGTATCTATGTCTTGTGTTTCCTTATGACTGCGGGTATAATCATACCACACATTATAGGCGATACGATAAAGCCAAGTGGAGAAGCTGGCTGTACCCTTGAAACTCGCCAGATGGGTATAAGCCTTCACAAAGGTATCCTGCGCCAAGTCGTCACTCAGCTGCGCATCCGCCAGCGTCTGCCGCAGGAAGAACCCACGAATAGGTGATTGATACTTCTTGACCAGCAAGTCGAACGACTTGCGGTCGTGAAGCATCACCACCTTCGTGACGAGAGAAATATCGGATAACTTTTCCACTATATATTAACTAATAATTTATCTTTCCTTGATTCTTTACACCGGAGTTCTATTATAACCTGTGCCCTGATCGCCATGACGGTTTTTCCACCAATCCTTGATGGCTGGAAGCGAACCTATCAGGGTCTGTCCCAATCCATAGAAGAAGACCAGGGCTCCGATACCAGCCAGGAAGTCAGCATCCCACCATGAGAACATGGCGCACAAGCCAGCTCCCAGAAAGGCATTTCTCAATCCTCGCTTCACCAGATATTCATCGCTCTGCTTGTCTATCGGACGGTCGCCTTCCGGAACATTGATGCCCTTCTCCATCGCCATCTCCGCCAACTTCATCCGGTCGTTGTGGCGGCGAATCAGATATCTGATAACCAGAAACACGATGATCAGCGGAGCAAAGACAAACAGCAGTCCGAAGATGATACAGAAGATGATGATAACAGACAGCGCCCCGCCACCAAATACCGAACCGATGAAATCGAAAGGATCATCATAGTTGCCCAGACTATACTTGGAATGATAAGCACGGTTGTCATTGTCATCTGCATCAGCATAGTCGGAAGTATCCGTTGCGGTTGTATCAGAATAGGCTTCAATAGCCTCATCATCCTGAGCCGCGGATGCCTGCTCGGCTGTAGCCTGCTTGTCTTCCTGCTTTGCTGCGGCAGGAGAAGCCTGCTTATCCACCTGTTGGGTAGTTGGATGATACCGATGTTTTGGAGCAGAAGATCCCAGAGATACCTGGGTAGCTCCGATGCTCATAATGAGCGCCAATGTTAATATCGCTTTCTTCATATCTAACAATATTTTTATAGTTTTACCTTGTTATTTATTATTTTTTCTATGTCTTAGACGCATCTCTTGGGAAATAAGTTGCAAAGAAACAAAATTTTTCTTATTTTTGCAAACAAAATCAAGAATAAAGGCATAAAATGAAGACATTACCAGAAGATTTCATCAAATATACCCAAGAGTTGATGGGCGATGAACTGTTCCAGCAACTGAAACAGGGCATCACCGAGGGAGAAGCACCTACCAGTATCCGCCTCAATCCTTTCAAATGCAAGGAGGGAGAAGATGTAAGGATGGAGAATTCTCCCGAAAATGGAGAACGGCTAGTAGAGGGCGAACCGATTCCATGGTGCCCTTCCACCGGTCGCTATCTCTCCACCCGTCCTAACTTCACCTTCGACCCATGGCTGCATGCCGGAAAGTATTATGTGCAGGAAGCTTCTTCCATGTTTGTGGATCTGGTGATTAGACAACTCGTTCACGAACCCGTGATGATGCTTGATCTCTGTGCGGCTCCAGGTGGAAAATCTACCGCAGTCCGTGCTGCCCTGCCGGAAGGTAGTCTTCTTTTCAGCAACGAACCGATGCGCACCCGCTCGCAGATTCTTGCAGAGAATATCCAGAAGTTCGGTCATCCCGATATGATCGTCACCAACAACTATCCACGCGACTACAAGAAGTCGAAGCTTCAGTTTGATGTCATCCTCACAGATGTTCCCTGCTCCGGCGAAGGTATGTTCCGCAAGGATGATGGCGCCATCAGCGAATGGAGCCTGCAGAATGTGGATAACTGCTGGCACCTGCAGCGCGAAATAGTAAGCGATATCTGGAACTGTCTGAAACCCGGCGGTCTCCTCATCTACTCTACCTGCACCTTCAATGCCCACGAAGACGAAGAAAATATCTCCTGGATTTGTGAGGAACTGGGGGCTGATCCTATCGCACTCAACGATATCGATGAAGCATGGAATATCACGGGCAATCTCATCGGCACAGACATCCCTGTCTATCGTTTCCTCCCAGGAAAGACCCGCGGAGAAGGCATCTTCCTTGCAGTACTCAGAAAAGAGGGAGAACCGGAAATGGAAAAGGAAGATAAGAATAAGAAGAAAGACAAAAATAAGAATAAGAATAAGGATAAAGGAAAGAACAGAGGAAACAAGGGAAAGAGTCAGCAGGTTCCAACAGACTGGCTGAAGTCTTCAGACTATGAAACGATAGCCGAAGACGATAACTTCTATGCCATCCCAAGCCGTTGGAAAAACATCTACGAGGATGCTGCCAGAAACCTGAAGGTGATACATGCCGGCATCAAACTGGGAACAAGCAAGGGGAAAGACATCATCCCCGACCAGAGTCTGGCACTCTCCACCGAGCTCAACACAGCAGTTTTCCCACAGGTAGAACTCTCCTACGAGGATGCCATCCGCTACCTGCGCAAAGAGGCAGTGAATCTTCCTGCAGACACTCCCAAAGGCTATGTGCTCGTTACCTATCAGCAGATGCCTCTGGGCTGGGAGAAGAACATCGGCAACCGTGCCAACAACCTCTATCCACAAGAGTGGAAAATCAAGAGCAGCCACGTGCCGGAAGAACCCTGTGTTATCAGCAAGAAATAAGTATCAAGAAACAAAAAAGAATTCATCAAGAAGAACCAATCATCAGGAATGAATATGCTCAGCATCATCGCTTGTATCTCTAAAGATAATAGAGCAATCGGCTACCAGAACCGATTGCTCTATCATTTACCATCAGATATGGTCCGCTTCCGTGAACTTACCACGGGTCATACCATCGTGATGGGCAGAAAGACATTTGAATCTCTCCCCAACGGTGCTCTTCCGCATCGCCGCAACATCGTTGTCTCCCGCAGCATGAAAGAGCTGGAGGGCTGCGAAGTGTATCCTAATCTGGAAGCGGCATTAAAGGCTGCAGAAAGCCCTCAAGAGACTTTCATCATTGGCGGAGCAAGCATCTATCACCAGGCTCTTCCTGCAGCCCGGAAACTCTATCTCACCATCGTGGACCAGGAGCCGGAACAGGCAGATACCTTCTTCCCTGCCATCAACTATTCTGCCTGGGAAATGACAGAAAAAGAAATGAGGAATGAAAACGGGTTGTCGTTCTCATTCCTCACCTATATTAGAAAATAAATCCTTATTCTTCTATATTAGAAAAAAATCTTATTCTTCTGTCATCTCATCTTCATCATCAGAAACCTGCTGAATATCCTTCAGAGAAAGCTGACGGTCGATGGCTGCATTGAAGGAGATGATGGTCTCGCTTCTGGAAAGGCCCAATGGCTGCAACTTATCGTGGATAATCTCCAGGAGATGGTGGTTGTTGACTGCATAAATCTTGATGAACATATCAAAACCGCCAGTAGTATAATGACACTCTACAACCTCAGGAATCTTCTTGAGTTCTTCTACCACCTGATCAAACTTCTCAGGTTCCTTGAGAAACAATCCCATATATGCACAGGTTTCGTAACCAATCTTCTCTGGATCGATTACAAATTGAGAGCCTTTAATAATGCCAAGGTTAGTGAGTTTAGCTACACGCTGATGAATGGCAGCACCGCTTACATTACAAGCACGTGCTACTTCCAGAAATGGAATTCGGGCATCCTGAGAAATCAGCTTCAGAATATGCCTATCTAATGAATCTAATACTTGTTTTGCCATAATTAATTATTATTTGCCTGCAAAGGTAGCACTTTTCTTAAAAAAAAGCAACTTTTCTAATAAAAAAAATAATAAATTAATATTATTTTTCCTTTTAGAGCATATTATTTCCTATTTTCAACAGCAGAATAGCTTATTTTCAGTGCCTTTGCCTGGCGCAGCGCCTGCTTCACATCGGTAATCACTCCCATCTTGGTGTCCTGATCTGCCTTGATGGAAACGGTCATCAGTTTCTGGTCTTCAGGCGACATCCGCTTCTTCTCGGCAGAGATATAATCCTGCACATCTGAAACACTGACAAACTTGTCATTCATCTGTATCTGAGTACCTGAGCCGTATTTGCCTTGCAGGTCCTTGGTTGGCTTTCCTATATAAATATGACTTACAGCCGACTTCTTGGTCAGGCGTGTGAGATTCTTTCCTTCAGGCATACGGCATTCCACCTTTAAGGTAACCTGTCGCATGTGGGTAACAATCATAAAGAAAAAGAGTACCGAGAATATCAAATCCGGCAAAGATGAGGTATTCAATTCTGGAACCGAATGCGATTTTTTACGAAAATTCATCATTTGGTGCCTCCTTTCTCCGGTGTTGACTGGGTTTCCTGTTTCTCTTCCGCATCAGCATCTACACTCTTGTCTTCATGAGTCATCGCATTGGCATACGACTCCGTAATGCGCTGAGGACAGAGCTTACGCACCTGCTCCTTCTGATCATTGCTCAAAAGCGCATAGTCTCTATGATATTTTTTCTGGGCTGCCTCATTGCGAAGTTGCGCATAGGCTTCCATCAATTCATTCTGCATCTGGAAATAAAGGTTGTAGTTGGCATCACGATCGCTCTCTATGGAAATCAGATGCTTCTTACCCTGGCGATGCACAAAGCGGACGGTTTCTTGCTTCAGATCTTCCAGCTTCACCGGCTGGTTGTTCACCAGCAGCGTATCTCCAGCCGTAAGATGAATCGCCATCAGATTGCTCTTATCCACCACCGATTCCTGCTGCTCCTTCTTCTGAGGTTCAGGCGAAGGAAGCTGGCGCAACAATCCCTTATCCACATCCATGGATGTGGTTACAAGGAAGAATATCAGCAGCATAAACGAGATGTCGGCTGTTGAGGTGGTATTCAATCCCGGAGTTTCGTTACGATTCCTTCTTATCAGCATTGCGTTATGATATGATACTAACTATTTTTTTAATTGATAATTACAGGCAGTTACTGCTTCTTTCGGATATATCGGGTGGCACCGAAGCAAACGGCTCCAATACCTGCCAGCAACATCAGCAGCGAGGTGATGACAAACATATCAGAAAGTTTCAGCCACAACCAGTCGGCGTAGTTCTCGCCATTGATGAGCATCGGGGCGGAACCTCCCAAGAGGAAGGTAAGAATCAGAACTGCCAGCAAGGTAAGCCAGGTAATGCGGAAGATACGATGCACCGGCACACCATTCACCACAGCTTCCGACTGACTGCTCCGGTAATCCTTCACCATCGAATAGACCGCCAAGCCTACTCCTCCTATCAGGAAAAGCCACATCAGGAAGATGAGCACATCGGTAAAAAGAGGGGCATTGAAGTCGGGGTTCTCATCGAAAGGCAAATCATAGCCGATCAGATAGAACAGACCGAAAACCAGCACAGCCAAACCTATCATCATACGGAAAACCTTCTGCGATATCTGTTCGGCAGACTTGTTATTTCGAACTTTGAACTTTGAACTTTGAACTTTGAACATGGAACTTTGAACTTTGTTTCTTCACTCTTCACTTATTCTTGGCGATAATATCCATTAAAGTTACAGCCGATTCTTCCATCTGACTGGTGAGATGCTCCACCTTGGAAAGGATATAGTTATAGAACACCATCAGAATCAAGGCAACAATGATACCGAAGATGGTAGTAATCAGTGCCACCTTCATACCCGAAGCCACAATGGTAGGACTGATATCTCCCGCCTGCTGAATCTGGTCAAAAGCCATTACCATACCAATCACCGTACCCAGAAATCCGAGCGAAGGAGCCATGGCGATAAAAAGCTTAATCCAGGAACATCCCTTCTCCAGGTTGGCAGCCTGCACGGTACCATATCCACTTACCGAGCGCTCGATATCATCGAGATGCTCATCAATATGCATCAATCCCTGATAGCAGATAGAAGCTACAGGTCCGCGGGTATTGCGGCAAAGTTCCTTGGCACCTTCCACATCCCCTGCCTCTACCTTCTGGTCGATATCCTGCATCAACTTCTTGGCATTGATTTCAGAAAGACTGAGATAGATAATGCGCTCAATACAGAAAGCCAGACCCACAATGAGAGCGATGGCAACGAGCGACATAAAGCCGGCATTACCCTCTATGAACTTCGTCTTAAGAGCTTGATGAAATCCGATATTCTCGTCTTGTGCCATGACAGGCAGAGAACACATTACTGTGAAAATGAATATTGCGAAACGCGCAATAGCTGTATTTTTCTTCATAATCATATATACCTTATTATATATATAAAAAAAGCGGAAAGAGGGGGATTCGAACCCCCGATTCCCTTTAGGGGAATACACGCTTTCCAGGCGTGCCTCTTCAGCCACTCGAGCACCTTTCCAGTTTCGAAGTACAAAATTATCACTTTTTATTCGAAAATCCACATATTCGTTTGCTTTTTACATTTCTTTAACTAGAGAACGTATAAAACAAGCGCCCTGAAAGGACAAAAGCATCTATTTTAAAGCTTTTGCCCTTTCAGGGCGCCTTGTTGGTTGCATATTTAACCCAGGGTGTTGCCCTGGGCTAGGAGCTTTTGCCCTTTCAGGGCGTATTGGTTATTTGTTATCCCTTTACAGGAAGAATGAAGAACTTGTTATCCCCTGCCTAGGAGTATAATCAAATTTCCAATCTTATTTCTCAGGAATAATCTCGAAGATTTCGGCTGAACCATCCAGCTGAAGCTTGGCAGCCTTCTTCACCAATTCTATCTTGCAGAATGACTGGTCGATGTTGGTTGTTGCCAATACCTTGCCCTTGGCATTCAGCTGGCGACAAACCAATGATTTGCCTGGAGCCAACTTCAACAGCAGGGTGTAACCCTTTACATTCTTTTCTACACCCATAGTAAGGGTGCCCTCGTTGGTGAATGAGGTACAAGGGTTCTCATCGAAACCATACATCGCTGCCTGCATATCCTTAGCCTCTACAGTAAAGCTCAAACGATCTGGAGTAGTTGGGTTCACCTCGAAGGTACGGACTGCAGCCCAGTTGCGCTTGTCAGACTTCAACTTCTTGATGCGGATATAACGAGCCTCAACAGGAGAATCGGTCTTCCAGTTGATGACATACTGCTTCTTCAACTCACCGGTCAGCGCTTTCCACTCCTTCTTGTCAAGAGAATACTCCAAAACTGTATTGTCGAAGTAATCCACATCATCCACAGAGTTACGGCCCTGAAGGATTCTTACCTCAGAAACAGAACGAACACAACCTAAGTCAGCACCAATCCAATCGCCAGTGTTCTGACTATTACCTGATGTATAATAGGTAGTAGAATCATTGTCAAACATCGCCTTGCTCTGGGTAGTTCTCAAGGTGGCATAAGTACCGATACCCTTATAGAAAGCAGGCACCTTGCCAGTCAACTTCTTGAAGAAGCCAGAAGCCATATCATCCATAGACTGCTCATAGAATGGCTGCAATACCATGGTTCCAGACTTATGCTTCTCGTAAGCAGCCACATCTTCCTTGCTCATACGGTTGTTTACATAGCCATCCCAGAATGCCTGGTCATTACCAGCCTTGTACTCCTTGATGAGCTGCATGGTCTTCAGACCACGGTTACCCAATTTGCCAAACTCTGTGAGCCATGGGCGGAGTTCCTTCATCAGCAAGGCATTCTTGCAGTTTGCCTCCATCTGAGCAGGTGCATTCTTCACCTTTTCAAATTCCTTCTGCAAAGCATTGAACTCAGCATCTGTAAAGTTGTCGATGCGGAAGCTCTTGGTTTCCCATGATTCGATACGGCGATAACCGGTTTCTGTATCGCATGAGTGCATGGCGAAGGTGCGATAAGCATCGTGTGCCTCTGGAGTCAGATCTACCAAACCACGCTCCCAGTTGTCGAGTGGATTATAGTTGGCGATATTCCATGCATAGTCAGCTACACCGTAGAGAGCCAGCTTGGAAGCTTCACCATGCTCCATTGGGTTGCTCACGAAACCACAGAGATCCTTGTTGGTCAGGTCGGTCTGCAAACCATAGGTAGGACCCTGCATGATGATATGGCGTGCATAATCAGTAACTGGGAAGTTCCACCAGTAATAAGCAGGGCGCTTGATACGGGAGTTCACCCAGTCGAGCGTCTCGCGGGTCAAGTCACTACATACCACATCACCTGTCCAGAATACATTGATAGATGGATCGAGGGTGTTACCGAAGATAGCCAAAGAACCGGTTGGTTTTGGATTCGCCCAGAGACGGGTATAATCGGTAGGACACATCACGAGCGGTGTAACATCGCCCTTAGCCTTCACAAACTCCTTAGCCAGGCGGTTCAAGAGTTCAGACTGCTTCACTGGGTTGGCACCCTCGCCGGAAATATCATCAAAGAAAATAGCGAAAGAACGTACACCGAGGTCGTACATCAAGTCAAGCTTGTGAACCAGGTTCTGATAGTCTTCCTCGTTCCACTTGATATCCTGTCCAGGATGGATAGCCCATACGAAATCTACACGGTTGCGACGGCAAGCCTGTACGAGTTCGCTGATGTTCTTAGCCTCTTTCTCAGGATAAGGCAAGCGCCAGTTAGGGCAGCTGTGATAAGGATCATCCTTTGGACCATAGAGATAGGTGTTCATCTTGTTCTTTCCATAATAATCGATGAGGGAAAGACGCACCTGATGAGACCAAGGCTCACCATAGAAGCCTTCTACCACACCACGGTTTGGAAGATCTGGGTAGTCGTTGCAAGTGGTATAAGGCATCTGGCCCTTAGCCATCTCGCTGTTTACAATCTGGCGCAAGGTCTGCAAGCCATAGAAAGCACCACGCTCATCGTATCCCACAATCTGGATACCTTTGGCATCAGCCTTCAGGCTGTAAGCACCCGATACAGGCTTCACTCCTGCTTTAGCAGCAAGTTTCTCACCGAAATCGATGGTCAGGCGAATGCCCTTGGCGTTAGCGGTCAGGAACTTCACATCATCCGCAAACTTACCTTTCTTGTCAATCACCTTGACACCCTTCTGCAGGTCGAGTCGGTTAGCAGCATCCACATTCAGAAGATGTGGTGTAGGACTCACGATGAGTCCGTGATGATCCAGTTTCTTACCAGGAATCATGTGCACGTCCTGCTTTTCAGAACGCTGGCCGCTCAGGTCTTGTGCCTGAGTGCCCTGTGCAAATGCTGCCATCAACATAGCAGCCAAAATCACTTTTCTAGTCATAATGAATCGTTTGGTTTTAATATTAAGCTTATTATTTTTATTATTTCATAGGGGAAAGACGCTTTCCTGACTTAATTCAGCTGAAAGACGCTTTCTACATTCTTATTCGTCTGTTCTGCGAATTCCTCCTCACTCACTCCGTAGGCTTTTGCCAGAGTCTTGAGCACTTCTATCACGAAAGCGCTTTCATTGCGCTTGCCACGATAAGGCACGGGAGCCATATAAGGACTGTCGGTCTCCAGGATGATGCGATTCATCGGAACCGCAGCCGGAAGATCTTCTCTGAGATGACTGCTCTTGAAAGTAGAAACACCGCCGATACCCAGCACGAAGTTATCGAAAGAGAGAAGCTCTTCAGCCTCCTTCTGATTGCCCGTGAAGCAGTGGAACACGCCACCAGGCAGGTCTTTCTGATACTGACGGAGCAAGTGCACCATCTCGTTCTGTGCCTTGCGGCAATGAATCATCAGGGGGAGTCGGGTTTCTACCGACCATTTCACCTGTTCCTCGAATGCCTCCAACTGCTCCTGCTCGAACTCACGGCTCCAGTAATAATCCAGTCCGATTTCGCCAATGGCTATGAAATCAGAAATCTGCATCTTCCTGAGTTCAGCCAGCTGATCCTTCCAGTCAGCCTTCACCTCTTCAGGATGCAAACCGATCATGGGATAGGCATAACCCGGATATTCCCGACTCAATGCCAGTACAGCGTGCGTGGTCTTCACATCGATGGCAGGCAAGAACACCTTGCCTACCCCCGCTTCCTGGGCACGAGCGAAGGCTTCCGCTCTATCCTCATCAAACTCTTCTGCATCGAGATGAGTATGCGTATCTATTACTTTGAACATTGAACTTTGAACTTTGAACTTTGAGCTTTGAACTTTATGATTAGTACTGGCGCTTCATCATTTTCTGTGCATACTTTGCCAACTCCTCCTTGCGCTCAGCAGGCACATTCACAGCATCAAGATACTTCTTGCTCTGCTCGAAGTAATAGGCAATCTTATCCTGTGCCATCTTGTCGATACCGATTTCGTTATAGAGACGGGTAACGGCAGCCACCTTCTCATTGCGGTCGAATTCCTTGGCATCCACCCATTTCTGGAGTTCAGCACGCTGGGCATCATTGGCATGGTTGAAGGCATTGATGAGCATAAAAGTCTTCTTGTTGGAAGTGATATCACCACCAATAGCCTTACCAAACACCTTGGAATCACCATATACATCGAGGAAATCATCCTGCAGCTGGAAAGCCAAGCCGATCTGCTCGCCAAACTTATAGAGATTGTCAGCATCCTCAGCAGAAGCATCAGCCAGGATGGCACCAATCTTCAGGGCACAAGCCAGAAGCACACTGGTCTTGAGGCGAATCATCTCGATATATTCCTCTTCCTTCACATCATTGCGGTTCTCAAACTCCATATCATACTGCTGTCCCTCTCCAATCTCAAGGGCAGTAGTAGTAAAGAGCTTCATCACCTTGGCAAGATGTTGATCGTCGCACTGTGCCATTCTCTCGTAAGCCAACACCAACATACTGTCACCGGAGAGGATAGCAGTATTGGCATCCCACTTCTTGTGTACAGTCTCATGACCACGACGGAGGTCTGCATTATCCATCAGGTCATCGTGCAAGAGCGTATAGTTGTGATAAGTCTCAAGAGCTATCGCATTCATCAGAATCTTCTCAGGATCATTCTTGAAGAGATTGTATCCCAAGAGCATTAAAACAGGGCGAATACGCTTTCCACCTAAAGAGAGTACGTACTTCACCGGTTCGTAAAGCGACAATGGTTTACGATTGTATGGGAGATTTGCCAGGAAATCATTCACCATTACCAATAATTCTTCTGATGTCTTCATATCTATCATATTTCTAATTTATAATATCTGATTTATAACTTGTCTTTTATAACTTGAATACCACCGGAACGGCAATCATGGTACGGCACACCTTGTTCTTGTCCATACCCGGTTTCCATTTGGGCATCATCTTCATCACGCGGAGCGCTTCAGCATCAAGGGCTGCATCCACCGAGGTACTTACCTTGGTATTGGCGATGCTTCCATCCTTGTTCACGATGAAGGTTACCACCACCGTACCCTGTACCTTGTTGTTCTGCGCCACCTGCGGATACTTCAGGTTCTTGGTGAGCCATTGCATGAATGCCGACCAGCCTCCAGGAAACTCCGGAATCTTCTGCACCACGGTAAACTTGATAGGAGCCTCAGCCTGTGTATCTGCCGGATCCACCGCCGTCTCAGGAGCCGCCTCCTTGACGTCAGCCCCTTCTACCACACCCGAACCATCACCGATTACCAGTTCACTGGTAGTCGTGCTGATCTTTTCCGGTGTCTTCTTGACCATTTGCTGCTCGGTAGGTTTCACCTCCTGGGTGATAGCCTGCGAGGCAGGTGCCTTCGCCATAGCCTCCGCACTCACCATATCTTTCTGATCGGGCGGAGTTGACATTTCCATATCTTGCGAAAGATCCTCAAAGTTCTCAGCCCAGTCGTCATCCCCCTGCGGATTTCTGGAATATTGCAATCCTACAAAAAGAAGCGTAAAGGCAATAAGGAGTCCCAGCAGGAAAAAGGTTACCCGCTTGTCCTCCAACTGTGCACGATCTGATTTCTTTATTTCCACAATATCTATTATCTACTATTTGCAGACTTGTTCACCCGATTTTAGGGTCCAAACTGCAATATTTTACATTCTCTTTCGTTATTTTCTACGAAAACATTGCAAATTTACGTCTTATTTCTCAAAAAAGCCGTATCTTTGCCAAAGAATTAGATATTTTAAATGAAAAAAGTTGTTTTTTCCATTATATTGACGCTTTTCGCGACAAAAATGGGGGCTCAAGAGAGTCAGACGGGGTATAACTTCCTCCGACTCCCCGTCAGTGCCCATGCTGCAGCCTTGGGAGGCGATAACATCACCTTGATAGAAGATGATGCGGCACTTGCTTTCCATAATCCAGCCCTGCTCACTTCGGTGAACGACCGTACCCTCAACTTCAACTACATGAACTATATGAAGGGGGTGAATATGGCATCAGCTTCATTCAACCGCATCGCCGGAGAGAAGGCTTCGTGGGCGGTTTCGGCCCAGTATGTGGATTATGGCAAGATAAAGCAGACCGATGAGAACAACATCCAGATGGGTGAATTCTCGGCTAAGGATATCTGCCTGGCGGGTACTTTCTCCTACCTGCTCAGCGAACGCATCGTAGGTGGCATCACCGCCAAATTCATCACCTCGTATATCGATGATTACAACTCCATCGCCATGGGAGTGGATTTAGGTCTCAACTATTACGACCCCGACTATGAGTGGTCGGTTTCAGCAGTAGCCAAAAATCTGGGTGGACAGCTCAAGGCTTATGATGAAGAATACGAGAAGATGCCGATCGACCTACAAGTGGGTGTCAGCAAGCACTTCATTAATACTCCTTTCCGCATTTCAGTCACTTTGGTGAATCTGAACCATTGGGATAAGGGACTTAGAAACCATGCGGTATTAGGTGCCGATCTGCTGTTGAGCGAAAGCCTCTGGCTAGGAGCAGGCTACAACTTCCGACGCCACGATGAAATGAAAATCGTAAACGGAGAAGATGAGACCAGCAGCCATGGAGCCGGATGGTCGTTTGGTGGCGGTATCAATCTGGAGCGCTTCCATCTCAACATCGCCTACGGCAAATACCATGTCAGCAGCAACAGTCTGCTGCTGAATATCGACTACAGATTATAAAATACTGATTATAGAATAGAATACTGATTATAGAATAGATAAACTTTTCAGATTTAAAGATATGAAGAAGATTACAATAGCAATTGACGGTTACTCTTCTTGTGGAAAGAGTACCATGGCAAAGGATCTTGCCAAGGAAATCGGATATGTGTATGTAGATACAGGTGCAATGTATCGCTCAGTTACGCTCTACGCCTTGCGTCACCAGCTTTTCGATGAGGATGGCAAGGTAAAGGTTGCAGAGTTAGAGACCGAGATGCCAAACATCAACATCTCTTTCAAGTTCAACGCCGGCACAGGTCGCCCAGACTGCTACCTCAACGGTGAGTTGGTAGAAAAGGAGATCCGCTCGCTGGAGGTTTCCAATCACGTAAGCCCAGTGGCAGCCATCCCATTCGTAAGAGAGGCTTTGGTAGCCCAGCAGCAGAAGATGGGCGAAGACAAGGGCATCGTCATGGATGGCCGTGACATCGGTACCACCGTTTTCCCTAATGCAGAACTGAAGATCTTCGTTACGGCAAGCTCTCAGGTAAGAGCACAGCGCCGTTTCGATGAGCTCAAGGAGAAAGGAATGCCTGCCGATTTCGAGGCAATCCTGAAGAATGTAGAGGAGCGTGACTATATTGACACCCATCGTGAGACTTCTCCTTTGCGCAAGGCTGATGATGCCATCACACTTGACAACAGTGAGATGACAATTCCGGAACAGAAGGAATGGTTGATGAAACAGTATCAAAAAGCCACAGAAAAGTAACAAAAAGCTACTTTGTTGAAGAAAGGATAGAGAATATTGCAAAAATATATTAAAATCTCAGTTTAATATAATAAAACAACCATTTTAAAGAATTGGCTTTGCAAAAAAACGTTGTTTTATTTATCTTTGCAACCATAATGACAAAGTAGTAATGATATAGATTATAAATTTTGAGTTAATTACTGTTTTTTGAAGGTGATAAGTCCTCGTGAGAAGATTTATCACCTGTTTTTATTTGATGAGTTGAATCATCAGATCAGATAACTTGTTTCTGTTTATAATAAGGTATCCTTGTTATGATAAGGTATCCTTGATGATTTTCTCCTTGCATTCTTCCATCAGCCATTTAGGAGTACTGGTAGCCCCGCAGATGCCTACGGTATTCACCCCCTTCAACCAATCCATATTGATTTCCTCAGCACTCTCTATCTGATAGCTGTTGGCATTCACGCTCTTGCACTCCTTGAAGAGCACCTTTCCATTGCTGCTCTTTCTGCCACTGACAAAGAGGATGACATCATGCTTGCTGGCGAAGGATGCGATGTTTGGCATTCTGTTCGCCACCTGGCGGCAAATGGTATCAAAGCTCTTGAAGGTTGCACCCTCTACGATATGCTCCTGGCAATACTCGATGATGCGATGGAACTCATCCAGACTCTTGGTGGTCTGGGAATAGAGATAGATATCACGGTTGAAATCCAACTTACCTACTGCCTTCAGATGCTCTACATCCTCTAACTTCTCTACCACGAGGGCATGACTCTCGGTCTGTCCTACCAAACCCAACACCTCGGCATGACCCTTCTTTCCGAAGATGACAATCTGCGCCTCCGGATTGCTCACATACTGCTTCTTGATGCGGCGCTGCAACTGGAGTACTACCGGACAGGTAGCATCAATAATCTCTATATTGTTCTGCTCAGCCAGCGCATAAGTCTCAGGCGGTTCACCATGTGCACGAAGCAGCACCTTCACATCGTGAAGCTCCTTCATCTCCTCATGGTCGATGGTGATCAGACCCGCCTCATGCAGGCGCTCCACCTCCATACCATTATGCACAATATCACCCAGACAGTAGAGTGTACTGCCCTTTTCCAACTCTTCTTCAGCTTTCTTGATGGCAGTGGTTACGCCGAAGCAGAAACCACTACCATTATCTATTTCTATCTGCATTACTTTACATTTATTCTAATTACTACTTTGGCATTCTCCGGATCATTGGTAATCATGAGAATACGTGGATGCTTGGCACGCGACTTCTTCAAATCGGCAGCCACGGCTGTTACCTTCATCTTCACGGTCTCTCCCGGCAGAATCTTACTCTTCTTCAACTGTACCTGCAAGCCCATGGTAAACATCTGCATGCTTCGGATATCCAAAACCGACTTACCCTTGTTGCTAACCAGGATTTCTCCCTTCAGCTTCTTCTTGCCGTTGAAGTTACCCAGATTCAGGTCGGTAGTAGAGAGTTCAACCTTCGGAGCCTGTTCCTTCTGCTCGGCAGTCAACTTGTCGAAACTTGGCAGGAGAACGGCAGAAACCACGATTTCCTTCTCTGGAGCAATCTTGTCACCAGGACGCTCACCCAGATAAACAGAAGTCTGATTCAAGCCGAAATCACGCAGTTTCTTCGAATCCAGCACGAAGGTAATCTCTGCGGAACGGTGAGGTGCCACCTTGGATGGCGATACCGTCGCCAGGAGATAGTTAGGAAGATGCATTACCACAGGTTCCATCATCTCCTCTGTAGGATTGAAGATATGAATGCGCTGTACCGGACGGTCGCCACGGTTCACGTCATCAAACTCCACCTCCTGGACATCCGACTTGAGTTCGCCAAGCAGCTCATCATACGGGCCTGCGAAATCTACCACATTGCTCACTACCCTACCACGCATGGAGAGGATAAAAGGCTCCTCCGATGCATTGCTATAGAGGCATATCTGCTTGTGGAAGGTACCCATCTGCTTGGCGTCATACACCGTCTTGACCACGAAGCTGTCGCCAGGAGCCACACTGTTCTTCGGATACACCACATCTGTACATCCGCAACTTTTCAACACCTGATGGATGATCAGCGGTTTGCTGCCCTCATTTTTCATCAGGAACTCAGCGGTTACCGGCTTGCGGAATACTACCTGTCCACAATCCACGATCTCGCTCTGAGTACTTATTTTCTGTGCCGACGCAGACACCGCCAACAGCGATGAAAGCATCAATATATTCATTCGTTTCATACTATTCTATTCGTAATTATCAATCCTTATTTTAATCATTAACTGTCATCTTATAAACCTCCGTACGACCTCCAAACTCCGGACTGTAGGTACACTCTGCCGTGCAGGAACCCGACTGGTAGTCGCCCTTTCGGTCGATATAATATTCCATTTCTACGAAATGCTTACCTTTAGATAAACGATTAAAATAGAAATTTGTTGTATTATCCTTAGGAGAAACATAGCATTCCATCCCCCACTGGTAACCGCTCAGCTGATTGACAGGCTCCAGACAGGCTGCCCGCTTGTCCACGATCTTCACGAAATCATAGTCACGGTCGGCTGTGATGGTGATGATGACCTTGATCTTATCTCCCACCTTTGCCTTTTTCTGGTTTTCTACCTTACGGCTAACCTTGATACCCGATTCCAGAGATGCGATTTCGCTGACAGGCTGCTTAAACTCCGCATACACGGCACCCCAACTGGTATAATCGCTCTTCTTGTTGATGCTCAGGGTAGATGCCTTACCTATCTTTTCGGTCTTAACATAACCCAGCGTAGTAGAATCCTGCGGCATCGGCAACAGCTTACCATCCAGTTTCAGAACGGCATTCTCAGCCTTCCTGTTCCAGTTGCCCTCATTACCCTTCATAAAGGCATACACGGCATCCACGGTATTCACCGGAGTATCCCAAGACTGGGTACGCTTCGACATCAGAAGCCAGCGCAGCAGTTCCTCAATGGACTGCTTGTCGCCTGGTTTCAGCATCTGCAGCGCCTCTATCACGGATACCTGGGTAGGAATCTTGTAGTTTCTCCAGCTGTACAATGCCTTGCGGGTATCGTAGTAGCGGCCCATCTCCTCGCGGTAAACGGCATATTCGTTCACGCTCTGCAGATATTCGCCTGCCTTCTCGCGATAAGCGGCATTCTGCTTACTGTTCTTGGCGAGCACCACGGCAGCACGCGCCTTGCCATAGATGGTGAAATCGCTGGTCATCTTCGACATCTTTTCCAAGAGATAAGCCTTGTCTGCTTCCAGATTCTGCTTCATCTTTCTGCCATCCATCGAGAGGATGTAGAGATAATGCAGTGCCTGCTCGCTAGGACTCACCTTGTGCTTTTTCTCCTCCAGCTTTTTCTCCTCCAGCTTCTTCATCTCTCTTACCTCCTGGGCTGTCTGCCAGGAGAGATAGTTAAGGGCAGAAGTCAGCATCTTGACAGTTGACTTCTGGGTACCTGCGATGGCATTCAGACGAACCATCATCTCGGCAACCTCCGTAGTCATATATCGACTGCCCTTCATTCCCTTCCACCAGGAGAAGGAACCATCGGCATTCTGCAACTTCTTCAGTTTCTCCACCTGATTCTGCAAGCGGATGGTCTCTAAAGAGAGATTCTGCTGAGAATGATCTTCTAAAGAGAGATGCTGCTGGATATGGGAGGTGATGGTATTGGCATAGACGGCAGACATCAGTGAGATGGCATCCTCCTCATCCGGATTGCTGATAGACGGCAGCGCCTTGATCATCAGCCAACTTGGATTGTTGGTATATTCCACGGTCACCTTTGCATCCTCTGCCCCCTTCGCCTGCTTGCCCTCCTTGTTCAGGAAGAGCTTGTTCAGGCTGAAACTCTGTTCGCCCGGCTGATGCAGGGTGATAGGCAGGGTATTCACAACGAGTTCACGATTGCTCAAGACAGGCAGATAGTGCTGTTCGCCGTCGCTATATCCATTACCGGCAGCTACCACCTTATTAATATATACACCCTCTTTCAGACCTTGAACATCGAAGGAGACGGTAGCAGAACCCTCGGCATCGATGCGATAGCCCTGGGTCTTCTGCCAAACCACCTTCTGGGTTTCGGCATCCAGAATCTGCATGCGGGCATTGCCGCTCACCTTCTTGCCAGAAGTGTTGAAGAGTTTCACCACGATGCTGCTCTTGTCGCCTTCACGCAGGAATCGAGGCATGTTAGGCTGCACCATCACAGTTTTCTGAGCCACAGCCTCATCCACCAGAGATCCGTTTCTCATCTCCTTGTCGTGCGCCAGACCCATGAATTTCCAGGTAGTCACACTTTCAGGCAGGGTGAAGTTGATAGCCACATTGCCCTGATTGTCGCTCTCCAGAGCAGGATAGAAGAAAGCTGTCTCGTTCAGGTTTTCACGCACCTGAACCTTGTCGAGTAACAGTCCTGCGTCTGAGCCAGAACCACCAGCAAACTGCGACATCTCTTCTACTACCTCAAAAGCCTTGCCGACAGATGGAGCAGCAGCTCCTACACGGACCATCTGATTTCCACGAGATCTCATGATTTTCCCTTCTTCCAGAACCAGCTCGTCTTTCACCGAAGAATGCTTTTCCATACGAACAGCCTCAACGGTTCTGCCAGAGGAACGTTCCAACTTGCTCAATTCCACAGCTTGCATATAAGCATAAAAGCTAAAGTATTTACCGTCAAACTTATCCACATCCAGCTCCTTTTCATCATAATACTTGGTAGGATAAGTACCCGACAATCCCATCTCATAATACTTCATATTGCTCTTCCAATAGCAGTCTGGCAACCACTGGCTGAATCCCAGCGACATTTTCCAGGTGTGGTCAGCCAACTGGTCGAGCGACTTATCATAAAGTACACTCATCAGCTGTGCCTTGGCTGGCTTGCCGTCGGGAGTCGTAATCTGCAAGGTCCACTTCTCCTTCTGTCCCGGAGTGAGACGGTCGCGGAAAGTCTTCCAGGCGATGTTCAGTTTCTTCTCAGGCAGCGGACGGACGATATTGATGGTTCGGTCATAGCATTCGCCATTCTTCACGAAACTATAGTTGATGACCACGCCCGAAGCATATTCCGGCTTGTAGGTGAATGGCAGGGTAACGATGCTGTCGCCCAACTCCCAGGCACCCTTTTCCAGCAACTTGTTGCCGGCGATGATGGAATAAACGATGTGCGCACCGTTTTCAGAAGAACCCACCTGCACATATACCGGTTTTCCATCACGGTTGAAAGTCTTGGATGTCTGATAATACCATTCGGTGGTTGGCTCCATCGGATGCGTATCCTTTATGCAGAAAAGGGTGAACTTCTGCTTCAGGGTATCCGTTCCACAGATAGCCTCCAACTGATGCACGCCCGATTTCCAAACCTGAGCCAAAGATGCTGAAGAAGATGAAGATGCAGCATATTCCTTGATTGCAACCGGAGCATTCGCCTCAGCCTCCATCCATCCGCCTTTATCAATACGATATTTCAACCTGCAGGAAATAGGCATTCCGCTGGCATTTCTATAAGCAAAAGTCACCGTCTTCAAGCTGTCTGTCTCAATCCGCTTCGGCATATCTACCGAGAAGGCAGTAGGCTTGGTGCCCAAAGGCAGACTCATCTCGCCGACATGACTCTCGCCGCTGATATCCGTAACCACGGCAGAGACATCGAAGTTGAAGAAGCGGGCGATGCGCATGAAATCGTTCATATCCGCCTTTTTTCCTCTCTCTGAAGCCTCCAACGGGATTTCCACATCAAAAGTTCCGTCCTCTCGGGTCACGGTGGTATCGCTCTTTACCAGGAAATCGGCAGAACGGGCACCCCACCACCACATCTGGTTTCTGCGGGTCACCTTATATTCCACCTTGGCTCCCTGCACCGGCACGCCGGCGTAGGTCTTTGCCGAAGCCTTCACCACCACGGTATCACCCCAAGTATATCGCTCGTTCACCTTCGGGAAGGTAATCTCGAAGGTAGGACGCTTATACTCCTCTACTCTGAAATATTCGCCTGCCCTGTCATTCACGGAGATGTAATACCGTCCTGTCTGTCCCTCCTTCGGCAGTTCGAAATCTACAGAAGCCGTACCGTATTCATCGGTCGTAGCCTTCAGCTCAGCCACCTGCTTCCAGTTGCCGTCTCTCAGAATAAACTTCAGTTCCAGGCTCTTGCCGGGCACACTGGCATCCAGCCCCTTCTTCACGATATAGGAAACGGCAGTGGCATGCACCTTCTGTCCCGGACGATAGATGGCACGGTCGGTAAACAGCTGATATTTCGTTTCATCATTTTTCTTTTCATAATAGCGGGCACGTGAAAGATAGATTCTCTTGGCTGGCGCATACTGATCGGTAGAAGTGGATATCAACACCTCTCCATCCACATTCTTGAAGTAAGCCTCACCATTGCTGTCAGTGGTCATCCGGGCATGAACCAGTCGTTTATTCTTGCCCGTCTTCACCTCATAATTCCAGTCATAGAGTACGATTTTCGCCCCCGCAACAGGCTGACCGTCGGTGGCATTCACCACCACATAGCGATGCCTGTCATCAGGCAACTGCTGTATCATCACCGCCAGATTGCTCACATAGAAGAGCAATCGCTGCGGAGCGATGCCGGAGTTATCCGAAGCCACCTCCATCAGATAGGCGCCCAGCGGCAGATTGCCACCTATTTCGATGGAATCCTTCACCTCTTCATAATCCGGACGACCGTAGTAGCTTTTGCAGAAATCCTTCTGATGCAGCTTCGTCGTCTTCTTCAGGAGCATCTTATAGGTTGCCTCATCCTGCTCGTTATAATTATTATCCGCCGTGATATTGAGGCGTGAAATGCTGACCTTCAGGTTCTGGAGATTGCGCACGTTCAGATGCACCCACTTCTTTTCCGAAGGGCGAAGCACCAATGGCATATCCTGCACCTGGAACATCGGCTCTGTGAGTCGCTTCTGCGCATTTCTCAGCACATTCATTCTCGACCATCCGCCCCAGCGGTTCAGCGCATAGTTGATATAGTTGAGCTTATCCAGCGGTTTGGCATCGGTGGCCCCCTCCATGAAGCGGAAGTGCTCCACGGCAAGTTCACCAGCCTCCGGAATATCCTGATATACGTGGATGAGCGAGTCGATGGTATTCAGATACTTCGACTTTCTGACCTCTCTCACGTCATCCTGGCGGTATTTCTCGATGAGCTTGTAGGCACAGAGGCAGGCTGCTCCCCTATTGCCCACCTTATTATAATAGGTGTACATCAGATGATACGCCTCCTTACTGTCTGCCTCGAAACCGATGAGATGCAACAGATCGTTCTTGAACGAACTGCCGTCCACACCCTTCAGCGTCAGCGGCACATACTCGGTAGAAGCATGTCTGGCAAGAAGCTCAGGTTGCTCCAGGGCTTTCCTGAAGAACTCCTCGCTCTTCTTCCCGTTCACCTCCCTATACACCTTGCCGAGCACAGCATATCTCACGGCCTTCAGTACAGGATCTTTCGCTTTCTGTGCTTCCGTTTCCATCCGCTTCACATGGGGCGTCAGTGAGTCGGGCGAAATCTCTCTCCAGAGTATCGCCTGCCGCATCTCAGCCGCCAGCAGCTGCCCGTAGTCTTTTGCCGCCGTAGCCTTGGAGATGATCTTCTTCATCACCCCAATCTCGCTCTTGGGCTGATCCTTCTGAGCGATGATATCAGCTTGCTTCCACAAGTTGTCGTAGTTTTGAGCCGTTGCTTGCAGCATGGCAAACACGGTTATGAGGAGTGTTATAATGTTTCTTTTCATAAGCCAACTGTATATTATATTAATCGCTAATTGTTAAACATCTAACTTTTCAATGCAAAAATACAAAAAATATCTGTTTTCAAACCTATAAACTGAAAATTTTTAGTATCTTTGCACCAAATTCATGCAAAAATTCTAAAAATAAACATTAAAAAAACAATGGTAGAGAAAAAGTATGGTCATTTCGATGACGCCAATCGCGAGTACGTGATTACTGACCCAAAGACTCCATGGCCTTGGATCAACTATTTGGGTAACGAGGATTTCTTCTCGCTCATCTCCAACACAGCCGGTGGGTATTCTTTCTACAAGGATGCCAAGTTCCGCCGTATCACCCGCTATCGCTACAACGGGGTACCTATGGATAATGGTGGTCGCTACTTCTACATCAAGGATGGCGATACCGTCTGGAATCCAGGCTGGAAACCATGCAAGACGCCACTCGACAGCTATGAGTGCCGCCACGGCATGAACTATACCCGCATCACGGGCAGCAAGAACGGGGTGGAGGCAAGCGTTCTCTTCTTCGTTCCACTCCATACCTGGGCAGAGGTTCAGAAGATGACGCTCAAGAACCTGTCGCAGGAAGCAAAGACCCTCAAGGTGTTCTCCTTTGCAGAATGGTGCCTCTGGAATGCCGCTACCGATATGGAGAACTTCCAGCGCAATTTCTCTACAGGCGAAGTGGAGATAGAAGGCTCTACCCTCTATCACAAGACGGAATACCGTGAGCGCCGCAACCACTACGCTTTCTATACTGTAAATACAGAGATTCAGGGCTACGATACCGACCGTGAGAGCTTCATCGGACTCTACAACGAGTTTGCCGAACCGGAAGCTGTACTCGAAGGCAAGCCACGCAATAGTTTTGCCCACGGATGGAGCCCTATCGCATCACATTATATAGAGGTAACCCTGCAGCCGGGCGAAAGCCGCGACCTCATCTTCCTCCTGGGATACGTAGAAAACGAACAGGACAAGAAGTTCTCTACCAAGAAGGTGATCAACAAGGAGAAGGCACATCAGCTTATCAACAAGTTCGATACCACTGAAAAGGTGGATGCAGCCTTCGCCGAACTCAACCAGTACTGGGATAACTTGCTGAACATATTCACCGTGAAGAGCGGAAACGACAAATTAGACCGCATGGTGAACATCTGGAACCAGTATCAGTGTATGATTACCTTCTGCATGTCGCGTTCTGCAAGCTTCTTCGAGAGCGGCATCGGCAGAGGCATGGGCTTCCGTGATTCCAACCAGGACCTCGTAGGCTTCGTTCATCAGATACCTACCCGTGCCCGCCAGCGCATCATCGACATCGCCAGTACCCAGTTCCCAGACGGCGGCTGCTATCACCAGTATCAGCCGCTCACCAAGCGTGGCAACAACGACATAGGTGGCGGTTTCAACGACGACCCTTGCTGGCTCATCTTCGGAACCGTAGCCTACATCAAGGAGACGGGCGACTTCTCCATCCTCTCAGAGCAGGTACCATTCGATAACCAGCCAGGCAGCGAGGTAAGTCTCTTCGAACACTTGAAGATTTCGATGAACCACGTTATCAACAACCTGGGTCCTCACCAGCTTCCACTCATCGGAAGAGCCGACTGGAACGACTGTCTGAACCTGAACTGCTTCTCCTGGGATCCGAACGAGAGTTTCCAGACCACCGAGAACAAGGGCGAAGGCAGCAAGGCAGAGAGCCTGATGATTGCCGGACTCTTCGTTGTAACCGGAAAGGACTACGTGGCGCTGTGCAAGCAGCTTGCCAAGGAAGTCGCGAACAGCCATGAAGGCACTATCGCCGGACTTGCCGAGGAAGATTACCTGGTAGAAGCCGAGCGCATGCAGCAGGCAGTAGATGCGATGAGCGATGCCGTGAAGCAGCATGGCTGGGACGGCGAATGGTTCTTGCGTGCCTACGATTTCTTCGGCAACAAGATAGGCAGCAACGAGAACGAGGAAGGCAAGATCTTCATCGAGAGTCAGGGCTGGTGTACCATGGCTGGCATCGGACTGGAAGAAGGCCTCTGCGCCAAGGCACTGAATAGCGCCAAGGAGCGCCTGGAGTGCGAGCACGGAATGGTGCTGAACAACCCAGCCTACACCACCTATCATGTAGAGATGGGTGAGATATCATCTTATCCGGAAGGCTACAAGGAGAATGCCGGCATCTTCTGCCACAACAATCCTTGGGTCATCATCGGCGAAACCGTTGCCGGACGTGGCAATGATGCCTGGAATCATTATACCAAGATTCTGCCAAGCTATGTAGAAGATAAATACCAGACCCTGCACAAGGTGGAGCCATACGTCAACTGCCAGATGGTAGCCGGCAAGGATGCCGCCAAGCCAGGCGAGGGCAAGAACTCCTGGTTAACGGGTACAGCCGCCTGGATGTGGTACACCGTGTCGGAGTTCATCCTCGGCATCAAACCGGATTACGAGGGATTGAACATCGACCCATGTCTCCCAAGCACCGCCCATGAATACGAGGTAACCCGCAAGTTCCGTGGTGGCGAATACCACATCGTAGTGAAGAATCCTGAAGGCAGGGAGAAAGGCGTGAAGCAGATTACCGTAGATGGAAAGACCATCGATGGCACCATCATCCCTTGCCAGAAAGGCAAGCACGAAGTGATTGTAGAAATGTAATCGATTAATTCAAAATAATAATGAAGAAAATTTTATGTTTTGTGGCAGCTCTGGCTGCCACAACTTTTATCACAACAACCAGTACAAGCTGCAAGTTTGCACCCGATCAGCACGACGGCGACACGGTAGCCGCCAGCGAATTCTATCCGGAAGATACATCAGCTATCCACGCCAAGAAGATGGCGAAGATGGCGGCAATCAAGGCCGGAAAGGATAGTGTGGGCATCTACTACATCGGCAGTGGTTCCACCAAGGACATCATCCAGCTCGTCTCCTATCCATCCCGCCGCGATACAATGATATACAGCAAGACCCGCCACATCAAGGTAAAGGGTAATGCCGATATCAACCACGTGGTCCGCGTAGATTACTACCTGCTCAACGGCAAGGATTCATTAGTGAAATATGTGGAGGAAGTGGAGCTCAAAACAAAAGAATAAAGCACCCCAAGCACTAAAAAAGGCTAGCATGCAAAAACGCACGCTAGCCTTTTTCATATTTCATTCAACCAGGATTTCAAATCACTTAACTGAACTTTCGTAATATGCTAAAGCCTATCAACTAATCATAAAATCCCGGCTGCTTGTACTTTATGCCCAGCTCATCATCCACAGTGGCGATGACACCCTGAATCTGTCCCATGGCAAACATGCGGCCCAGGAGGGTGTAACCGGCATTGTGACCGTGGTTGCTCTCATCGAATATGCCGCCTGGCTCATCGGTAAAGGTCATACCGTGATCCACACGCATCGGCAATCGGCGACCCGAATTGCACATACCCTCGTGCTCCGCCTTCTCGAAGATTCGGCAAAGCTCAATCAGATGGCCACGACCACCCAGGTGGGAAGCCTCGGTGAAGTTACCGTTAGGGAAGATGTAGCAGGAACGCAGGTGAACGAAGTGAGTGCGGTCGGCAAACTGCTTTGCCATTGCCACACAGTCGTTGTGCTCACCGGCAGAGAAGGAACCTGCACAGAATGTCAGACCGTTGTGCTTATTAGGCACGGCATCCAGCATCCACTGGATATCCTCGGCACGGCCGATGATTCTAGGCAAGCCGAATACTGGATAAGGAGGATCGTCTGGGTGAACACACATGTTGATGTCATACTCATCGCATACAGGCATGATCGCCTCCAGCCAGTATTTCATGTTCTCCTGCAACTTCTTCTTGTCGATGCCCTCATACAACTTCAGCAGGTCGCGGAACTTCTGTACAGGAGCCGAGTCACCCTCGCTGAAGTTACCCGAAACAAAACCCTGAGTCTTGATAATGATATTCTCCACCAGCTCATGATCCATCTCCGGAGTAGCCGTCTTCTTGATTTCATCAGCTTCTGCCACGAGGTCTCTGCCCCACTTGTGCTCCTTAGAGAATTCAGCCCAGTCTTCACGGGCACCCTCACGCTGCAGGATATAGATGTCGAAGTAAGCAAACTCGCCCCAGTTCATATAGAGGTTGTTGGCTCCGTTAGGATTGTCGTGCGACAAATCGGTACGTGCCCAGTCCAGTACCGGCATGAAGTTGTAGCAGATGCACTTGATGCCTTCCTCACCCAGGTTTCTCAGACTCTCCTTATACACCTCAATCTGATGATCACGGTCAGGACCACCGTACTTCAGGGTCTCCACCACCGGCAGCGACTCCACCACGCTCCATTTCATACCGTAAGACTCGATATACTCTTTCAGTTCATGAATCTTCTCGCGGGTCCAAACCTCACCCAAAGGCACATCGTGCAGTGCAGTCACGATACCCTCCACACCTATCTGTTTCAGCTGGGCAAGCGTAATCTTATCCTTCTTGCCAAACCATCTCCATGTTCTTTCCATATATTCTATAAATAATAATGTATGAGTAGTAAAAAAATATATTATCTGGCAGCCACATACCTGTGCAGCGTCTTTCTTACGGCACCCTTACCGGCGAAGAGTTCCTTCACCATGCCTTCTATCTGCTCGCCGAAACCAGCCTCGTAGAGATCGAGTCCGAATACATCCTTGCGAGAATAGAGATTCTTCAGACAAGAGTAGTCCTGATCAGCCTTGCCCACCTCCAGCGGAGCCACGATGGTCTGCAGTTCTGCCAGCAATGGGTCGGAAGATGGCTCAAATGGCTTCAGATTGTCATCCAGCGCCTTCAGATAACGGGCATAGCCAGCCAATACCAGCGGAATCAAAACCAGGTTGCTCTTATCGAGACCACGGTCGATATACTTCTTGATGGTCTCACCGAAACGGATAGAGAGCTTCTGACTGGTATCAGTAGCGATGCGCTGAGGAGCATCTGGCATGAATGGGTTAGGCAGACGCTTGTTGATCACGGTGCCGATAAACTCGTATGGATTTAGCACACCTGGATCTGTTACCACAGGCATCGCCTCGATATAACCGATCTTCTGGATAAAGGCACGCAGGTCCTCATCCGCCATCTCGGCAGAAATCAGGGTATAGTCGAGCATGCAGCCATAGATAGACATCGCTGTATGCAGCGGATTCAGACAGGTAGTTACCTTCATGGTCTCCACCTCATCCACGGTCTTGCGGGTAGTATAGAGCGCACCGCCCAACTCCAATGGTGGGCGACCGTTGGTATATGTATCCTCGCAAACGAGATACTGCACTTCCTCTGCATTCACGAAAGGAGCAGTAAAGGTATGCTTCTCAGTGATGATGGTATCATTGTCCTCGAAACCATCCTCGGCAAGCATTGCCTGTACCTTCTCGTGAGGACGAGGGGTAATCTTATCAATCATAGACCAAGGATAAGTCACCTTCTTGTCATCGTTGATATAATCCAGGAAATCAGCCTCCACGATGCCATCCTTCACCCAGCGCTCGGCATACGCCTTCACGCCCGCCTTCACGTGGTCACCATTGTGAGAGCAGTTATCAGTAGATTGCAGAGTAACCGGCAGCTTGCCCACCTTGAATCTCTCGTAGAGGAGTGCGGTAAGCTTACCCATGGCGAAGACTGCATCGAGACCACGAGCCAAATCGGCATCATTGAAGGAATACCCCTTCTCAGTAATGGTAAAGGTAACCATCTGCAGACTCGGTGCCTGGAAAATCTGAACCAAGCGAGCCCAATCCTCACCAAACTGCTTGTCAGCCTTCAGACTCTCCGTGATAGAAGCGATGACCTTCTTCTCGATGGTGCCGTTAGACTGGAGGCTCACCAGGAGCGAGAGGTTATGGTAAGGGCGATAAACCTTGTCGATGATTTCGTAGTCGAAGCTTTCCGCCACGATGACGCCACGATCGTACTTACCGGTGTTGAGCGCATCGTTGAGGATAGCGGCAGGGAACGCACGGAAAATGTTGCCTGCGCCAAAATGAACCCAAGTAGGCTCATCGTGAGTCTTCTTGGCAACTGCTGCAATATCATAATGAGGAAGCTGATAACCTTTAGCTTCCCATTCTGCAGCCTGAAAGTTTTCAGAAAGAATGTCGTTCAGTTTCATACTTTTATATTTTGATGTTGTTTTATGTATTCGCCTACAAAAATACGAATAAACATCGAATCTCCCTCACATTTTTGCAAGAAAAAACAAAAACTGAACGAAAAGCAAACGCTTTTGAACAAAAAAGCATCCCCCACCCTTACATCAAAGTAAGAATGGGGGATGTTCATTCAAGATACTATTTTCCATTCCAGGCTGTTCACCTCGTCCTTCACAGAGAAGTTCAAGCCTATCTTCACCACCTTCTTGCCGCTCATCTTGAAAGCATCGGCATAGTGTTTTGCCTCTATCTGGGCGAGAGCCTCCTCGGCACTCTTGTTGAACTTCAGCTCCATCACGTAGATGGTATCAGCAGTCTCCAGCGTGATATCGATTCTGCCCTTTGCCGTATGCTGCTCCACGAGGATATCATAGTTGGTGAGCAGGACGAACATGATGTAGAGCGTCTGTTGCCAATGCCCCTCGTAATTGGTGTTGTCACAATAAGGCACCGTCTCCAGAAAGTCGTTCAACAGGCAGAAGGCAGCATCCATATCCCCCTTCTTTACCAATACCGACATCTTGGCGATGGTCGTGTTAGCCTTCGCCGACTTGTCCGTCAGATAATGAGGCAAGAGACTTCCATATAGCCCCACCCTTATCTCCTGGTTAGGCAATGCCAACAGGTACAATTTTGTAGGCTTGTCATATCCCTTGATGGTGACATACCCGCTCTGATAGAGCAAAGGTACGATGGTGGTCATCGTTTCGGTGGGGGCATCAAAGTCCTTCTTGCCCACCTCTATGGCCTCGCCAAGGTCAGCAGGCAAGAATTCATACTTTCTCATCATATTGATGAGATAGGTAGGTGTGCCCGATCCGAACCAGTAATCATCCATTCTGCCATCAGCAAAGCAATTCAACAAACTGTAAGGATTGAAGACATCAGGCGATGGCCAGCAGAAGTGATAACCATCATAATGGTCTTTCAGCTCCTGGATGGTCTCCTCCCTGTTCAGTTCCAGATGCTCAGCAAGAGCATCGATGTCATCGCTCATCTGGGTCAACATTTCCTCCTTGGTGATGCCGCAGATGCCGGCATAAGGCTCGTCCATGCTCACATTCTTGATATTGTTCAGCTCACTGAAGATGCTGAGCTGCGAGAACTTCGTGATGCCCGTAAGAAACACAAAACGGAGCAATGGCTCGCAATCTTTCAAGGGACTGTAGAAATTGCGCATCGTATTGCGCAAAACATCGAGTTTTTCCTTCTCATGCGCCACATCCAGCAGCGGAGCGTCATATTCATCGATGAGCACCACAGCCTGCTTGCCAGTCTTTGCAGTAACTGTTCTTATCAAGTTGAGCAAACGAACGTTTGGGGCTGGAGAATCACAATCCACTCCAAACCTATCCTCATTTTCCTTCAATATATATAAGAGGTATTGATCCAGCTGTTCCTTCTCCATATGTTTGCCTCCAGCCAAACTGAAGTGCAGTACAGGATACTCGTTCCACTCTTTCTCCAGCTCCTCAATGGCAAGCCCCTTGAACAGTTCCTTCTTGCCTTCGAAATAACTCTTGAAAGTGGAAACCAGCAGCGACTTGCCGAAACGGCGTGGTCGGCTCAAGAAGAAAAACTTTCCATCCGTATGTGTCATACGATAGATGTATTCCGTCTTGTCGATATAGAGGTTGTCCAACTTGCGGATTTCCTCAAATGTCTGAATTCCTATAGGATATAATTTTCTTGCCATAACCAAATGCTATCTAATGAATTGCAAATATACATCAATTCTCCCAAACAACCAAGCATTTCTACGATTTTAACAAAAAAATAATCCCAGCCCAGAGATTCCATAGAATCTCCGAGCCGGGAATAGCATATATTTATATGGGGTAACTATATATAATCATCCTTTCACGCAAAGGATAATTCATATTCAATGGCACTCACAAAGCCTTCAGAAGATAGCATGCCTAAAATATCTTCTTTCTGCATACCGCCATTCAACATAGCCCTTGCCATTTGCATACAGTTCTTACGTCTGTTCTTCAGCGATGGTTCGTTTAAATTAAAAACTTGAATGGTATTACGAGCCAAATCATCAGTATCATCAACAGGCTCTATTTTGCCATCAGTTGAGAATCTGAATCTTCCTTCCATTTCATCATTCACAGGATTAAGCAAATTCGCATAACTCTGTGTTGCATTATCATAAACACCAGCTTGTGCTATATGATCATCCTTCCAATCAGCACCGAACTTAGAATCCTTTGCCGCTGCCACCATATTGGTCCAAGCAAATGTGAGCCTCGGATCTAAGTTCCGTTTTACATAATGGTCTATGTGCTGGTTATCTTCGTTCAGGCGAACCTCAGAATAGCCACATAAACCATTCTGATCTAACAGACATTGTGTCATGCAGTCTTCATACACATGCTGATTACCCCGCTCGTGTATTTGCTTCCAATTAGTGTAATGGACACTATTGAAATCAGAAAGCGACTGCGGCTCAGGCGACTTGAAAATCTTTCTCATCTTATGCCCCTCCTTTTAGCTTCTATTATTAGATTCACTAAGTCCGAATCACTCGCTCCTACTATCGGTAACAACTTGTCATACAAATCGTGATATCTTTCAGAATCTCCAGCTCTCACAGCGTCGAAAGCCCGCTCTATATCCATGGCAACAGCTTGATTCCGAGGATAAGGCATGTCAAAATAACTATTCAGTATATAGTTAGCCTGCTTACCATAAGGTTCAAACGCCACATCTATCATTTTACCACCACTGATAGGGACAATCTGCCTCTTTAATATGTCCGACAAGACTATCGCCGAATGGGTAGAGAGAAAGAATTGACAGTTTGGGAAAACCTTCATCAATCTAGATGCCACCTCCGACTGCCATTTGGGATGAAGATGCAAGTCCACCTCATCTATCAGTATGATGCCTTCTCCCTCCAAAGGATTCTCCAATCCTGGATTAGCGATGGACAGACGTCTTGCTATATCACAAACAAGCGACAAATAACACTTCTCGCCTTGAGACAATTGAGTGAATTCTATCGTTTCAATTCCTTTTTTTAGCACCATGGCTTGCTTCGGACGGCGACGGACACGTAACTCGGAAAAATCAGGAAAAAACATAGCCACAGCCTTACGAACTGCAGAAAGGCAAGGATCCCGATAAGAAGCATCATCCCTTATCATCTCATTCTCGACATCTTCCTGTCTCCTGTACCACTCGAAAAAGGACCTGAAGTTCGAATTGCCAGACAATGCATCCTTATATACATCCCAAATGACAGGTTCCGACCGATGAAGATTTACTGGTACCATAGCAATGGCTCTCTCCACAGGATAATACATCAATACAGGCACACTGCCTCCTTTGTCCACACCTTCAACAATTTGCACTGCCAGCGAAGACATTTCTCCTAAGTTAGTTTTAAACGCTGCCAACTTTTTTCTTGCAGAATAAGTCTTCGACTTACGTACCGTCCAACTGACACCAGTATCAGTCTTTACTGTTATTGAGCACGGATTCTTGCTGCCCAGCCTAACATCCTTGTCTGAAGGAACAGTACCCTTGGCCGATGCTGATTTCATTCGTGCTATCATCCAAGACAAAGCAATAGCCAATGAATCTAGCACACTAGTCTTGCCTGCTCCATTGACTCCTACTATCAGATTCATCTTTGGGTCAGCATTTACAATTGCCAGATTTTCAATGCAGCGAAAATTCTCTATATGTATTTCTTTTATTTTCATAATTTCCTTTCTGAGCTGACAAAACTCATTATTCTACAAAGATAGACCTTTTAAACGAAAACACCAAACTTTCAGAGACAAATTTACCTTTTCTTAAGCAAAATTGCTTCAATTACTCAGTTTTTCATCCACGAAAATGGTATCAACGTATGCCTGAGCTCACTATTTCTGCAGGCTTGTTATAATTTGCAAATATACATCAATTATCCCAAACAGCCAAGCATTTCTACGATTTTAACAAAAAAAACAATCCCGGCCCAGAGATTCCATAGAATCTCCAAGCCGGGAATATCTTGGTATTTATATTTAGAGAATTATATTTCCTGTTTCGACCTTCTGGTGTGCAGGATGACATCCAGGATAAGATGGAACACAATCCATACCACGATGTCGATACCCAGGATATACGTGATGTTGACATCCCCTATCAGCGCCACGTTGATCAGGATAAACATCAGCGAGAGCATACAGATGCTTACCATCACCTGTCTCACCCTCAGCCCGCATCTCAGCAGCTTGTGGTGGATATGGTTCTTGTCCGGTAAGAACGGGTTCTTCCTGTTTCTCAGCCGGTGGCCCACCACTCTCACCACGTCGAGCAGCGGCACCAGCATGGTGGTAAACGCCAGCACCATGTTATAGTCGCTCACGGCACGGGGATGCACATCCACCGTACTCAGGTGAATCATCAGGAAGCTGATGATATATCCCAGCGACAGCGAACCCGAATCACCCATGAAGAGCTTCCTGCCCCTCATCTCGTTTCCAAACACATTGTAATACCAGAACGGGATGATCACACCCAGTGCCGAGATACACAGCAGGGCATAGGAGTACAGTCCCAGCCAGACATGCAGCCCCGCCAGAGCCACCAGCGAGATGGCACAGAGCCCCGAAGCCAGACCGTCGATGCCGTCAATCAGGTTGATGGCATTGGTAACATACACCACGATGAGCACGGTAAACGGCATGCCGAACCATGGTGAAACCTGATACACCCCGAAGAGACCGTCAAGCGACTTGATCCATACACCCGAAGCCACGAGCAGGCTCGCCGCCAATATCTGCACCAGGAACTTCTTCTTATACCCCACGCCGATGAGGTCATCGGCGAGCCCCACCAGGAAGAGCATCATACTACCCACCAGCAGAGCGAGGTATTCAAAGGGAGCCTCCCCCTGCATGGCTCCGCTTTTCAGACCCATCAGATGATGAACCAGCACCAGACCACCCATGGTAATCAGCATCACGGGGAAGAACGACAGTCCGCCCAGCCTTGGTATCGGAGCATGATGCACCTTTCTCTTATCAGGCATATCAAACAATCTCTTCTTATGAGAGATGAGCAGAATGTTAGGCAACACGATATTGGCGATGATCATCGCCACGATAAAGGCACCCAGCAAATAAAAATGAATTGGCTGAATCATATATCTATACTATTATTATTGAATATCATTATCAATCGATTTTTACATTACCAATTATGCTTTCTTTTCCATTCTCCTACAAGCAACCAAGGTAGAGTAACCACAATCCATCCACATCTCTTCAACTGTTTTTTAGGATCACAAAGGATACGATAAACAAATTCCAAATGTGCATCCAGCATCCATTTCGGCGCACGCTTCTCATCCTGTCCACTATAGAACTTGAAGGCAGCCCCCACGGCAATCATCACTCCTCTTTTCAGATAAGGTTTCAGCTTACTCATAAAGATTTCCTGCTTCGGAGCACCCAGTGCCACCCAGATGATATCTGCCCCATCCTCGTTCACCATCTTGGCAATGGCAGGATAGTCAAACTCATCTACAGCCTTGAAGGGCAATTCATAGAAGCTCATGTTCTCTACCTTCGGGTTCATCGCCTTCAGGTTCTCTTTTAACCCGTCGAGTGTTCTCTGGTTGGTACCCATAAAGAACATCCGGTATTTCTGCGAACTGACCAAGTCTTTGAAAATCTGGCTACCGCAGTATTGCGGATACCTTTTACCATACAGCCATTTGATGTAGAGCGGCACATATCCGCTGTCGCAGATGGCAAACATACCGCCATTTACAATCTTTAAGTAGTCTGGCTTTCTATTTGCATTATTCAGGATTACTCCATCCGCCACGCAGATATAGTTGGCCTCGTTCTTAGATAATTGAAGATCAATTCTTCGCCAAACTTCTTCAGGCGAGAATTCGTAGTTGATATTAAAATATTTTTCCATAAAAAAACGTTTTTCCCTATATTCGTTTAGTACGTTTTTACTTCAAAGCTTTTACCAGACAGTTTTTCATTCTCATTTCAAATGCCTCCAAAGTAAAATCGCTTTTAAATCTCAGCCATCCATTCTCTCCCATATTCTTTCTTAAATCAGCATCTTTCAAGAGTTTTTCAATGCTGCTGGCAAGAGCTATCGGATTATTCATCTCCACCAGATAGCCATTTTCGCCATCGTGGATGATGCTGCAGATGCCACCTTCCGTTGTCGAGATGCAAGGAAGATGCATTTGCATCGCTTCCAGCAAGACCAGCGGGAAGCATTCATTATAATAATAGGTAGGAAATACGAAGATATCCGAAGTACGATAGAGTTCCACCTTCTCCTTTCCATATTTTTTTCCTAAATATTTCACCTCTTGTTGCAATCCTCTTTTCTGAACCTCTCCGAGGAAATGCTGAGCATCAATTTCATTGGTCTCAGCTCCTACAAAATTGCACACAAAATCAATATTCTTACCTTTCAGTAACTTCAAGGCATCAAGAAGCACGATAACTCCCTTTGTAATTAAGAGATTTGATAAGAATAAGATTCTTGGTATAGGATTATTTCTGATGATTTTCTCAGACCTATCAGAAGTATCCGGAATACCATTTTCACAAATCAAGACGTCTTCACGTTTCACGTATTTCTTCACATCCTCATATAAGGCATCAGCCAACAGGATAACCCTGATTCCTTTGAAGAATCTGCGATACATCCAGTCATCCAGCTTCTTGTCCTGTCGGGTTACGACACCCTTGTTATGATAATGTACCACCACCTTTCTTCCCATCAGTTTCAGAAGCTGCACCACGAGAAAGTCCTTATAGAAGGCAACGCCACAAGCCGTAGGGGTAACATATACAAGCTGTGGTCTAAAGGTAATCACCTTTAGCGCTACCTTGCACAAGAGCATCAGATACTTGATATACTTCATCACTCCTCCCTTACCAATATCCTGCAAGGTTTTGGCAGAAGTAAGATTGATATACTTACATACGAAAGCCTCGTTGATAATACAGCTATCATGAATATACTTTCCCATCATAGCCGCACCATGTACGGGTGGCGGCAGGTGTAGGATAAAAAGAATTCTTTGTTTATTCATAGACAAAATATTATGCAAGATACATTTTATAATACCCAGCCATCGATACTTTTTATACATTTTGCAGGAGAACCTACAATAATCTGATTCTCTGAGAATTTTCCTTTTGTAACCAAGCTACAAGCACCAACTACGCAATTATCAGAAATAACAGCACCTTTTAATATCGTACAATTAGCAGCAATCCAAACATGATTGCCAATTTTTATAGGAGAAGTATTCTCCATCGGAACACCATTTGTACCTATTATATGATGAGCATCACTATCCATTACTAATGTATCCCAACTAAACTGTACATCATTTCCTATTTCTATATTTTTAGAACACAATATTCTTGTTGTACCAGAGATGGCAAAATGCTTTCCCAATTTCAAGGAGCCCTCTTCCTTAACACAAAGAAGAGCACCATGCCCTATATGTGCATCCCCATCAAATACCAATTTGCAACCCTTATGTACATCTATAATAGTATGAGCAGAATACACATCAACAGCATCAGCTTCATGATAGCCTATATGTATCATACCCATTTTATTTAAATCACCATCAATGCCTCCCTTATACATGTTTTTCACACGTACATGAGGAGCCAACCAAATAGGCAACTTAAGAGCCTGCCTTATTGGAAGGTAACGGAAATTGAAGTATATTGTCTTCGGTATAGACAATAAAATTTTAATCGCTCTTTTCATTTTCTTTATTGAGATGAAAATATTTCTTATTATTCTTATAATGACAAAGCTCAAGAATTACTAATACGAGAATATAAAGTTTTAATATTCTCATCAAAACTACTAATCATCTTATTTTCCTTAACGATTAATGGCATTTTCAAAGGCTTAACACAATAAAAAGCGAGCTTTAATGTATCTATAAAATTCATTTCATGACGTGGATCAATGATATATCCATTTACCCCATCCTTTACAAGGCAGTTGCTACCTGCATCTTTACTAATCAACACTTTACATCCAGCAACCAAAGCTTCATTAGTAACAGCTCCAAAAGATTCCTGGTAACTTGGCAACGTAAAGACTTGGCCAACATTATACCAAGCATATAGCTCATCGCCTTCTAAACGCCCCGTAAAAATAACAGCAGGATTACCTGCTGCAATTTTCACAAGTTTTTCCTTTTCTGGTCCATCACCAACAATTACAAAAACTGTATTTTCCAAGTTAGCCTTGATAAATGCACGAAGAGCAAACTCCACATTTTTTAAAGCCACCAATCTACCAACAAATAACAAAACCTTTTTGCCTTCAAGCTGATATTTACTCACATAGTTTTGGCTAATCGGAAGCACACGCTCTAATCTTTTCTTGGCAATCACATCATCACAGATAATCGGGAAATATATTCCCTTCTGATATTTTTTCTGATTATAAGCTGCAACCTTAGGCTCAACATTGATCACATCATCAACAAAAGGCATCATTGCCTTTACAGCCCTAGCATGTCGCTTAGTAAATGGATTGTTATTTACCAACATATCATAACTATCATCATTGATTATAACGATTTTATAATGCCTTCTCGTGATAATTTTATGCAAGATGATTAAAATAGTAGGAATTCCAAATTCAGCACCTAAAACTATATCAGGGCGGGAAGTATCTAACTTTTTCCAAATAGCCTTCATCCATTTTAATAAGCCCATTTCTTCTTTCACCATATAATTAGGCTTATAGTCAAATTGCTTTTCTATCTTTGCATAATCAAAAGTTTGGTCTTTTAGATTACGCCAAAATAAGCAGACTTGAGTATTGTAAAGACGGGATAATGCATTGAATAAATCAATGCGATATGGAGCTATAACTGGATGAAATACTAATAAATTCTTTTTCATAAATAAAGTACAATAATTAACATCAATATATTTATATGCATTATCCTTGCAGGCGATTAAGCAAAAAACGATTTACTTTATGAGGTAAAAATGCCATTACTATATATACATATACTTTATAAGTAAACATATTGTATCTAAGAGATTTAAAACTATGACATAACAAATCAAACCTATCATTCAGTTGTAAAGAATTCATAGCTTTCATTTTATACCATAAACTCAGATAACATTTTAAGCCCTTAACATTTTTATTTAAAAGATACATTTTTTGAAGTTCATCACCAACGAAATCGCCTTTATCATTTTTTCGTCTAGCAACAGAAGAATCTGCATCACCAAGAATAAAAGTTGCTGTCACTTTTCTAGTAAATGCAAAATTTGTTAACAAGGCAATTCTTGCCCATGTGATTAAATCTTCCCCTGAAGTTATCCCTTCCGGAAAGCCGCCTATCAACTTTAACAAATCTTTATCAACACATACAGCACTAGACCAAATTGGAGGATTAGAATTACTTGCCACTTCAAAATAGTTATCAAGAACTCCTTCTAATCCCTCAAACGGAATATTATTTAATATTATATCCTTATATATACCTTTTTTCAAAAAGGTATAGTTTGTTGCTCTTGCTTTAGAATTAGGAAAGCGTTTAATTAAGGAATCAAGAGTTTCCAAATGCTCTTTCTCCCATACATCATCAGCATCTAAAAAAGCTATATATTCTCCTTTAGCCTCTTCTATACCACGATTACGAGCAGCACTAACTCCCCCATTTTTTTGATTAATCAACCTAATTCTAGGATTTAAGAATTTCTTAACTTCATCGACACTACCATCAGTAGAACCATCGTTAACAATTACAATCTCAAAATCCTGATAAGTCTGATCTAAGACAGTCTGAAGTGTTCTAGCTATTTGCTTTTCTTTATTATATAAAGGTATTACTACAGAAATCATTGTTTAAATCTTTAATTTTATAGAAAATTCCAAGAAAAATAAACGGTATCACATATCCTTGCTGAGCATAAGTGATAACATTATCAAATCCCATTGCAAAAAAACAAGCCACAAAAGAAGCTACTACTATGGCTCCTGCGAAAGTTACAATTTCACAACCTTTGAATTTCCAGGTTTCAGATAACACAACAAAAAGCATAACTATAACAAAAAAGATAAATATGCCAAGTCCAATATTTCCCGACTCAGACAACATTTGTACCCAGTCAGAGTGTATTAAACGCAATCCATGATCCTTATCAGCTTGCTCCTTTAACCATCCAAGTGCAGCACCACAACCACTACCCGTCATTTCATGCCCATAATAAGCATGATTCATAATTCTCTCCCACATAAAATTACGCCCACTCATCTCAACCTGATCCATCGATGCCGTTCCAACTGTTACTTGTGAAGCTTTATCACCAAACATTTTTTCCCTAACCTCAGGAACAGCAAAAATAGACGTGATAAAAAGTATTACCATCAAACCAATATATGGGATGGATTTACCTTTTTTATATATCATATAAAAAAATGATAAACCTAAGACAGATGCACCAATACCGGTTCTTACACTTTCAAGAATCGTAGATAAGAATAGCCATGCTGCCATCCATAAGTATTTTCGCTTATTGGTTGCAAAATACATTGTAATAGGAACAGTTATCAAAATCGCAAAAAAATCAGCAAGGGATGCATACGCAATAAATAGTCCACCTGAAGTAAAATTAAGAAAATTATATAAAGGACTTATCAATTCTGCAGAAACTCCACCAATAATCAAAGCATACCCACAGCATATCCAGCAAGTTTTCTCTAAGAAAACATAGAAATCATCTTCACATTGAATGGCATTATATCCTAACCAAAAATAAAGATACGGAAGACAAAACTTCAAGATCATCATCCATCCCTGTTCTGGATATGGAGTATAAGTCATTGTATAAAGATTCCATAGCACAAACAAGGTATATGCTCCAAGTACCATATTAAAACGATATCGGAAAGCCCCTCTATACATCATCAACAGCAATATAACTATCCATACTCCGTATTTCACCAAAGA
>OGLR01000149.1_pt1 | contig 41727 bp, 92 predicted proteins | sample 1572931 | NCBI WGS metagenome assembly OGLR01 (sample SAMEA2581997, study PRJEB24529) | metagenome | biome: Human gut stool | place: China | collected 2011 | reverse complement strand
TATATATATATATTAAATAATAATATTATTATATATACTAGTATTAGATATATAACAATAATTATTACTAAATAAAAATTTCATTTTAAGTCTTGACATGGTTTCAAAATCATGGTATAATGCTCCTAGAAAACGAAGTGAGGTGCATAAATATGGCTACGAAAGAACAAATAGAAGAATGGAAAAGCATTGGACTATGTTCGCACTGTGGAAAGAATAGGGTGTCAGATGGATACCTTACTTGCCAAGAATGTCGAGACAGAGATAAAGCAAATCGTGAATACAAGCGGGAACATAATCTTTGTGTTAAATGCGGGAGAAATCATGCCGCTCCAAATCGCAAGTATTGTGACAGTTGTCTTGAATGGAGACGAGAAAGGTATCTAGCAGAGAAACAAGACCCAGAATATATTGATGCTATTAAACTAAGAGATAAGAGACGCAGGGAACAACGCAAAGAAAACAAACTATGCGTATGGTGCGGTAAACCTGTATTTGAGAACCATACACTTTGCTATGAATGTCTAACCAGTATGAGAAATAGAGCAAGAAGAAATAGAGTATTAGCAAAAGAATATAATGGAGAGTAATTATGGATTTAAAAAGCATTGATAACTTGGAACGGTATGCAAATAATATTCTGGATTTTACAGAGGACGAGGATTTAATGGTTGGTGCTTCTATGCTTCTGGAATCTATGAAGCATTTTAAGAGTTACTACTTTAAAGAGCATAAACGTAATCCTTCTGTTAAATTTTATTCTGATAAAGATATTGAGGCTATGTATGGCAAGAAGTGAAGTTGCAGAATGCAAATTACCAAAAGGCAGAAAATGGTCTGATAAAGAAGTAATTAAAGAAACTAGCCCATATTGTGCCAAATACGGTGGTCAACTTTATTGTCCACATGGTAAATACTGTTATTTCTATCCAATTGGAGAAGACCTGTACATTAAAGGGATGTTTAGCAAAGTAGACAAAAGTAAACAGGAAATTGTAGATATTCCTGTTAAATTGACGAATTATAAAAATTTAACAGGAATTGAAGCATGGAATCTTCTTTCCAAACAGGTCTTCACAGAAAGTATGATTTTAAATATCTGGAATAAATTAGGACTGCATTTGGGATTTACATATCCTATATTGAGAGACCTAAATTAAGGAGAAATAAAAATGTCTTTTTACGCAATTATTGATACAAAATATTCTGGCGAGAGCTTCTTAGACCCAGATATTGGAATTTTCAACGAAGACGGAATCAAAGAAGCAAAGAAACTTCTTTATGTCGAATGCTACAAAAGAGTTTCTTGTGAGTATGAATCAAAACAATCAATCCTTAAATCGCATCAGGAGGAACAAAAAGTGCTTTCAGATATGCTAAAATATTTCAGTTCCGTTGATAAAGTAATGCAGTCAAAAGACGCTGTAATTAGAAGATTAGACGAACTTGAAAATAAAGTTACAAATGAACAGCTAAAAACACAACGTCTAATTCATCTGTTAAATTCCAATAACATGGATGACGTAATTAAAGAAGCCGGGTATGAGGTTGTAGAGATTCCGGTTCTTGACCACTGTGACAATGAGATTTTAAAGGAGTTCTTGTAAGGCTATGAACGACAGTAGAGGGTTTGATTTTGCAAAGAAAGCCAGTGAATTTAGCGACTATCCTACTTTTCACTTGGGGTGTTGCGCTGTTTATAAAAATAAAGTAATCGCAATTAGTTGGAATACTACCAAGACAAGCCCTCTACAAGAGTCTTATAACAAATATCGTGGCTACCCTATTCTTCCTAATAAACATGGTACTCATGCGGAAATCGCTTGTATCAACAAGATTAAGGATTTGGACGTTGACTTTAGCAAGGTCACGTTTTATATTTACAGAGAAACTAAAAAGGGTGAAATTGCATTGAGTAAGCCTTGTGGAGCGTGCAGTAAAGCAATTAGAGATTTGGGAATTAGGGAAATTCATTATACTGGTAATTTGAGTTATATTGTTGAGAGGTATTTGTAATTTTACGATTATTTTTTTTGTTGAATTTGAGAACAGGACTTGACAATTCTGTTCTCTTTTGCTATAATACTTATAGAAAGGAGATTTAATATGACCGTAATTGGAAAGAAATATATTTGTGATAGATGCAAAGCGGAAGCATTCGTTCGTTACATCGGAACAAAAGAAATGGATGGCGGTTGGACTCAGATTCAGAATTTTGAAAAGCCAGAGAACTGGACTTGGGAACATGATATTGGAGATTTGTGTCCTGATTGTTCAAAAACATACAAAGAGATGATTAAATCATTTAAGAATCTTGAATAAAATGTTAATTTGATTTAGGAGTGTTCGTAATGAAATCAAACTATAAATGCTTAGAAGCATCCGACGAATACGGCAGTCCAGTGAACTTTAGTATCCACAAAGAAAAAGAGACGAATCGTGTTGTGTTTTTCGTTGACGTTGAATGCCAAGAGGTTCATCTTACAGTAAAACAAGCGAAAGAACTTGCAAAGATGCTTCTGGACGCTGCAAAAGAATAATTTGATAAAATCAGAGATATTTAAGGAGATAATCATGGGCGTATTAGTAGACCGGGAAACGGCAAAGAAAGTCGAAAGAATCTTTGAACATCCAAACGAAGTTTATTCTGTGTACCTAAAATCGTCTGACGAAGCAGTCTGGCTCCAAGGAAAAGTTGAACTATACAAATATTTAAGAAGCTTGTAAAACTAAGTTCTACGGAGGAGATACATTATGAAAAAGTTCGTTGCTCTTTTTGAAGGTTGGAATGATAAGCACGACCATGAGTGTATGTGCTATGTTGTTGATGTAGATGATGACTTTGAAAGTATTTTGAGTGTTGAGGAACAGGCAGAAAAGATGGCTCGAAACGAGTATCCTCATCTGAAAAGTTTTGAGACGCTTTACACCAAAGAACTGCTTAACAGATAAAAGCTGAGATTTAAGGAGGCTTTCAAAATGCTATTTGAAAAAGGATTGTTTTCGGACTATTCAAAGCAAGAGTTAAAAGAAGTTGTTGACACTCTTAAAAAAGATGAAGAACTCGGACTTCTCATTCTCGGGATGAAAGAGATGGAACAACAGATAGAACAAATCCAAAGGCATTTTACATTCGATTGTGTGTCTGCATATAACTTCGCAAAGAAAGAGCTGTATGACGAAATTGCTAAACGGTATTTCGAGCTTGATAAAAACTAAGATTTATCATCAAAATATATGTAATATTGTTGCAAATTTATATATATTTATGCATTTTTGTTGTATAATCTGACGAAAATTGGAGACATTTATGGATGTTTTGAGTCTTTTTGATGGAATTAGTTGCGGAATGGTTGCAGCTGAAAGAGCTGGAATAAGAATTGATAACTATTACGCATACGAAATTGACCAGAATGCAATTAAGATTAGCAAAAAGAATTATCCGAGCATTGTTCATTGTGGAGATGTGATAACAGAAGATTTCACCAAATACAAAGGAATTGATTTGGTTATTGGTGGTAGTCCGTGCCAAAGTCTTTCTATCACCACTGGCGCAAACAGAACTAATCTTGATGGTAAAAGTAGATTATTTTTTGAGTTTGCAAGAGCGCTAAAAGAGTCTTGCCCAAAATATTTTCTATTTGAAAATGTTGCCTCCATGAATGAAGAAAGCAAGCATATTATTTCAGAGTGTCTTGGATGCGAACCAGTGTATATCAATAGCGAAAATTTTTCTGCCCAAAATAGACCAAGACTTTATTGGACAAATATTCCACTAAATAATGAAATTAACATTTGCAGTGATGTATTGAAGGATATTCTTGAAGATTCTGTTGATGAGAAATATTTCTATAATTGCGGCTATGACTTTCATGGAGAAGATAAACACGTTGTCGCTACGTTAAATGTGAATACGCATGAGATGCTAAAGCGAGTGTATAGTAAAAATTTCAAGTGTCCAACTCTAACGTGCGTACATGGTGGTTATCAACAGAAGAAAGTATACATCAACGGGAGATGTAGGAAATTAACTCCCGTTGAATACGAAAGATTGCAAACATTGCCAGATAATTATACCGCTGGTGTTTCTGATACGGCAAGATATACCGCCGTTGGTAATGGATGGACGGTTGATGTAATCGCTTATATTCTAAAAAATATTGCAGATAACTCTTGATATTTTATTCGTTTATGATATAATATATTTAAAGAAGGTGATTAAATGGTCGGATATTTTTACGATAAAGACGGATTTCCACATTACTATTATACACTAGATGAATTGCTTGATGAAGCAAGAGCGGTTCTGGGTGACGACTATGTTCGTGCTTTGCAGTCTGAAATGCAAGACGAAATTCAAAGTCAAATTGATGATTACGAACTTGAACATGAGGACGATGACGAGGGTGACGAATGATGCTATTTCGTAGTCTTGACGGTCACAATATTGTAAATATTTCAAAATGTGATTATATTATACTTGAGTACGATTATAGTGCGTCAAAATATAATGTTATGGCATTTTTTCAAAATGGCGAAGTGTGTATCTATCTTGGGACATATAAAGATAGTAAGTCTGCTAAGATTGCGATGAATTTTATTCAAAATAACAATAATTACAATTATAGAAAAGCTTGCGACCACATAGAGCTAGAAGAGCATAATTCTGACGGTTATATTTTTGACATGATAACTCAGGAAGAAGTTGATAAAGTGCTAGAATATTTTACGGATGAGGATGGCGAAGATGACTCGTAAACGCTTTGTTAAATTACTTATGTGGCTTGGTTATGATAGGAATAGTGCTAATTTATTTGCTACTATTGTGAATGACACATATTGGTTTTACTCATACCAAGATACATTTGAAAGGCTCATTCGTAATCTCATTACTAAATATGGAAGGATTTAACATGAAGAAGTGTATTGCTGTTTTTCTCGTAACGATTGTAATGTCTGTTCTTTGCGGTTGTAATAGACAGGTGATTGACCTGACCTATTCTTATGATTATGCCCAGATTAAAATGCCAGATGGCACGATTGTTGAGGGCAAACTTGATAGCTGGCGTGATTATGACGGAGAACAGGTTCAAGTTGTTATTGATGGCGTAACCTATCTTGTAAGTTCTATGAATCTTGTAATGATTTCTCATTAAAAAGGAGAATGGTTAATGAAAGTCAAGCTACTCACTCACACTAAAGACCCAGAAAAGACTGTTGCCGCCGCCGCCAAACTCTGTTATTCTAAGTCTGATATTTCAACCCTGATGGATGGTTTAACAGACGAAAAAGTTGCTAACTTTCTCGAAAAACTATCTAATCTAGGTCATGCTAGTCCGCTAGAACACGCTTCTTTTACATTCGGTATCGAAGGTGTGTCTCGCAGTTTTCTTGCTCAAATTTCACGTCATCGCATTGCCAGCTTTTCTGTTCAAAGTCAGCGCTATGTAGATATGGATAATGCAGGCCACGTTGTTCCAAAAGAAATTTATGATGCTGGTTATTCTGTTGTTCGTCTGTATGAAGAGTCAGTGAAAAACTCTTTTAATAACTATAATGAGCTAAAGGAAGAGCTGACAAAAAAGTATATTGCAGAAGGTATGAAAGAATCTCCTGCGAAGAAAAAAGCACAAGAAGACGCTCGTTATTTGCTTCCAGAAGCTTGTTGCACTCGTATGATTGTCACAATGAATGCTCGTGAGCTAAATCATTTCTTTAATCTACGTTGTTGTAATCGTGCCAGCCGTGAAATTAGAGAAGTTGCAGAAGAAATGCTAAAACTGGTTTATCCTGTTGCACCTCATCTATTCAAGAGTGCTGGCCCATCTTGTGTTTGTGGCGCTTGCCCGGAAGGTAATATGTCTTGTGGCAAAGCAAAAGAAATGCGAGAAAAGTATAACATTATTAAAAATGGTGAGAATAATGGTTAAAGAATTTTGTGTAGATTATACCTCTCATGCAAGTTATGATTATCGTAATGGTGAAGACTGTACTGTAAAAGTAAAGACTGGTGATGAGATTCTTGTTAAAGAAGTTCCGTGTTATGATGTTGATTCTTATATTAAACCACTAAAAGACGTTGGATACAAAGAAGTTTATTTTACTTCTTGCTGGAATGATAATGTTGAAAAGTATGAACGGATGATTTCTGACACAGAAAAGAAGATTTCTGAGCTTCAGGAGAGTCTAATCATTTATCATACGGAGTTAGAAAAGGCAGAAAACGATAGAGAAGAAAAGAGTAAAAATTCCTGTGATTGGTGGTGGGAGGCATGACTATTTACACAAGCTATTACGCTAAGTCAAAAAAGATTCCAGAAGATATTGTAAGGATTTCAATCGCTGGTAAAGCACCCGAATATTATACAGGTATTCAATACAAGGCTCTTGCTCCTAAATATGGATTTTTTATGGAATGGAAAAGGAATCACAATAATGACTTTTATATTAAACATTTCTATTCCGAGGTTCTTGATAATTTAAACCCAAAGGATGTTTATAATAAACTTCATGAACTGTCTGTCGGTAAGGACTGTGTACTACTCTGTTACGAAAAATCTGATGACTTTTGCCATAGGCATATTGTTGCTAAATGGTTAGAAGATAACCTTGGCATTATCGTTAAGGAGTGGGAAGAAGACGCTTAATAATCCATTTGCCAAATCTGGATACACAGTCATAAGCCGTGTTAGGATAAGGGATGAATTTTGGAATAGGTATAGGATAATAGTGAGGTTAGAATAATGATTAAAGAATTTTGTATTCAGTATCGTATGTATACTGACGACGAAAAGCAATGTGACAATAATGAATTAGTGACTATCAAGATTAAAAATGGTGATGAAATTTCTAAAAAAGAAATTCTTGAATATAAATCTTATGAGTATGCTAGTATGTTACAAGAGCTTGGTTATCATCAAGTGTATCTAAAAGAATATATAGATTATGATATTGAAACACAAGAAAAGCGTGTAAAGCAAGCAGAAGAAGACTTGAAAAGAGCGAAGGAACTGCTTGAACGCAAGAAGCAATATGCAGAAATGAGCTATTATCATAGTCTTTGTGATTGGTTTTGGAGTGATTGAGGTGAATGAAATTGGTATTTTACAGTCGAGATTCTTGTTCTGATTTTGAAAAGAAACTAACGGAGCATGGTTATAAGAAGTGGGTTCCTAATAGTCGCATAGATGTATTTGATTATTCATATCAAAAGCGTTTTGATGATGATTTTGGCAAGAAATACTTTATTGACTTTCAGTTTTATAATTATATGAAGTATTATCACGACCACGGAATCAGCGTAAAAGCTAGTGTGACTTTTAATAACGACAACGAAGAACCGGGTAAACTAGATAAACCTGTTTGGCTAGACTTTGATTTTAATTCTATCGAACAGGCAGAGGCATTTGTTGAAATGATGTGGAAGGCTAGTAATAGTCAGTATTATGAACTATGGTCTGAATGTTGAGTAAAATTTAACAAGAGAATTTGAGCTAGGGTATTGACATCCTAGCTTTTTTTGTGTTATAATACTTGTAGAAACAAAAAGCACAGAAAAGGAGATAAATATGGCGAAACGCGAACATAAAACTCCAAAGAAAAAGTTTCATATTGGAGACATCACGAAAATTCAGGACAAGAATGGATTTCTTCTCCATATTGGCGATAAGATTAAATATGGAGAATATACTGGAAGGTTTCTGTTAAATTATGAGATGCCTTGTATCGCACCTGATTATTCTATGTGGTACGGCGATGATGAATTTAGTATGGATTCTTATGGAAAGTGTATTTATATTCCAGTAGATAATGGTGGAAAGATGAATCTCGAAATTATTGAGTCGATTGTTACGGAGGAATTTTATAATGATTGTTGCAGATAAGAAATACCTTGACAAAGAGGAAAGACTTTATCCTGATATGATTGTATTTGCAGAAAAGACACAGAGTTTTACTGCAAAGTGTGTTGTGTATGGCTCTTATCTAAATTGGAGTGCATTGCAGAAAGAATGTGCTGATATTGCGGAATTGTTCAAAAATCGCTATCCTGACAACTGTAATTTTTATGGAGCCTCTAAAATTGGAGACGATATGTATATTGTAGAAGAAACTGATAGAAAGCAACATAAATACTATTATCCGTATGTCTCTGATAAAACGGTTGTAAAAGGCAGTTGTTGCTATCTTGATTATGATAGCGCTGTTCTTGCAACCATTGCGATGAAGTATATGAACACTAAAAGTACCAACAAAGTTGCAGACATGGTTATGATTCTTGAGAAATTGATTGATAAGCCTATGGAGGAATAATGATGGTCGGTATGCGTGAAGCAAAACAGGAATACTTCGATAAAGAGAACACTGGTGTTTGGGATGTACCCAAATTCGCGGAAAATGTAAAAAATGACAAGAAGTTTGCAGAACAGGTTTATGATTATTATATCAGTTGGAAGACGCTTCTTGCTGAATGTCAGGATGTTGCAGATTCTAAGGAGTACGAAACTTTGTTTGGAAACCCGGATGTTTATAAGATTTCCGAGGATATTTATATTCTGAGTGATATTATTGCTGGTAGAGAATACTTTGTCCCGCGTGTCGTTGGTCGAGAGAAATGCAAGCCTGTTTGTGAGACTTTTGACGAAGCGCTTCTTTACGCTTTGGCAATTAAACACGTTAATGATGTTTTTAGTGTTGGTATCAGAGCGACAGACGCAGCAGAAATTCTTGATATGGTTGGTGATTAATTATGTGCGGAATTGAAGTCTGTGACCTGTATCGTAAAGCTAGAGGCAATCCAAGTCTTTCTGAATATGGTTTTATTCCTCACGATATTAGCGAAGACGGTTCTTTGTTCGTCGTAGAAGAGAATCATAAGATTTCTGAGAGCGGTTTCCATCATTGTTATTATCCGTATGTGGAAGGTTATCCAGCAGTATTCACAGAGTATAACACATTTGAGGATGCTGTATTAGCATCTCTTGCTCTTAAATTAAACGGATATCGTTCTTGTCTTGATGATGGTAGAGTATATTTTGCAAAACAAATTCTTTCGTCTAGGAGATACAACAATGTATGATTGGCAGAAACGTAAGCTAAAGCGTGAACTTGGCGACCTTTATGACACATTCTTAGATTATGAGTGTTATTTAGCTGGTGGTGCTATTACCTCTATTTTTACCAATAAGGATATTAATGATTACGATATTTTCTTTAAACACAAAGATGATATTGTTCGTTTTTTTCATAAAGAATCTTATGGAACAAATTTCAAAAGTGATTATGCTATTACCATTGCTAAAAATGGCAAAACTATTCAGCTAATTTATAAGCATGAATATCCTACTGCACAGGATGTGCTAAATTCTTTTGACTTCTCTGTGTGCATGGGTTGTTATGATTTTTCTACGGAAAAGTTCGTGTTAGGTGATACTTTTCTCGAGGATTTAGCAAGCAAGACTATTCATTTCAATCCAAAAACTGATTCTCCTATTATGTCTCTTATTCGTGTTAAAAAGTATATGAATAAGGGTTTTGATATTCCTGTTCCTGAGATGTTTAAACTTGGTTTCACTATCAGTCAGCAAAATGTGGACAGTTACGATAAGTTTCAGAGTCTTCTTGGCGGGATGTACGGAGAGAATTACAACAAGTTTGCAGAGAAGCTAAAGAATGAGGGCAAGCCTTTTGATTTAAATTATGTTGTAAGTAAGCTTTCCGAAATTGATGACGCAGATAAGAGTTGCGGATGTACAACTGAACTTGATTTTTCTGAAATGAATGAATCAGAAATTTCTATGGAGGTTGGTATTCCATTTGATTATTTTGAGTATGATGACGAATATTACACACTAGATTTTAAACTCCTAGACAAAGAAGACGTTGATAAATGTCTTTTTGCGAGAAAGAAGCTTATTGAAGAAGTCGTCAAACTTCCAATGACTGTTTATAAATGGATTGATGCCAAGAATCGTTGCAGTTTCTTTGATAGCAACTTTAAGTGGAAAGATTATGGCGAAGTAAAGACAAATGATTGGTTTGCATCTTCTCATGGTCTTCATTTTGTTACGGAGGATAAAATTTGGACTTGCTGTTATTCTAATAATTCAAATAAAGCTCTTGTTCGTGGCGTTGTGACTTCTTATGATGATTTTATTAGTGTTAACGATATGAATGTAAAAAATCAGGAAATGAAGCTAGAGCGTGTATTTGTAACTAATATCTGGAACGAGGAAGATATTCCAGAAGAAATTAAGAGTAAGAAAAAAGAGAAACAGGAGGATTGTCCATTCTAATGATTTATGGTATTTTAATTTGTGTTATTATTATCCTTATCGTTGTTATTCTAATCCAGCATTTTTCAATTCAGATTTCTACTGCTATGATTGCAGAGTTTGAAAAGTGGGCAAACCATTATGGTTATACTTTTCTTGACGCAGACCATAGTATTAAATATCCTGACACTGTAAACAAGATTAGTGGTGTTATTGAAGAAATTACTGATATTATCCAAAATGGATACGATGGCAATGGTGATAAGTAATGATTCAAGAATTGTGCTACTTTATGGTATTTGTCATAGCTCTTTTCTTTATGTTTGTTATTGGTGTTATTTGTGATTTACCAAAGCATTTCCCGAAAAGAAATAGGTTCATGACTTGCGCTCACTACTATATCTACAGGGTATTCATGGATGTAGTTAAAGAAAGAAAATTACAACCATATACGCTTGTAATGGGTTATAAGCAAATTATTAGTATGTTAAACGTCCAAGAACTAAATCTGAAAAATACTATTATTGACCCAAGCTGTTATGGTATTGCGGATAGCAGAGGATTCCTTTTAATCTACACTTATAAGCATTACAAAGGCGAAGGAATTTCCCGGAGTATACTTTATGAGAGTTTAAGAGAAAAAAATGGTTTAATTCTGTTTATTCCTAAAAGTTACAGAGACTATCGTAAGCTCTGTCGCTATTTTGCCGATATTGATATATCTCAGGAAACTAGTAATACCACAGCAGAGCAAATGGATTCTCTAAAATATCTTACTGGTTTAATTCATCAAGCACAAGACAACTCTACAAAGACCTTACAAGATTGCCAGTTAGAGATGGATAGGTATCTTGACGGAAAGACTCTAAAGCGGTTAGATGAGCCTATTTATATGCCAAATTATTTGGCAAAGAGAGGTTGGTCAAAATAACCCAAAGAGAAATCAATAATAAAATTGGAGGTTTATTTATGGGTGCAGCGATTTCAACTTGTGCTTTTCTGTTGCTTGCATACGAATGGAATAGTAAGTTTTTAGTAGCTCTTGCATTTATTATTGCTCTTACTGGTGCTTGCACAAATTTTAACATCAATTATAAGTGAGGATTACAAAATGGTTGACCCAAAACAGGATGAAATTGAAATTGGTGACGAAATTCTCTTAGTAACTGTATTTAAAGAAAAAGCGCATTGGAGTAAGCATACGGTTGTAGGAGTTACGCCTTGCATGGTCAAAATTGCACCACCATGTAACTGGAAAGGAGAGAAAAAAGGATACTCCCTTGTTGGCCCAGATAGATGTATTGTTGTTAAAAAAGGAGAAAAGTAAATGATTAATTTTCTTGAAGAAACTTTGGATATGCTAAAGGATTGTGGTAAGACGGAGGACGATGTTCTTTGGGTTGGACGCTGTGAAGATTGGGCATCTGACTACCCTGATGTAAAAAATACTTGGGAGTGGTTTAAGTCAAAGGCTAATTTCGAGTACGACAATGGATATGGTGGGGCAGAAATTCCGCTTTCGCTTGTAGTAGTCGGCAAGGATTTCTGGCTTGAACGTCATGAATATGATGGGTCTGAATGGTGGGAATATAAGAGAATGCCTACTGAACCACTTGAAACTAAAGACTTTGGTTTACAAAGGGCAAATATTTATGACTAATGAAATTTGGTGTGTAACACAATACGACGATAGTAATTTCAACTATCCTCCTATGTTTTTCAGCAGTCAATTTGATGCAGTAGATTATATGCTGAAAGACATTAATGAATATGTAGACGGTGAACTGCCATTCAACATCAGAGTAGATAGATATACTGCTACTCTTGAAACTAATGATTTCTCACATTGGTGGTATATCAGTAACGTAACAGGACAAATTGAGGATTTAAAAAAATGATTTATACAGTAACTCTTATGGATGAATTTAAAGATGAAAAGAACGCCCGTTTCAGTTCTCCCGTTTCTCATAAAGCGATGTATTGGATGGCTGATTCTGATTGGACTGCTGGTTATTTTACAAATCTCGACGATGCTATCAGTGCCGTTAAAAATAATGAGCTGGATGTTTTTGAACATTGCTATAACTACGCCGTTATCGAAGCGTTTGATGAAGGTTTTTATCCTATGCCTGAGATGAAACAGATGTGGTTTAGATATGACAAGCAAACAGATAGGGCATATGAAATTGAACCGCCTGTCTATAATAAAGTTTACAAATATGCGTTTTAACTGTTGACATATCTCTGTGGTTATGTTATAATAATTATAGAAAGCGAGGTAATTCAAATGATTATTGATTGTAAGTCTATCGCACAAAAATACAAAGATATGGCGAAAGTAAAAATCAATCGTATGTGGAACGAAAAAATTATTCCATGTCTTTACATTGTTCAAGTTGGTGATAATCCAGCTTCCAACGCTTATATCCGTGGGAAGCTAAAGGATTCTGAGGAAGTGGGTATTCATGCAGAGCTTATTAAGCTTCCAGAGAATATTACCGAGGAACAAATTCAGAAAGAAATTGATGATTGTCAAGATACCTATATGGTTGATGGATTTGAATATGTATGCTCTGGAATTATTCTACAACTTCCTGTACCTGAACATATCAATGTAAAGAATATTAACATTCCTGATTGGGCTGACGTGGACGGATTTAACAAAAATTCTGAATTTTATCCTTGCACTCCGCTTGGTGTGATGAAGATTTTTGATTCAATTGACTATGACCTTGATGGCAAGAATATTCTTATTTTTGGACAGTCTGACATCGTTGGTAAGCCAATGGTTGATATGCTTCTAAGGCGTCATTGCAATATCTTCTCTGTAAATAGCACAATTGAAACTTATACAAAAGAAGAACTTATTTTGCGCTCTGACGTTATTGTTACCGCCGTTGGTTGTATGGACTTCTTAACTCCTAATATGATTGATGGTAAATGGAGTAGCGATATTAGCGGTTATAGAAACTCTGGCTCTTGCCCTGAACTAATCATTGACGTTGGTATCAATTATGGAGACGATGGCAAACAGTATGGAGATGTATCAGAAGAGCTACGCTCTGACAAATATAATTACTGCTTTGATATTACTCCTAGAATTGGTGGTGTCGGTCTAATGACTCGTGCAATGCTTATGTGTAATACAGCCCATGTTTTTACAAAGTAAGGTTGTTATGGTTATTTTCCGGCTGATTATGCTGGAAAATTATATTAAATAGTTGACAAGTGGTTTAAATTGTGCTATAATAAACTTAGGATGAAATAGGTGATTAAAATGAACACAAAAGTATCTCGTTATCAGCTTCTTTTTAATGACGAACGTAATGAATTGAAATTCAAACAGTTCAATGAAGTTTATGTTTCAGCTTCAAAGGGAAATGGTTCAGGTTGCGAACAGAGCCACGCAAATTCTTTGGGAAGATATGAATTGGTCTAATGATGTAAGAGTTAAAACTGGTTCTTATCCTACCAAAGAAGAGGTTACTGGGCGTTACGGATGCTCTGTGAGAAATTTTATATATCGTACTGTTCCGTATGAGTATAATAATACCGGGAATATTGCAACTATATTACAAAGCGTCAACAAACGTTTCTCGCAGAACAAAAAAGAAGTAATGCAAGGTAAGCGTTCCATTGACTCTTATAAATCTACACTTCCTATTGCAGTCCATGGCAACAGTATTAAGATTGAAAAATCTGGAAACAAATACATCGTTTCTTTATCGTTACTTTCAAATGATTACAAGAAATTGCTTGGAGTAAAGAAAGGTCAGATTGTATTTGAGTTGATGTTTGGGCGTAGCTGGTCTTCAAAACAAATCATTGATTCTATTATTTCTGGCGAGTTTTCTCATACTGCAAGTTCTATTGTTTACAAAAATAGAAAATGGTTTCTAAATCTTGGTTATTCTTTTCCTGATAAGGACAGTATTAAATTTATTGAAGGACGCACAATGGGCATTGACCTTGGAATCGTCAAACCTGTTGTAATGGCTTTTAATGATAATCCTGTACACTTTGAAATTGATAGTAATGAGATTTCTGAATTTAGAAAGCAGATAATTGCCAGACGCGCTTCTATCGGCAAACAGACTAAACACTGTGCAGACAGTAAGATTGGTCACGGCGTTCATAAGCGTATCGAAGGAATTGAGAAACTAAAAACAACAGAATCAAATTTCCGTGACAGAATTAATCATCAATATAGTAGATACATTGTAGATATGGCTGTTAAATACAAATGTAAAACTATTCAGATGGAAGATTTGAGTGGAATCTCTAAAGACAGCACTTTTCTAAAATCTTGGCCTTATTTTGATTTGCAAACAAAGATTGAATACAAGGCAAAAGAAAACGGGATTGATGTTATCAAAATCAATCCTAAATTTACTTCTCAGCGTTGTTCTAAATGTGGCTATATTTCAGAAGATAATAGACCAGAACAGGCAATTTTCCAATGTAAGAAGTGCGGTTTTGGTATCAATGCTGACTGGAATGCCGCTATGAATATTGCAACACCGGGGATTGAAGAAATTATCAAAAACTCTGATACAGAGTAAGCGTAGGTGCGAATCATAAGCTCTCATAGAAATACTGGGAGCTTCGCACTAAAACTATTTGGGTGGACTATAACGCCCTAAATCGAGATAGCGGCAGTAATTCGCTATATTGCATAACGTATGTATCGCTCTCGGTAAGGTTCTTTGTTAAATATGACAAAGAGTAAGTCTCGCATGAAGTAGTCCTTGTGAGCAGTTCTTATATGCGCTCTAAAGAATTGAACATTTTTGTGCAAGTTTGCCGAATCAATTCGAGCGTATGCGAGAATTGATAGAGCTTATTAATTATGTCTGCCGATGTAACATTTCTTGAATCAATTCGAGTGTATGTATGAATTGATAGAAATATAAATAGGAATAAAATGGATAAGAAAACTGCTATTGAAATTACGGAAAAACTTCTTGCTAAATCCAATGTTAAATATACAAACTCTACCAAGAAACCAAATACCCCAAATTCTGAAATCGAAAATTTAAAGAAGAACATTGATTTCTACGAATACATTCTTTCTGGTCTTTATAATAATCATTTCTAAGGAGATTTACAAACTATGACACTTAACATTCATACATCTTCTGCTCTTGTTAAATTTTACTCACTAAAACCCGGAGATGTGTTTCGTTACGAGATTAATGGAGTTAGTCATTATTTTATGAAAACACTTGAAACAAAAGATGGCTGTTGTAATTGTGTAGACCTTACAGATAGCGCACTCGGATACATGGACGAAAGTGACTGTGTTTACGAAGTACAATCTGCTGAATTAAATATTACAAATTAACAATCTTATCATTTACAAACTGTACAATTATGTTATTATATTACATTATCTGGCTACTAATTTCCCTCTTCTTTTTCATCTCCGACATTTTACACATTTACAAACTAATGTATCAACAAAAAGCCTATGAATACACCGAAGGTTTTATTTCATTAGTTTTATACGGATTCCTCACCTTCTATTGGGCATCTCAAATCTACCATTATACACCACTTCTTTTACAAACTCTCCCTTTTACAAACTAATATACAAACTCTCTAGTCAAAATTTTCAATCAAACAAAATCTAATCAAAGATTTCTCAAAAATCTAATATCAAAATTTTCTACCCAAATCAACATCGAATTTTTAAAGCCAACTGCGTAAACAGTTGGCTTTTATTTTACCTTCTCATTTCCTTTATTTTTTCTCACACCACCATTTACTCATTCTACAAATTTCTATTGTCTACAAACTGTACGTCATACACGGACATTCGTCTAATTTATGGTATGTTTTAGACGAATAGCATACCCATTAGACGAATCCCTTAATTCGCCATCTGTTTTAATGGAATCATCCTCAAACTAAGCGCATTCTACAACCATACACTTTTCCCAATTTAACAGAAAATGTATTCCAGCGCCAAACACTTACCGAGCATTTTTCGACAACTATACCAGCATTACAAATCGGCTCAGTTGCCACACTATTCCAGAATAGCCGACCAATTCTAAACCATTCGGGTTTAGAATCTTGCTTACGCAGAATAACTACGGGAATATCGTAGTTAGTTCCGAAACCGTAACCAGCATGAACATCTCACACTGAGATTATCGGCAAGAAATGCAAGGTCACATAGAGCAGAGCGCAGACCTTGCCGATAGAGTTAACGCCAGAAAATCATATCCCTCTATGTTTTCCTGATGTCAGGAAAACATAGTTATCATACACTAACTATATTATAATATTACTATGTATATTTATATGTATATATACACTTATATATGTATAGACTATATATAATAGGCACTATTCTCTTTTCAAAGTCCTTTACCAATATATCATACTTCACACCAGATGTCAACAGCAATTTCAAGTTTGACAAAAAATTACATTTCTGAAACCATCCTCCATTTTGTCACAAAATCGTGATTTCAGACTCCACTTTTGTTACTACCAACTATCCTACTAGGTTATATGCCTATACCGGAATTTAACTATCAAAATAATTACTAGCACTCCCACTTTTACACGTCACATATACACCAGATAGCCCACTTTATTTTTGTGCGTGTGTAATTATCACGACCATTCGGAAGTGATTCTGTGCCCGTAGGGCATGGTATTTTAATAGTCAGCTCACTCCCGCTTTTTGTGTGCGTGTAGAATGCTGGGCTTTTTATATCACTACTGCACAGGAGTGATTTTTGCATCCGCAGGATGTAGTAATACACACTGGGTTTGTGGGTTAGTGTGATGAAACCAGTATTACCTATTGTATACTAGGATATAGGGTTTATAGAGTAATAATAATTATTTTAATAGTTAGTGCATGGCTTCCACCAGATACAGTAACAACCTATGGTTGTATACTCACAACAAAAAATATTCAAAATAATTTTCAAAAAAGGCTTGACTTTTGTTTCGTTTTCGTGTATACTTGTGCCAGTTCAAACGAAACACACAAAACATTTTGGAGGTAACAAATTATGCGTATTAAGGGTTTCAGCTTTAGTGAGGGCAACAGCAAAATGCACCGTGTCGGTTCTTTCTCTGTTCTTCCTGTCACCACTTGTGCAAAGAACGCACCGTGTGCAAAAGATGGGTGCTATGCTTGCAAGATGATTCGGATTTATCCCAGTGTGCGAAAAGCATACACTGATAACACTGTTGCATTGATGCAAGACAAGCGTTACAATGAATTTGTTAAGGCCTGTGACCTGTTCATTGATATGAACGAATATCGCCTGTTCAGATTCAATGTTAGCGGCGACTTTTTCAACACGGATTATTTGCTTGCTTGTTGTGAGATTGCAAAGCACAACCCCGAAACTAAGTTCCTTGCATTCACGAAACAGTTTGAAGTTGCAAACACTGTTATTGCAATGGGTGAAGTTCCTAATAACTTTAATATCGTTTTTAGCGGTTGGAATGATTTTCTTCCCGAAAACGAAACTTCCGTTCCTATGGCATATATGGATGACGGCAAACACACTGATTCAGTTCCAGATTATGCTATTAAGTGCAATGGCAATTGCCAGAAATGCAAAAAGTGCTTTAATCTGAAAAATGGTGAAGCGGTCAAGTTTTCAAAGCACTAAAACAAAATAATCAGAAAAGAGGTGGTAGAAATACCATCTTTTTTCTTTTGCTGTTAAATTTAACTATTAAAATAATTGTAATGATATGATTGAGATGAATTAGTAAATAATTATTTTAATAGTTATGGTTACTCTTGTAAAGGTATCTGGAATAAATTCTATAAAACAATTTCAAAATAATACTTGACATATATAGAAAAGTGTGCTATATTATATACAGAAACCAGCAAACGAAAGAGAGGATTTAACAATGAATGCAGCAGATTTCTTTAAGATTCTGGCCAACTTGAAAATCTTTGGTGAGTATCAGGACGGCAACACGCATTACTGGACAGACCGAAAGTTTGATAATGACGGCAATGCGTACACTTTGATTATTGCAGACATTCCAAACGTAGAAAAGAAGTACACAGAACAAATCACCTACAAAGTAAAGGAGTTATAACCATGTTACAGAAGAACAAAGAGAAACAAGAGCGCAAGGAAAAGCGCAGGCCTGTTTTGCGGCCTTGCAGATTCACAAAAAAGACAACGTACACTAGAAAGAAGGGTCGTAATAGAGATGAATGACATTAAACTGAGAGATGCAAACAAGATTCTTAAAAAGAACGGTTTTGAACTTCGTAGGGTATCTGGAGACCACCGACACTATTATAATGCCAAAAACCAGCGTCTTACACTTGTATTTCACATGAACCGAGATAATGCGTGTCCGTTTCCCATTTGGAATAAAATGGTAAAGCAGTATAACATCAAATACTAACTTATTAATGACAGGGTGGTAATAATCGCCCTGTTTCTTTGTTAAATTTGATAAATATTTTAATAGCTAGTTGTCTTTATTGGATGCCAATGTCACTATAAATCACCAGAAATCACCAGCTTTTCAAGCCGTTAATCTTGGCATAAATGCCGTAGATTTAACAGAATCTTTGTGCATTTTGACTATTGCGTTTTTTATTTTTGTATGATATTATATATATAGAAACCAACCAATAAAGAAATGAGGTAAATTTAACATGATGAATCTGGACGAAATCAAGACCGCTATTCACTCTCATAATAAGGGTTCTTTTACCACCATTGAGACCTGTAAGACGCTCAAGACCAAAAAGGCCTATGCCGACAAGTCCATCGTGAAAGTATCTCGAATGACCGGACGCTTTGGGGTTGATTACAACCATATCTCCAAAGTACAGCAAAAACGTGAGTCCGGCGAACTTCCTAAAGAACCTTGTTCGCTTCCTTGGGGCAACTGGATGAAGGATGAAGAAGGTTATCTGATTGAACATAAAGGCAAGGTTTATGTTCGTGTTGCAACTTCTCCTAACAAGACAAAATCCACCTACCTTGTGAATGGCATTCCTACTGATGAAGATACTGTTAAATCTATGTGTTTAGCATCTGAATTTCATAAAGGTGAAAAGCCTGATGTGATGACCATTTCAGCAAACAACATTGTTCGTATCGGTTAATAAGCTATTATCTGCCCGTCTAGTAATTTCCTCCAACTAGGCGGGTTTTGTTATGTGTAGGCTATTTGCTATTAAAATAATTATCTGTTAAATTGTCTGGAATAGATATGTGCATTTTATACAGTTTTGTTATATTATATTTGTGCAATGTCACTATTGCATTTTTATTTTAAATATGCTATACTATATACAGTTCAAGAGAGAACTACAAATAAAGAAAGAGGTAACGAGATTATGACTAATGAACAGATTCAAAAAGTTTTTCACAAGGCTGTTGCAATGTGCGACGAAAGCGGATTTCATGCTGATAGCCTTATCCAGACTGTTGGCTATCACCGAAAAAAGAGCGCATTCGCAACTTGCTACACTCGTCGTAATATGTTCGGTGATTACTCTAATATTAAAGTATCAAAGTATTATGCTGAAAAAGCAAGCGAACAGCAAATGCTTAATACGTTAGTGCACGAGGTTCTGCACGCTTGTTTCCCGCGTGAAAACCATGGCGGTAAATGGGCAAAAGCCGCCGCTGTAATGAATAAGAAGTATGGTTTAGACATTTCCCGTTGTGCTGATTATAAGGACGAAAACGGCGAAAGTATTCTGAATAATGAAAGCCTTGCAAAGTACATTATTAAATGCCCTAAATGCGGACAAATGATTTATAGAAGTCGTGCTTGCAAATTGGTTAATCATCCAGATTGGTTCAGATGTTCAATTTGCAAAGTCCCTCTTGTAAGAATCAAGTAAAACAGAATAAATCCGGTTGGCACTTGCTTGTTGTGAGTGCCAACTTTGTTTTTATCGTTGGATTAATTATTTTAATAGTTATAGGTATGCTTCTGTTAAATTTTTTCAAGATATTTTCAAAAACCTATTGACTTTTGTTTCTGTATAGTGTATACTTATATCAATGAAAGACCAATAAACAGGAGGTAACAAATATGTATTGTCTGATTGGTTACGTTGATTCGACTATTACCGTTCTGGAGAAAAGCGATGACCTCGCGCACTTCACCGGCTCTATTGCGGAGATTATGGATACCTATCCTGAGTATACGGCTTTTGATGTCATAGACGACATGGGAACTGTTTATGCGAGCTTTTAAAAGGGAGAACTATTATGAAACTTTCAAACCGAATGCTTAACCATCTGGAAAAGTTTGGTGAATACGATACACCTAAATATCGTTACTATATCGGCACTGATAAAGGAAAAGAATACGTCAAACGATATCCTGTAAAGCGATTTGGAAACGATATCAAGACTATTGGAAAGACTGAAAATGTTAGAGTCTGGAAGGGAACGTCATGGGCTATCTTTTAATGTTTCTGGTTCATTGCATTATGTTTATTGGTGTGGTCATCACTACGCTGTTTATCAATCAGTACAGTTTTATTCTTGCAATCGGATTTGTTGTCCTGTATATCATTGCTGTTAAATTGTTTTATAAGGAACTGGAAAATCAATAAGTCATCTTCTACCGCTCACGTTTTGTCTACCTTTTGCGTGGGCGGTTTTATTTTTGAAAGAATTTTAATTATTTTAATAGTAATAATTTAAAAGAATTTCAAATTACCTATTGACTTCTCTGTTGAATTGCGCTATAATATATATAGAAAGTGAGGCAACAATATTATGAAAAAGGTTTTATTTGAAAAGAATGATGTAAAGATTATTTCTGAATTTGGGGATGTAACTCTTTATTCGCCTTATCTGATGATAGTAAAGGAAGATACTCCCGAAAATCGAAAGAGTCTTTTTAGAATTGCAGAAGTAAAAGCGAGGTAATTCAACATGGATAATAAGAATATTCTAAACTACGTTTTGGACAATGGCAAGAACATAGCCCTAACAGAAGCAGAACGCAAGATGCTGGTACAGATGTTTCGGATGATAATTGACTGTTTGGAACAAATGAAGCAACAGCCCAACACAATCAACATTTATGAACAGGCTTTGTATCAAGCGATAGAAAAGGTGCAGAACGATGGTAAAGCTATCACCGAAAAAGAAGGCACAGAAACCGAAAACAAGAAAGCCTAAAACTATTCCATGGCGCGTTAAATACGGCGCACATACACGAGCTATAAGACCATGTATAATGCCTTTTAACGAGCCTGAACACGCTGTAAGCTATCCTGTAAAACCTGTATTGTGGACGCTTGCAGAAGCCGATGAACGTGTGTTAGATATCTATAAAGAAAATTGATTCTAAGTCCCTTGAAAAAAATCAAGGGACTTTTTGTTAAATTTGAAAATATCTATTGACATCTGTTTGATTTTCTGCTATAATAAAGTCAATGAAAGACCACTAAACAGGAGGATTTAACAATGACTATTTCAGAAATGACCGAAATTGTAAAGAACGCTCTGAACGAATACCGAAAAGCAAAAGCAACGAGCAATAAAACAACTATTGAGCTTGCTGTAAACGAGATGGAGAACGTTTATATCATGGTTTGTTGCTACCCTGTACCGGGTTCTGATACGCTCAGAAATGTCATTCAGGAAGCAAGGGGAGGCTGCATGGCATGAGATATGAAGAACTTGACGTAAACGCTACATACTTTGTTTTACTGGGTAGCTGGGGCAAATAGACGTGGTATGAGTGTAAGCTTGAACCTTATATTTTTGATGGGTTTGATTACAAGCTCTATGCCGCACCAGTAAACGGCAGGGCAAAAAGAATGTTCTATACAAGCGATTTTGTATCGCTCTTAAAAGAACACAATGGGGTATTTAAGAAAGAATCTGGAACATCTGAAATCAAACATATCAAATGGCAAGAGCATATCTATAAAGACGCTTATGTTTGCCATGAGGCAGATATTCTAATTTAACAGAAAGAGGTTTATATTATGATTCCTAATATTGATTCTAAGCCTACTATGAAACCCTTTAAGGACGTTTCTGGTATCTTTGTTACTGTAAACTTTGATGGTAATTACCTTACTTGGGTTAAGATTCCCGAAGTATTTGACAGTAATGCCGCAAAAGGGTGGAATGCCTATTGCTTTAATAACAATTCTCTTAGTTATTTTAGGTATGATACTCTTGTAACTGACCCCACAAACGTAAACATGAAAGTAGAATTTTAATGAGGTGTTATAATGAGATGGTATAAGGTTTCTGGGCAGTATGACGATGGTTACAGGGTTTATGCAAAGACTTATTTTGTTTTTGCTGAATCTAGTTCAGAAGCAGAGCAAAAGATTTTCCACATGAAATTGCCGTATGATTGCTCTTTTCTTCCCTGTAATGTTGAAGCGCTTAATGAGAACAAGATTTATCCTATTGAGACAATTTAATGAGGTGATACTATGTGTAGATTTTTGTGTATCAAAGACAGTGACTTCTTTGAAGAGGGAGAAACCTATTTTGGAGAAGTTGAAGCAGACGGAACTTTGGCTATAAATACAGACTTCTATGATGATGATTACGGCGAATGGTGTTATTTCCCGTGTGATGGATGGCAAGAGTTCTTTAAACAAGAAACAGATTAAAATTTAACAAGAAAAGAAATAGCCGGGAAGCGAAAGCAACCCGGCTTTATTATATACCTTGCAACCGTATATAATTATTTTAATAGTTTATTTTTTCTTTTTCTCTTCTTCTTTATCTGCCTGTGCGTTAAAAAATACTCTCATGCCGCCTACATTACTACCAGAATATAACAGACTAGGATTAATAAGAACGGATGCCTTCTTAATATCACCACTATAAACCAATAGAATTACAGGTTTGTTATACAATTTAAAAGAGAATAACTCTTTAGATAGCTTTGTCGAATTTTCTCTGCCAAATCCAATTTCTTCCGCATAGTCACCAATAGACATTAGTTCTAGCTTTTCTAAATCTTCTTCATCTGGGTTCCAACAAAGCACGTTATGCTCTAAGTTAATCCACGGCAACAGCCTATAAACATAAGACAATTTAGAACGATTCTTTTTGTCACAACTGTAATACAGTTCTCTGCAAGAGTTAATATAAATTCTTGTAGTGGTATAACTTGTTCTATTAAGATTTGTTTTTATATGCCCTCTGTAAATTCTTTCGTCGTTAATCTTCATTGTCCCATCATTATTGACAACTAAAATCTTTTCGCTTTTAAGAGCGTTAACAAACCGACTGACAGAACTTTCTGACGTATCTAAAATTCTTGCTAAATCTTTTCTCAACATAGGTTGCCCGCTTGTCTTAATTAAATTGTTATTATAGTCAAGAAAAGATGAAAGCATAATGAGCATAGAAATACTCTTATTATTTAAATTAGGGAACAGTTCTTCGACTTTTGAGAATACAAGAAATAGAAACGGGCCAAATTCTTTATACTCTGGATTCATGCCCTTCATACCCATCATTTTAGCGTATTCTTTTTCTTCTTGTTTCTTTTTGTAGTCCTTTATGTTTTGCCACGCTTCTTGTTGTTTTTCTGTGCGCCAAGAAGCAATGTTCTCTGTTACCTCTCCCGTTTCAGAATCTACCAATAGTTTCACATAATCACCTCTGTTGTATACAATATAAACCTACCAATGTAGTGTGCTTATTCTAAACTGAAAGTTCCATTTTTTATCAAAAGCGCATTTTGTCAAGTAAATACAGACGATTTTAGCATTCTCATTTTTTCACCACCTTATTCTAAACTGAAAGTTCAAATCGCCACTTTTGCCGTGTAAAATCTAGCAGTTTTGCAATCTGACCTCTTCTATATTCTTTGTACTCCGTGTTTTCTTCTTCGCAACAGTCCACTGGACTGATTGCTCAAATAATTTAACATAGATAAATAGTCGGGTTATTTATCTATTCTCTAGTATTGTATCATATACAAAACATTTTGTCAATACCTAATAGCAAAATAATCTATTAAAAATTTAGATTATTAATATCAATTATTTTAATATGTAACTTAGTTACACTCGCAGAATAGCTACACCCTTCTGCCCATCACAAGGCAGTCTTGGGTGTAGCGTAAAATGGCGAGAGTGTAACGGGATAAACAATAACAGCCAATGATTATTTTGCGTTCACTGTAAAAGTAAAGCGCACGAATAGAATTAATATAAATGCGAATTGTCATCACATTATATTCTTTCGGTCTCTGAATCTCTCCACGATAGATAATGGAATCATTTATTTTCATACCACCATCGTCCTCTATCGTGATAAGATTATTTTTCTTTAGATTTGACATGAACATTTTTGCACTACGTTCACTAATATCTAATGCGTGTGGGATATCCTTTTGTTTTAGCTTTGATTTTGCACTCCACCTGAGATAGCCGTCATAACCCATATAAGTGCTTAAAACAATAAGACGAACCATATCCATATTGTTTAAACCAAAATTTAAATCACACAATGGGGTATAGATAAGCCACACAAACGGCCCAAATTCTTTGTATTCTGGGTTAATACCGTCTTTTGCTTTCTCTCTGATATAGGCTTTGCGTTCTCGTTCCTGCTTCTCTTTCTCTTTCTGTTTATGTTTCTCCTGTTGTTCTAACCATGCTTCTTGTTGCTTTGCTGTACGCCAGTAAACAATGTCTTCTGTTACTTCACCAGTATCATCATCAAACAAATTTTTGCCCATGAAATCAGTCCTTTCTTGTTAATTTTGACTCTGTAAACATATCTAGTCATTTTTTGCACCAAATAAAATTACTCAAAATGTCAAAAATGCTAGTGTTTACAAGGGTTTTTGAATGTTTTTCTATCTAGTCATTTTTTGCACTTTCAATCATCAAAAAATCCAGAGTTTACAACACTTTTTGAGCGTGGTTACATCTTATTATTCTCTTGAGACTCCGTTTACTATTACAATAACTAATAATTTAACATAGATAAATAGTCGGGTTATTTATCTATTCTCTAGTATTGTATCATATACAAAACATTTTGTCAATACCTAATAGCAAAATAATCTATTAAAAATTTAGATTATTAATATCAATTATTTTAATATGTAACTTAGTTACACTCGCAGAATAGCTACACCCTTCTGCCCATCACAAGGCAGTCTTGGGTGTAGCGTAAAATGGCGAGAGTGTAACGGGATAAACAATAACAGCCAATGATTATTTTGCGTTAAATTTAACAAAGAACTATTAAAATATATAATATAAATTTATTGTTAAATTATAAATATATAACTATATAAATATTTATATTATATATAATACTAAAATTTAATATATAAATATATAATATTAAATTTGAAAATAATACTTGACATATCATGATTACTATGCTATAATACTTACAGAAACAAACAAAGTGAGGTAACAACAATGGAAGAGATTATGGAAAAGTTCGAGAACGAGTTCAAAAATGCTTATTGCGCACTTCTGGATGCAAGCAACATTGTATGCTCATCGGGTGATAAGGACGATGATACCTGTTTTGAAGCTTGGAGTCAGTACAAGTATAATATTGGTTGCGTACATGAACTTTGTAGAATTGCAAGAATCCTTGGATATAGTCGGGAAGATATTGATGGTTGGAAAAGAGAAGTGTGTGAAAAACATAACAGTAAATTTAAAAAAGAAAATGTAAAATTGATACTTGAAAAATACAAAATAGTATGATATATTATATATAGAAACCAACAAATAATAAATGAGGTAACAATTATAGAAAAGATGCTCAATGAATTTAAAGAAGAATATGCTTGTCGGTATACCCTGTATTTGGATAGCTCTGAAGCTGTAGATTCCCTGTCTAAACAGGAAGATTGCGATAAACAGGAGATGGCAGATGCAAGGGTACGGTGGCAGAGAGCGCGTTCTGTTATGCGTGAACTGAGACGTGTAGCAAAGATTTTCGGATACACTCAAGAAGATATTGAACGCTGGGAATGGACTGAGTATAAGAAGCATTACAATGAATAAGAAATGAGGTACTAACAATGATTAAAAGTGTATATCTGGAAGATAAAAAGTATACCGAAATTGCGCCTCCCGGTATCGTAAAACAAATGAAAGACCGTGGCATTATTAGTGAGCGTGTTCCCTATGATACTATTTATATTGATGTGTATGGCGCTGGTAGCTGGAAAATCTGGTGGCAAGAAATGGGCAAATTTAAAACCTATTATCCTTGGACTGCGATTGTAGACGAAAGGGAGACGTATAATCGTGTTTGATATTGGTGATACCTTGCAGAGTAAAGTTTGCCCTACAATGGCGGGGACTATTATTAAACTGGATAAAAACAGGGCTGTTATTCAGCTTACCCGCACTAAATATAGTAGGGATATCGGAAGAGAACTGGTAATTGATACCAGTTTCTGGAAGAAAATTTAACAAATAATTACAGAGCTGGTTTATCTGGCTCTGTTTTATTATGAGAATATAACTATTAAAATAATAAATATAATATCCTGTTAAATTCTAGGAAAAATATTTCTGGAAAATTTCAGATAAAATATTGACAATTACAAAATATCTGCTATAATAATATATAGAAAGCAACCAATAAACAAAGTGAAATGAGGTAATTAAAAATGACGAACAAAGAAACGAAAATCCGTGAACTGTCCGACAAGATTGATGCTTTTCAGTATGATGCAGACCCGTATGAATACATGGATGTGTGTTCTACTATCGAAGAAATCAGTGCAAACCTTGACCGAATTGACAAGGCAATCACTGATAAGAGCGAGGAACTTATCAATTACTTGATGGCTTTTACAGACGACGATAATGATACGGATATCATTGTTAGAGCAATGGACTTGATTCAGGAAATTAAAACGTTCTGGAAAGAATAACAATAAAGGAGCCAGTCTTTCGACTGGCTCCTATTTTTTCTGTAATTTTAACTATTAAAATAATTATACTGGTATATATGAATATAAAATTGTACAAAAATTTAACACAATATTTGTGCAATATGCTGATAGACAAATACAAAATCTTTTGGTATAATCATATTAGAAAATAAAACAAAGGAGAAACAAAGATGACTTACACTGCTGAACAGGCCTATAAGAAGATAATGAAGGAATGGAAACCTAGCGCACCTACTATTGTCTATGACAGAATGGAAGCTGTAAAGCTTGATGACGGATATTATCACGTCAAGAAGTATTGGCTTAACGGTGATGTCACTGTTACACCTTATGGCTGGAAAGATAGACGACAGGCAGAAGAATATATTATGTATGTTATGGAAGAAAAAGGTAAGAAATAAGGAGAAATGAAAATGAGTTACACTATTGCTATTACCGAATGCCCATATTCTGGACAGAAGGTATCTCTTGACCGAATGGGAAATAAATTTGTGGTATGCTATATTTTCCCTCTGGAAGATGGCACACACGACTATACTAGCAAACGATTTGACACCCTTGCGGACGCTCTGAGCGTGTATCAGACCTTTATTGAATACTTTGCAAAGGGTTTGTATAGCGTGACTGATAGAAAGAATCTGCTCAAGTAGGGAGAATTTAACAATGAATAAATACTTTGAAGAGAATAAAGAAAATATGATACGACAGCTTGATATCTGGGCATATCGTATCCAACATATCGCCTACTGCTTACAGCTTGAGAAATGGCGTAAAACGCACAAAACACCAATGAAAGCATTCTACCCTAATGAGCATGGTTTGACGCTCACGAAGGCTTTACAGGCCCTTGCAGACGACAGGATTACACCCGAAGAAGCTTGGAGTGTGTTACATAGCCCTGAAATGCAATACGAGCTTGAAGCTACTGCAAAGCTCGAAGAAAAATATGGTAAAGAACTTCCTAGATGGGCGAAGTAAATTATATGAACAGTCTGGTGAAAACTGGGCTGTTCTTTTTCCTGTTAAATTTAATTATTTTAATAGTAAATGGAATACAATCTTGATGTATACAAAGTATTATCTGGTACAAACAAATTAAAAATTTAACAAAAGAAATTTCAAGATAAGTATTGACTTTTCTGTTATTTTGAGCTATAATAAATAGCGTAAGGAACACGCACCAACAAACAGAAAGAGGTATTAATTATGATGTATTCTAAGCTTGGTCACACTTTCTTTTTCAACAACACTGATGTTTTTGTGGAAAGTGATACACGAAAAATCACTGACGCTCTGGTGGTAAAAATTTTGAATACTTATCAGAACAAGACTAATTCGTTTTTCAATATTGATAGCGATATTATTAACTACTTTAAACCCCGTGTCCAATACGCAACTTATGATTTGAAAGAGACTGAAAACGGTTTCAAGTATCATCACATTGAAACTAAAAATGGCACTGTGAATGCACCTGTTGATGATAAATCTGTTCTGGTTATTCTGAAATAAATACAAAGGGTGGAAATCTTTCCACCCTGTTTTTATACGGTAAAATAACTATTAAAATAATTAAATACTGGTATACAAAACCTTTTTGAAAAATATGGCATTAAAAATTTTCTAAAAAATATTTACAAAAAGCATTGACAGGACACAATCTATCTGCTATAATAATAAACGTAAGGAACACATACAAGACAATAACGGAGGTAACTAATATGAGCACTAGAGGACGAATTGGTATGTATCTTGGTAATGGTAATACTATTAGTGTTTATTCGCATTATGATAATTATCTGGATGGTTCAGGCGCTATTCTCAAGCTGTACTACAGCGACGAGGATAAAATCAAAGAGCTGATTAAGCAGGGCGATATTTCCTCTCTGGATAAGTTCATCGGAGAAAAACATGACTTTGATAATCGCCCTGATGGCTGGTGTACATTCTACAAGCGTGACCGTGGCGAGGATGGTGTAGATGCTGTAGAAATGCCTCTTGATGACCTTGCAAAGGCAGATGAATATAACTACCTGTGGGACGGTAAGAAATGGCTGTACAGCAAAGGTTATGTTTGTGACGGCTGGCACGTTCTGACAAACAAAGAATGCGGTATCACCCCAAAAGATAAAGAACGGGCTAAAAAGGAGATTGTAGAGCACGAGAGCAAGAAAGAACAGCACAAGGATGTTGACAAGATGCTTGATGACTTCCTCGCTAAATTCTAAAAATTGATATTGGGACTAGGTGAAATATCCTAGTCCTTTTATTTTACAGGTACTAATAATTATTTTAATAGTTAATATATGTGTTGTTAAATTTTGTTCATGTTAAACATGAAATATATTAAAGATTATTTTCAAAAAACTGTTGACAAGTCTTTATTCTGGTGATATAATCATATTAGAAATAGATATACAGGAGGATTTAAAAAATGTTGAATACAGTACACATGGATGCTCAAGCACTTCTTGATGGCGGCTGGAAGCCGGAAGATTATGAAGAAATTAAAGAAGAATATGAGCTGACCGAAGAAGAAGCTTGTGAAATCTGTCAAGAGATGGAACGGATTCTGAACGTGGAAGATGAGGGAGACGAAGCAGACCGGCGATATCATGAGGCAATGGACGCAGGAGAATTATGGTAAATTTAACAGGGGAGTAGGTGAGAGCTGAAACCCTGTTTTTATTTTATCTATAATAATTATTTTAATAGTTATGGTATATTATGTTAAATTATATTCATCTTGTAGATGAAATTGATTCATGATTATTTTTGAAAAACTGTTGACATTTTGTTACTGATATGGTATTATATAATCAGAAATTAACCAATAAGTAATATAAAGGAGAATGAATATGACAAAATTTGAGAAACAGACGGTTATTAACGCATTGCATTTTTATAGCGAATATTGTTGCAACCACAGTGAAAAATCGGCGAATATGATAGCACAGAAATGTACGGCTGAAGGATTACTCTATACGTTTCAATCTATTCTGGATGAGAACGCAGGAAGTGTAAAAATCTAAATAGAATCAAAGGAGAATGAATATGACGGCACGAGAGATTGCAAGAGATTTTCTTTCTAAGATGAACCCTTCTTGATGGAATGGGAAGATTTAAATAAAATCTATTGAGGGCGAAAGCCCTCTTTTTTATTCTATACCTTTAATTATTTTAATAGTAATTATATTAATTTTGTATCGTCAATTTAACCAAAATATTATAGTAAACTTTGTGCAATATGACTATTGACGAAATTCTGATTCTGGTGTATATTAATAATAGAAACTAACCCATACAACAAGGAGGATTTAACGATGACTAGCATCAATGAAAAGTTTGAGACTCTGCGAAGCATGAACACCATCATCAAGAACATGAACGACGAGAGCGCCTATGATGCGTGGATTTATATCATCCCTGATGGCGCTGATGATGATGAACTGATGGAGATTGCAGAAGAGGACGAAGAAAGCTTTGAGGATGCTTGCAAGCTCTTTGCAAAGCTGGTTAAGAAGTATATGAAATACGGTCTGTATGTTGACGGCGAAGTTTACGGAGCAACGGATTAAAGCAAGAGGGTTTAACAATGAAGTTCGTGTGTGATGTATTCAACAAGGTTCAGCTCTTTTGTGACAGATATGTAGTCTTTGCTCAAAACAGCAAAGAAGCACAAAAAGAGCTGGTTGCGCGTCTGGATAATGAGACAGACGAAACCAGTAAAGGATTTGATATCATCCGTATCACTGGCATTGTTGAATAAAGCAAAGGGGATGTGAGCGAGAGTTTGCGTCCCCTAACTTTTTATACAAAATATTTACTATTAAAATAATTATAACAAATACAAAAGGAAAAATCTGGTATAAAATTTTCTTGTTAAATTTGAAAATAAGGCTTGACAAATACAATTTTATCTTGTATAATGGATATAATGAAACACGAAATAAACAATTTGGAGGTAGCTGTTATGTATCACTTCTTTTACAACCTGTTCGCTTCTCTGTTCACTCTGGTGGGCTGGAATGGAATGTTGATTGACTCTGCGGCGTTTGTCTTTGCAATCGCTTCCGTTTTATTCATTGCAAACTTCACTTATTCTTTAATTACTGGTTATAATCCGTTTTGGCGTCTTATGAAGTGGATTGACAAGCGCTATCCGCTAGACTAAAAATACAAAAGACAATCTATTTCCCTACTGGTAATAACTGGTAGGGATTATTTTTATATAACTATATAATTATTTTAATAGTTAAATTTTGTATAAGGATATATAAACCCATAAACCTATGGGGTTGTTATAAATTTAACAGGGAAAATTTCTTGAAAATATTTTTGGAAAACCTATTGTAATTATCTCTGATTTGTGGTAATATAAATATGCGCTCAAGAGAGCAACATAATTTAACAGAAAGAGGTTCAGTTATGAAGAATGTTGAATATCTGGTTATGATGGAATCCGCTGAGAACCTTTACATCGCACGAAAAGAGTATCAGGAATACATTGATGCAAAAGACGTGCAAGGTGCTTTGAACTACAAAAAGAAATATCTGGATGAAGCACACAAGCGCTGGAATGATGCAAGAGATGCGCTGAGAGTCAAATACCCGGACGATAAGCAATATATAGAAGCACTCAGAGATGCAACGAACGAGGGCAAACACAATGTCGAGATTACATCTCTGAGAATGAGAAAGTTGCTGCAATCCGTGGGAATAACAATTTAACAATCAATTAACAAGGCCGAAACTGTAAAAGGTTTCGGCCTTTTCTGTTATTAAAAATCCTATACTAATATATATATTATACAATAATAATTATTATTAATATTATATAATATATCATCTGTTAAATTTTTATTATAATTATATATATAATAAATAATAATTATATTATATAATAATATATAATACTAGAATACAAGATATATTATGTTAAATTATTTTAAATAATAGCATATCAAAAAATCATATATAATATATAATACACCACACATAGCGTATAAGCCTCTGAGAAGCCCTGTAAACGCTTTTATATAATCAATAAACAAATTGCCCTATTGAATACAAAAGCCCTGTAATAGCCCTTAAAATCGTTTTGAGAATAAACAATATTGAATCTGGTAAAGTGTTCTGGAATTTAAGCAACTAATTTTTGAATGGTATATCTGATTTACAAGTATGATACAGATAAATAAAACAGGGATGATATACAAGAAAACATTTTGAAAAAATTTTCAGATTTTTTGCAATCAAAATTTTTAATGTGGAATTTCCAAAAATAATTATTGAAATAGTTGTCAGAAAAATAAAAACGAAAATTTGAATTATAAATACAAAAAGCCCTGTACTAAAAGTACAGGGCTTGCAATGGGATTTACAAGAGATTATTCAGCGTATTCTTTACAATCCCACATATCCGCAAGCGCATCATCTGCATCGGCAATGTTTTCCTCTGGCAGTCGGATGTTCAGGTAGTAACCGCCCTCACAACTGGACGGTTCGCACGTTCCACCGAAACGGCGAACAATGTTCATCACGGCATACTTTTCCTCGGCGGTCTCGGCAATGTAATTCATCTTTTTCATAATAGTCCTCTTTCTGTCCTTTTGGGCTTGTTGTTTTGTTTCCCTATCGGGATGGGATGGGGCTTCTTTGCGGTGAAACCCCTCAGAATATCCGTTATGGGTTAGAACGGTCTTTCGTCATCTGGCCCACACACTACAACGTCGTAGTAGTTTTCGCGGCGCAAGCTGTCCGCGTACTCTCTTGCGTGTTCTGGTTTGCGAAAACTTTCCATCGGGATATAGTGTCCAGTTTCTTCCATCGTCCAAACATAAACTGTATACATGGTGTTTCTCCTTTTCTATCATTGCCCACCTACCCGGCACGCCGGGCGGTTTGGGCTTGTTGTGTGTATCGGTCAAACACCGTAAGCCTTTGTGCCGTGGTAGAGACCACAGCCAAGGAACTTTGCCCATGTGCTAGTGTCTACAGGTTCCCAGTTGGTAAACTCACCATCACGGTACATCCGCTGTTCACGGATTTGAACACCGGTTTCGGAAAGCGTCTTGCCCAGCTTGCCGATACCGGAACAGCTACCGGTGATGTAAATCACCATGGTTGCCGTCTTGTCGAACTGGCCCTTGACATTCCGGCCCTGTTCGACACTGTAGGTCTGGTTCTGCATTGCCCACTTGAGCGCACCCAGAGTGCTCTCTGCGTCGTCGCCCAGCAAGAGATGCAGCTCAAGTCGGGGGGCGTTCTTGCGAACGTCTACAGGCACAGGTTCATGCTTGCAGTCGTCTCCAATCAGCGTCTTGTGGCCGGTAGCACCCTTGCTTGCAGCGTAAACGCACCGCACCACATCATGCTCACCCAGCGCCCGGTGGCAACACGGACACACGCTGTTAATGGTGCGGGCACTCAAACCCTTGCCCGCCCACAGGGAACCGATAGCCATATCCGCAACACGGATATCCATAAAAGAATGAACGTACTTCATAATAAAACCACCTTTCTTGTTGCATTGATTATACCACTTTTCAGCGGCACTGTCAATAACTTTTTTAATAGTTTTGAATCGTTATTCAGTTGTCAAAGTCCTGTCTCCGGTTTACCTTGTCACTGTATCCCCTTGACACCATGGATTATATCACAACGGCCACGCCGTTGCAATCGGCAAAATGCACAAAGATTGCGATGTGATTTTGTGCAAAACGTCAAACATTGTTGTTAGCACTAACTAACTATCGTGTCTGAAATGTATACGCGCTGAGACGGGCAGAAACGGCCCTAAAAACGGCTCTTGTGTTCGACGTGTAGTTTTATTGGTAAAGGCACAAAACGCTGTACAGGGCTTTACAGGGCCGTTTCCGTGGATTATATCACGCTTTGCGCCGTCGTTCTCAAATTCCAGAAATGGTACATTGACAATTTTTTATCAATACAACGGAATTTACAAATTTTGGGGATAAAAACAACGAAATGTTGTTATAGCCCTTATTTTTTCATAACCCAAAATTTTCTCTATGACATCACACTAATAACGACAATATTAAAAATCGTCACCAGAAAATTTTCGTTCTGACACTATAATCTCATAAATCAAAAAAGCAACCACCGAGAAATGCTCGATAGTTGCCATAATAAACCTAATTTAACAGATATTATTAATATTTTTCTTTACAATCAATAATCTACCTCTAGCCAAATTGCCTTTCTGTCATTGTCTATCGTTGCGGTCTTTGGATAATTTTTATCATCTCCAAAATAAACAGAATCATAAAAATATTCTCCACGAATTTCTATATCATAATCTAGGATATTATTCTTTTTACAATAATCATAAAATTCTCTTACTGTCATATCAAAACCTCTTATACTGTCCTAATAGCCTTTTACGACAATATTCTCTTAAATCATCTTCGTTTACAACTCTGGTTCCTTCATTCTTTACCAACAGATATGCCATAAATCCATAAACTTCACTTAGGGTAAATGGAAACTCTTTAGCAACATTATTACACATTTTTATAATATCAACATTAGCCATTTTGCACAACCCTTTAAGCATTTCTTTTTGATAAGGCTCTAATTTTACACCCAAGATTTCTTCCGTAAATTCTGCTGGATGTTTTCTATAATAGTCAATCATAGGCGCATTTGAGAAATTTTCTAGTGGACTGTAATCATCATTCATTTCAATTTCTCCCAATTAACAGTTCTGTCCCACATACTTCTACTGCCGGAGTATAAAATTCATTGTATGGTTCAAACAACACCTCTTCTTCATAACCATCAAAATCATAAGTTGTCATTTGATAATCAAGATATCCATGTTCTTTACAGTAATCATAAAATTCTTTTACTGTCATGTTGTCACCTCAATAGAATGATATTATCTTCTTTGTCTTCGTTGGACACATAGACATCATGTAGGTATGGGCCACTACAGGTTTTTATCTCACAATCACATAACTCACGCTCTTTACAGTAATCATAAAATTCTTGAACAGTCATAACTTATCCTCTAAGACGCTTAACCCATCTATATTTCCTAATGTTATTATAAATATGAGTGTTTTCGTTATTGTCAATAGGGGCAATCTCCCACTTATATTTAGTTTTTCTATCTAGCATATCGGGATGTAGTTCTGCTCCAATTCTAATATCCGCATCGTAGACAACGCTATCATCCATAGAAACAATTTTTTCAAGCTCTGGAACCCAACACTGCCATATACCATGTTCGTCTCCTGCTACTGGTCTAGCTTTCATAGCAGTATTTTTAATAAGATAAATCAATATATCATAATAAGATTTATTAACTATCATTCTTTTAATTCCTTCTTTAATACTAAATCATATCCCATTGCTGCATATTCATTGATAATTTTCTTATCCAAATCATTCCAATCATCAACTTCAAAATCATATTTAGTTTCTCTATCCAAAACAGACAAATCAAGAGGAACGTCTTTAATCATATAACAAGTAGAATTTTCCGACACAACTACCCACTTGTGATAGTTTTCTACATAATAAATCCAGTCACTTGTAATATATCCTGTAAACCGAAATTTAACCTCTTTTACTTTGTACGAAGCATAAAGAGCGGACTGATAAATTGTTTTTATTTTCTCCATTTTTACCCCTTATTGAGGCGGTAATCCGTCTTCTCCAGTTCAATAATAACGAAATCGGAAAATTTTTTCTTTGTCCAATCGTGCAGCTTTTTAATCGTCATATTCGTCACCACTTGACTGAATTGCCGTAATAGTATCGTTAATAAATTCCAGCTCTAGTTTATTCATAGGAGCTGCACCAAATAGAGCCTTCTCCTTAGAATAAAAATCAAGAGACATTTCTAGCAGATTAACACAGTCTTCTACGAAATTGACCACAAGAAATGTATTTAGTCTTTCGTTAAATACATAATAATCATTCTTATTGTAATATTCGCTTAAATCCCACCCGGGAGATGGAATCGGCTTAACCTTATAATTCTTATGGCTATGCAAGAAACGTAAAATCTGTTCCCATGTGTAGTCTAGTTCCATATTATTATTCATTATAATCCTCCTTAATACTCAATCACGCCACCCTCTTTAACTTCGACATAGTGACCACCTTCTTTAATGAATTTGTTTTTTACTTCGTCAGAAGAATGCTCCCAGAAGAAGTCAATATAACAAGCCTGAACATCATTCATCTGATATGCACTAGCTAGATTATTCTCAAGACAACGAATTTTTTCAATCAGAACTTCTTTTGTCATGCCTTTAAGGGTAGAATCACTGTAAACAGGAAACGGATAGTTTTTATGTAAAGTCATCGTTATTCTTTCTCCTTCACAAAATAATGCCCGTAATCATAATGAAGCGGACTGCTAATTATATCATATTCTTTCTTCATATTATCACTAAATTCAAACAGAACTTTAGAGATTCTAAAAACATTATACCACCAAGTGTTTATCTTTCCAATACCTCTAGGGCGATTAGCAATAATTCTACCAAGAATATATTGTTTCCATTCGTCTTCCCAAACATTATATTGGTCTAAGAATTGTTGTAAGATATCCTGATTTATATTACAGGCTTTAAATCTAATTGTTGCACTTTTATTTCTCAAAAACTCCATATTCAGTAATAACACCGCCTTCTGCGTGAAAATATTCTAAAGCGATACACCTAATACGATTTTCAACTTCTTTTAAAGAAATAAATTTTCTTGACACAATAATATATTCGTTATCATTATCTGGACATCCAAAACAAATGGAATAAACTCCATCAGGATTTTTAAAAGATGAACGATATTCGAGAAGAATCTTCTTATAGTTATATACAGATATACTATTGCAAATATCATATAAAATGCAATCTAAATCTTCTTCTGGAATCCAATAACGACACTTGGGAGTATTTTTTATAAGAACCATGTCAAAACCACCTTTCTTATCTTTATTATAGCAAAAAGAAAAGGATATGTCAATAGACATATCCTAAATATTACCAATAAATTTCTGTCAAATTGTTAGACTTTAGAAATTCATTCGTTAAATTGAAATGATTATTTCCAAAGAATCCTCTATAAGCTGATAGTGGACTAGGGTGTGCAGACTCCAAAATAAGATGATTACGATTTGTAATCAACTTCTTTTTACTTCTAGCATAAGAACCCCAAAGAATAAACACTTTTGGACTATCGTTACAATTTAACATAGAAATTACATTGTCTGTTAAAATCTCCCAACCATGTCCAGCATGACTACCCGGCTCATGTTCTCTTACAGTAAGAATAGAATTTAACAAAAGAACACCCTGCCTCGCCCATCTTGTTAAATCGCAACTCCACTCCCCTTGAAGAGCATTTTCGTCTATGATTTCTTTGTGAATATTTCTTAGAGATGGCGGTTCTTCCGTTCCCTCATGTACAGAGAATGATAACCCCATCGCTTGACCGGGGCCATGGTAGCAATCTTGACCAAGAATAACAACTTTAACGTCTGGCAAATTTGTTAGTTTAAATGCGTTAAAAATATCATCCATTGGTGGGTAGACCGTATGAATTGCATATTCCTGTTTTAGAAACTTTCTCAACTCTTCATAGTATGGTTGATTTTGCTCATTGTCAAAGAATAACTGCCAATCATTACCAATGTTAATCATCTCGACCAATTTCCTTTTTAAATTCAATGTAATCATCAACGGCTAGACGAAATTGATTCTCAATATCATCTTCTGTCTCTGAATTATAATCAACCAAATCCTTTATATCAAGAATCCACCCATAATATAGGTTATCTTCTGTACTAAAATATACATATCCCTCATATCCTTTATATTTAAGTATTTTTTGATTATTCAACATTGTATTCACCAAAGTTCCACAGTCCATTAATCTTTTCATCTAATTCGCGGATTTCTTCATTAAGCTTATCTTTTTCTTTTAAACTATCTGTTTTTCTACGGATTTCATTTTTAGAATCTCGCAATTTATTCATGGTCGCGTACTGAGAAGTCATATCTTCTTCTTTTACGACATTTATATTGATTGACGCTCCACAAAATGGGCAATGTGTAATTTTAGAATAGTAGCTCCATGTATCGTCTTCATACGGAATTGGCTCATCCCAAGAAATAGAAAAATGAGGGAGTTCCACATCTGTTTCATTCAAATAACCGTCGTCATCCACTATCGTATTACATTCTGTTCCAAATGAAATTACGGGACAGTTTTTCAAGTATTCACAGCAATATTGAAATGGTAAATATTTATAGGAATATTCATCATCTCCATGACTATCTTTAAAATGAATCCTAACAACATCAATATTCATTATAACCCTCCTTATATGGTAATTCTTTTGCAACATCAAGAAGAATACGCCAGATATCTTCATATACCATACGGATAATTCTAATCATAGAACTATAACGCATAGTGGAATATTTATGTCCGTCAATCTCCATGCTTCTAAATGGATTCCAGTATAGACTATTGCGAACGCAAGTCATTTGTCCCGGACGGTCATCTTCACTAAAATAATCACATTTTTCATTCAATTTAGAAAGAATATATTTCTTGTCATCAACGCTACAAAAGGAAATGTACCCACCTTCAAAATATGCAATATTATCATATCTCTTTTGATTGGTTTCCCCAACTCTCTTGTATGGATGACCTTCACAACAATTCCCAGTGTGGTATCCTTTTTTATTTAACAGAAGAATAGCGACGGCAATATTACGGTCGCATTGAAACCTTTCTTCCTTGCCACCCCAATACGGCACAACTAGATTAATGAATTTACGTTCCCATAAATATTCGTAAGCCATCGGTTTAATTCTCCTTGTACGGTAATTCTTTGGCGGTCTCTAAAAGAATTTTCCAAATATCTTCATAAATATTACGAATCAATTTGACAAGAAAACCATACTCCATAATAGTATTGTTTTTACCTTCGATATTGATACTTTTAAATGGTTGCCAGTATACAGAACTATTCAGATGTTTCGGACGAAGATACATTGCAAAATAATCACATTTTTCATTTAATTTGGACAGGAAACATTCTGCGTCTTTAACATCACAAAAACAGATATATCCGCCATCAAAATATGCTACGGTATCACCTTTACTACTTGGCTTCTTATACGGATGTCCTTCACAACAGTTGCCAGTATAATAGCCCTTTTTATTCAGGATTTCAATAACTTCTGCAATACGATAATCACAATCGAAGGTCGTTATCTTTCCATAAATAGGAATACTTAATTTAACAAAATGTGAACTCCATAGATGCTCGTAAGCCATTGGCTCAGTTCTCCTTAAATTTATTATGGTTCTTTACCATATTATTCCATTTCATCACGGCCATAAATCTCGATGGAAAACGTTCCGTTTTTGCGCCGCAATGGTTACATACAGCCCAATAAACCTTATATTCTGGCGTTGTTCTTGGATGTACCGTAATGCTCTCAATATGCGGAGTCCCGTGACACAAAGGACACTCTTTAAGTGCGACCATATTTATCCCTTTCCGTTGGCTTCTCCACCTTGCAAACGGTCAGCTTATTGAATCTCTGATTCTTGAATTCGATTTGACCATTCATTTCTTTGCCTTTTACTACATCATGGCGAACAATCGCAATAAGAGACTGATTTGCGCTGTTTGTGTTAAATAGACGAACATGAAATACATCAGTTCCGTAGATATCCTTCCCATTTGGAATGCAAGAATATTTACGCATATTGAACATACGTTCGCACCACAGCTTTGAGCAATCAAAATAGATAGGTTCAAAATTACCGTTTTCTAAGTTTTCAAAAATACTAGGGTTAATATAAAAATGTTGCATAATTATGTATTATTGTTACCTCTTATTTATCCTCTACAATTTCAATTCCAATAAAATCAGCAAGACATCTATGGTCTGAATCACAATGATGGATTGCATGAGTCCCTTCGTACATATTAATTAATTCGTCAACAGTGTTCTTTGTTCCATTTCCAACAATATTGCCAAATTCTTCCTCGCAATATTTACAACGATAAATAGCGTAGTAATGTTCCATTTTAGTACCCCCTCTTAATATAACGACCACACATAATTCTGTCACCTTCTGGTGTGCCTGTCTTACAGATAAAACTCCAATCAACCGGAATAATGCTTGTTTCTTCCCAGTTACCATATCCAGAAATTACACACCACTTTGCAAGCTTATACGGGTCAAAATAGCTGTTAGGATACGCACGATAGGGAAGAATATAAAACCCTCTGTAAATATCTCCATTTCCATCATGAAAATACACGAGGTCGTTTTCATCTGGAAACTTTTCTGACAGCTTAATAAATTCGTTCATTTTTTACCACCTATTTTTAATTATACGATGCAACTGTTCTTTCTGTTTCACGATTATGTAGATGCGTCAAAATATAATCCCGCTCTTGTGCTGTAATAGGGATATATGTAGAAATAAGTCTGTGACAATTTGGACAATCACACAATACTTCTCTACCGATAGAATCATACATCATTAAATCATTCTGCGTAAAATATATTGGAAATCCACGTTTGCTAAATTCGTCCTCTTTTGCCTTAAATTTATGACCACAAAGATAACATTTCACTTTAATTTTCATTGGTTATGCCTCCGTAAAAGATGATTTTTATTATCAAAATTATTCGTTATATTGCATAATAATTTAACAGAATAATTGTCTATGTTTGTATAATATATACAAAATATCATGATTTGTCTTTTAGAATCGAATCAGAAATTACATACGGAAACGCCTCTTCTGTTGGAACTTCTACAATTCTGCGCCGAAGTGTTTCAGGAGAATGAAAGGCTGTGTACCCGATATTGGTATCTTCTGTTAGATAGAAATGTTTATCTTCTTGGTCTAGTTTACGCATAATCCATTCTTGATTGGCAAGAATATGAGAGATTCCTTTACATATAAGTCCAAATTGTTTATTTGTCATAGCTTCCTCCATCTGCTAGATGCGGTGTTTTCCCAGTTTCAACTTCTACAATACGTCTTGTAAACCTATTCATATCTTTATCATAAAAACGCTTTTTATTTTTATGGTCTTTATTTTGAGTAGATACTTTAAGTTCTTTGGGGTTCATTCCATCTTGAATATGTGCCTGCGCTTGTTCTTCCGTTTCGTACAAAGCAACAAGTTCTCCGAAATAACTTGGGTCATCCTCAAAACTTGTATTGATTACCCCGTCTTCGACTACTGCCCAGAGCTTCATTTTGTTCACCTCAATTTAACAGAAATATTTTGCCTTGGCGCTGTCTGGTAACGCTTTTGCTTTGCTTCTGTAAGTATTATATCACAGTCAGAATGTTATGTCAAGCATAATTTAAAAGAAAATTTTCAGAATATTTTTAATATGATTATCTAGTAATTATTACTAGTATATATTATATATCTAGTATTATATATAATATATTTATTTATAATAATATTATTATTTAATATATATATATATATATATATTAGTTATATTTATAAATAT
>OGLR01000148.1_pt1 | contig 41892 bp, 30 predicted proteins | sample 1572931 | NCBI WGS metagenome assembly OGLR01 (sample SAMEA2581997, study PRJEB24529) | metagenome | biome: Human gut stool | place: China | collected 2011 | reverse complement strand
TGACGGATACCGTGTCGTTTTCTTTGACTATAGGCACCACGCCATTCTCAAGCATCACTGTCATGCAGGCTTTCTGGTTTGAGTATTGCTCGCCTTGCTCGAAGTTCTCCCTCATGGTAAGCACCTGCCCGATGTGTATGCCGTGTTCACGGAACAAGTCGTAGTATAGCCCTATCAGCTTTACCTGCCCGAGCGACGAGAACAGCTGGCGCTGCTCTACGGAGTCGAGACTGTGGTCAACTTTCAGCTCGCCTCTGCCGCATGCCACGGCACCAGAGGAGACAAGTACCACCTCGTGTCCTTGTCCCTTCAGCCATGCCACCTGGTCGACTATTGCCGAAACCCTTGTGACATCAAGTTTGCCGTTGTCACGGGTCAGCACGTTGCTGCCAACTTTTATTACAATTCTCATATTAGTTTTTAGTTGACGAGTAGACAAGTAAACAAGTCGTTAGCTGTAAAGACGTGGAAGATGCCGTTAACTCGTCAGCTTGTCAACTCGTTTACTATTCTTATTTGTTGTCTTTTGCCCTTATCTCCACGCGGCGTATTTTTCCGCTGATGGTCTTGGGAAGCTCGTCTACAAATTCTATGATGCGCGGATATTTGTATGGAGCAGTCTCTCGCTTGACGTGAGCCTGCAGCTCCTTGATAAGGTCGTTGCCAGCTTTGTCTTTCCATTCTTTTGCCAGCACCACGGTCGCCTTCACCACCATGCCGCGGATCTCGTCGGGCACACCTGTTATGGCGCATTCCACCACTGCCGGATGCGAGATGAGGGCACTCTCAACCTCAAACGGGCCGATGCGGTAGCCGCTCGACTTTATGACATCATCTATGCGGCCCACGAACCAATAGTAGCCGTCCTCGTCGCGCCATGCCATATCGCCAGTGTGATACATTCCGTCGTGCCACACCTTCTTTGTGGTCTCCTCGTCGCGATAGTAGTGCTTGAACAGTCCGTAAGGCTTCTTGTCGCCTACTTTTATGCAGATCTCACCCTTCTCGCCGTCCTCACACTCTGTGCCGTCAGCCTTTAGCAGATGTATCTCATACTGAGGGTTTGGCTTGCCCATGCTTCCGGGCTTTGGCTCGTTCCATGGGAAGGTGCCGAGAGTCATGGTGGTCTCGGTCTGTCCGAAGCCCTCCATGAGCCTTATGCCGGTAAGCTCCAGGAATTTCTGATATACGGCCGGCTCAAGCGCCTCGCCGGCTGTCGTGCAATATTTCAATGAAGACAGGTCGTACTTGGAGAAGTCCTCCTGTATCATAAAGCGGTAGATGGTTGGTGGCGCACAGAACGAGGTGATGCGATATTTCTCTATTGCGCGCATTATCTTCTCGGCTGTAAACTTCTCGTGGTCGTAAACGAACACTGTGGCGCCGGCAAACCATTGTCCGTAGAGCTTGCCCCATACGGCCTTGCCCCATCCTGTGTCGGCAACGGTGAGGTGTATGCTCTGCTCTCCGAGATTGTGCCAGAACACGCCCGTTGTCAGATGTCCGAGCGCATACAGATAGTCGTGGGCAACCATCTTTGGCTCTCCGCTTGTTCCGCTCGTGAAGTACATCAGCATGGTGTCTTCGTTGGTGTTGATATGCTCAGGTCGTACAAAGGCGGGGGCTTTGCCGCACTCGTCGTTCCAACAGTGGAAGCCTTCGGGAGCTGGAGTGCCCGTCTGTGTGTCAGAGTTTACGGCTATCAGAACCTTTACGGTAGGGCTTTCGTCCATCGATGCGAGTATCTGCGATGTCACATATTCGTCGTTTACACAGATTATGGCCTTCACGCTTGCCCTGTTGTTGCGGTAAACGATGTCGTGCCTGGTAAGCATGTGTGTGGCGGAAATGGCCACTGCTCCGATTTTGCAAAGCGCAAGCATCGAGAGCCACCACTGGTAGTGGCGTTTAAGTATCAGCATCACCTTGTCGCCCCTGCCAATGCCGAGGCTCAGGAAATATCCTGCCACCTGGTCTGTCTTCTCTTTCAGGTCTTTGAACGTGAAACGTATCTCTTCGCCACGCTCACTTGTCCACAGCAGTGCGAGCTTGTCAGGAGCCTCTGCTGCCCATGCGTCCATAACATCGTATGCGAAGTTGAAATTCTCTTTTACCTTAAAGTGCAGATTGTTCTTGAAATCCTCTTCTGAGGTGAATTTCGTCTGCGTTAAGAATCTTTCAATCATAGTTTTTGTTATTGTGGTTTTTTGTAGGGCCGCTATGAATAGCGGCCGCAATTGGCAAGGGTAATTATTGCCTGTGACGGGGGGTGCTTGCGGCCGCTATTCATAGCGGCCCTACATATTCTTAACTTAAGTTAAAATATTATAGCGAGAAATCTTACTTTCTGGTTGCCTATTGTCTTCATGCCGTGTGGCTGTGTGGCGTCGAAGATTATGCTGTCGCCCTCGTTCAGTTCCAGAGTCTTCTTGCCGATGGTCAGCTCCATCTTGCCTTCCAGTACCATGTTGAACTCCTGCCCCGCATGTGTGTTTTTCTCTGCCGGGGCACCGGCGGGCTTAGGCTCGACCGTGACAATAAACGGGTCAGCCTTTCTGCCTCTGAAACCGCTTGCCAACGACTCGTAGTGGTAAGCCTTGCGGCGCTCGACGCTCAGTCCCTGTCCCTTGCGGGTGAGGAAGTATGAGCTCATGTGCGGCTCCTCGCCAAACATCAGGACATCGAGTGAGATGTCGTATCTGCGTGCTATTTTCTGGAGGTTGCTTACATGCAGCTCGGTCTCTCCATTTTCCATAGCCTTATATTCGCCGGTTGTTATGCCGCAGGTCTCAGCCATTTCCTCTACCGGGATGTCAAGAACATCCCTAAGTCCTTTTAGGCGCTCGCCTATTTGCTTTATAGTATCTTCCATAATGTGATGATTAATAATTGTGCAAAATTATAACTTTTTTCGCTAAAATGCTAACTATTGCCATAAAAATATGCAAATGGCTTGCAGAAAGTTGCCGTAGCGAGGTTTATGATGGCGTGTAAGAATGGCGGGATATCCCTAAAACAGGTGATGGCGCGAGGATTTACCTGTAAGAAATTTCACGATTTTTAGGTATTGCAGGGCATGAGATTTCCTCATAACTTTGCACCCCGAAATCAGAATATAACAAATTCTCTCTATTGAATATGGCAAAACTATCCTCCTTGGAAAATGGCGCTGCGGCATACGTCCGCAGCATCTGTGCCGATGCTGAGTTGCGCAACCGCCTGTACAATCTTGGCTTCATGCCAGGAGAGCGTGTGGAGCGCCTATATGCCTCGCCGTTAGGAACTCCCGTCGTCGCATGGCACTATGACAGCAGCCTATACTACGCTCGTGGCTTATAAAAAGATGATGTTGGCATGCGCCGCTCTTTTCGCTTTAACGGCGCATGCACAGACGAGAGATAGTATAGAAACTTCAAATCTCCGTGTGATACGGCACGTCAACGCCGTAACCGAAGGGCAATGGAATATGAAGAGTGGCAAGGCAAACTGGACGAACTTACTGTCGGCAGGTGTCGAGGGGCGGACATGGCGTGGCGGAAGCGTTGAAATGGCAGCATTGGCTACGGGACATCTAAAAGAGGGAATTGTAGATGATTTGCAGGATTTTTCAAACATTAATGCAGAAAACCGGGGATTTCGCCTGACGCATTTGGGCATAGGCCAGCAGTTGTTTGGAAAACTATATGTCTATGCCGGACTCCGTGAGGCAGACGAGGACTATTTCAATACCGACGGAGCTGGCATTTTCACAGGCTCTTCTTATGGTTGCCTTCCGCAGGCAGGTGAGAACTTTGCCATAGGTGTATATCCTGAAGCGGCATTGGGACTGCATTTCGAATATAATCCTGCAGATGTCTGGACAATCCGTGAGTCGTTTTACAACGGCACAGCCTCAGACCGTTTGGACCGCCAGTTCCGTTTCTGTCCAAACAGCGACGGATTTGTAAATCTCGGAAGCGTAAGCTATTCGCCGACTTTCTCCCGATTTCTTGATGACGGTGGAGAGACGGCGTCGGGTTTCCTTACTCCTGCATACGTCATAGGCTATGCTGCAGGATGGCAATATGCAGAAAACGGTGTTTCTTCCGAAATGGCCCGTAAAAACGGGGGAGCTTTATGGGCAAGCATCGACCAGCCTTTGACTCGTGTCGGCAGAATATGTCTCAATCTTTTCGCGACGGGAGGTGTGCGCATCGGACAGATTGATGCTGCCCGTGGACATTGGGCTGCTGCATTGATGTTGGGCAATGTTACACGCTGTGGAGGTACGCTTGCCATGGGTGTCAGCCGGGCTCATTATGCCGGCAATGTGCATGAGACCGATTTCGAGACAACATTTGAATATCCCTTGCTTTCATGGCTTAGTCTCCAGCCAGCCCTGCATGTCATCCGTACCGACGGAACAACGAATGTGGTAGGCAATCTTCGCCTTGCTATCAGTTTAGGGAATTAAAAAGTGGTTTGTATGGCCGTTACAGGCAACGGCCATACAAACCTATGTTCATGCATGTACTACACTCTTGATGCTTTCAGACCTTTAATCACGGCAGATGTAAAACCGTTGTGCTCCATCTCGTTAAGTCCACGGATGGTCAGCCCTCCAGGAGTAGTAACTTTGTCTATGGCGCTCTCCGGGTGCTCGCCAGTAGCCTGCAGCAGCTCTACTGCGCCTTTCATGGTCTGCAGTACAATCTTTTGTGCGGGCTTTGCTTTAAATCCAAGCTCTACGGCACCTTCTATCGTGGCCCTTGCGTATCTCATGGCAAAAGCTATAGAGCACGACAGGGCAGTGGCTGCTTTGTAGTGGTCTTCGTCTATAGTTATTGTCTCGCCAAGAGAATTGAACAAGTTTTCAACCATTTCTGTATTTGCCTCGTTGGTATTTACAGGAGTGAGATATGTCATTGAAGCCTTATACTCAATAGCGATATTTGGCATTGCCAGAACAATCTGTGGCACTTCTCCGTCTTTATCCATCCAAGTTAAAATGTCAGCAGAGCTAACACCTGCCGCTACAACAACCAATGTCTGCTTACCATAGTCGAGAGCATCTTTTATACCTTTCAGAGTTTTCTCCACATGCCATGGTTTCACCACCACGCACACAATATCCGCTCCCTTCGCAGCCTCGCTGTTGTCAGCCTCGCCTTTTGCGCCCAAAGTTCCGAAATGCTCAAGCACCGGCTTGTTATGATCGCTAACTGTAAGGTCGCTTGCATTGAACCTTTCAAGTTTCAATATTCCCTCTGCTGTGGCACCGCCCATGGCACCTGCACCGATAATTGTTATTTTCATTTCTATATATAATTGATAACTCTCCGCAAAGGTAGACATTAGTCTTGAGAAATCTGATATTTTATATGCGAAACATTTGTGTCTAAGAACAATCTTTTCATTTGTATTTCCCCTCCAGATAGTCAAGACGTATATTGTCTATATCAATATTCTGTGGTATAGTTATACCATTATGCATATTTGCGACAACATCTGATATTCCATAATCTTTGAATTTTAATTCGTTAGTTATGGAAAGTTTGTCATTATTGTCCGCTTCTTCAATAAGTCTTTCACCGAGCCATCTTTTATTATTAGCACTCAGCGATAAAGAATTGATAAAGGACAAAATACCGTCTAACGATATGGATGCTCTCATAATATAATCTCCTTTTGTGCAAAAATAGATATTTTTTTTCACACCACAAATAAAAATATGTAAAACTTAAATTAATAAAGTCCTATTGTAGGATTTTAAACTTTATCTTATGGATGGACTTGATGGACTTTATAAAAAGGAAAGGAGTGTTGTAAAATGAGTTTTATCGAATATACTCGATAAAAACATACTAATTTTATCGGATATACTCGATAAAACTTGCTAATTACGATTAATATTATTAATTTTGTCCACAAACAAAATAAGTTTTGTGTATGACTAAGGATTCTATAAAGTATTTGATAAGCTACTATCAGGATTTTGTGCGTGGAATATCTTTCGAGAGGAGACAATATGAGTTGGAGCCTTCCGCCAACTATGTATTTGTCGGACTTAGAAGGGCTGGTAAGTCATATCTGATGTATCAGCAGATACACGACTTGATTAATTCGGGACACTCGATAGAGGAAATATTATATTTCAACTTCGAGGATGATCGTATTGATGTCATTGATTTGTCAGACCTTGACTTGATAAAGACCTGTTATGAGGAGATGTATGGGCATCGGCCAATATTTTTTCTTGACGAGATACAGAATATAAAAGGTTGGGAGAAGTTTGCAAGACGACTTGCCGATACAGGCTATAGGGTATATATTACAGGAAGTAACGCCAAGATGCTCAGCAGCGAGATAGCAACAACTCTTGGTGGACGGTATCTTATTAAGAATGTTTATCCTTTCTCATTCAGCGAATACCTCTCGTTCAAGAAAATAGACATGGCAGATAAAAATGCTCTATATAAATACCGTAACGATATTATGCGGTCTTTTGAGGAGTATTTCCACGATGGAGGATTGCCAGAGACGCTTCTTATGAAAGACAAGCGTTCTTGGACAAGTAGTCTGTTCAATAAGATTTTCTTTGGTGATTTGGTTGCACGTCATCAGATAAGAAACGATTTTGCTCTGAGAGTGATGATACGAAAATTGGCAGAAAGTGTCAAGCAGCCTACCTCTTACAACAGAATTGCCAGCATCGTATCTACTACAGGTAAGAAGATAAGTGTCGACACGGTAATTGACTATATCTCTTACTTGCAGGAGTCGTGGCTTATACTTCCTTTTGAAAACTATTCTGCAAAGTTGGCAGAGCGGGAATCGAACAAAAAGTATTATTTCGTAGACAACGGATTGCTCGCCCTTTTCCTTATAGATGCGAATACCTCGCTGCTTGAGAACATTGTTGCCATAAACCTTCATAAGAAATATGAGGATAATGTTTATTTCTACAACAAGAATATTGAAGTTGATTTTGTAGTTGCAGATGAGAATGTCGCTATCCAAGTTGCTTATTCTTTATCTGACCCAGAGACGGAGAAGCGTGAGACTGATGCTTTGATAAAGTTCAATGCTATTATGCCGATGCGCCGACTTCTGATAATTACCAAGGACGAAGAAAAGATAATAGAAAAAGGCGGAGTAACCATAAACGTGATACCGATATGGAAGTGGTTACTGAGTTAAAAAAATCCCCCATAGATTCATATTTCGTAAATCTATGGGGGATTATAATATTATTGCCGATAATGATTAGATTGCGGCAAGAACTTTCTTCAGACGCTCTACGAAATCGTCGACCATGTCTTTGGTTAGGCAGAGTGGGGGAAGAAGGCGGAGGATGTTTGTGCCGGCACATCCGGTAAAGCAGTGTTCCTCGTATATAAGCTTGCTTCTCACCTCTTTGTGCGGCACGTCAAGAACCACGCCAACCATGAGTCCCCGTCCTCTTACTTCGGTGATATGGCTGTTAGTCTTTTGCAGCTCTTTCAGCTTTGCCATCAGATATTCTCCAGTCTCGTATGCGTTGTCTACGAGTTTCTCGCTTTCGTAAACGTCGAGCACTGCCAATGCTGCCGTGCATGCCAGATGGTTTCCTCCGAATGTGGTGCCAAGCTGTCCGTAAACAGGCTTGAACTCTGGCGAAATCAGCACGCCACCCATAGGAAATCCGCAGCCTATGCCTTTTGCCACGGTAATGAGGTCGGGGCGTATGCCAAGCCACTGGTGTGCGAAGAATTTGCCGCTTCTTCCGTATCCGCATTGTATCTCGTCGCAGATAAGGAATGCTCCGTATTTACGGCATGCGGCATGCAGAGCCTGTGCAAATTCCGCTGTAATCATGTTGCATCCGCCAACCCCCTGTATCGCCTCTATGATACATGCGCAGACGTCGCCTTTTGCCAGTTCTCTCTCCCAAGCCTCAATGTCGTTGATGGGCAGATATGTCACATGTCCGTTATCATTGACTGGTGCGATGATTTTTGGATTGTTTGTAGCCTCTACAGCAAGCGATGTGCGGCCGTGGAAAGCCTTTTCAGCAGATAATATGCGTGTTCTGCCGTTGGTGAACGATGCCAGTTTAAGGGCGTTCTCGTTGGCCTCGGCTCCTGAGTTTATGAGGAAGAGCTGGTAGTCCTCGTATCCGCTTGCCTTGCCAAGTCTCTCTGCCAGTTCTGCCTGCAACTTGTTTATCACGGAATTGGAGTAGAAGCCAAGTCTGTTCAACTGCTGTGTCATCATTTCCACGTAGTGTGGATGGCAGTGTCCGATGCTTATCACGGCATGCCCGCCATATAGGTCAAGATATTCTTGTCCCTTGTCATCCCACACCTTGCATCCGCTGCCTTTTACAATGTTTATACCGAATAATGGATATACGTCAAATAAAGTCATAATTTAGAAGCCCCCCTCAATCCCCCCAAGGGGGGACGACCTAACGGGGCATAGGGTCTATTAAAAGCCCCCCACCTGGGGGAAGGGGGCTTAAAATGCGTTAGCTTTTAATTTTAATCCTGCTGTCTCATCTACACCGAACATAATATTCATGTTCTGCACTGCCTGTCCGACTGCACCTTTCAAGAGGTTGTCGATGGTGGAGGTGATAAGCAGCTTGTCGCCGAACTTGTCGCAATGTATGAGTGCCTTGTTGGTGTTCACAACCTGCTTCATATCTATAGCCTTGTCAACATAGTGTGTAAACTTGGCATCCTTGTAGAAATCTTTGTAGGCTGCGACAATCTCTTCCAAAGGTTTGTCAGTCTTTACAACCTCTGTTGCGAAAATGCCTCTTGCGAAATCGCCTCTGTAAGGTATGAAATCGATGTCTGCGTCAAGATGTCCCTGAGCCTGTTTGAGACTTTGTTTGATCTCGGGCACGTGCTGGTGGGTGAAAGCCTTGTATATGCTCATGTTGCTGTTGCGCCACGAGAAGTGGGTTGTGGCTCCAGGCTTTTGTCCGGCTCCCGTAGATCCGGTAATTGCGTTGACAGCCACATCGTCGTTTATAATTCCCAACTTTGCGGCAGGCAAAAGTCCCAGCTGTATGCATGTGGCGAAACATCCCGGGTTTGCGATGTGCATGGCGTTTGCTATCTTCTCACGGTTTATCTCAGGCAGTCCATAAACGAAATCGTGGTTTGCCGGTGTCATAAAGTCGGCTGACGGGTCGTTGCCGGCAATACGGAAATCTTGTGCGAGGTCTATAATCTTTACCTTTTCCGGTATGTGATGCTCTTTAAGGAAAGCCTCGCTCTTGCCATGTCCGAAGCAGAAAAAAATCACGTCGACATCATCAAACAGCATGTCGGCAGTAAACTTCAGGTCTGTCTCTCCATACAGACCCTCGTGTACGTCGGCGACATTGTTGCCGGCGTTGCTTTCGCTGTTGGCGAAAACTATCTGTGCGTCGGGATGATTTATCAGGAGGCGGATAAGCTCGCCTCCTGTATATCCTGCCGCACCGAGAATACCAATTTTTATCATTGTAGTGCTTGTTATAATAGGAGCCCCCCTGCCCCCCGGCGGGGGGTATGCAGGTGTGGGCAGATGTGTTGGTTTGGTGACCCCCCACCGGGGGCAGGGGGGCTTTAGTCCTTTGGCATGCAAATCCAAAGGAAAAGGTAGATGATTATTCCGGGAAATGCCGCGCTGAATATTGTCATCAGCAGCCATGCCAGTCGGATGAGTGTCGGGTCCCAGTCGAAATACTCTGCAAATCCTCCGCATATACCGGCAATCCATTTGTCGTTGCTGCGGTGAAGTCTTTTTCTTGTTACCATGATGATAGTGTTTTTTTTGATGTTATTGTAGTTTTCTTTTAGACGTATCGGCAATTAGAAAAGTTGCAGAGTGAGAGGGGAAAATATGATTTGTTGCTTGCGGCCGCCATACATAGCGGTCCTACATCCTAAATCATTTGAATTTCAGATGAGCAATTTTTATCTCTCCTCGTCCGGGTGCATGCCGTAGTAAACTCTTAGAGGTGTGCTCGAAACCTTTATGAAGCCCTTTGCGTCGTCTGCTGTCCATCCGTGCTGCATCTCTCCGTATTCTCCGAGTTTTGACTTTGTAAGGTCATTGTCCGAGTCTACGCCTACAGTCTGGAAACCGTATGGGCGGAGTTTCAGAATTGCCGTTCCTGTCACGTTTCTCTGTGACGAGGTCAGCATAGCCTCCATGTCTGGCATTACGGGCTCAAGATACTGGCTCTCATGCAGGAACATTCCGTACCAGTTTGCGACCTGGTCTTTCCAGTATTGCTGCCATTTCGACAGGGTGCTCTTCTCCAGCAGCCGGTGTGCCTCAATGATAAGCTTTGGTGCCGCGGCCTCGAAAGCCACACGCCCCTTGATGCCGATTATGGTGTCGCCCACGTTGCAGTCTCTGCCAATGGCATAGCTTGCGCCAATCTCCTCAATCTTCTGTATGGCCGCAACCTTGTCGTCGAAGTGCTCGCCGTTTACTGCCACAATCTCGCCTTTCTCGAAAGTTATTTTCAGCTCACACTCCTCGTCCTTTGCCGTAACGTGTTTCAGGTAAGCCTCTTCAGGAAGTCCCTGTGTGGGGTCGAGAATTTCGCCGCCACAAATACTTGTTCCCCAAATGCCCACATTGTACGAGTACTTCAGTTTTGTGAAGTCGGCATAAAAGCCATGTCCGTTCAAGTAGTCTACCTCTTCCTGACGTGACAGGGCGTGGTCGCGTGTAAGCGTGATGATTTTCACCCCAGGTGCCATAACGAGGAATGTCATGTCGAACCTTATCTGGTCGTTGCCCGCTCCGGTTGAGCCGTGGGCTATAGCGTCGGCGCCGATCTCCTTGGCATACCGTGCTATTGCTATTGCCTGGAATATGCGCTCAGACGAAACCGAGATTGGGTAGCAGTTGTTTCTCAGCACGTTGCCGAAAATCATGTATTTCAGCGATTTCTCGTAATATTCCTGTGTAACGTCGAGAGTCACGTACTCCACGGCTCCGAGCTTGTATGCGTTTTCTTCGTTCTTCTTCAGCTGCTCTGCGCTGAAGCCTCCGGTGTTTGCGCATGCGGCATATACATCGTAACCGTCTTCTTTCAGTTTCATTACGGTGTACGAAGTGTCGAGTCCGCCAGAAAAAGCTACTACTACCTTTGGGCGGCAGCCTCCCTGCCCCCCGGTGGGGGGTACAGCAGACTGAGTATTCTTGTTTTGTGTCTCTGTGTTCATAAGTTCTCTTTTTATTTATAATTCTTGTTTTATTCTCTTTATAACATTTTCTGTATCGTGCAAGACATCCTCGTTGCTGAAGCGTATAATTTTAAATCCTTGTTCCTTCAGCCATTTTGTTCTGTCTTCATCACTTATGGCTTGTTCTGGTAATTGATGATATCCGCCATCAATCTCAATGACAAGCATTTTCTCAAGGCAAACAAAGTCGGCAATAAACTGGCCAATGATATGTTGTCTTCTGAAAGAACAGCCAAGCTGCTTACCTCGTAAAAAATTCCATATCACAGCTTCTGCCTCTGTCGGCTTTTTCCTGTTTTCTTCCGCAAATTCTTTCAGTTTGCTGTAAACTGCACAATCTGCAGACTGATACAAAGGTTTGCGAAAGCCCTCCTGCCCCCCGGTGGGGGATATAGGATTGGAAACTTTGTTGATTTGGGAAGACCCCCCGCCGGGGGGTAGGGGGGCCTCAAGCGCCTTTATCCTGTCCAACACTTCCTGCGGCAGCTTTGCAGGCAGATGCTCCTCGGGGTCATAGAGCATGGCGGTGCAGATACAATATTTGCGGCCGGTGCGGTGAAGCACGTCAACATTTATGCAGCCCTCGCAACCGCGCCAGAAAGCCTCGTCGTCGGTAAGGTCGGCAAACGTAACCGGCTGATACCCAAGTTGGGTGTTCATTGTCATTACGGCCGCGCCGCTCGTAAGGCTGAATATCTTGGCATGCGGCCATCGTGTGCGCGCAAGAGTGAATGTCATGTCCTTTATCTTCTTTGCCAGCCCTAAGCCGCGGAAATCCGGGTGTACTATAAGTCCCGATGTCGTGACGTAAGTCTTGTTGCCCCATGTCTCGATGTAGCTGAAACCAGCGAATTTCTCTCCGCACAGAGCTATTACCGCTTTTGCCTCCCTCATTTTTGTAGCCACGTATTCGGGCGAGCGTTTTGCAATACCTGTGCCTCTTACCTTGGCAGCGTCGGCAATGGTCTGCAGTATGGTGTCGACATATTTTATGTGTGAGTTGTCGGCAACAACCACTTCAATCTCTTCCATTTCTATAATTATCAGTTATTAATTATTAGTTGTTAAATAATAAATAATAAATATCAAATACTAATTACCTGAATTCCATTATGTTTCTCAGGCCGTTTATTATGTCTATATTCTGTGCGCCCTCTTTGGTGACGATGAAAATTGTGTCGTCTCCGGCAATGGTGCCGAGAATTTCGGGTATGTTGCTGTTGTCGATATTGTATGCTATTGAGCTTGCATATCCCGGACGGGTCTTTATAACGCCCATGTTGCCGGAGAACGTTATCGACACGAAGCCTGGCATCTGCATCATCTCGCTTGCCGGCAGCGGTTTGTGCACTCTCTTATACATTGTCTCGTTGGGCAGCACGTATACATATTTGCCATTCATGCTTGCTGCCTTTGCAACCTTTAGCTGTTTCAGGTCACGGCTCAGAGTGGCTTGTGTCAGCTTGAAGCCCTCTTTCTCAAGTTCCCTCAGCACCTCCTCCTGGCTGCTTAGCTCCTTGCTTGAAATAATGAGTTTTAAAGCCTCCATTCTGCTGTTCTTTATCTTCATCTTTGTAAAATTATGCGTTTGAGACTGCAAAATTATAGAAAAATATGCATTCCTGCAAATGTTTTATGCAAAAAATGATGCATAATTGTATTTGGTACTCTGTTTGGTACTCTGTAGGGCCGCTATGTATAGCGGCCGCAAGTGGCAAGGGTAACCGTATATATGCATAATATATGCATAAGCGCAGGCGGATGCTTGCGGTCGTATTGTCAGGTGCTTATATATGCGTGGAAAAACAGATTATTAATCTGTTGGCAATAAGATTATTAATCTGTTGCCCGTAAGATTAATAATCTGTTTGCCAACGCAACCATATGCGTTTCAGAACGCTATTGGCCATACCCGTGAACGCTTACGGATGTTTTGCATATTTAATACGTTTGTGTATGCAAAAAATGCATAATGGCAGTCGTCTAAGTCAGACAACTGCCATTATGAATAAAGAATATACTAACATGCGCTGAGGCATGTGTAGTGCAGAAATAGATTATCGGATAACGGTCTTGGCTGCTGATACTTTGCCGTCGGCAGCCGTAGCCTTGATTACATAGATACCGGCAGGCATGCCGTTGAGCGATATACTTCCGTTGCCGCTTGTCATGTGTGAGCCGACAGAAGAGTAAACGTCAATCTTGCAGCCCTCGGCTGTAACGGTGCGTCCGCTGATGCTGATGTTGCTCTTGCCAGCCTCTACATTGCCGATAGACGATGACGGAAGAACTGTGACATTTACCTTGACTGTCTTGCCTGCAAGTCCGAAGGTTATAGTGTTCTTGCCCTCTGCGACAGGTGTGAAGTAGAATACTATGTTGCCTTCCTCGTCTACATCTGTCCACATCTCCTCCCAGTCGAACATATCCTCGTTTGTCATGTCGTAAGTCAGGCTCTCAAACAAGTCGTCTGTTATCTGTCCGCCGGCGAGCGAGAGTGTTACAGTAAACTCTTTGCCAACCTCGGCTGTTATCTCGGCAGGTGTCGCAACGAGCAGGCCGCCTTCGTAATAAAGACTTGGGCAAGTCTGGTCGCCGGTCATAGACCATGGGCTCTCGGCGTCGTAGCCGTATGCCCATCCAAGAGTTTCCATGAAGAAGCTCATGCCTGTCTCTTCAGCCTCGATAGATTTTCCCTCTGTTGTTGTGGCATCGTCGGCAATATTCTCAGCAACCTTGACCAATGTGGCCACAGCATAGTTGTCGGCGAGAGCTGCCTCTGCCGCTACAGGGTCGCCGTAGATAGGAGCCCAGTCGTTCTCCTCATCATAGCCAATGACTTCCGGCTCGTTGTTTACGGCAGACTTGCCTACGATACGGTGCATTGTGGCGTTCTGTCCTGGGTATGTCTCGTCGCCAGTTGTTCCAGAGAATGTGAGAGAAGACAGATTTACGTAGCAGCCCTTTACAACAGCTGTAGGCTCTGTAGGCTCTGCGGGCTCTTCCCCCTCCTCCTCGGTGGATGAGATTACGGGATAAAGCTCACCGACGATACCGCCGGTCTTGGGACCGCCGCCCCAGCGTGGTGCCTCTGTTGCCTCTATGGTTCCCTCGACATGGCAGTTTGCAATGAGTGCGCGCATAGACTCACCGGCTATACCGCCGATGGTATTTTTGCCCTTTATGTCGGCTTTCACGTGGCAGTTGGTAATGGCTCCGGCGTTGGCACTTGTAGCGGAGACTATACCGCCGATAGTGCTCTCACCTTCTATCTTGCCGTTAAATGCGCATGCGTTGACAGTTGACGATGTGAGCAGCTGGCCTACGATACCTGCAGCGGCATCTTCGGTGCTTGTTATCTCGCCAGTGAGCGAGCATTCGGAAATAGAGGAGTAGAGGGTAGCCTTGCCTACAATGCCGGCAACGGCGCCTGTGCCGCTGACCTTGCCTCCGTAAACATGAATGCCGCTGATGGTGGCGCCAGTGGCATTGCCTATGAGCAAGCCCTGTCCGTCTGTAGTGGCGTTAAGCTCAGGATACAGGAAGTTGATGTCTTTAACGGTTGCAGCCTTGCTTCCCTCTGTGTTGTCGTCAGATGCGACTACCGGGAGCATTGAGCGGCCAGAAATCTTGAGGTTGGATATGATGTGTCCCATTCCGTCTAACGAGCCTGAGAATGTGAAGGTGTTGGCATAATTCAGCTCGTTGCCAGCCGCGTCGATATCGCACCCCAACACATAGTGGGCAGAAGGATTTGCCTTCATCTGCTGCAGACCGCCGAAAGTGGTTATGACGTATGGATTGTCTACACTTCCCTCGCCCTCGTCGTAGAGGCTGAGAGGCAGAGAATAGCTTACGTTTGTCATCTTGTCGTTGTTGTTGTAAACCACAGACATCTTTGGGTTGTCGGTTCCGATGTTGACAAGCATTATATAGCGCAGGCTGCCGAGAGTCTCGTCAGGGGTGAGCTGCAGCAGCATGCCTTTCTCGGGGTCTGAGCTTACAACGAGCAGCTCCTCGTGGTTCCCTGTCTGCCCGGAAACGTTGCGGCGCTTAACGAGTACAAGATATTCGCGCGCGTCGTCGATGTTGAAAATATAAGGGTTGAAAGCATCGACGTTTGAATAAACTTGTGCGAGGTCTATGTCCTGCCCAAGGTTCAGGTCGTCAATGTGGTCTATCTCGCCGTTTGTCTTCACGTATGCCACGTAGGTGTGCATGTTGCCGTCGCTGTCGCTGCCGCCGTAGGTCTGTGGGCAAACCAGAAGATATCCGTCGGCTGTGGCTACACGGTCGGTCTCTGTGGTGAGATAAATTCCTTTGCCGAGGTCGTATGGCATTGAGAACTCCACATTGCCTGTCGTAAGGTCTGTGAAGTCGAATGTGTAGGCTCCGTCGTTACTCTCCTTTGCAAACATTACCATTGGGGCCTCGCCGGGGATGTCGCTCATAAAGTAGCCGCCAAGGACATTTGACGCGAGGTCGAGTTTCTTCTCGCCTTCGGCAGTCTCGCCTTTCTTGGCTGCAGATACCACGAGGAAGTCGTAGCTGTAGTCGTCGTGACTTGGTATGAAATGCTCGCGGGTGATAATGAGCGACGGCTCGTCGTCATCGGTATAGCGGCCGAAAGATATGTCGTCGTTATAAGCGAATGCGCCGTTGTACATGAAATAGCAGTCGTCGGCAGTAGTTGTTGAGGCTATGGTGGTGGTGCTGTAAAGCTCTATCTCTGAAGACCATGCTGACGGTGCTGAGTAGATTTCGCATATAAGCTCGTTGTTTGCAGCCGGATTGTCGTTTGTATAGTCATACGGGTCCTCATACCAGCTGTATTTCATGTGGTTTATAGCGAAATATGGCAGGCCGTTGTGGGCTGTGCTTAAGAATGGGATTGCGTTTTCGCCAGCAAGGGTTATTGACGGAATGCGGACTGTGAGCTTAGGGGCTTCCATTCCGCTGTAGCCTGCCGACTTGTAGGTTTTGTAAACGTAGTCGGCAACGTTCATAATGCCGTTAATCTCAGGAGTCTCGGTAGTTTCCTCGGTCTGGAATGTAATCCAGAATTTCTCGCTCCATGCGTCGGTGGCAGTGTTTACGGCAGATACATAATACCCTCCGAAAGTCGCTACCGGCACGTTGTTGCCTATGGAATAAGCTCTTGTGCTGTAGTTGTTTACATAGTTGACGGTGTTGCATGCTATGCCCACCATAATCTCGTAAGCGTTGTCGTAGTTGAAGAATTTCTGAGTCACGAGTGTGCCCACCTCAATCTGTGCGATTTTTGTCTCGTCCTCGGCAAGAGTCACCTCGTCCTCAACTGTGCCGATTTGGTTGAAAGCAGCATCGTAAACCGTAATCTTGTAACCCTTAATCAGGTTCTCTTGCCAGGCGCCATGGTCAACGGTCTCTTTCTTGTAGTCCATGGTGTAGTACCATGTCTCGTTTTTCGGACCGTCAAGATACCCCTGCTCGTCGGCGGCAGGAAGTGTGGTCGTGATGAGTTCCCTGTTAGTGGCCTTTACCTGTATGCCGGCTTTGGCTTTTGTCTGTGAAGGTGTGTTGAAATCCGACAGAGAGCCGAACTCTCTCATTTCTGCTTTTGCTTTTGGGGCAAAGCGGAACAGCTCATGGCGCAATGCTTTCTTTACACCATCTTTAGCTGTTGTCGCAGAGGTGGCTGATGCCGAAAGGGCAATCATCGCACCCGCGAGAAATAGTAAAACTTTTTTCATATTGATTTGGTTAAAAAATATTTCTTGTCTGTTTTTTGTTTATATGGCTGTTGAAAGCAGTAAAAACATCTGTTGGTGAAATTTGTTATTTCAAGCCTGACAAATGAAGAAACTCTTCTAATTCATTCTTGCTGATAGATGAGCGTTCTGATTTGTCGTAGATATAAAGCAGGTTGATTTCTGTCTCGTCTACAGAAACAACAATTGTAAAAGTGATAACTCGTGCGCCGCCGCTTTTACCTTTCCCTTTAGAGGTAATCTTCATACGTATCTTACGAAAACCACCTCCAAGGTCAATTCCCGTTTCAGGGTTGGCTATTAGATTTTCTCGAAATTCTGTTATGTCATTCAGCAAAGACGGGTAGCGTTTATTAAGGCGTTTGAATTCCTTCTTAAACGTCCAGGTAATCTCGGTCTTAAATTTCATTTCTCATTTCTTTTATAAAATCATCAAAAGACTGAGTCCTACAAGCTTTTACATCCATATACCCCTGTTTGATGCCTTCAAACACCTCTTCTTTGCTGATGTGCTCCGTCTCGTCAGCTTGTTCTTTTTTCTGTTTTGCCAAACGTTTGATAGCCTTTAGGGCCTTTTTCATAAAGCTTTCATCTTCTGCGATTACGCTGAGCTGCCGGAACAGTTCAGCATTGAGTTCTAATGTTGTCATAGATTTATCCTCCTGATGTTTTGTTTTTTTTCTATATAGTTTAGATGGAAATGCTTGTCTTGCACACTCTCTGCCGTTTATTTGATAAGAAATCCGTTGCAAAGATAGTGCAAATGAGTGGAATAGAAAAGAAAAATCGAATTTTTCTTTTCTATTCCCGAGTGCAGCCTGTCTTATCAAAAGATAGTGCAAAATTTCGATTAATCGAAGAGAATGTATGTTTATTTGTATTTTCGAGCTTTAGAAATTTATTTATAATGAATGAAATGTGAAATATTATTCTTAATTTTGCAGCTGGAAAAGGCCATGAGGTTCTAAGGTCTTACCTGCAGAACCCACAGAACCTACCAAACCTCACAACCTTAAAACCTCACAACCTCAAAACAATGATAGACCAGATTATTGAATTCAACAAAGAGTTTGTGGCTTCTAAAGCCTACGAGAAGTATATAACCGACAAATATCCCGACAAGAAGTTGGCGGTGTTGAGCTGCATGGACACACGGCTGACAGAGCTGTTGCCCGCAGCTTTAGGTCTGAGAAACGGTGACGCCAAGATAATAAAGAATGCAGGCGGACTTGTTATCTCGGCTTTCGACTCTGCCATGCGCAGCATCATAGTTGCCATTTATGAGTTGGGAGTTGAGGAGATTATGGTTGTCGCACACTCGCATTGTGGAGCATGCCACATGAGCTACAGCCATTTCCACGAGCAGATGATAGCCAGGGGGATAACAGACGAGACACTCAATGTCATACGCAAATGCGGTATAGACCTCGACTCGTGGCTCGAGGGATTTAAAGATACGCCGGAGTCGGTGCGGAAAACTGTTGAGACCATAAAGACACACCCGTTGGTGCCTGCCGACATCACAGTCCGCGGCTTTATCATTGACTCTGAGACAGGTGAGCTTGGCGAGGTGTTTTAAATCTTAAAACTAACAATTTGTCTACTTGTTAACTCGTTCACTCGTTCACTTGTTAACTTGTTTACAAAAAAACACACAAATATTTGTTTGGTAAACAAAAAATACATATCTTTGCAAAGTAAAGTTAAAATCGTGTGAGCGGTTCTTTACAGCCTGCTAAATTTTTTACTGCTAAATCAGAATTAATCGGATGAACAGATACATATTAAGCCTATTGTTACTTGCAAATGCTGTTCTCGCATCTGCGCAGAATGTGTTTAATGTATTGGATTATGGAGCTAAAGGCGACGAGGCGACCGATGACGCCGTAGCCATTCAGAAAGCCATTGACGAGTGCTCGGCTCAGGGTGGCGGTATGGTTCTTCTTCCTGCCAACCACACTTTTATGACCGGCCCGCTGTGTCTGAAGTCGAATGTTGACCTGCATCTTGAGGCAACGGCCACGCTGCTGGCAAATCCCGATGAGAAAATTTATAATCTCAGCGCATTCGGAAAGAACGAGGGGGAGGGCATGATGTGGATTTATGCCAATGGAGCCGACAACATATCCATTACCGGCAAGGGCACAATCCACGGCAACGGCATAGCCTTTATGGGCAAGGAGCTTGGCGACTCATACGAGCTGAAACCCGTGACAACTTTCGACCCGCGTCCTCATGTGCTTACGCTTATTGGCGTAAACAAACTGACAATACGTGACATCACAATCCGCGACGGTGCCTATTGGACTGTGCATCTTATTGGATGCGACGGTGCCGTGATAGACGGAATAAATCTGTTGAACAATCTTAAAATCAGAAATGGCGACGGCATAGACCTCGACCATAGCCGAAACGTGAGAATAAGCAACTGTCATATCACATCGGGCGATGACTGTATCTGCCTGAAAAACCGCCGTGAGTTTGAGCAGTATGGCGCTTGCCATGACATAACTGTCACAAACTGCGTAATGACGAGCCGCTCATGCGCCATAAAGATTGGCAGCGAGAACATGGACTCCATCTACAATGTTGTTTTCGACAACTGTGTCATAACACGCTCCAACCGAGGACTCGGCATTCAGAACCGTGACGAGGGAACCGTAACCGACGTGGTGTTCTCTAACATACAGATGGATTGCCGTCTCTGGAGTGATGTGTGGTGGGGAAAGGCAGAGCCTATCTACGTTACAAGCTATCCGCGTGCCAACGGAAACCACAAGGATGCCAACTGGCGTTTCCCGAAGGGTGAGACTGTAGGCAGGTGCGGAGAGGTGAGCCGGATATTCTTCAACAACATCACCGCCGTAAGTGAGAACGGATGCTTCGTTGGCGGCGATGTGAAAGGGAAAGTAAACAATGTTTATTTCAACAACGTAAGGCTATTCAACAAGAAAGTCACCAATTACAAGGGTGGAGAGATAGACTTGCGCCCATGTCGTGACACTCGGTTCTTGCCTACTCAGGGCAGAAAAGTTACAACACAGAACGTCACAGAATGCAGCTTGCAGGTGATGTGAATGAGGTTTTGAGATATAGGAGTTAAAGGGAGTTAAGGAGTTAAGGAGTTAAGCCGGATGCTTATTTGCCGTAAATCCAAGCTCTCAAGACTAATGGCTTAACTCCTTAACTCCTTAACTCCCTTTAACTCCTATATGTCTCCCAACATTATAACCTTACAATTGTACGAAACTATTTTTTTTATTCATAAACCTTAAAAATTAACACTTATGCTAAAAGTACGAAACCTATCTAAAGCAGGTATGCTGAAGACAGCCTTCTCAGCATCTTTGTTGCTTTGTAGTACAGCAGCTATGGCACAGAGCCAGAAGTCGGGTGTCATCAAGGACGCCAATGGCGAGCCTTTGGTTGGCGTGACCGTATTGGAACAGGGTACATCTAACGGTACCGTTACCGATGTCAACGGACGCTACACTCTCAAGACAACTAAGGCCAATGCCAAGCTGAAAGTGTCCTACATCGGTTATGAGACACAGTACATCACTCCAGGACAGAGCGTCACCCTCGCAGCTGACGACGAGACTCTCAACGAGGTTGTTGTCGTAGGCTATGGTACAATGCGCCGTAAAGACGTGACATCTTCAATTACTACCGTGTCTGCAAAAGACCTGAACAAGGGTGTATATACAGACCCCGCACAGATGTTGCAGGGCAAGGTGCCGGGATTGGTGGTCAGCTCAACAGGCGACCCTAACGGCTCGGCCAGCATGACACTTCGTGGTGCGTCTTCATTGCGTACTGGCGAGGCTATGCAGCCTTACTATGTTATCGACGGTATTCCTGGGGTAGATATCTCTATGGTGGCTCCAGATGATATCGAGTCTATCGATGTTCTCCGCGATGCCTCTGCCACAGCCATCTACGGCTCAAAGGCGGCCAACGGTGTTATCATGATTACCACCAAGAGCGGCAAGAGCAATCAGGATCGTGTAAACGTTACCTATTCTGGATATGTGGCATTCGACGATGTTGCCAAGACTCTCGATATGGCTACAGCTGATGATATCCGCTCATACGTTCAGAAAAACAATCTGGACTATGTTTACGACTACGGACATAGCACCGACTGGCAGGACGAGGTTCTCCGCACAGGCATCAGTCACAACCATAACCTCTCTATCAATGGTGGTGGCAAGAAGACCACTTACATGGCTTCTCTGAACTACATAGATCGTGAGGGTATTGTGAAAGGTACTGACATGAACCGTATTAACTTCCGCTCATTGGTTTCTTCTAAATTGCTGAAAGACCATCTTGATGTATCTGTTGGCCTCAATGCCATGTATGGCGAGCATAGGGGGGTGAAAGCTGATTACGATGGTGCGTCTGTTTTCGATGCCATGAACTATTTCAACCCAACACTGCCTGTTTACGATGAGAATGGCGGATGGTCAAAGGGTGACGGCTCACAGAACTTCAACCCTCTCTCTCTTATCAACGAGGACCGCTCGGAAACTATGTGGAAGCGCATGCAGTTCATTGGTAAGGCTACGGCATACCTGTATAAAGGACTTACATGGAACATGAACTATCAGTACAGCAACAATCAGCGTACCTACAGCGGCTATGACTCTCACAACTCACAGTTACCAGGTATCAGCGACTATAACGGACGTGCACAGCGCAGCACATATTTCGGTGACACACAGACCTTTGAGACATATTTCAACTACGATACAACTATTGCCAAGGTTCACAAGCTTGGTGTAATGGCAGGTTACTCTTGGGAAGAGCGTGTAAGAAATGACGGTTTCGGTTTGACCGTACACAACTTCTTCGATGACGCTTTGAGCTGGAACCAGCTTTTCTATGCAGGTGCTATTGATGGTATGACAGCAGTAGAGAGCGGAACCAAGGAGAAAATCCGCAACATATCTTTCTATGGTCGTCTCACTTACTCGTTCGACAGCCGCTATATGTTGCAGGCAACCATTCGCCGTGACGGTTCTTCTGTATTTGGCGACGGTCACAGATGGGGTACATTCCCATCAGCATCTGTTGCTTGGAATATTACAGAGGAGAAGTTTATGGACGGCATCAAGGAGTCTTTGAAGCTCTCTAACCTGAAACTCCGTGTCGGCTATGGTGTCAGTGGTAACGCCCTTGGCTTCGGTGCCTACTCTGCTGTATCAACATACGGATTAAAAGATAATAAACACACAACTACAACCATCAATGGTGTGCCTTATGCAACTTTGGAGGCTACAAAGCTTGCCAATCCAGATTTGAAGTGGGAAAAGACAGGCATGTTTAACATCGGCCTTGACTTCGCTTTCTTCAACGGACGTCTGAACGGATCTATTGAGTACTACAACAAGGTTACTAAGGATCTTATCTGGAATTATCCTGTATCGTCGTTCATCTATCCGTATGGCGAGATAGCAGCCAACGTTGGTAAGATTACCAACCGTGGCGTTGAGTTCTCTATCAACGCAATCCCTGTACAGACAAAGGATTTCCGTTGGCAGACCACTTTGAACATCTCGCACAACAAGAACACTGTTAACAAACTGTCAAACGAGAAGTACTCTGCAAAATCTTACCATCAGGGCGACCCACGTGTTGCTGGTGTGTCTGCTGAAGGCTATACACAAGAAATTCTGGAAGGACAGCCTCTCGGAACATTCTACACATTCGAATTTGCCGGTTATGACGAACACGGAGTTTCTGTTTATTGGGAGCACGATGCCGAGACTGGCGCACGCACAGGCAACAAAATCAAGGCTCCTGGGTATAAGGACCGTGCCATTACTGGTTGCGCACAGCCTGACATCAACTTGGGTTGGAACAACGAATTCAACTACAAGAACTGGAGCCTCTCTATGTTCTTCACAGGTGTATTCGGTAACGATATCTACAACGGTATGCGCGCACACTATACCGCTCCTGACTTCTTTACAGGCGGTAAGAACGTGTTGAAGGAATTCGTAACAGAGCGTCCTGCTACAGATGCAAGCACTAACATTCCTTCTGACAAGTTCATTGAGAACGGATCATACCTTCGTTTGAAGACTCTTACATTGGGGTATACTTTCCGCAATCTTGACGGATGGGCTAACAGTATTCAGCTCTATGCCACTGCCAACAACCTCTTTACCATCACTGGCTATGATGGTCTCGACCCAGAGGTTAACATGGGCGGCATTGACCCAGGTGTAGACTATCGTTGGAGCGTATATCCACATACCCGCACATATCTTATTGGTGCAAAGATTAATTTCTAAATAACAAATTCGAATAACTATGAAAATTAATATAAAATCATTGTTCGCAGCCAGCTTGACGGCGCTTACAGTTGGTTGTACAGACTTGGACGTGTCTGTGGATTCACAGTACACAACTTTCCCAAGCAACCCGGAGGCTATTGAGTCGAAGATGGCGAGTGTTTATTTCTCTATGCGCGACTGCTTTGGCCGCCGTTATATGGAGTCTCAGGCTTTGTCAAGCGATGAGTTCACAGCTTTGTCATTTGGTGGTGGATGGGTTGACGGTTATGCTTATGCTAACACTACGTTCCACAGCTGGAATGCCGAGTGTGCTTGCATTGACTGGATGGACGGTTTAGGTACGGGTGTTGTAAAGGCAAATGAGGTTATCAACTCGGATGCAGATGATAAGTATAAAGCTTCTGCCCGTGCTATCCGTGCTTATTTTACATACATAGAGATGGACTGCTTCGGTGATTGTCCCATCAACGATCAGGCTTATGCCGACGAACAGGGCTTTAATGTTTCTGACCGTCAGCCACGCGCAGATGTCGCACGCTGGATAGAGAAGGAGCTGTTGGCTGTAGCCGACCAGCTTCCAGAAGAGACAACTGGTGAGAACTATGGTAAGCCTAACAAGTACATGGCATACGGACTCTTGGCCCGTCTGTATATCAACTGGCCTGTTTATACAGCCGCTTCTGTAGATAAGTATGATGCCAAATCATACGCAAATGAGAAACTGAACGACTGCGTTGCAGCCTGCGACAAGATTATTAAGTCTGGCAAGTTTGAGCTTGGCCCAGTAGCTTATCGCTTCAAGTTTGGTCCCAACAACACCGAATTGGTTGAGTCTGGACAGATTAAGGACTTTATCTATGCTATGCCTTACCACACTCTCAATGAGACTGGTATGCAGTATGGCCGCTCACATAGCTACAAAGATATCAAGTCTATGAGTCCCAGCTACTATGGCATGAACCTATCAAACTCTGGCGGTGCCTATATAGCAGTTACACCTGAGTGCTCAAAGCGTTTCAACCTTCCTGGCGACGAGCGCAACACCATGATTCTGAACGGACAGGTTTATGTTTACGACCCAGAGACATTGTTGCCTACAGACCAGAAGGCTCTCGACCGTAACGGCAATCCATTGGTGCTGACTCAGGAAATAACATTGACTGTATCAAAAGAAGGACATGTATTGGAAGATGAACTCGGTGTAGACGACAATCTCGAGGGCTGGCGTCAGGGTAACCGTTCTATCAAGTGGTTCGTTATCAACGATGATTTCAAAAACGGACGTAACCAGTCTAACGACCTTCCTCTTATCCGTTATGCCGACATACTTATGATGAAGGCTGAGGCTATCACACGTGGTGCTACCGCTACGGAAGGTCAGACGGCTCAGAGCCTGTTCAACCAGATCCGTAGTTATGTAAGTGCGCCTACTATCGATCACAACCCTTCTCTTGATGAGATTTACGAGGAGCGTGGACGTGAGTTCTTCGATGAGAACCTTCGTCGTATAGACATGATTCGTTTCGGCCACTTCGAGGATGAGTACTGCTTCCATAAGAAGGGCTTTGGTTTCTCAAACTTCGACCCACGTCACCGTGTATTCCCAATACATAAGGACGATCTTGATGTTAACCCGAGATGGGTACAGAACCCTGGTTACTAAAATGGGGAGCGAATCAAATAAAATGATTCTTGATTATAACTAAACTTAAAAGAGGCGTATTAAACTTGTTTTTAAGTAAAATACGCCTCTTTGTTTTTTTATACAAGGGTCATTAATGTCCTAATTGAATATTCAATAATCTCACGTTAAATAATTGTTATTCTGACTTTTTATCATGAAAAAGAATCTTTTATTGTTATTATTGTTCTTTTGCCCGCTTATGGTGGGTGCGCAGGAACTGAGAATGTCTTATGTCAATGCATACGTGGAAAACAATTACGGACATAGCTGGAAACTCCTTGCCCAAAACTTTGCAGATATGGATGTGTTAGATGAGAGTAACGCATTGAATTTTGAGAAAATAATTCATGTACCTGGCAAGACGAAAAATCAGCTTTATGTAGATTTGAACTATTGGTTCTTGAAGACTTTTGCCAATGCCAGTTCCAAGATAGAGATGTCTGATAAGGAGCTGGGTGTTATTTTGGCTAAGGGATATTTACCAAATATTGCTTGGCATTCGGGTGGAATGTCTTCATACTATGTGCATATCCGGCCGATTATCCGTTGTGACGTAAAGGATGCCGAGCTGACAGTAACTGTCACAATTCCTAATTACGAGGTGACAAGAGTAGACGACGGTGTATTCTCTGTCATGCTCGATGTTGATTACGACAAGCATCCTCCTTTTAAGGTGGATCAGCTTTGGCACTTGAATAATTGTTTCCCTTTTGCCAAGAAAGATTTTGCCAAGAAGACCTCCAGTAAGGCCTTGGTGATGACCCATGGCTATGTGGAAGTTCTTATGAGCTGCATAGAAAAAGAGTTTGCCAATGCCGAAGAGCAATCAACGGCGAAGAAATATAATCAGCCAATTTTCAATACTGGCAATAAGCCGATAGAGGTTGTTGTTCACCGTGGCTCCAACGCCTTGGCTCCAGAGAACACCATCGCCTCATGTGACTCTGCCTTGAAATATGGCGTCACATGGATAGAGGTTGATGTGAGACCGAGCAGGGACGGTGTGCTTTTTAATCTGCACGATGAGACATTAGACCGTACTACCGACGGCACGGGTAAGCTATCTGACATGCTGGCCGTGGATGTCAGGAAATTGGATGCCGGCTCGTGGTTTAGTGAGAAATATGCTGGCATTTCTGTTCCTTCTGTCTCCGAAATGCTCGACCATCTGCAGGGCAAGGCAAATGTGTTCTTTGACGTGAAGCGCGGCACGCCTGTCGTCTTACTGGTAAAACTTGTCCGTGAGAAAGGCTTTACCAATAAGAGCTTTTTCTGGTTTGCCGACGAGGATATGCTCAAGGAATTTGTGCAGCTTGCCCCAGAGATGAAGATAAAGGTTAATGCCAAGGACATAGACAGGCTGAGATATTGGCAAACCATCTGCCAGCCGTCATACGTGGAGATTGCTCCGCAATACATCACCGACGACTTTCTTGCCTACTGCCACCTAAACGGCATTCTCGTTATGGCGGCATGCCAGGAAGACGACACGTCACAGTTTCAGTTAGTTGTAGACAAGAAAGCAGACTTGGTTAATCTCGACCGTCCCGAGGTGTTTGTTAAATATAATCGCCCACAACAGGATAAAACTGAAACGAAGAATAAACCGTACACACTATATACAGACGAATTGAAGATTGCCAATGACGGCAAGACATTCGTAACCCCGCAACTTCAGCAGGCTATAGACCGCATAGCCAAGAAGGGTGGAGGCACATTGGAAATCACTCCGGGCACATATCTCTCAGGCAGCATTTTTCTTTATTCAGACGTTACACTGCATATACAGGAAGGCGCAACACTGATGGGCTCCGACAATCCCTATCACTACATGCAGGTCGGTGCAGGGGTGAGTGGTGAGGATAAGCGCAACGATAATGCGTGTATGGCGCTTATCATGGCAGAGAATGCCCAACGCATTGCAATCATTAATGATGGAACCATATATGGTAATGGCTTGCAACTGGCTCTGAATGCCGACAGCCTGCACCATACAGGCGAATATGTTGATGCCCATTACAACGTCCGCCGTCAGCGTCCCAGTGAACTGGTGCGGCCGAAGCTGCTATTCTTCACAGGCTGCTCAGATGTCACCTTGCACGGAGGACGTTATCAGGGCAGTGCCAATTGGGGATTGTCATTCGACCTCTGCCAGAACATGCACCTGCAAGGTCTCGACATTCTGAACCGTGCATATTGGAACAACGACGGCGTAGACGTTACCGACTGCCGGAATGTTGTTATTGAGGACTGCCTTGTCGATGCGGCCGATGATGCCATCTGTCTGAAATCTTATCATGCCGATGCTGCCAACGAATATATAATAGTGCGCAACTGCCAGCTGACAAGCAGTGCAAGTGCCGTGAAGTTTGGCACTGCGTCGTGGGGAGGCTTTAAGCATATCGACATAGGCAACATAAAAATAAAGGACACATTCCGCTCGGCCATAGCCATTGAGAGTGTTGACGGCGGCATAATAGACGACGTGAGTGTCCACGACATACATGCCGTAAACACAGGCAACGCCATATTCATACGCTTGGGACAGCGTGCCGGCGACCGTAAGGGAAGCATCAATAACGTAATCATCCGCAATCTCTATTGCCAGGTTCCTTTCGGACGTCCTGATGAGGCTTACGATTTGCGTGGCCCGGAGGTTGACTTCTTCCACAACCCTTTCCCAAGCAGTATCTGCGGAATACCCGATAACCGCATCGGTAATGTGACTATAGAGAACGTCACCATTGATTGTCCCGGACGTGCCACCCGTGGCATGGCTTATATGCCGCTGTGGAGAGCAAAGGATGTGCCCGAGCAGGTGGCTAAATATCCCGAGTTCTCAATGTTCGGCGAGTTGCCGTCTTACGGTTTCTATCTCCGACACATCGACAATGTCACATTCCGGAATGTCAACCTTAACTTGGCTGCCGATGATTTCCGCCCTGCATTCTATATGGAGGATGTAGTTAAGAGCAAGTTTGAAAAGGTAGAGCCGAAACCATAATTGTAGGGCCGTTACGTGTAATGGCCCTACAGCATTGTCAACACGGCAGGCCGAATATGCCAATATGACCAGTCGTGTTTTCTTTTTCAACCATAGCCATTGTAGTTTCAAGATAATTGTGTATATTTGCAAAGACTAATCTTTAATATATAATCTGAAACTGTAAATAAATTATGCGTATACCACTTTTACTACTTGCGATGCTCATTCAAACCCTCGTGGCTTGGGCAGAAGACTATACCCAGTATGTAGACCCGAGAATAGGAAGCGTTGGGCTTGGCCGTACTTTTATCGGGCCGTCCATGCCGTTTGGTATGGTCAAGCCGGGACCAGACTGCATCACCATGCCCAATGCCGGATGGGCACCTATGCCCGAGAAAGTTGTTGGCTTCTCACAGACACACGTAAGCGGAACAGGTGGCGGCCAGAAATATGGCAACATTCTTTTGCAGCCATGTTTGAGGGAACAACAGCCTGAGGACGGACTTGTTGCGCAGCGGCGAATAGGCGAGACTATAGATTTGGGATATTACTCGTGCCAGTATCAGAACCGTATTACCACAGAGATTACCACCGCGGCCCGGTGTGCCCTGTACCGCATCCGTTATCCTGAGGCAGGACGGCTGTTTGTTGACGCCTCGTGGTTTCTTGGCAAAGACACCATACCCGACAAGCGGGAGGCGCAGCAGCTTGTCGCAGCCCGCATTGATATTGTCTCGCCCACATGTGTTGAAGGATTTTCTACCGTAAGAGGAGGATGGAACAATGGTGACGCATATACCGTTTATTTCTCCATACAGACTGATAAGGCGTTTGAGGTGGCAGATGCAAACAGCCAGACATGTATGCTCGATTTCGATGCCAGTAATGTAAACCTGAAGGTCGGCATTTCCTATATCTCATGTGAGAGGGCACGTCAAAACATCATAAGCGGGTCTTTTGATGAACAGTTGTCAGCACTGAGGACAGAATGGCAGAAAATGCTCTCACGTTTGAAGTATCAGGGCACGGAGCGCAACATGCGCATGTTCTACACTGCGCTTTACCACACCATGCTGATGCCTGTGAACAAGACCGGCGAGAACCCGAAGTGGAAAGATGCGCCATATTACGATGACTATTACGCCATTTGGGACACCTACCGCACATCAACTCCTCTGCTTGGCGTATATTATCCCGAGATACAGCGCGACATTGTAAACTCGCTGCTCAACATCTATAAGAACGAGGGCTATATGCCCGATGCCCGCAGCGGCGACTGCAACGGACGCACGCAGGTCATTGCCGATGCCATGGCACGCAGACTCGACGGCATAGACTATGAGCTTGCTCTGCAGGCCATGATAAAAGACGCTGAGGTGCCGCCTGCCGACCATGAGAAAGAGGGCAGGGGAGGCCTGAGGGAATACAACACCTTGGGGTATATTCCATACGGCATACCCCGTGCAGGCACCCGTACTGTTGAATATGCTTTCGATGACTGGTGCATAGCTCAGGTGGCAAAGAAGCTTGGGCACAATGACCTGTATGAGAAGTATATGAGGCGTTCCGGCAACTGGCGCAACTTGTGGCGATCGGACTATGAGTGGAAAGGCATGAGGGGCTTCATAATGCCAAGGGATGCCGCGGGACGTTGGCTCGATTCTGTGCCTTGGGGCAAATCGAAGGTTTATCATCCACGGATACCATACCGGCCCGACACAAAGGTTGCGCCATGGTATCTGCCTTGGTGGAACACGTTTTTCTACGAGGCATTGTCGGCAGAGTACAGTCTCAGTGTCCCCCACGATGTTCCGGGGCTTATTGAGGCATGTGGCGGTGCCGATGCCTTCCGCAAGCGTCTCGACACGTTTTTTGCCGAGGGACACTACAATGTTGCCAACGAGCCGAGTTTCCTAACGCCGTGGCTCTATCATTTCATTGGCCGTCCGGACCTCTCGCGCGACAGGGTGACTAAGATTATCCGTGAGAACTTCAGCGACCTGCCCGACGGACTGCCTGGCAATGATGACGGCGGCGCCATGTCGAGTTGGCTCATCTGGGGAATGATGGGCAAATATCCTCTTGCCGGCACAGACCGGTTTTTGGAGTTCCCGCAGGATGATGAGACTGCTGTAAAGGCAGAGAGCGAAATGCTGATGTGCTTTGTGCTGAACCGCCAATACCGCAACTGGCCATATTCATACCGATGGAATGGCGATTTTCTTATCGTGACGTGCAACACGGCGACATATAACATTCCACGAAATGTGGTCGAGAATGCCACAGGCTTCTCATGGCTTAGCGCACAGGCAAAGGATGCCGTCTACAACGATGTCGGCGGCACATTCGGTTTCATATCTAAGGCTGCCTACCGTCAGCTTGCCGCCAGGGGACGTTTCGTCTACGATGGTATAATGTGGCGCAAGGTCTCAGAGACCGAAGAGGCAATTCGTGTCAAGGCAGACAAGGACGGCACCGATATGTGGATATCGAAGAACCGTGAGTTGCCGATAGTATTGAAAATGAAGAACAATCCGTTAGGAATAGACTGGGAAATGAAATGAAGAGACTGTTTGTCATATTTGCCGCCAGCATGTTCATAGCCGTGGCAGGCGCACAGACCCACCGGCAGATGGGCGGAGTGTATTATGCTTATCACTTTGAGAAAAAAGGCAGGTTCGTACAGCCTGTCCCCAAAGGTTATGAGCCGTTTTATATAAGCCACTACGGACGGCACGGCTCACGCTGGATGCCAAGCGACGACCGGTACATTTGGGTTAACAGCCAGTTTGAGGACGAGACAAACCTTACGCCTTTAGGCAAAAAGGTGAAGGCTATGCTTGGGCAGGTTTGGGAGAATGCCCGTGGCAATGGCGGCAAACTGACCAAGCTGGGTGAGTGGCAGCACCGTGAGATAGCCCGCCGTATGGTTAAAAGCTATCCTGGCATATTTGCCGGTGAAATCGGGGTGAAAGCACGCTCAAGCGTGGTAGACCGTTGTGCAAAGAGCATGCAGGCTTTCACTTCTGAGATGCATTCCATGCGTCCCAACCTTAGTATGGATGTAAAGACCGACTCGGCGGATATGGCATGGATTGCCTATACATCTGCTGAGGAGAAAGCGTTGGAGGCAAGAACACTGATTGTTCCCGATGTCAGACCAGACCGTTTTGTTGCTCAATTGTTCATTGACGCGACTAAGGTGGCAGAGCCTATGAAGCTGATGAGCGAGTTGCATACCATAACATCGTCTTTGCAGGATGTTTGCCTTAACTTTAAGTCTTATCCTAAAAAGATAGAGAAAACTCTCGATAATCTTTTCACAGATGAGGAGTTCGAGAGCATTTACCGTGCCAACAACCAGCGCATGACTATCTGCAACGGACGGTATGCGCTAAATGACGGCATTCCGGCACGTTGCGCCATATCGCTTTGGAAGAATATAGAGACTGAGGCTGATGCCGCATTGACAAAGGATAAGCCATCTGCCACATTGCGTTTCGGACATGATACAGCGCTATACCGTCTGCTTACTCTTTTCAACACCAACTACGATGATACGGCGGCTGTAGCCACAGAAAATTTTTATGAGGATTTGTCGGAAATACGCTCTGAGGCAATGGACCGCCTGTTGCCTATGGCTGCCAACCTGCAAATGGTGTTCTACAAAAATGCCGAAGGCGATGTTATTGTGAAATTTACAGTTAATGAGCAGGACGGATTTGCAAGGTTTGATAATGTCGATGAATTGGATGATATTGACGGTTTCTACTATCGTTGGGACGACTTTAAGGCATATATGCAGAGCCGTCTGCACAGGCTTGAGCATCTTCGCCAGATAACCGCTCTGAATACCATGGTAGGCACGGCTCAGGCAAATACCACGACAGCCGGAATGTTCGGAAAAGGCAGCGAGGAGCATGGGCAGACATTGCCTGCTGTATTGGTGCCAAACGGACAGAATTTCTGGACTCCGCAGACTCAGGACACCGAGAAAAAATGTATTGCGCCTTATTATTACAAGGACTCGCTGTTACAAGGTTTCCGCAACAGCCACTGGATAGTTGGCGGATGCACACAAGATTACGGCTCATTTACCGTTGCTGCCATTAGCGGCAAACTCAGGCTGCAGCCCGAGGAAAGGGCTACAAGGTTCAGCCATGACAAGGAATGGTCGCATCCGCACTATTATGCAGTGAGACTTGATGATGAGCATCTTTTGGCTGAGCTTACCGCCGACAGCCACGCCTCTCTGCTTCGTGTCACTCCCGACACCGATGAAATGGTGCATATTGTTATAAATCCTAACAGCGACGAGGAACAGGGATTTATTGAGGTAGACACTCTGAACCGCATAGTCTATGGCTACAATCCCGTTCACAGAATATATCAGGGGTGGGGCGAGCCTGCGGGCTTTTCCGGACATTTTGTATTGAGATACAACGATGAAATGGTGGATTATGGCGTTTCCGGGGCTAAGAACCCGTGCCTGTGGCTGACATTCAAGGGACATGCCCATAAGCCTATGACTTTTGCCATGGCAAGCTCTTTCACCGACAAGGCTCATGCGATTGCCAATCTTAAGGCGGAAATTAGAGATGTTGATAATCCTGATTTCGGCATGATGGCAGCCCGAAATGCCGACAAATGGATAGAAAGGTTCCATACCATCGATGTTGAGACAGCTGATACTGCAAAGGTAAACCAGTTCTACGGTGCTTTCTATCGTGCAAGTTTCCTGCCTCGTGAAATGAGCGACTGTAATGGTGACTACCCCAGTTTCTCCTCAGGCAAGATAAAGCACATGGATTCTTCACTCTTCACTCATCGTTCTTCACTTCCTAAGTATTACACCGATTTCTCCATGTGGGACATATACCGTGCGCAATTGCCTTTGTACAACATCATTGCCCCCACACTCTCAGGGCAGATGATGCAGTCGCTTGTTGACATGTATTCTGAGCATGGCTGGCTGCCGATTTTCCCATGTTGGAACAGCTACACAGCGGCTATGATTGGCGACCACTGTGCCGTGGCCCTTGCTGATGCTTACATAAAAGGCGTGCGGAATTTTGATGCTGAGAAGGCATATCAGGCAATGAGGAAGAATGCTTTTGAGCGTCCTGCCACATACGAGGAGTATAAAGACGGAATGGGCAGACGTGCTCTTGAATCTTATCTCAAATATGGCTATATTCCGATGGAGGACAGTGTAAAGGAGGCTTTCCATACCTGCGAGCAGACATCACGCACTCTTGAATATGCTTTTGATGACTTTGCCGTTGCTCAGATGGCAAAGGCTCTGGGTCACGATGACGACTATAAGTTGCTTATGGAGAGGAGCAAAAACTGGAAAAACGTTATTAATCCAAAAACAGGATGGGCTGACGGCAGACATGCAGACGGAACATGGCAAGGATGTACAGATCTCGTAAACCGTCAGACCTTCATAACCGAAGGCTCTATTTGCCATTACACATGGTATGTGCCTCATGATATTCCCGGATTAATCGATAGAATGGGTGGAAAAGAGAAGTTTGAGCAGAAACTCGACATGATGTTCGGCTTGTCAGTCGATACCGTTTCCCGCCCGCTTTACTGGCATGGTAATGAGCCTTGCCATCAGATTCCTTTCTTATATAATTACATAGGCAAGCCCGAAAAGACAAAACAAGTTGTCAAGCATATCTTAGAAGCCGAGTACAACGATACTCCGGGCGGACTCTCGGGCAATGATGATGCAGGTCAGATGTCGGCATGGTATATGTTCTCAGCAATGGGCTTCTATCCCGTGTGTCCAGCAACACCCGACTATCAGCATTGCGAGTCAATCTTTGATAAAGTTACGATAAATCCGATAAGAAATTAACTGGGAGGGCAGGTTTTCAACCTGCCATAATAAAAGGCTGGTTGAATAAGAGGCAGGTTGAAAACCTGCCCTCCCAGTAGCATTAGCGAACAAGAAAAAAGACTGAAATAAAAGATAAATGTCATCTTTCTCATATTTCCTTTATGGCATGAACGTCATGTTCTATTCCATGATGGTGTGGATGTTCGGACGTAGAGGCAACGATATGTTGTCGAGGCTCATCATGTGGATAATGCTGATACAATGTGTGGGACTGTTCAAGGATTTAGGATTCTATACTTTTTGTGCTCAGCTTGGCAATTACTGGTATCTGATGACAGCCATGGACATGATAATCATACCTCTGTATGTGTTTGTGCTGATGGAATTGACCAAGCCCGGATGGTCCTCATTCCGCAAACTCATAGTTCACGAGCTGCCTTTTGTCATTTTCCCTTTATTGTTCTTTTTCACCAATGTTCGACTGTGGTATACGGTGTTAGTGGTGTGGGGAGCGATATATGGTACGGCAACATTGATATTGTCTTTCTTTTTTGCCTCGCAATATAACCGTCAGCTCAAGGAGCGTTTCTCATACGAGGAGAATATCAACCTCAACTGGTTGCGTGGCATTGTCGTACTGTTTTGGATAATACTTCTGATATGGACTATTTCCAGTTTTTATAACGACAAGCTTGCTGACAATATCTATAACATCGGGGCGTTGGTGTTGTGGATGATAGTCTGCTATTTCGTCTATAAACATGAGTCAGTTCTCGATGAATTGGGCAATTTTGAACAACACGAAACAGATAATGACTGTGACGATGTCAGGTCGTATCAGCTTCAGCCAGAATTAGGAGAACAGGTCAGAACGCTGTTTGAAAACGAAAAACTATATTTGAATCCACGGCTCAAACTGTCGGATGTGGCTTGCCGTGTAGGCTCAAACCGCACTTATCTCAGCCGTTTCTTCAATCAGACCAACGGACAGACATTTTACGACTATGTAAACAATATGCGCGTGAAACATGCCGAGCGGCTATTGGTGTCTTCTAATTATCCTATTGCGGTAATAGCCGAAGAGTCTGGTTTCAACTCTGTGTCGACATTCCGCCGTGTGTTTATATCGTATCATAATTGCACACCTGCCGAATATCGCAATATGATGAAAAAATAGACTCGGTTTCTATGGTATTATCCTCGTATGTAATGGATTTTTACGATATGAGCCTTTGTTTTTACCGAATGAACCGTCTGTTTAAAGAAAATGTTGTTCCTTTGTAGCGGAAACATTTTTTATTATCAAATACCACTTGTTATGGCTACACAAACTAACCTTGATGCTTGGGAGTGCTTAGACCAGGCTCTATTCGTGTCCTCACATGTCAGCGCAAAAGATGCTGAAAAGGGTGAGACTGATTGGGAGAACGTTTATCCAATCTCGCTGGATGAGACCGATACCATGGAAGATTTGGTTAATCAGGCTGAGCAAAAGGCTGATGACCCAACAGACTCCGCTTATCGTACGCGTGTAAATGAACTGCGCAATATCATCGACTATTCGCGCACTAAACATCGCACATGGAAATGGTCCGTCATCTTTGGCGCAATAATCTCTGCCGCTATTATGTGGTATTTTGGCTCTGATAGCCAGGAAGAAGCTGCTAAAAAACAACAGGTTATCAGCCAGATAGAAAAATGGGAGAAAAGAGACACAATGGTTGCTTATGATAAAATCTCCGCTTCTCAGGCTGGATATTTAGAAGACTTTTCTTCTGCCAATGCCTATAAGGTCAGCAAATTAGCTCTGTTGAAAAATTCTGAGGAGGGTGCTATCCGAAATGCTGAGTATTATCATCAAAAGGCAGATACTGCAACTGTTGAAAAAAATAAGAAGTATTGTCTCGAACATGAGGCCTACAATAAAGAGTCTGCCAAGAAAGCTCGCGCAGAGTTTGACGAGGTGGCAAAGATGAAGTTTGACGATATCCGCAAGCTGGCGCTCGAACAGCAAGGAAAACGTGTGGAAAGCAGTAAGGGCTCTGCCACAAGGTATTATGCCTACATGGTTTTCCTTATCATCCTGATACCACTTTATATCATTACCGGCTATTCTTACGGATACATGATTTATCGCCATCGCCGTCAGAAAGGTATAATGCGCATTCTGCGAAAAGCAGGATTTGGCTTGGCAACATTCTTCTTCGGCACTGGAATAATGATGAATCTGTTGCCCGATAATATCGTGAAGTACACTTATTCAAGTGGACATACGGAAACACGGCAAGAGGCAAATATTCTAAATATTTTTGTCTTCGCCCTGAAGGCTGGATTGATGATACTCGGAGTTGTTATATTCTGCTTTGTCTCGGTCTTTATAATGATAATCGAAACTGTCACGGGCTTGAAGCGCAACATTAACTGGTCTCCAGTTGTTGCTAAGATTAAAAGCACGGCAAATTAATGATTCAACCCAGTAGGACTGCTACATGTAGCGGTCCTACAACTTTTTTATGTGATACATCATTCTTCAATTCCATTTCCTCTCTGTCCGTATTCTGATGGTGTCACGCCAAACATCTTGCGGAAATATTGGCTGAAATAGCGTGGAGAATTGAAACCTACAGCCAATGATACCTTGCTGACAGGCATGTCGGTCTCTGTCAGCAGTCTGGCGGCATGTTTCAGCCTCACGTTGCGCAGAAACTCATTAGGTGTTATGCCGAGCATCGCCTGCATGCGGCGGTAAAGATTTGAGCGGCTCAGCGCAATGTCGGCAGCCATCTGGTCAACGGTGTATTCCTGGTTGCTGATGTTTCGCTCAATGGCTTTAAGGAGTCTCGTCATTATCTGCTCCTCCTCGTCATTGATGGTGAGCTTCTCTGGATTTATGTTTACGTTTTGTGCAAACTGGTGGCGCGCCTCAGTTCTTAGCTCGAAAAGCTTGTTTACCTTTTCCTCGTTCTTTGCGGCAATCTTTACGGTCTGCCTCTTCAGATACATTTTTATTCCTGCGGTCATCACTGCGGTTATTGCCAGCGCATACAGCAACTTTGCCCACCAGGTAAGCCAGAAAGGTGGTTCCACTATTATTGTTCTTCTTGTTTTCCGTCCCCATTCTCCATTGTCGTAGGCAGCCTGCACCTCAAAAGTGTATTCGCCAGGTTGCAGATATCTGAACTGTGCTGTTCCTCGGCCCGTTGCCGTGGAGTTAATCCATTTGTCGTCGAGTCCTGCGAGCCGGTAGCGGTATCGTGTCTCGCTTTCGAGCGAGTAGTTTAGAGTTGAGAATTTTATGCTTATTGAGTTGTCGTTGTAGCTCAGGTGAATTTCCTTTTCATTCTGTGGCAACTGGTGGAAATCAGTTTCAAAACCAATGATGTTTACGTCCTGTCTGATGTTTGTGTTGTGGAAAAGACTCGGGTCAATTTCTGTGATGCCTTCTGTGCCTGCCATCCAAATTTCCCCCGACGTCATTATTACAGCTGCTCTTTCCGCCATTGTGGTTGTTGGCATGCCTATGTTGTTTTTGTAGAACAGGAAGCTGGCATCGTCTTTTGTCATTGTCATTTTTGCGATGCCCATCGATGTTCCTATCCACAGGTTGCCGTATGCGTCTTCCATTATGCTTTTTATGTAAGTGTTGCGTAGTCCGTCGGTTTTGTCGAAAGTTCTTCTTTCTTTTCCGAGCAGTGTCAGTCCGTTTGGCATCCCTGCCCATATTCTGTTCTTCGAGTCGGTGAGCATGCAGTTGTATTTTTCGCCATATAGAGGCTCTCCCACGACTTTGTTGGTGTTGACATCGAGAACGAACATGCCGTTTTGCGAGTATACGGCATACTGGTTTTTCTCTGTAAGCCGTTGGCCGCCTATGAATATGCGGTAGCTGGTCAGAATGGGCAGTTGGGGTTTAAGTGGCATAAACTCTTTCCGCTTGGGATCGAAGTATCCAAGTTCGTTTAAGCTGTTGCATACCATTATGCGTCCGTCGTCAAGAGGCGTGGCAAAGCGCATTTCGCTGTGATAAAATCCTTTGGTGTTGTTTGGGCTGAAGTGGGTCAGCTCGCCGTCTTTGTACCGGTACAGGCCGTTGTTGGCGCTAATCCATGCCGTACCATGTTTGTCGCTGGAAGCATCGTGGCATAGGCCGGTGCTGGCGGCAATGGTCTTTGTCACTTTTTTCAGATCTGTGTCAAAAAGCAGTATGTTGTTGTTGCGCCCCAACACTATCTCATGGTCCGATATGGCAGCCATGCATGTTACTCCGCTGATGTTTATGGTTTTGCCTTTTTGAACCAGAGGTTTCCAGTAGTAAATGCCGTTGTTTATTGTTCCGAGCCACATTCCGCCTTCGTGGTCGGTGCAGACGGAAGTGACAAAAAGGTCATCTCTGCCTGTCAGCGAGTCGAGAAGGTTTTTGTATTTTTGCAGCCAAGAGCCAGTCTTCTGTTCTTTATATTCGGAGAACTCAATAAGTGCTTTGGTCTTTAATCTTCCGGCTATGTCTGTGCGGAATGTGTTGGTGCGTGTGTCGAGCAGATACAGGCTGTAGAAGTCGCGTAGCCACAACAGTGAGTCGCCTTGCTTCAGATGTCCATATCCGGCAAAGTTCTTTAGCTTGTAGCTGTCGGTGGTGTCGCAGGGCAATGTTGTGAATGCCTTTCCGTCAAAAAGACAGAAAGGGCCTGTTGACTGAACAAGGATTTGTTTGTTGGGCAGCTGGACAATCTGCCACACCTCATTTGTCGGCAGACCGTCGTCTACGGTATAGTGTCTTACGTATGCCGACAGTTGTAATGTGCTGATAAGGCCTAGTAGTATGCTAAATAGTAGTTTTTTCATTTGCTCATAAATATACCTGCAAAGATACATCTTTTTCTCAAAGAAAAAACGGAAAACGCTATTTTTTCTCCCTCAGCAAAGCTTTCCATATCGAATGGCGCACCTCAGGGTTTTCCGCCTCTGCCTCACGGAATATCTTGCTGACAAAATGTCTTTGTGTTGTGTTCTCGTATGGGCAAACCTTTATCTGTTTTTCGTAGCCTGCCATTTCTGCGTAGGCCCTGATGTCGTCCTCGTGCTCTAAGCAGAGTGGACGGATTATCGACAGCGGCATCTTGTCCATGCGGTAGAGTGGAGGAGTGTTGTCGAAACGGCCTTGGAAGAAAAGATTCATTAGGCTTGTCGTTATTATGTCGTCCTGATGGTGACCTAAGGCAATTTTGTTGCAGCCCAATTCCTGCGCCTTGTCGAAAAGAGCCTTGCGTCTGTGCCATGAGCAAAGGAAACACATAGGTTTTCCGCTATTGGTGGTGTCGTCAAAGCGTGTCGTCAATATGTGTAGCGGCACCTGCCATTTGTCGCAAAACCGTTGCAGATATTCGGTATCGGTCTCATACTTCACGTTCTCCATCCTTATGTGGCAAGCCTCTATCTTTATCGACGGTTTGAATATCCGTGCCTGTTGTGCCATCAGCTCCAACAGCAGCAGCGAGTCTTTGCCTCCCGACAGCCCAATCAGAATTTTGTCGCCGTCGGCAAGCATTCCGTAGTCAGCTGTGGCCTTGCGGAAACGTTTTTTAAGTAGAGCGCCAAGCCCCCCTGCCCCCCGGTGGGGGGTGTCTTGCTTTGAGTTAATCTTCATTTCTAACTTTTGTCTTTAAACAATAATCCCCCCGCCGGGGGGCAGGGGGGCTACTTTCCTTAATCCTCGCTTCTTCCGAATATCCTCAGCAGATACAGGAAGAGATTTATAAAGTCGAGATAAAGTGAAAGGGCACCCATCAGGGCAAGTTTCTGTGCCCCCTCGTCGGCATACTGCTGCACGGCAAGCATCTGCTTAATCTTCTGGCTGTCCCATGCGGTCAGACCTACGAATATTATCACGCCGATGTAGCACAGTATCAGGTCAAACATTGCGCTCTTCAGGAATATGTTCACCACGGTGGCTATTATGAGTCCGATGAGAGCCATAAACAGTATGCTGCCCATTGACGACAAATCCTTCTTGGTGGCATATCCGTAAAATGCGGTCGCACCGAAAGTTCCGGCTGTAATGAAGAATACCTTCGATATTGTAGCGGTGGTGTACACGAGGAATATCGACGACAGCATTGCGCCGTTCAGTATCGAATAGATGATGAACAGCAATGTCGCTGTGCCCAGCGAGAGTTTGTTGATACGTGCGGTAACGTAAAACACCAGTGCCAGCTCTGCAATCACCATACCCCACATCACCATGCTGTTGCCGTAAATCAGTGCCAGCATGTTTGGCGAGCCCGCAACGCCAGCCGCTGTTATGCCTGTTATGACGAGTGCCAGTGTCATCCAGAGGTAGACCTTGCGCATCAGAGCTTTAAACACGTTCGATTTGGCTGCGGTCTGCTGGCCAATCATTCTTTCAAGTTCTTGTACTTCCATTTTTTCCGTAATTGTTAGTTATTTGTTCTTATTCTATGCAAAGATAATGTCTTTTACCTACAACTTGCAAATGCCGTGCCGATTTTTAATCTATTTTGACTATATGTAGGTTGTGTTCACAGATTACCTTTCTTGTATATAGGCGACTGTGGAGTTCCAATGTTTACAATTTTGCCTTCTTCGGCCAATTTTCTCATACGGCGGTATGCTGTTGACTGGCGCATGGAGAATACTCTCTCAAACTGGCGTCGGCTGATGGTCTCGTGGCTCTCAAAGTAGCTCCTCAGCCCGTCCTCAATCTCTCCGTTACCCGTCTGGGCCGAACGGTTGGGGTACCGTGTGCGCTCAAAGCTCGCCTGGTCCTCAATTCTTTGCCTCAGGTATTTGGCGCATTGGAAACTCACGCTCTTCACCCTCACGTGTTGTGCGTGAATTTTTCCAAGGTCCTCAATGCCGCATTCGTCATCCTGCTCAATCTGTAGCTTGAAAGTGCCGAGCCCGTCAATGGTTACCGTGTTACCATTGGCAAGCATCTCGCCCATAAGGTCTGTTACCGATGACAGTACAGAGAGGATGGCGCCCTTGCTGAGGCCGTCGTGCATGTGTAGGCTGCTGATGATGTGCTTTGTGCCAACCACCTGCCCCTGGCACACCCTGAGGTGTTTTATCTTTTTCTCCTTGTCTCTCGGGTCTGGAATTTCGTATACGCCGTACTTCATAATTTTTAAGTTATTATATTGTTATACTCAAGTTTGTATTCTGTGATTTGCAGCCTCTGCGGAGTTTGCACCAAAGTGACGAGGTGTCGCCACCAACGTGCTTAACATTCGCCACCATGGTGACTGACAACCGTCACCTTGGTGACGTGTCCTGTTTGTCTGCACAAATTTACATAAAAATCCCGAATTATAAGCCAGTCGTGATAAAAAACCTAATATCATTTCCCCGAATTGGATTATTTTGAGATAAAAATGTCAAGTCCGCCACAAATTCTTGTCCTATAAGCGTGCTCTTTCGTCACAATTTTGTATATTTGAGGTCTGATATTTACCTTTTAAATTTAGGCCTATGAGAATCGTATGCGGACTTGACGTGCACAAAGATAGCATTTATCTTTCCTCTATAAAACCAAATATCATTTCCCCGCTCTCAGCCTGTTTCCGCCCTCCTTAATTATATAATAGCCTGTCCAGTCAGCCTTTCTATCTATCTATCTATCTTCTATCCTCTCTATCCTCTCTATCCAATCTATCCAACCTGTCATTTCTATCCTCTCTATCCCCCCGTTACCGCCCTTTGCTGTTGATATAAATCAATATTCCGCATAATTTTGCGTTAAATCTTAAATTTCTCTTAAAAACATTTGGCTGGTTCGGTAAAAAGCAGTACTTTTGCATCCGCTTTCGGGAACGATGCACTTGAGCGCCTCCCGGCAGGCAACCGAGAAAGAGATCTTTGAGAGATTTACATAGACAGAGAAGTAGTACAAGAAGCGAGTAGATTTTTAATTTACTTGGGTACATGAAACCGTCCAATTCTTAAAAAAGAGAAGAGGAAATCAGGGAGCGTTTTGAGACAGACAGATTGACTCCGGGGCAAATCCCGGATGTATATAAAGACATTTTTACAATGGAGAGTTTGATCCTGGCTCAGGATGAACGCTAGCTACAGGCTTAA
>OGLR01000144.1_pt1 | contig 42254 bp, 36 predicted proteins | sample 1572931 | NCBI WGS metagenome assembly OGLR01 (sample SAMEA2581997, study PRJEB24529) | metagenome | biome: Human gut stool | place: China | collected 2011 | reverse complement strand
CACCCTCGCCAAGGAAAATCTCGCATGCCTTGGGGTCTTTGTTAGAGCAGTCGGCGAGCTTTCCCGGGAGTCCGCCACCGGTCATAACGCTCTTGCGCTGAACGCTCTCTCGCGCTTTGCGGGCCGCAATACGCGCTGTTGCGGCAAGAACCACTTTCTCGCAAATCTGCTTGGCCTCTGCGGGATGCTCCTCGAGATAGTATGAGAGTGCCTCATTTACAGCCTGCTGCACAGCTCCCTGAACCTCGCTGTTTCCGAGTTTTGTCTTTGTCTGACCCTCAAACTGCGGCTCGGCAACCTTTATCGAGATAACGGCTGTAAGACCCTCACGGAAGTCTTCGGGTGCTATCTCTACCTTAGCTTTCTCAATCTGTTTTGATATTGTGGGGTCAGCCTCCGCGTATGCTTTCAGCGTACGTGTGAGAGCCATGCGGAAACCCGTGAGGTGGGTACCGCCCTCTATGGTGTTGATGTTGTTTACGTAGGAGTGGATATTCTCTGAATAGTCGGTGTTGTACATGACAGCCACCTCGATTGGTATGTTGTTTTTCTCGGTTTTGAGATAGATAACATCGTCGAAAAGGTGCTGACGGTGACGGTCTACGTAGCGTACGAATTCTTTGAGGCCATCCTTGGCATGGAACACTTCCTGCTTTGTCTTGCCTTCCTCGTCCGGACGAAGGTCACGCAGGGTGATTCTGATGCCTGCGTTGAGGTATGCGAGCTCGCGCATACGGCGTGCGATAATATCCCACTGGTAGTGTGTGGTTGTGAATATTGTCGGGTCGGGCCAGAACTGCTGGCGTGTACCTCTGAGCTCGGTCTCGCCAACGACTTTTACAGAATAGAGAGGCTTTCCTTTCTCGTATTCCTGCTGATAAATCTTTCCGTCGCGGAACACCTGCGACAGCATGTGGGTTGACAGTGCGTTTACGCAGCTGACACCGACACCGTGCAGACCGCCGCTGACCTTGTATGATCCCTTGTCGAACTTGCCGCCGGCATGGAGAACTGTCATAACGACCTCAAGAGCGCTTTTGTGCAGCTTCTCGTGCATGTCGACAGGTATTCCTCGGCCGTTGTCCTGTACGGTTATAGACTCGTCCTCATTGATTGTCACCTCGATATCTGTACAATAGCCGGCCATGGCTTCGTCGATGGAGTTGTCGACAGTCTCGTTTACGAGGTGGTGCAGGCCTTTCTCGCTAATGTCGCCAATATACATGGCAGGGCGTTTGCGGACAGCCTCGAGGCCTTCCAGCACCTGAATGTTACTGGCCGAATAATTATTTTCCGGATTCAGATTTTCTTCCATTTCGTTTCTGGCGGACTCTATAAATTAGCCCTTGTTGGCATTGGCGGCAAAGCCGGAAGATGTCGGGGCGAGTCCTTTTTGTTAACATGTTTCCACGGTGGTAATTTATATAACCCACCTTTGCATTTATAGAGTGCAAAGATAATAAAAAAAAACGGATTGGAGAAATATTTTCATTGCAGATTTTCGCTGTGTTTATTCCGAAAAAACGAAGCCGCTTTCAATGGCACTTGAAAGCGGCTTCGTTGTCCATAGCAAGCGGCTTCGTTGTCCACCGCTGCCGCTTGCTGTGAAATATGCGAAAATGGGGGACTCGGTAGAAATTTTGTGATATTGTTTTTCCGAATGGGTGTTATAATAAACAAAATCAGGCCGTAAATCTTCCGATTTACGGCCTGTTTATCTTTAGCCTGATTAACAGCCAAAAACCTTGATTAGCCCAAGCTGTTGATGTGAAGGGCGAGGCTTGACTTGATGTTGGCTGCCTTGTTCTTGTGGATGATGTTGGTCTTAGCCAACTTGTCAAGCATCTTCTGTACTGTAGGATAGAGCTTAACAGCTTCTTCCTTGTCAGTCATTGCACGGAGCTTGCGTACAGCGTTACGCATTGTCTTAGCATAGTACTTGTTGTGAAGAGTCTTTGTCTTTGTCTGACGAATTCTCTTAATTGATGATTTGTGATTTGCCATTTGTTTTGTTGATTTAAATGTTTTTGTTAATTAAGGTCTTATGTCCCTGCGGGCCGCCCTCATGAATGTCCAGCCCCTTGTTTCTGGGTGGAAATCCTCCGGCATCTTTCCTCTTTGCTTGCCGCCTTTGCGGATTGCTCTAATGGCGCATCACTGCGCAGATGACGGATTATGATTGTAGTCCCTAGGAGAGTCGAACTCCTCTTTAGAGAATGAAAATCTCTCGTCCTAACCGATAGACGAAGGGACCGTCGCTTAATTTGCGGGTGCAAAGTTAATGCATTTTCCCGAATGCTGCAAACTTTTCTGAATAATTTTTCTATAAATGCCTGATTTTTTGTACTTTTGCACAGTTATGTTAATAAAAACACAAGCTTTGGTGCTCAGAGTGGTGAGGTACGGCGATAATAAGTGTATTGTCGATTTGCTAGCGGAGGAATTGGGGAGGGTAGACGTAAGCGTCTCTGTCTCAAATTCGCCTAAGGCACGTTTCAGCCGCTCGCTGTTTCAGCCGCTCAATATTGTCGATGTTGAGGTTGACTATCGTCAGAACAGGGGTGTGCAGACACTGAGATCGGTGTCGATAGCCGTGCCGTATGTTACATTGAACACTGATGTGCAGAAAATGTGCATGACGATGTTTTTGTCGGAATTTCTGTATAATGTTACAAAAAATGAGCAGCAGAATACCCTGTTGTTCAGATATATAAGAAACAGTCTGGAATGGCTTGACGCAAAAAACACATCAACAGCCAATTTTCATCTTGTCTTTATGATGAGGCTTGCCAAGTTTGTGGGTTTCTCGCCAAATATTGAGGACTACAGCGAGGGATGTTGTTTCGATTTGCGCAATGGCACTTTTACTGTAGATTTGCCTCTGCATGGTGATGTTGTTTTGCCAGATGATGCCCGGCGCATTGTCACGTTGTTAAGAATGAATTACGAGAATATGCACCTTTTTGCGATGTCGAGAACAGAGAGAAACCGTTTTCTCGATGTCTTGTTGAAATTCTATTCAATACATGTCCCGAATTTCCCCGGGCTTAAATCGCTCGAGGTCCTTCGGTCGCTGTATTCTTAGTAGTGCTGTGCTATGCAAAGTTTATGATGCCCTGTACGGAGTCTTTCTTGTCCTCGCCGGTGCTGCTCATGCCGTTTGCCTGGTTTCTTATCGACTCAAGTGTCTGGCGTGTGCGCTTGTATGTGGGAGCGTTCTCTACGGCAAGTATTACGTCTTCGTTGTCAAGGTCTTCCTGGCGGAAAAGATATATGTGCGGACGTTTCTTGTATTGCGTCTTGGAGCTTCCCTTGTAGTAGCGGTTGCGCCGGTCAAGTCTTTCTGCAGCTCTTTCTTCTTCAGCGGCAATTCTATCGGCCTCTTCCTGCGTTCTTTTCTTTGCATGGTTGTTCATTCCGTCTACGTCTTCTATGCCGAAGCCTGTGGCAAGAATGGTCACTTTAACTCTGTCGTCAAGACATGGATCGAGGGCGAGCCCCCATTTGAGCTCAAAGTCCTCACCAAACTGTGCCATGAAGTCGTTTACGTCGTTCATCTCGTCCATGGTAAGTCCCGGATTTTCGTTGTTCTTGCTTGCGAAGGTTATCGAAAGCAGGATTTTCTTAGAGTTGAATACGTCGTTGTCGTTGAGCAAAGGAGAGTTGAGAGCATCGTCTATGGCTTTCTTTACCCGGCCTTCGCCTTGTCCGTAGCCTGTACTCATAATGGCTACGCCGCCGTCCTTAAGAACGGTCTTTACATCGTTGAAGTCAAGATTGATGAGGCCATGGACGGTTATTATCTCCGCAATGCTCTTTGCGGCAATGCTCAGGGTATCGTCTGCCTTGGCGAATGCGTCGAGTACAGCAAGGTCTGGATATATTTCTCTGAGCCGCTCATTGTTGATTACAAGAAGTGCGTCTACATGTTTTGCCATTTCCTCGACTCCGTCGAGTGCCTGGTCTATTTTTTTAGGTCCCTCAAATTTGAAAGGAATGGTTACAATGCCTACGGTGAGAATACCCAGCTCCTTGCTGACACGGGCTATTACAGGTGCCGCACCGGTACCGGTACCACCGCCCATGCCGGCTGTGATGAATGCCATCTTGGTTCCGTCGTTGAGCATGTTTTTTATATCGTCGAGAGTCTCCTCGGCAGCCTGGCGTGCCCTTTCAGGTTTGTTGCCTGCTCCGAGTCCCTCTTTTCCAAGTTGCAGATGCACAGGGACGGGCGAGTCGTTGAGCGCCTGATTGTCTGTGTTACACAGAACAAACGTTACATCGTGAATGCCGTCGCGGTACATGTGGTTAACAGCGTTTCCGCCGCCTCCGCCGACACCTATAACCTTAATTATGCTGTTGCCGCTCTCCTCTTCGCCGAAGTCGAGGATAGATGGTTTTGTATTGTTGTCTGCCATATTGCTATCGTAGTTTAAATGGGTTCATGTATGTTTTTATTCTTCCTCCTCTGTTACCTTTTTGAGGAAATTCTTTACACCTTTCCAGAATTTGCGCATCGGGGCGTTCTCCCGCCGTTGCTGCTCTGCTTTCTCTTCTGCCTCCCGCTTGCGCTTTGCCTCTTCTTCTGCCTCTTTCTCTTTTCTCAGCCGCTCTTCCTCAGCCTTTTGCTTCTCGGCCTCGGTCATCACTACGCCTGCTCCGGGAGTTCTGTTTGTCTTATGGGTATCTGTTGTCTGGCTGTTGCCTGGTCTTATATCAACGTTGCTTCCAAAGAGGTCGTTTGACAGTTCCTCTCCCGCACAGTTCATGTCGCCCTTGGCAAGCAGTCCGAGTACGGTGTTCATGGTTCCGTCGTGGGCTGTTATATTGGGGTTGTTTGAGTTGATGGACATGTTGACGAACTTAGCTGTTCTGATTTTCTCAACATGTGTGACATTGCGGAATGCCTTCTCTATGTTGTCCATATTTGAGCCGCCGCCTGTGATTATGATACCGCCAAGCAGCTTGTCTAAATATTCGTTTGGCACCTGATTCCATACATTCTCGATGATCTCCTCAACACGGGCCTCGACAATCTCAATAAAAGTTCTGCTGTCTACGCTTCTGTCAGCTTCGATAGAATACTTCTTAGAGTTGTCGATGTCGTTGTTGTCGGTAAAGGCACAGCCGTATTTTAGCTTCATCTTCTCTGCGTCTCTCTCTTCCATCTGGAGTGTGGCAATATCTTTTGTGATGTTGTTGCCGCCAAGAGGTATAACGGCAAGATGACGTAGAATGTTCTTGGAGTAAACCGAAACAGTTGTGGTGTCTGCGCCAAGGTCGACAAGAAGACATCCGGAGCGCTTCTCCGCAGGAGTGAGCACACTATCAGATAGGGCTAAAGGCGCAAGATACATTTCGGCAATTGCTATACCGGCATTGTCGAAACATTTATTGAGATTGCGGTAGAAAGTCTTTCTCCACAATATGTTGAGAAAATTGCCCTCAAGACGTGAGCATTGTATGCCTACAGGGTCAATCTGGTATTGTGAGTCGACCTTGTATTCCTGTGTGACGGCATCAAGTATCTCCTGCTCGGGATATGTCATGTTGCGGTTGGCGTCCATAAGCTCGTTAATCATGTCCTGCGAGACTGTGGTCTCAACAGGCAGGGTCTTGATGTTGCTGCTCTTTACGCTACGGATTGATTGTCCGCCAACGCCAACATATACCTGCTTTATTTTTGTTTTCTGGCTTGCCTCCAGCTTCTTGATGATGTTGGAAAGTCCCTGTACGGTCTTGTCGATGTTATATACTACTCCCTTTCTGATGCAGTCGGTGGAGTCCTCCTTAACAACAGCAAGAACATTTATGCTGCCGTCAAGGTTTTTTCTTCCTGCTATACCGGTCATCTTTGACGACCCCAATTCTATTGCTACAATAAATTCAGCCATACCTTATATTTCGTTTACTGTTCGGTTTCTTTAAACTTTAATCTTTAGACTTTAATCTTTAGAATTGTCTCTTCACTCTTGCCTCTTCTTGCATATTATCTGGTTGTCGAACTCAAGATTAATAAGCGAATATTTGTTCCATCCAGCCTGAGACAGTCCGTACTTATAGAATTTCTCCAGTCGGCGTAACTTCTTTTCTGTAAACGACTTTATCTGAGAAGCCCTGTTTTTCTTGTCGTTACATTTTGGCAGCTCGCCTATGTAGACAATATGATTGCCGACACGTGGCACAAGCTCAATTCCCTTCTCTGGTGTCACGTTAATCTGCTCTATCTGGTTTTTCCATAGCTCGTCTTCCATAAGCGCATTTGCCAGACATGCCACATGCGACTGCGCATAGGCACGTGATATATATCCCGTGGCAATTATCAGGTCAGAAGTGTAATGCGAGTTGGGCATTATGCTGTTTTTGTCGTCTACATAATAGTCGTCACCGTTCACAGACTTTATTCTTACAATAGGCATGCGCTGTGTAAGGTTTATGCACACTGTCCCGTCTTGCGTCTTATAGCATTGCGCAGTTTTCACAAATGGCGACATCTTCAGAGTCTCCTCAATTTTGCGGGTGTTGACATTCGCCATTTTTTTCGACAGAGGATAGATGCGCGCTTTTTCCAAACGGCTTTTTATCTCTTTGGCGTTGATGAAGCCGTTTGTGCTCTCGTCCTGGATGTTTATGTTCACTTTGGTGCATATACGGCTGTCCTCATCGGGTTTGTTGAACGCGGTGAAGGCCAAAATGATGTATGCTCCAAGTATTATGTCAAGAACGACAATACCTGTTTTTTTCCAGTTGAGTCGCATTTATTTGTTTTCGATAATTTTAGCAATTTGTGGTACTTGGTTGTCTAAGTCGCCGGCTCCGAGGATTACCAGCACGTCGAAATCTCTGTTTTTCACGAGTCCGGTGACGTCCTCTTTCTTGACCATGCTCTTTTCCACGCCTTCAGCCAGATTGTCGTATATCAGTTTGCTGCTGACTCCTGGTATCGGCTCCTCGCGCGCAGGATAGATGTCGCAGAGGATAACCTCGTCGAGCTGGCTCAGCGCCTCGGCAAATTCCTTGTAAAAGTCACGTGTGCGGGTGTACAGGTGCGGCTGGAATATTGCCGTTATCTTGCGGTTGCTGTACAGCTGTTTTATGCTGCGTGCGCTTTGGAAAATCTCGTTCGGGTGATGTGCATAGTCGGATATCAGCACATGCCGGTCGTTCTTGATGCCGAAATCAAAGCGGCGGTCTCCACCACGATAGGTTGCCATTCCGTATTTCAGCTCCTTGGCGTTGCATCCGCTCAATTGCGCCATGGCCATGGCTGCCACGCCGTTCTCGATGTTGATTGGCACGGGGTTGCCCAGCTCTACATCTTTGACATTCCCGATTGGCGAGATGAAGTCGAAGGTGATGGTGCCGTTGTCGATGCGTATGTTTTCGGCATGGAAATCGCCTTTGTCGAGTGAGTACTCGTAGACTTTTACACCTTCTTGCACGTTCTGTCTCATTTCAAGGTCTTTATGGATAATCAGCGCGCCTCCTGGCTGTATCAGCTCTGTGTAGTGGCGGAAACTCTCCAGATAAGCCTCTTTTGTCCCGTAAATGTCGAGGTGGTCGGGGTCTGTTGCTGTTATGACGCTCATCCATGGGCGGAGCCAGTGGAACGAGCGGTCGAACTCATCGGCTTCGATAACCACATAGTCGCTTGTGTCGGAGAGAATGTAGTTGGTGCCATAGTTTTTTGAAATGCCGCCGAGGAATGCGTTGCAGTCAATGCTGCTCTGGTGCATTATATGGGCGCACATTGTCGATGTCGTGGTCTTGCCGTGTGTGCCAGCCACGCACAGGCCTTTATGTGTGCGTGTCAGAGTACCGAGCACCTGAGCGCGTTTCTCAATCTCAAATCCGCCTTCACGGAAGAATGCCAGTTCTTTGTGGTTGGCAGGAACGGCAGGGGTGTAGACTACGAGACACGATTTCGGGTCTTTGCATGCGTGTGGTATCTCATCTGTGTTTTCTGTATAGTGTATCAGCATGCCCTCTTTTTCGAGCTGCCCTGTCAGTTTCGACGGTGTTTTGTCGTACCCGGCCACTACAATGCCTTTATTCATAAAGTATCTTGCAATGGCGCTCATTCCAATTCCGCCGCATCCGATGAAGTATGCTGCTTTTATGTCTTTTATTTCCATTTCTTAGTCTTTCTATTTCCCTGTTGCGAGTTTTATCACCTCGTCGGCAATTATGTCGGCAGAGTTTTTCAGTCCGAGTTTTTTTATGTTTTCGCTCAAGCTGTTGAGCTTCTTGTCGTCGTTTACGGTTGCCAATGCCGTAGAGAGCAATATCTGCGGTGCCTCTGCATCCTTTACATACAGCGCCGCATCCTTGTTTACCAGTGCCATGGCGTTCTTTGTCTGGTGGTCTTCTGCCACGTTCGGGCTTGGCACAAGAATTACAGGTGTTCCCAAGAGGCAGAACTCGCTGATTGAGCTTGCTCCGGCACGGCTTATCACCAAGTCGGCAGCCTTGTATGCCGCGCCCATATCGCCAATGAAGTCTGTGACCTTCAGGTTCTCAACAGGCTTATGCTGGCTCAAAGTGTCCATAATGGACTTGTTGTAGTATTTTCCGGTTTGCCAGATAATCTGCACATCGGCGCTTTCAACCATGTCAAGGTGGTTCAGAATGCTCTCGTTTATGGTTCTTGCCCCGAGACTTCCGCCTACGACAAGAATTGTTTTTTTGTCAGGATTAAGTCCGAAAGTCTTTCGTGCCTCCTCTTTGGTCATGCTGTTTCCCAAAACATTTTGTCTGACAGGATTTCCTGTCATGATAATTTTTTCTTTTGGAAAAAATCTCTCCATACCTTCGTATGCCACACAAATCTTATCAGCCTTTTTTGCCAAGAGTTTGTTTGTTACGCCTGCGTATGAGTTTTGTTCCTGTATCAGGCACGGTATTCCCATCTCTGCGCATTTGTTGAGTGTAGGCCCGCTGGCATATCCGCCAACTCCAACAGCCGCCATAGGCTTGAAGTCTTTGATAATCTTCTTTGCCATGTGCTGGCTTTTCAGTATCCTGAATATCACAGCAATGTTTTTCAGAATATGTTTTCTGTCGAAGCCGCATATTGGCAATCCTTTTATCTCGTAGCCTGCTGCCGGCACACGTTGCATTTCCATGCGCCCTTGTGCGCCTACAAACAGAATTTCTGCTTCTGGGTGTTTTGCCTTAATAGCATTTGCTATTGAAATGGCAGGGAATATGTGTCCTCCCGTGCCTCCACCGCTGATGATAATTCTTAAACTGTTGTCCATCTTCTTATTGATGCTATGTTTTTTGCAAAAGTAATCAAAATTTTCTATCTGGGCTATTTTTCAGATGATTATTTTGCAATTGCCATTGATGCCGTCCTGTTTGCCGTCGCAGTCTCCTGTGTCTGTTTCTTTTTAGCCGAGCGGCTTATGCTGAGAATTGCGCCTATGTATACACAATTTATGATTGTCGATGTTCCTCCCCGGCTTATTAGGGGAAGTGGCTGTCCTGTTACGGGGGCAAGTCCCACTGCCACACACATGTTGAACAGAGCCTGTGTCACGAGCAGCAATGCAAGCCCCATGGCGAGCAGTGCGGGGAAGTTGTTCTCGCAGCGGCCGGCAATTCTGCCTGTGCGGAACAGCAGTATTATATATAACAGAGCGACAAACAGGGCGCCTTCTATCCCCATCTCCTCAATTATTATGGCAAATATGAAGTCACTGAAAGCTTGAGACAGGAAATCTCTCTCTACAGAGTTTCCTGGGCCTTTGCCATATCCGTTTGATGTTGCAATGGCAATGTTGGCGTGAGCTGTCTGTGCATCTTTATCGAGGTCGACATCTTCTGGGGCGACTTCTTTGTGGTTTAGGAACTTGTTGATTCTCGACTTCCATGTATCCATGCGGTGTAAAACCTTTTTGCTTTTTGGAGTATCTTCCTTTTTTGCCACTTGTTCTGTGAGAGTGTTGTTTTCTGTTTTTTCATTTTGGTCGGTACCTGTAATCCATATTAGTGATACCATAAAAACGACACCAAGAGCCAAAATTCCTAATAGTTTTCCAAGCTGTCTGCCTGGCACTCTTCCTATAATCATCATAATGAAAACCACCGCAGAGAGGAGCACGGCCGTAGAGAGGTTCTCAACCATAATCAGAGGAACGATAAGGAACCAGATAAACAATATATACTTTAGTGCGTTCTTGTCGGCTCCATTCTCTGTTTGCATGGCACTTAGTATCTGGGCTGTAGCCAATATTACGGCTCCTTTGGCAAGTTCTGACGGCTGGAATTGAAATCCCATTATCCCAATCCACCGTTGTGCGCCGTTTGTTGATTCTCCTGTTATCAGCACTCCAAGCAGCATTATTATCGATAGCACCAACAAGATAATGGTTGCTATCTTAAAGTATTTACATTTGATGTTTAAGGTTATCACCATGCACACTATGCCCACAAGAAGAAGTCCCATGTGCTTGAGTATTGGTGCCATATAGTTCCCGCCCTTGTATGTCAGCTCAGAAGAGGCTGAGAACACCTCTATGACACTGATGACACAAAGGAAGAAGAAAACCATCCATATCACCTTGTCGCCTTTGAATATGTTGCCTAATGTCTTGCTGTTCATTTTTTGTTTTGCTTACATCTTTTTTTGTTTTGCCGCTTTTCCGGTATTCATCCTTACAGGTTTCTTACCAATGTTTTGAATTGCTCACCTCTGTCTTCCATATTCTTGAACAGATCGAAACTTGCACAGCATGGACTCAGCAGAACCGTGTCGCCAGGCTTTGCCATGTTGTAGCACGCCTCTACGCATTCTTTCATCGAATGGGTGTCTTTTACAGGTATGCCCATGCCGTCGAAGTTGTCATGGAGTTTCTTGTTGTCGGCACCGAGATATACCAGTCCGACGCACTTTTTCCTCACAAGCGGCTTTATGGCGTTGTAGTCATTGCCCTTGTCTTTTCCGCCGATGATGAGAATAGTCGGAGTCTTCATGCTTTCGAGCGCATACCAGCAGGCGTCGACATTTGTGGCTTTCGAGTCGTTGATATATTCTACTCCGCCCACCTTGGCAACTTTTTCTAGACGGTGCTCAACACCGGGGAAGTCGCTGAGGCTTTTTCTGATAACATCTTTTTTAATTCCCGCAATCTCGGTCGCAATGCCTGCTGCGAGAGAGTTGTATATGTTGTGTTTGCCAGACAAAGAAAGCTCCTCCTGCTCCATGTTGAAGGGTGTCGGCTTCTCCAGGGTGTATTTTCCCTCCTCGATATAGCCAATTGAGCCTTTTTCCTTTATCTCCGAGAACGGGCAGATAACAGACTTGATGTCGTATTTCTCAAGTTCCTTTTTGATTATCGGGTCGTCGTTCCAAAAAATGAAGCTGTCTTTCTCGGTCTGGTTCTGGATAATTCTCATCTTCGAGTCTACATAGTTCTGCATACAGAAGTCGTATCGGTCGAGATGGTCGGGAGTTATGTTGAGCAATATGGCAATATCGGCACGGAAGTCGTACATGTTGTCCAATTGGAAAGAGCTTAGCTCTATGATGTAGTATTCGTGCGGGTCCTCAGCCACCTGCTGAGCCAGACTTTTTCCGATGTTGCCAGCCAGTCCTGCATCGTAGCCTGCCTCTTTGAAAATGTGGTAGATGAGCGAGGTTGTTGTAGTCTTGCCGTTACTGCCTGTTATGCAGATCATCTTTGAGTTTGTATACCGTCCGGCAAATTCTATCTCGCTTATTATGTGTATGCCTTTTTCTATGATTTTCTTAATCATAGGAGCCTCTTTCGGAATGCCCGGGCTCTTAATTATCTCGTCAGCATTCAGAATTTTCTCTTCCGTGTGGTGTCCTTCCTCCCATGCTATGCTATGGTCGTCAAGCACTTTCTTATATTTTGGGCTTATAGCCGACATGTCAGATACGAATACGTCGAATCCTTCCTTCTTTGCCAGTATTGCAGCTCCTGCACCGCTTTCGCCGGCTCCTAAAATTACAATCCTTTTCATTGTTTTTTGTGTTTTATGCTTTTCCATTTATTTGTAAGCAGCGCGGGCTGAAAGCCCAATTGCCGATTAGCCCAGGGCAAAGCGTAGCGACGCCCTGGGTCGCAATGAATGCGAGAGGAATGCGCCCTGAAAGGGCATAGGCGTAATCGCCTTTTTTTAACGTCTGTGCCCTTTCAGGGCGCATAGACTTGTTACGTCATGCTAACCCAGGGCGTTGCCCTGGGCTATGCGCCTTCTGCCCTTTCAGGGCGAGTTTTGTTGCATATTAGCCCCTTATCCGCAAGCTCATCAGCAAGCAGTCAGGGCGCGTTGTCAACTTATCTTATCTTCAGCGTTATGATAGTCAGGGCGGCAAGAATTATGGATATAATCCAAAATCTTATAGTTATCTTAGACTCGTGCTTAGCCGAATGAGGGCTTTTTATCACGTATGTGCATTCCGGATCCAGCTGCTCGTCTGTAGTTCTGAAGTTGTCGTGAATAGGCGTTCTCTTGAATATGCGTTGTTTTCTGCCTTTCCGCTTTCCAAGTTTGTAGTACCACACCTGCATCATCACGCTGAGGCTCTCAACAAAGAATATGCCGCACAGTATCGGCAGCAGCAGCTCTTTGTGAATGATGATCGCGCCTACGGCAATGATGCCGCCGATGGTCAGAGAGCCAGTGTCGCCCATGAACACCTGGGCGGGATAAGCATTATACCACAAGAAACCTATCAGTGCTCCGATGAAAGCGCACATAAATACTACAAGCTCTTGACTGTCAGGAATGTACATTATGTTGAGGTATTGCGCAAATTCTATATGCGAGCTTACGTAGGCGAGTATTCCAAGCGCCACACCTATTATTGCGGAGTTTCCGGCGCACATGCCGTCCATGCCGTCGTTCAGGTTGGCTCCGTTGCTTACCGCGGTGACTACCAATATTGTCATTATGACAAACAAAATCCATCCTGCGGCAGTTTTGTATTTTCCGCAGAACGACATGATGTTTGAATAGTCGAGATTGTGATTTTTGACAAACGGGATAGTTGTCTTAAGCGATTTCTCGGCAACAGCTCTGTGAGTGACTACAGTCTCTTGTCCCTGACGGTCGATGGCGAGGTTCTCGTTCATTTTCACATCGGGCGATGACCATAATACCAAGCCAACTATCAGGCCTATGCCTACTTGCCCAATAATCTTGTACTTGCCTTTCAGCCCTTCTTTGTTGCGCTTGAATATCTTTATGAAATCGTCCATGCCGCCGAGAAAGCCGAGCCATACGGTGGTGATAATCATCAATATCAGATATATGTTGCGCAGTCTGCCGAGCAGCAGCACGGGGATAAGTATAGACACTATGATTATGATGCCGCCCATAGACGGGACACCGATTTTCTTTGTTCCGAACGGGTCTATCGACGCGTCGCGCTGAGTCTCCGTTATCTGCTTGCTCTTTAAAAATTTTATGAACTTCTCGCCAAACCACGCCGAGATTACAAGCGAAAAGATAAGCGCCAGCAGGGCACGGAAGGAGATGTAACCCCATAGGTGCGAGCCGGAGATGCCATATTCCTCAAGAAATCTGAAAAGATAGTATAACATATTACTGTCGTTTTATGTTTTGATATTGGTATCGGTTGTTATTTCCCGAATATTGACCGCAGAACCTCTCTGTCGTCAAAATGGTGCTTTATGCCCTTAATTTCCTGATAGTCCTCGTGCCCCTTGCCAGCGACGAGAATTACGTCGCCTTTTCGGGCCAGCATGCATGCCGTTTTGATGGCCTCTGCTCTGTCGGCTATGGAGATAACTTTCCTCATCTGGGTGGCATTCAGTCCTGCGAGCATGTCGTTGATGATGTCTTGTGGCTCCTCGAAACGTGGATTGTCGCTTGTTATTATGACTTTGTCGCTGTTCTTGACAGCCTCTTTAGCCATCAGCGGACGTTTGCCCTTGTCACGGTTTCCACCAGCTCCGCAAACCGTTATCACAGAGCCTTTTCCGTTAAGCACCTCGTGTATGGCGCTCAGCACATTCTCCAATGCGTCGGGGGTGTGGGCATAGTCTACGATTGCGGTATATCCCTCTGGCGAGTGTATAGGCTCCAACCTGCCGCTCACGCTCTTCAGAGTGCTCAGCACGAGCAGAATGTCTTGTGTGCTCTTGCCAAGCATTTTTGCCGCACCGTAAACGGCAAGCAGGTTGCTGACATTGAATTTCCCGATGAACTGCACGCCAACCTCGTTGCCGTCTATTTCGAGATACATGCCCTCGAAATGGCATTCCAAAATCCGGGCCTTAAAGTCAGCCATCTGCCTTGTGGAATAGGTTTTTACCAGTGCCTTGGTGTTCTGCACCATTACCATGCCGTTTTTGTCATCGGCGTTGGTTATGGCAAATGCTGTTTTCGGGAGCATGTCGAAGAATGCCTTTTTCGCATCCCTGTAGTTCTCGAAAGTCTTGTGATAGTCCAGGTGGTCGCGTGTGAGGTTTGTGAATATACCTCCCGCAAATCTCAGGCCTCCAATTCTCTTCTGCGCAATTGCATGGCTTGAGCACTCCATGAACACATACTCGCATCCTGCCTCAACCATCATGGCGAGCAGGCGGTTCAGCTCAATGGGGTCGGGGGTAGTGTGGTCGGCGGGAATAGCCTCGCCCTCAATGTAGTTGCAGACGGTTGAGAGCAGTCCGCATTTGTGCCCCATTTTGCGGAACATGTTGTAAAGCAAAGTTGCGATTGTGGTTTTGCCGTTTGTTCCTGTCACTCCTACGAGACGAAGTTTGCCTGACGGATTTCCATAGAACATTGTAGCAACTTTGCCCACGCAGTCTTCTGTAGACTCAACAACAACGTATGTCACGCCGTCGGCAGGCAGTTCTGGCCTCTCCTCACAAAGCACAGCCTTTGCGCCAAGCTCAATGGCCTTTGGTATGAATTTGTGACCGTCTACTTGGGTGCCTTTCATTGCTATGAAGAGGTGACCGTTTCCGATGCGGCGCGAGTCAATGTTCACGCCAGTGATGTCAACCTCTGCGTCTCCGATGATTTCGAGAGGCTTTATGTTTACGATTAGCTCCTTTAGTTCCATGTTCTTATGTTGTTTTAATCAATATTTTTATTGCCTGCCGTCTGGTGGCTTGTCAGTTTTCGAGCGTGAGCAGACAGCAGTCACCTTTTTTAATATAGTGCCCTGGCTCAAGACTTTGCTTTACTATGCGTCCACGCCCCTGTAACCTGCATTTCACGCCACGGCTCTCTATGAGATAAACGGCGTCGCGCGCGCCCATGCCTACGACATTCGGAATGTATCTCTTGTCCAGTTGCCTGGTTTTGTTCAGCTCTATGCCTCCAGAGACAATCGCCGCCGTGCCCCATTTTGCAAAGTTGCCGCTGCTGTTTTTATCGGTGTTGGCATTTGTCTTTATGCCGAGTTTAGACAACACAAATTCGGCAGCCAGTATGTCGCCGTCTTTCACATCGGGCATAAGAATGCTTGTGGAGTCTTTGGCGTCCTGCACGTCGAGCTTAATGTCCTGAGCCATAATCCCCTCAGAAATATTGTGGAAAACAGCGCCGCTCATGGTGCCGCCCGATGCGGGAAGTCCAGATTTCTGCAGACATACTATGCAGCTGTATCTTGGCGCGTCGGCAGGGAAATATCCGGCAAACGACAGAAGATAGCTCGTTGTGCCCGATTTGTATCCGGCCGCACCTTTCGACATCTGTGCCGTACCTGTTTTTCCTGCTACTTTGAACGATGTAGAGCCTGCCCTTTTGCCAAGTCCCTGGCTGACAACATGCTCCAGAATGGTCTGCATGGTCTTTATGGTCTGGGGCTTTGCTATCTGCTCATGCCCTTTAACCACCTCTGGCGGAAACTCCATTATCACCTGGCCGTCTTTGACAACCTGCTTCACAAAGCGTGGCCTCATCATCTTGCCGTTGTTGGCTATGGCGTTGTAGAAGGTCAGCGTGGATATTGGCGGTATCTGTGTCTCGTAGCCTATACTCATCCATGGCAGTGCGGTCTTGCTCCAGTTAAGCCACTGTCCGCGGTTGTTTTTCTTCGGCATTCTTATCTTTGCCGGCGACGATCCTACAAGCGGTATGTGCAAGTCGCTTGCGAGGCCTGTGCGGTATATGCCCTCAACAAATTTCTCGGGACAATTGTGATAGTGGTCGTCGATTATTCTGCTCACGCCGATATTCGAGCTTACCTCGAGCGACCTTGGCAGAGATATTGTGCCGTAGCCTCCGCGCCGCCAGTTGTGGTCTTTCATCTGTCGTCCGTACATGGGCCATACGCCTCCAGCCGTCTCCACCCGGTATGTGGTGTCGACCACCCCGTCGTCCAGTGCTACGAGAATGGAGGCAGTCTTGAAGACAGAGCCAGGCTCGAGCAGATCGCTTACAGCATGGTTCTTTATCTCCCGGTATTCGCCGTCGATACATTTCTCCATGTTCACGATGGCCTTTATGTCGCCGGTGGCGACTTCCATTACGATTGCCACACCCACATTGCCGTTTATCTCTTTCAGCTCGTCGATTACGCACCACTCTGCCAAATCCTGCATGCCAACATCTATTGTTGTCACTATGTCGGCACCGTCGATAGGCGGCGTGTCGGTTATGTTCAGGAATTTGTTAAGCACCTTGCGGCGGTGTATAATTCCGTTTGTGCCTCTCAGTATGGAGTCGTATGTCAGCTCAAGTCCGCATCTTGCGGTGTCTTTTGCGCCAAACATGTCGCCCAGCGTACGCCGTGCCAGCGAGCCGTAGGGTCTCTGTCGGGCGTTGAATTCTTCTTTATGAAATCCCGACGCGAATTTGCCAAGCTTTATCACTGGCAGCATCTGAATTTCGGTGAAAGTGTTGTAGTCCACTCTTCTTCTCCATATAGGCCAGTGACGGCTTTTCTTGTTGAAGCCTTCCTGAAGATGCTCCTTGAAAGCCGATGCCGGTTTTTCGGGAAAAATGTCGGTCAGCCCCATGCAGATGGAATCGAGTTTTGCCTGCCACAGGCTGTCGTTTTTGGCGTCGTGAAGTTGCTGGAAGTCCATATATACTTTGAACTCAGGCAGCGAGCTTGCCATAAGTTCTCCGTCGCAGCTCAGAATATTTCCACGTGTGGGAGCCACGCTCACGCTGTCTCTCTTCACTCTGTCTGCCACCTTTACCCAATAGTCTTTTTTGGCAGTCATTATATATATTGCTTTTCCAATTACGCATAGTGCAATAATTGTTAATATAATTGCGAATGCGTTGTATCGGGGCATTATTTTGTTGTAGTCAAACTTGCTCACTTTTGTCTTCCTTTCAATAGTTCTTATGGTTACTGTTCCTCTGGTACGGTTATTATGTATGGTGGCTGATTGGGAGCTTTTAGCAAACTGTCTTTGTTGTTTTTCAGCATTTCGAGCACATTGCTTTCCCTACTCTTTTCTGTCATCTGGCTTGAGCTTGACAGTGCCTTGTATTTTGCGTCCAGAAGTTGTTCCTGCAGTTTGTTTATCTCAATCAGGTCTTGTTGGCAGCTATATCTGTTTGAAATATAAATCAGCGAGAACAAGGCGATTAGCAAAAACACCCATATCTGCTTTCTTACGACTTGCGCGGTAAGTATGTCGCCGCCAAGAATTTTTTTCAGTGTTAGGTTTTTCGATATTGGAGCGTCGTCTTCCGTGGCATTCTGTATGATTACATCCTTCAGGCTTTGTATCTCGTCTCCAGCCTCGTCGCTTTTTTTCTCCTTATACTGTTCCTCAACCACTTTGCAGTCATCACTGGCGGTGTCGGCTCCGCTCTGGTTTGCCTTGTTGTCTTTGTCTGTATTTTCGGTATTCATTGTCTTGTCCTCTTCTGCTTTTTATGTTGCGTTTCCGGTCAGAGCCGTTTTATTTCTTTTCTGCAATTCTCAGTTTGGCGCTTCGGCTTCTCGGGTTTTTCTCAATCTCGTCGTTGTCGGGTATGATAACCTTGTTGTTTATCAGTTTGTACGGGCTGTTAATTCTTCCGTAGAAATCCTGTTCGAGTTTTCCTTCCGGGTTGCCTGTCTTCATTACGTTTTTCACAATTCTGTCCTCGAGCGAGTGGTATGTTATGACGCTAAGTCTTCCGCCCGGTCTCAGCAGACGTGTTGCGCTGCTGAGCATTTCTCTCAAGGCGTCCATTTCGTGGTTTACCTCTATTCTGAGAGCCTGAAACAGCTTGGCCATTTCTTTTTTCTCACGCTCTTTGTTGAACAGCGGGCCGATTATCTCCATGAAATCATTGGTGGTCTCTATTTTTTTCGTTCCGCGCCTCTTGGCAATGGCGGCGGCTATTTTCCGTGAGCTCTTCAGCTCTCCGTACAGATAGAAAATATCGGCAAGCTGCTCCTCGTCGTAGTTGTTTACAATGTCGGCAGCCGTTAGTCCGGCCCGTTTGTTCATTCTCATATCGAGCGGGGAGTCGAACCTGAACGAGAACCCCCTTGTGGCGTCGTCGAGGTGGTGGCTTGACACTCCGAGGTCGGCAAGCAGTCCGTCAATGCTTTCCACCCCATGATACCTCATCCAGTTGGCAAGGTATCTGAAGTTTGACCTCACAAATGTGAATTTGCCGCCTTTTATGTCGTCGCCTATGTTGTTTTCGGCATCCTCGTCCTGGTCAAAGCTGTATAGGTGGCACGAAGAGTCCATCCGTGACAGTATCTCCCTGCTGTGGCCTCCTCCTCCGAAGGTTACGTCGACGTATATTCCTCCGGGGTGGATGCTAAGTCCGTCAATGCTCTGGTTGAGCAATACGGGTATGTGGTAATTCTCAGAAGTGTTAGCCATTGTAGTACCGGTGAGTTATTCGTTTGTCATTACCTTTGAGAGCTGCTCTCCGAAATCCTGTGCGCTGAGCAGAGGCATGGCGTTGTCTTTGCCCCAAATCTCGATAGTGTCGTCCATGCCTATAAACCTCACATCGGAAGCGATGTTTGCAAGCTCCATGTAGCGTTTCGGTATGAGAAATCTGCCGTTGCCGTCGAGCGAGATTGTCTCTGCATCGAAGACAAATTGTCTCAGTATCTGCTGGTGCTCGGGATTCCATTTGTTTAGCCTTGCCCTCAACTCGTCGAGTTGCTGGTCCCAGACGCTTTGCGGATAAAGTACAAGGCACGTCTGAAAAACATCTTTGCGGAGCACTAAAGCCTCCTCGCCCGATGCCTGCAGCACCTTGCGGAAAACCGACGGCAGGAAAACCCTTCCCTTTGTGTCTGTCTTGGCCTCAATGTTCCATAAAAATCGCATGCGTTCTTATATATATTGAATTCTGGGGTCAAAGATACATATTTTTCCCCACACCGCACCACTTTTCCCCACTTTTTTTTGAAAAGGTGATTTTTTTCTTGATTTTTACCGTTTTCGATTTAATATGGGGTTCTAAAAAATTAGCTTTGTCATCACGGTAGGGAAAGTTGTCGCCGGCGGAGCGGACGTGACGGCTTGGATGCGGGCAGGCATTGTGTTCAGAGGTTTCTTGTTGTAAAATCCTGCCAATTTAGACAGAAACTTCATTTTGGCCAGTTTTGTTTTACGGCTAAAGCCTTTAGCCATATAAATACAACCTTTAGCCATATAAATACAACCTTTAGCCATATAAATATAACCTTTAGCCATAGAATTTTTCGACAAAAGTCAGTTTTCCAACCGTCTTTAAATGGCGTTTTATCTCGTGGCCTTTTTTCAAGATGCGGGGCAGAGATTGTCAATAAGTGACATAATACACGGAAAAATAATGTCAGATATAACATTTTTTTGAAAAAAGCGGCCGTTTTAGAAAAAGTTGTGTTATTTTTGCAGATGCATTATGTAAATGCGGATTAGAAACAATTATGGAAAAGACCATAGACATTGAGAAAATTCTGAAAGGCAAGATGGGAGACAAGGCCCGTTTTGTGCCGCGTCTGCTTGTGTCGTGGCTCAAGGGAATAGTGCACGAGGACGAGGTGAACCGCTATCTGTGGGAGAGCCGTGACAAGTCGGGCACCGAGTGGCTTGAGGAGTGCGTGCGCTATCTGCGCATGAGACTGACCATTGAGGGCGGAGAAAATCTGCCCGATAAGAACGACGGCAAACTCTATACATTTGTCTCAAACCATCCGCTCGGAGGCGCAGACGGCGTGGCCTTGGGCGCTATTATAGGCAGGCATTACGACGGCAAGTTCCGCTATTTGGTCAACGACCTGCTGATGAACCTGCCAGGCCTGGCCCCAGTCTGCATCCCAATCAACAAGACTGGAAAGCAAGGCCGTGATTTTCCGCGAATGGTAGAGGCGGGCTTCAACAGCGACAACCACATGCTGATGTTCCCAGCCGGACTGTGCTCCAGAAAGACAAACGGCGTGATACGGGACTTGGCCTGGAAGAAAACGTTTATCACTAAAAGCGTTGAGTATCAGCGTGATGTGGTGCCGATACATTTCGGCGGATGCAACTCCGACAAGTTCTACCGCATAGCCAACATCTGTAAGCGGCTGGGGCTGAAGTTCAATGTCGCAATGCTGTTTCTTGTTGACGAAATGTATAAAAATGTCGACAAGTCGTTCCGCGTAGCCATCGGAAAGCCAATTCCATGGCAAACTTTCGACAATTCCAAGACCCCCGCACAATGGGCACAATATGTGCAGGATGTGGTGTATGGTCTGTAAAATATTAATCTGTTATCTTGTGTTAAGGACAAATACTTAAACCTGAAAGCAATGGAAGAAGAAATTATTCAGCCTGTGAGCAAAGAGTTGCTGCTGAGTGAGCTAACACCAGAAAAGCAGCTCCGCATGACAAATAAGAGCAATAATGAGATCTACGTCATTACGGCTCACGATTCTCCTAACGTGATGAGAGAGATTGGACGGTTGCGTGAGTTGGCTTTCCGCACGGCAGGCGGCGGAACAGGCAAGGCTGTAGATATTGACGAGTTCGACACTATGCCCAACTGCTGCAAACAGCTCATTGTCTGGAACCCCGACGCACAGGAGATAATTGGCGGATACAGGTACCTGTTCGGCAGCGACTGGCAAATTGACGATGCCGGTCAGCCAAAACTGGCTACAAGCCACATGTTCCATTTCTCAGAAAAGTTCATGAGAGAATATGCGCCTTATACCGTTGAGCTGGGCCGCTCTTTTGTGTCGTTGGAATACCAGAATGTGAGGTGCAACACTAAGAGCATCTTCGCCCTCGACAATCTTTGGGACGGACTCGGAGCACTGACGGTTATAAATCCGGAGGTGAGATATTTCTTCGGCAAGGTTACGATGTATCCGTCGTACATCCGCCGCGGGCGTGACATGATACTCTATTTCCTCAAGAAGCATTTCGACGACAAGGACAATCTCATTGTCCCGTTGAAACCGCTGAGAATAGAGTCTGATCCTATGGAGCTTGCGACTCTGTTCTGCGAAGATGACTTCAAGGCCGACTACCGTATTCTGAACCGTGAGATACGTCGTCTTGGCTACAATATTCCGCCACTCGTAAATGCCTACATGAACCTCAGCCCCACAATGCGCCTGTTCGGTACAGCAATCAACTACGGTTTCGGCGATGTCGAGGAGACAGGAATACTTATTGCCGTCGACGAGATACTGGAGGATAAGCGCGTGCGCCATATTGACAGCTTCATCAACGAGCATCCTGAGGCTCTGCAGATTACGAGCGGCGCAAACAAAGTGATTTATCCAGACAGAGGCTAAAAAGACTATCAAAAACAGCCAGTGCTGAAATTCATAAGATATATTTTCTGCACTGGCTGTTTTTTTATATGCCGTGGGACTGCTGTATAGCTTTTCATTAAAGACTCTTGGACAAAATTAAGTTCAGGTTGCGGTTATACAATACGTTCAAAGGAAGATAGCGTGCTTGACAAAACTGTGGCTATTTGCTCGAGATACAATTTGTCTGTATCGTCGAATGTGTTTTTGTCAGAGCTGTCGATATCTATTTCGCCAACCATTTTGCCGTTATGGATTATCGGCACGACAATTTCTGACTGTGAAAGAGATGAGCAGGCGATGTGGCCTTCAAACTCATGGACATCGGCTACTATGAGAGTGCGCATTTCTTTCCATGCCGTACCGCACACGCCACGCCCGAGTTTTATGCGGGTGCATGCCGGGGTGCCTTGGAATGGTCCAAGAAACAGATTGTCGCCGCTGACGATATAAAACCCGACCCAAAAGAACTCTTTTGGGAACATGCATTTCATGGCCGCCGCACAGTTTGCCAATATGCTTACGGGATGGTCGTTTCCCCCGGCGAAAGCCTCAATTTGTTTTACGAGTTGCTGATAGAGAGCTTGTTTGTCCATTTTTAAACTATTGGTAGGGATATTCCGTTGATTTTCTGATAGATGTCGAGAGCGTATATGTCTGTCATTCCGCTTATGAAATCTATCACCGACATAATTCTGGTCTCAAGGTCTGGGCTGTTTATCTCGTATTGGCTGCTAAACCTCCTGATGAGCTGTTTGGAATGGTATTGCTCCGGATTTATTGCGGCATGTGTCAGGGTTTCCATCAATGTCTCCATAATTTTGTAACCGCTCAGCTCTATGTCGAGTACAGGTTTGCTGCAATAGATTTTTTTCATGCTTACCTCGGCGCATTTTCTGTATGCCTCTCTTGCTGTAGGCTCAATGTGGTCTGTCAGTGAGCCTTCGAAAGTTCCGCTCAGGATTTCCTCCTCGTGCTCGCAGAACACTCTGACGCATTCTGTCTCAAGTTTGTTTATAGCTCTGGCGCGCATGTAGACAACCTGCTCGTTTTTGTCGTCTACTCCCTCGTGTTCTATTCTTCTGGCAATGCTGTTTCTTGTGTTTTCATCGAAGAAGCCGAGTAGCAGATTGCGTGTCTCCTCAAATGTCAGAACCTTCAGCTTGTGGGCATCCTCTATATCCATTATCTCGTAGCAGATATCATCGGCTGCCTCTACAAGATATACCAGCGGATGGCGGGTGTATGCAAGTTTTCCGCCTTCTGACGATTTGCAGATAATGCCCAATTCATCGGCAATTTTGCGATAGGTAGCTTCCTCGCTTTTAAAGAATCCGAACTTGCCGTGGCGGTTGGCGATGCTGCTTGAGAAAGGATATTTCACGATGCTTGCAAGAGTGGAGTATGTCATGGCGAAGCCACCTTCACGCCGTCCGTTGAAACGGTGGGTGAGCAGGCGCAGCGCATTTGCATTGCCCTCAAAGTGAGTGATGTCTGCCCAAAACTCTGGACTTACCATTTTCTCTATTTCTTTTCCAGCGCCTTCCGAGAAAAATGTCTGGATGGCCTTTTCTCCGCTGTGGCCGAAAGGAGGATTGCCGAGGTCGTGGGCAAGGCATGCGGCAGAGACTATTGTACCTATTTCCTGAAACAGGGTGTCTTTCAGCTCCGGGTGTTTGCGGCTGAGACACTGGCACACATCGTTGCCCAATGACATTCCTACCGACGCAACCTCAAGCGAGTGTGTCAGCCTGTTGTGTACGAAAATGCTGCCAGGCAGCGGGAACACCTGCGTTTTGTTTTGCAGCCTGCGGAATGGGGCCGAGAATATCAGCCTGTCGTAGTCACGTTTGAATTCGGTGCGGTCGTCGTCACCAAGGCTGTGCCTTTGCTCCTGCCCGAGCCGTTTGTTCGATATCAGTTGTTTCCAGTTCATCATGCTACAAAAGTACTAATAATTCTCAAGAAAGCATTGAGTTCTCAGTTTTTTTTGCTAATTTTGCGCCATTACACAATCGATATGGTAGAAATTAAAATTATCAACAAGGGACACCAGCCTCTTCCGGCTTATGCGACGGAGCAGAGTGCGGGGATGGATTTGCGCGCAAATATCAGTGAGCCAGTTGTTTTGAGACCTCTTGAGCGCAGGCTTATTCCTACAGGCCTTTTCATGGCGTTGCCACAGGGATATGAGGCTCAGATACGTCCGAGAAGCGGTCTGGCATTCAAGAAAGGTATCACCGTTTTGAACTCACCCGGCACCATCGATTCCGATTACCGTGGGGAGATTATGGTGCTGCTGATAAATTTTTCAAACGAGGATTTCATCGTCAACGACGGTGAGCGCATAGCCCAGATGGTTATTGCGCGTCATGAGGTTGCGGAGTTTGTTGCTGTCGAGGTTCTCGACGATACCGTGCGTGGCGAGGGAGGCTATGGTCATACAGGAGTGAAATGAAAAAAGCATTCGGATTATTATTGGCTTTATTTTTCTCGTTGCCTCTTCATCTTTATGCGGGTTTGCTTACAGAAGACAAAAAGGAAACCGACGCACAGAGATATCAGTATTTTTTCCTTGAGGCAATGCGTAAGCAGAGCATGGGCGACTATGTGTCTGCCTTTGAGCTTTTGCGCCATGCCATCGGCATAAAACCGGCATCGCCAGAGGCTCATTATCAAATGGCCAAGTATCTTTTGCAGATGCAGCAGGACTCGCTTGCCGTGGCATCTTTGGAGAAAGCTGTAGCTCTGTCACCAAAAAATGAGGACTATCAGGAAACTCTTGCGCGGTTATATTTTGGAACAGGCAATACCGACAAGGCAATTGATGCCTATACCCGTTTGTGCGATGTGCATAGCGACAGAACCGACGGGCTTAAGGTGCTCCTTCATCTTTGGCAGCAGAAGAAAAACTATGCTAAAATGCTCGAGATACTTGACCGTTTGGAGCGGGCTGAGGGCGAGAGCGAGGATATTACGCTGACAAAGGTGATGGTTTACGAGATGACGGGCGACAGCCTGAAGGCATACGGCGTGTTGAAGCAGATTGCCGACAACCATCCATACGATATCAGCTACAGGGTAATGCTTGGCAACTGGCTGTTGCAAAAAGGACGAAATGACGAGGCTTTTGATGTTTTCACAAAGGCTCTTTCGGAAGAGCCAAACAATGCCGGCGCACAAAGCTCACTTTATGATTATTATCGGCAAATAGGCGATACAGTAAAAGCATCCGATATGATGGAGCGTATTTTGGTGGGTAAGGCAACACCTACTGAGAATAAGCTCCAAATGCTGCGGCAGGCGATACAAGATAACGAGCAACAGGGAGGCGACAGCATAAAGATGATGCAGCTGTTCGATAAGATTATTGAGGCATCGCCCGATGATACAGGTTTGTTGGAAATGAAAATTGCGTACATGACGATGAAAAAGTTCGGCGAGCCGGAGATAAATGCTGTGTTTACTCAGCTTCTCGAAAAGGCACCCGACAATGCAGGCGCGCGTTTTCAGCTCATACAGGGCTTGTGGAGCTCGGAAAAATGGGATGAGATGTTGGAAATGTCAATACCTGGCATGCTTTACAATCCCGATGAGATGGCATTTTATTACTTCTCGGGTGTGGCCTGTTTTCAAAAAGGCGACGAAGACCGGGCGCTTGGTTATTTCCGCAAGGGAGTTGCTGAGATTAATGATAAAAGTGATCCTAATATTGTCAGCGAGTTTTATTCTATTATGGGTGAGATACTCTATAGGAAAGGACTTCATAACGAGGCTTTTGCAGCATTCGACAGTTGTCTGCAGTGGAAACCGGACAATATCAGCAGCCTTAACAACTATGCCTATTATCTCAGCATAGATGGCAAAGATCTTAAAAAGGCTGAGGAAATGAGCGTAAAGACCATTCAGGCAGAGCCTATGTCGACAACGTATCTCGACACATACGCCTGGATTTTATTTAGACAGCAACGCTATGAGGAGGCGAGAATATATATCGACAGGGCAATTTCAAACGATTCCACCGAGAAATCTCATCCTGACATATACGAGCATGCCGGAGACATCTATGCGCTTTCGGGCAATATGGATAAAGCCGTAGGGCTATGGACGGAGGCTCAGAAACGGGGTGGAGACAGCAAATTGCTTGCAAGAAAAATAAAACGTAGAAAATATATTGCGAAATGAGAATATTGACTAAATGTGTGGTTATGGCAATAGCCATTGCCGCATCGTTCGAATTTGTAGGATGTGCGTCGCACAAGAAAGTTGCAGACAAAACTTCAGGCAGTAAATCAGAAGTTGCCGCTAAAGACAACGGACAGGTACGCTCGCTTGCTTTTGTGCAGAAAGTGGACAATCAGAAAGTCACCGCCAAAAATATCGTTGGCAAGATGACGCTCACAGTAAAGGCAGGCAGCAAGGAAATTTCAGCACCAGGCTCCCTCTCCATGCGCTATAACGAGGTGATACGCATTCAGGCTTTTATACCGTTTCTTGGCAGCGAGGTGGGACGAATAGAGTTTACGCCCGACTATGTGCTCGTTGTAGACCGGATGCACAAAGAATATATCAAGGCAAATTACAATGATGTGGATTTCCTGAAGGGCAACGGGCTCAATTTCTATTCATTGCAGGCGTTGTTCTGGAACCAGTTGTTTATGCCCGGCAAGCAAAAGCTGGAAGATGCGCAGCTTATGGATTTTACGGTCTCAGACGCAGCCTCTGCAGGTAAAAGAAATATCTCCTTTTCTAATGGCAACATGGAGTTTGTATGGATTGCAGATGCAGAGAACGGGCAGATATCTGTAGCCGAGGTTGCCTATAAAAGCCTGTCGCATGGTAATTCTGCGCTGCACTGGGACTATTCCAAGTTTAAGTCTGTAGACGGCAAGATGTTTCCCGCCTACCAGTCGTTCTCGTTTACCACTACTGCTATAAAAACTAAGGGCACCACGTCGCTGACTCTCGATATGGGCAACATAAAGACCGACGACAAATGGGATGTGCACACCACTGTGTCATCAAAATATAAGAAAGTTGAGGCTACAGATATTTTGGGTAAATTGTTTTCTAAATAATGGGCATGTCTCATTCTTTCACAACGTGCAATGATAATGAAAAGACTGATAATATTTTTTCTTGTGGCAATTTTGTCAATTCCTGCTACTGCCCAGCGTAAAACAACGTCGGGCAGAAGCAAGACGGCAGTGACAAGGACAACTGCAAAAAAATCTACATCAACTAAGACTTCTTCCAAGAAGCGGTCAGGATCTGGCAAGAAACAGACTGGCAATAAAACAACTGTGTATACCAATGCTTCCATACGCGGGCTTCAGAGCCAAAGGGCTGATATACAGAAAAAAATAAAGGAACAGGAAAAAGCATTGAGGGAAAATCAGGCGGATGTTAAAAACCGTCTGAAAAATCTCTTCGTCATTAACAGTGAAATCGAGGACCGCCAGAAGTCTATCGAAAATATAGAGAAGGACATTGCACACATCGACGGAAATATTGATATGCTCACATCGCAGCTCAGCACCCTGCAGCAGCAGCTTCGCGAGCGTCAGCAGAAATATATAAAATCCATGCGGTATATAGCCAGTCACAGTTCTGTCCAGGACAAGCTGATGTTTATTTTCTCAGCCAATGACTTTGCCCAAATGTACCGCCGTCTGCGTTTTGTCCGTGAATATGCGTCGTACCAGAAAGCTCAGGGCGAGCAGGTGAGGGCGAAACGCCTTGAGGTGGAAAACAAACAAAAACAGCTGCAGGATGCAAAAAATCACAAAAATGTAATTCTCTCAAAAGGAAAACAGGAAAAGAGCCAGCTTCAGGCAAAAGAGGCAGAGCAGCAGGAAGTGGTGAAAGGACTGCAAAAACAGCAGAAAACAATTAAGAGCATCATTGCCGGCCAGCAAAAGAAAGATGCCGCTCTCAATGCGCAGATAGACCGTCTCGTGGCTCAGGAGGTGGAGAAGGCACGTCTCCGCGCTGAGGCAGAGGCAAAGCGTAAAGCCGCAGCAGCCGAGGCTGCGCGGAGGAGGGAGGCTGAGCTGGCACGCAAGAAAGCTGCAGCCGAGGCTGCGGCACGTGAGAACGCGCGGCGAATTGCCGAGGCCAAAGCCCGTGAGGAGAAACTGAAGGAAGAGGCCCGCAAGGCGGTACAGGCAGAGGCTGCCGCACGGAAAGCACGTGAGGCTGCCGAGCGTGACGCTTCTGCCAAAAAAGCCACTGCGGAGCGGAATGCTGCTAAGAAAGCAGAGCGCGAGGCAATGGAGCGCAAAGAGCGTGCGGAGCAGGCTGCGCGTGAGGCAGAGGCACAACGCCATGCCGCTGAGCTGAAAGCTAAAACAGAGGCTGAGCGGAGCCGCAAAGAAATTGCCGAGGCAAAGGAAAATGCCGATAAAATGGCGAAATTCAGCTCTGCCGACCGTATGATGAGCAACGGATTTGAGGCAAACCGGGGACGGCTGCCTATGCCCGTTACGGGAAATTGCCGGATAGTTACCCATTATGGCAATTATAATGTTGAGGGATTGCGTGGCGTAACCCTCGATAACAAAGGCATCAACTTGATGGGCTCGGCCGGCTGCCAGGCACGTTGTGTCTACGATGGCGAGGTTAGTGCCGTGTTCGGCTATTCCGGCTCAATGGTAGTCATGGTTCGTCATGGCGCATATATCTCCGTCTATTGTAATCTGAAATCGGTTTCGGTGTCAAAAGGGCAGCAGGTGCGCACACGTCAGACCTTAGGCTCAATAGGTGCCGATAATGTGCTTCAGTTCCGGCTATATAAAGAGAAAACCAAACTGAACCCCGAGAGTTGGCTTGCCCGATAAAAATTTCGTATAGGAATAATCCGTTGGCGGAACTAAATAAAAAATGTGAACAGGGAAGGCTATTCCTATAAGAAAAAACGCAAGCGGCTTCATTGGACATTGAAGCCGCTTGCGTTTGCCGTTGAAACCGCTTGCGATGGCAGATGAAGCCGTTGCATATTTTGCATAGTTTTTCCGCCAATGGGTTACTATTAGTCAATATCTGTCAATTTGCCTTTGAGGTTGAATTTCAGCTCGGTTTTGTTGTTAAGGTCAACTTCGTATTCCCGGCTGTCTCTGTCAATGGCGATGATAACAGCCGACGGATAATGCTTTTTGACATACTCCCGGATTGATTTTGGAACGATGGCTGCAGGGATGGCGGTTTTGTGCCGTTTCACCTCTTTCCATTCTCCTTTGCGGTTGAACTCCACGTTTGTTCCGTCGGTCAGTATCACGTCGTAGCTGTCGATACCCGTCAGCGCTTTCTCTATTTTTATATGCGATACAGGGATTTTTGCGAAATGACGTGACAGGAACTGGCGGCTGACTGTTGGCAGCACGCTTGTGTCTTTTGTAATCTTATCGTTGCCAGCGAAAGCAATTGTCAGCGACAATAAAAATGTGGCTAAAATAAATAGTTTTCTCATACGGTATTTTTGTTAAATTGTTAATGATACCGCAAATGTATGGTGACATTTGGGAAAGATTTGGGAATTTAGCCTATATCAATGAAATTTTAACAAAAATTTATGAGTCTTGTCCTCATACTGGTAATCAATGCTGATGGAATATAGATCGGCTATGGATTTTACGATGGCAAGTCCCAGCCCTGTTGATTCTTTCTGCCTACTTTGGCGCACAAAGCGTCCATACAGCATGCTTACGTCCAGCGGCTTGCCTTCACCGGTATTGGCTATCGAAAGGCTTGTTGGGGTAATTTTGATCTCAATGGTTCCGTCAAACTGATTGTGGACATACGCATTTTTCAGAAGATTGGCTATGAGCGTTGCTGCCAGCGACTCGTTCATGTCGCAGACCAGCGTGCCTTCCTCTGCAATTTGCAGCTTTATGGCCTTGTCCTCATAAACGTCGTTTATCTCTTCCGTCATTTTGTGGATAAGGCTGTTGACGCATATTTTGCGGGTTTCGGGAAATTGCCTGTTCTCTATACGGGAGAGCAGAAGCAGTGTTCGGTTCAGCCGTATGATGTTGCTTAAGGTATGGTGCATTCCGCCAATCTCCTGTAGTTGCGTTTCCGTGCAGTCCGGGTTTTCGCTTAGCAGCTCCAGCTTGTTCATGCATATTGCCAAAGGCGTCTGCAGCTCGTGGGCTACATTCTCGACAAATTGCTTTTGCCGGTTATACAGGTTGTTGCTGCGGTCGAAACTTTCCTGTGCGGCATCGTTCAATATCTTGAACTCCTCAATCTGGGTAGGGTTGTTCAAAGGAGTGGTAGTTTTTCCGATTTGGAAATTCTTCAGCCAGTCAAGCAGTTTGTATAGGGGGGCGAGAGTTTTCCGGAATCCGTGGTGTATCACGAGCATTACGCAGCCTAAAAGGAGGATGTAAAGCACCAGCATGCTCCATACAGTGGTCTCTATCATGTCTTCTTTCTCTAATGTCGAAATAGATATTGTCAGTTCGTAATACTTGTGCTTGGCGGTCATAAAATACGTGCGCAACACGCGTACAGGCTCGTTCTCTTTCTCGATTTCGATATATTCTGTTGAGTCGTAAAATTCATCGTGGTTTAGTCTTGCCTCCTTCTTTGACACCTCGCAGATATAATATCGGCTCATGATGCCGGCATGGTTCTTGAGCAACGTGCTGTCTGTCAATGCAGACCGTATGATTATCTCCTTGTAGTTTTCCAAGGTGTCGTCGGTCTCGTCGTTGACCTCATGCAGAATCAGCAGATAGAACACCCAGCCCCAACAGGCAAATATTGCCAGCATGGGGATGAAGAGGATGCGTAGGGTGTAGTGGATGAGTTTCATGGCCTTATTCCTCGTCTGTCATTTTATATCCGAATCCGTAGACTGCTTTTATTTCCGCGGTGGCTCCTGCGGTTTTGAGCTTTTTCCGCAGGTTTTTAACTTGGCTGTAGATAAAGTCGAAGCTGTCGGCCTGGTCTATGTAGTCGCCCCATACAGACTCTGCCAAGGTAGCCTTGCTGATTAGTCGGTTGGGATTTGATATAAAATAATATAAAATGTCAAATTCTTTACGGTTCAGTGTAAGTGAGTTCCCGTCTACAAACGCTGTATGCTGGTCGGGGTATATTGTGATGTTTGCAAACGTGAGATGCAATTCGCCATCTTGTTGCTTGCGTCTGATTACGCTTTTTATGCGGGCGTTAAGCTCTGCGAGATGGAATGGTTTAGCCAGATAGTCGTCGGCACCGAGGTCGAGTCCTGAGACCTTGTCGTCGATGGAGTCTTTGGCTGAAACTATTATGACATTTGCCTTTTTTCGCCGCTTTTTCAGTTCTTTAAGTAAAGTCAGCCCGCTGCCGTCAGGCAGCATAATGTCTAATATTATGCAGTCGTAGTCGTACCAGCTCATTTTGTTGGAAGCCTCACGGAAAGTAGAGGCGCACTCTACCACGTAACGCTCTTTTTCCAGCGATTGGACTATTACCTGCCGCAATGCCTGCTCGTCTTCAACTACCAGAATTTTCATAAGTTGCCTTGTTTACATGTGATGGTTTCAAATATAGTGATTATTGTCTCTCTGCCTGTCAGGTGTGGGCTTTTGTCGGTGCCGGTAGTTACATTTTCGGCTGCTGCCCAGAATGCCTCACGGTGTTTGTGTTCTCTGAGAAGTGACAGGATTTTTTGTTTCATAATGTGGCTTTGGCTTTTGTGGTTAGAATAATTGCAAATATACAGAAAACTTTTCCGATGGCAAATTTAATTTGAGGAAATGTGGCGTTTTGGCTGAAATTTAGTATGTGTGTAGTATGTGGATATAAAGGTTCAGCGAAAAAATACATTGGGATAAACGCAAACAATGCAGGCTGCCCCCTCCGGGGCGCATGTTAAATCTCAATTTTTTTGAATAATGGAGCAACATAGCCGCATTTATAGAATATAGATGTACAGTCTCTTCATATTATGATTTTCCAGCTGCTGCCAACTCCGTTAGGCCGTATGGTAAAAAAGGCATTATGTCAAATAGGTCTTGTCTATGATTTTGTTTTTGAATCAAATTCAACGGAATTCCACAGTTTTTCGAATTCTTTTTTTGATATATATGTGATGTTGTATGTCTCATACGCACTTAAATCTAAATCAGAATCTGTCCAGAACCCACGATTTCGTTCATCGGGCACTTTTATAATGATATTATTCTTTGCGTCTTTCCCGATTTCTCTCATCACAAGATTGTATTCGGTGTCATCGTATTCCACGTACCATGTTGTTACATGTTGTATGGCTTTCTCAAAATCAGGATTGGCAATTGGGAAAACCTTCTTTATGGCATATAACAAGAAGCTCTTAAATGCCACTTTAATGCAATTTGTATCTGTACGTTTTTCCTTGTGAGTATAAGGGTGGTTAAATGAAAAATATATCATAGTTACATCATTTCCGTTGCTCAGGCACGTTTCGTCGAGACTCATATCCGGACAGGGGGTCTCCGTGTACAGGACATATTCATCGGCGTGATCCTGTTGGTTCCAGCTGCCGTAGTCGCTGATCCCTGATCCTCCATACTTTGTTTGTAGTTCAAAATTGTATAAAGAAAAAAGAGATTACAGATTAAATCTTGTAACCTCTTTTTGCGCTTCAGGATGGGCTTGAACCAACGACCCCCTGATTAACAGTCAGGTGCTCTAACCAACTGAGCTACTGAAGCATTTGCCTTAATTGCGAGTGCAAAGGTACGCACTTTATTTGAAACCTCCAAATATTTTTTGTGTTTTTTTTGTTTTTTGAAGAAAAAAGTTGTTTTTAGGCTTAAACGTAGGCTTAAATTCCGCCTTGTTTACATTTGAAACAGGCAGAATTGCATAAAAAAGAATAAAAGCGATGCCGTCTCGGATATTTTATTTAATTTTGCAGCCGTATCACATGTTCTTGTGTGTTTTGCACCTCCTGCAGAGGTGCTTGTCATATTAATAAAGGTGTATAAGATGAAAAAGACAATACTTTCGATAGTAGCCCTGCTTTTTTTGCCAACGGCGATGAGGGCGCAGACTGATGACCATAATTTCAATGTGGCTAAGAATATTGAGATGTTTACCGCCGTGTATAAAAATCTCGATATGCTGTATGTTGACACTCTCGACGCCGGCAAGGTGATTGGTACGGGTATCAATGCGATGCTGCACTCGCTCGACAGATATACGGAGTATTATCCTGCCGAGGACATGAAAGACTTGAAATATCAGCTAACGGCGAAATATGCGGGCATTGGAGCCACCATACGGTATAATTATAAAGAAGGCTACTCGTATATCGATTTGCCATACGTGGGCATGCCTGCCCATGAGGTGGGGCTGAAAAAGGGTGACCTGATATTGTCTATAAACGACAGCACCATGAAGGGAAAGGAAACCTCGTACGTGTCAGACCATCTGCGTGGTGATGCTGGAACAACCTTTGAGCTGAAAATCAAGCGTCCTGGCACGGGCAAGGAGATGCGGTTTAAGATAACACGCCGGTTGATTCAGACTCCGGCTATTCCGTATTATGGAATGCTGAGTGACACGGTTGGATACATCGGTCTTCAGACTTTCTCCGAAGGCTGCTCGAAACAGTTCCGCAATGCTGTTATCGACTTGAAGCGGCAGGGTATGCAGAAACTTGTGTTCGACCTTCGTGACAATGGCGGTGGCTCCGAGGCTGAGGCGGTAAACATTATGAATGTGTTTGTGCCGAAGGGTAAGTTGGTTGTCAGTAACCGTGGAAAACAGAAACGTGCCAACCGTGATTTCGTAACTCAGGTTGAGCCTGTCGATACACTGTTGCCGATTGTTGTCTTGGTAAACGACCAGACTGCAAGTGCGAGCGAGATAACAAGCGGTGCGCTGCAGGATATGGACAGGGCTGTGGTGATGGGTGAAAGAACGTATGGCAAAGGCATTGTGCAGACTGTGTTGGAGCTGCCATATAATGCCCAGATGAAACTCACGACAAACAAGTATTATCTGCCGAGCGGAAGATGTATTCAGTCACGTAATTTCAGAAAGACGGCGCAATCTGGCGCAGAGGAGGTTGTCAGCGATTCTTTGGCAAAAGTTTTTCTCACTGCCAACGGGCGTGAGGTGAAAGATGCCGGAGGCATACAGCCTGACATTGAGGTCAAGCCCGACTCTATGCCGAACATAACGTACTATCTGGCGGCGATAAGAGACTCGGGCGAGGTTGTTTTGGGGTATGTGCTCGACTATATAAACTCGCGCCCTACGATTGCTCCAGCCGCAGAGTTTGAACTGACGGACGCCGATTTCGAGAAGTTCAAGCAGATGGTTGCCGCCAGCAACTTTAAATACGACCCTATGAGTGAGAAAACATACAAGGCTCTGGTAGAGGTTGCCAAATTCGAGGGGTATTACGACAGCGCAAAAGAAGAGTTCGACGCTTTGGAAAAGAAATTGCAGCACGACGTTGTGAAAGAGATGGACAAGGCGAAAACCTCCATAATGCGTCTTCTTGAGCGGGAGATAGTCTCGGCATACTATTATCAGGAGGGAATTGCCCGCAACGCATTGCGCTCAGACAAGTTCCTCAACGAGGCGTTGAGGCTGTTTGGAGATATGGACAGATACAACTCGCTGCTGATGCCCGATGGAAATCGGTAGGCTCCACCCCTCAATATTGTCATTTATTTGCGAAAATTGAGCTGTTTAAATAAAAAACGCATAAAATCTTGGTGGCGTGAAAAAAATATCGTAACTTTGCAGCGTTCAGAGGAATGAGGGGCTCCGGAAGAGCTCCTCATTTTATTTTGAGTTTTGCCGGCGGGTATTTGGAAGCTGGCCTCATTTGTACACATTATATTCGAATATGATAGACAAAAAAGTCGTTAAGAGTTTAGTTGATGAGTGGCTGGAGGGCAAGGAGTATTTTCTTGTCGACATAGAAATCAGCCCGGATGACAGAATTGTAGTCGAGATAGACCATGCCGACGGCGTGTGGATTGAGGACTGCGTGGAATTGAGCAAGTATATTGAAGACCGTCTTGACCGTGACGACGAGGACTATGAGCTTGAGGTGGGCTCGGCAGGTTTGGGGCAGCCTTTCAAAGTTCCTCAGCAATACATGAACTTTGTAGGCCAGGCGGTTGAGGTTCTCGATGCCGATGGCACAAAAGTCAAGGGAATTTTAAAAAGCGTTGACGGCAACGATTTTGTTGTCACCGTTAGCGAGAAGGTTAAGGTAGAGGGAAAAAAGCGTCCTGTTATGATGGATGTTGACCACACCTACCAGATGGATAAAGTGAAATATACAAAATATCTAATAAGTTTCAAATAAGCTATGGCAGCAAAAAAAACAGACGATTTGACAGTGAGCATGGTCGACACTTTCCGTGAGTTTAAGGAAACAAAAAATATTGACCGTACCACATTGGTGAGTGTTCTGGAAGAAAGTTTCCGCAATGTTCTTGCCAAAATCTTTGGAAGTGACGAGAATTTCGATGTTATCGTCAATCCGGACAAGGGCGACTTTGAGATTTATCGCAACCGCATGGTTGTCGCTGATGGCGAGGTTGCCGACGAGAACAAGCAGATAAGCCTTACAGAGGCCCGTAAGATAGAGGACGACTATGAGATTGATGAGGAGGTCAGCGAGAAAGTTGATTTCGCAAAATTCGGACGCAGGGCAATCCTCACATTGCGTCAGACTTTGGCGTCAAAAATTCTTGAGCTTGAGCATGATGCGCTTTATAACAAGTACAAGGACCGTGTCGGACAGGTTATTTCCGGAGAGGTTTACCAGATTTGGAAGCGTGAGGTTCTGATTGTCGACGATGAGAACAATGAGCTTATTCTCCCCAAGGCTGAGCAAATTGCCAACGACCAGTACCGCAAGGGCGAGACTGTGCGTGCAGTTATCGCACGTGTGGACAACGAGAACAACAATCCGAAGATTATCCTCTCACGGACAAATCCGATGTTCCTCCAGCGTCTGCTTGAGGCTGAGGTCCCGGAAATTGCCGACGGACTCATCGCTATCCGCAAGATTGCCCGAATGCCGGGAGAGCGCGCGAAGATAGCCGTTGAGAGTTTTGACGAGCGCATCGACCCTGTAGGCGCATGTGTTGGTGTCAGGGGTAGCCGTGTGCATGGCATTGTACGTGAGCTTGGCAACGAGAACATTGACGTTATCACGTATACCGCCAATACAAAGTTGTTCATACAGCGCGCTTTAAGTCCTGCACAGGTAAGCAGCATCAACATTGACGAGGAAAACCGCAAGGCTGAGGTGTTCCTGAAACCGGAGGAGGTAAGTCTTGCCATTGGCCGTGGCGGTCTTAACATCAAGCTCGCAAGTATGCTGACAGAATATACCATCGACGTGTTCCGCGAGGTTGCTGAAGGTGAGGCCGATGAGGATATTTATCTCGACGAGTTCTCTGACGAAATCGACCAGTGGGTTATAGACGCCATCAAGTCAATCGGACTTGACACTGCAAAAGCTGTGCTGAACGCTCCGCGCGAGATGCTGGTTGAGAAGGCAGATCTCGAGGAGGAGACCGTTGACCAGGTGCTTGAGGTTCTCCGCAGAGAGTTCGAGTAATAAAGGTACGGTACTGATAAAATCTGCCTGAACCTTTTAGGCAAAGTGGTTATGTGGAAAATCCCTGCACAATCACCGATACATTGGGATTTGATAAAGAAACAAAGTTTTTAAGAAGTAAATTTAATGAGCATCAGATTAAACAAAGCGTTACGTGAATTGAACATAGGATTTCAAACGGCAGTTGAATTCCTTGAGAAAAGAAATGATATGGGCGACGAGAAGCTTGAGCTGACATCACGACTTTCAGATGCGCAGTATTCTGCACTTGTGGAGGCTTTCAAGCAAGATGCCGCTGTAAGGACAGAGGCCGAGAAGCTCTTCCAGAAGAAACCAAAGGAAAAGAAGCGTGCTCCCGAGGCAAAAGACAATGGGGCTGAACATCTGTTGCCGTCGTCAGGACAGCAGCAATATAAGCCTTTAGGCAAGATAGACCTCGATTCTGTCGGAAAGCCTGCATCAAAGCAGTCTGCTGCTCCTAAGTCAAATAATCAGCCGAAGCCTGCTGCTGCCGTCAGCCAGGCTAAGGATGTAAAAGCCGGGAAAGCTCCAGAAGCCGCTCCGGGACCTGTTGCTGAGACCGCACCAGCTGTTAAGGCTGCTAAACCTGAGCCAAAACCGGTGAAGGTACAGGAGAAGGCTGCGCCGGCAAAACCAGCGCAAAAGGTTGAACAGGCTCAAAAAACTGTAGCCAAGGAGGTTAAGTCTGACAAGCCCGCCGTTAAGTCTGAGAAACAGGCCGCTAAACCTCAGGAAAAGGCGCAGACAGATACCAATAAGGTGTTCCAGCTTAAGAGCGAGAAGAAGATTTTGAATGCTCCAAAGGTTAATGTCCTTGGAAAGATTGATCTCGACTCTCTCAATCAGAGCACTCGTCCTAAGAAGAAGTCTAAGGAGGAGAAACGCCGCGAGCGTGAGGAAAAGGCTCAACAAAATGGCGAGCGCAAGAAGCGTGTGCGCATCAACAAAGAGCGCGTGGACATCTCGGCTGCCGCTAATCAGAATGGCAACAACCAGGGGGGCAACAACAATAACCCGAAGAATCAGGGTAAGAAGAAGAAAAACCGTAACCGCAATCAGAAACCTCTTGAGGTCAACGAGGAGGACGTTGCAAGACAGGTAAAAGAGACGCTTGCCCGTCTGACTCAGAAACAGACACAGAACAAGAAGGGAGCCAAGTACCGTAAGGAGAAGCGTGAGGCTGTTCAGGAGAAGCTGAATGCCGAGGCCAAGGCAGAGCGTAAGGAGAGCAAGATATTGAAACTCACCGAGTTCGTTACCGTTAGTGAGCTTGCCACCATGATGAATGTTGGTGTAAATCAGGTTATCGGAACCCTTATGGGTGTCGGCATTATGGTATCTATCAATCAGCGTCTTGATGCCGAGACAATCAATCTTGTTGCCGATGAGTTCGGTTTCAAGACCGAATATGTAAGTGCCGAGGTTCAGGAGGCTGTCAGCGAGGAGGCCGACGATGAGTCAGATCTCGTTCCACGTGCTCCGATTGTTACTGTTATGGGACATGTCGACCATGGTAAGACTTCGTTGCTCGACCATATCCGCAACACCAATGTCATTGCAGGTGAGGCAGGTGGCATCAAACAGCACATCGGCGCATACAATGTGAAGCTTGAGGACGGCCGCCGCATAACATTCCTCGATACTCCTGGCCACGAGGCCTTTACCGCCATGCGTGCCCGTGGTACCCAGGTTACCGATATCGCCATTATCATCATCGCAGCCGACGACTCCGTTATGCCTACTACCAAAGAGGCTATCTCGCATGCTCAGGCTGCCGGAGTGCCAATGGTGTTCGCTATAAACAAGATTGATAAGCCTGGTGCAAATCCTGATAAAATCCGTGAGGATCTTGCCAACATGAACCTTCTCGTTGAGGAGTGGGGCGGTAAGTATCAGTGCCAGGAGATTAGTGCAAAGAAAGGTGTCGGTGTAGACAGCCTTTTGGAGAAAGTTCTTCTTGAGGCAGATATGCTCGACCTGCGTGCAAATCCAAACCGCAAGGCGACAGGCTCAATTATAGAGTCTTCTCTTGATAAGGGACGTGGTTATGTCTCAACAGTTCTTGTGTCAAATGGTACTTTGCATCAGGGCGACGTCGTTATCGCCGGAACAAGCTGGGGACGTATCAAGGCTATGTTCAACGAGCGTAACCAGAGAATACAGCAGGCAAAACCGGCTGAGCCATGTATCATTCTTGGTCTTAACGGCGCTCCTACAGCCGGCGACTCCTTCCACGTTATGGAGACCGAGCAGGAGGCGCGTGAGATTGCCAGCAAGCGTGAGCAGCTGCAGCGTGAGCAGGGACTGCGCACACAGAAGCGTCTGTCGCTCGCCGATATCTCTCACCGTATCGCTCTCGGCTCATTCAAGGAGCTAAACATCATCGTCAAGGGCGATACCGACGGTTCTATCGAGGCTCTCTCAGACTCGTTCATAAAACTTTCTACAGAGAAGGTACAGGTCAACGTAATCAGCAAGGCTGTAGGTCAGATATCTGAAAACGATGTCATGCTTGCCAGTGCCTCTGATGCCATTATCGTTGGTTTCCAGGTGCGCCCTTCTTCCGATGCGCGTAAGCTTGCAGAACGTGAGGGTGTGGAAATCAATACCTACTCAATCATCTACGATGCTATCGACGATATCAAGTCTGCCATGATTGGTATGCTCGACAAAGTGAAAAAAGAGATTACAACCGGACAGGTTGAGGTTCGCCAGGTATTTAAGATTTCCAAGGTCGGAACCGTTGCCGGATGTCTTGTAACCGAGGGTAAGGTTCACAACAAGGACAAGGGCCGCGTGGTTCGCGACGGTATCGTTGTCCACACCGCCGATATCAGTGCCCTTAAGCGTTATAAAGACGATGTCAAGGAAGTTGCCATGGGTATGGAGTGTGGTATCAGCCTCGTTAACTATAACGACATACAGGAAGGCGATATCATCGAGACATTTACCGAAATTGAGGTTGAGCAGAAGCTATAATAGCGTCTGCCGCCTGTAGAGATATTCAGACGGGGTGTGGAGAAATATTTTCTACACTCCGTTTTTTATGCAGTCAACATGTAAATAATCTTCCCGACAATATGCCCCTTACGTATAGAGAGCTTTACACCAGTCTTTCGCCTGTATATGGTGATGGCGAGGCACGTGCCATAGTCCGTCTTGTATTAGAGACAAGATTTGGAATGCCGTATGCCGACATTGTATGCGGCGGACCTCAGGCATTGGACGAAGAGGCCCAAAAAGAGCTTGATGCTATTATGCGGCAGTTGCGGCAGGGCAGACCTGTGCAGTATGTTCTTGGCGAGGCTGAGTTTTGTGGCAGAATGTTTGTAGTCAGAGAGGGGGTTTTGATTCCCCGGCCGGAGACGGCGGAAATGGCAATGGACATTGTCGAAGAGTTTTCTGGCGCCGAAAGCCCAATAGGAATTCTCGATGTTTGTACGGGCAGCGGCTGCATAGCCGTTACGTTGGCGGCAGAGTTGCCGCAGGCTGAGGTTGAGGCTTGGGACATCAGCGATGCCGCTTTGAGTGTTGCTCTGGATAATGCCGGACGTTTTGGCGTTAAGGTCAATGTTGTCAGTCAGGATGCTCTTCTGCCACCCGACGATACGATGAAATGGACTGTTATAGTTTCCAATCCGCCATATATCATGGATCGTGAGCGCATGGCTATGGAAGCCCATGTCCTCGACTACGAGCCGTCGTTGGCGCTCTTCGTTCCCGATACCGATCCTCTTCGCTTTTATACAGCAATATCCCGCTATGCTGCAAAGGCGCTTGTCAGTGGCGGACTGCTATATTTTGAGATAAATCCGCTATGCGCCTCTGGGATTGTGAGAATGCTCGATGAAATGGGCTTTATTGCAGTAGAGGTCATCGGAGACCAGTTTGGAAAACAAAGATTTGTAAAAGCCTACCGACCATGAAAGAAATGACCGAACAACAAGCCTTGTCAACTTTGGCCGCTGCCTGCTCAAGGGCAGAGCATTGTGCTGGCGAGATTATGCAAAAACTCGAAAAATGGGGAATTTCTCCCGATGCCCGACAGCGGATAGTAGACTATCTTGTGAAAAACAAATATGTCGATGACTTGCGCTATGCCCGTATGTTTGTGAGAGACAAATTGAAATTTAACAAGTGGGGGCGTAGGAAAATAGCCGAGGCCATGTGGCAGAAGCGGGTTCCTTCAGAAATTCAGGAAGAGGCTCTTTCCGAAATTTCCGATGATGAGTATGCAGAGATTTTACTTCCGTTGCTGAAGGCGAAAGCACCGTCGATAAAAGCCCGCAACGATTATGAGTGGGCCATGAAGCTGATGAAATTTGCCGTAGGCCGTGGTTTCGATATCCATATCATCAGAAAATGTCTCGATGAAATGGGCAAAATTGTAGATGAAGGCTATGAAGATTAGCTTCCTCTCCCGGCTTATGTCGCTTGTCAGTCCACGCCGTTGCCCGATTTGTGGCAACCGTGTGGAAACGGGCAGTTCCGTAATCTGTATGGAGTGTAATGTGATGCTGCCGCGCACCGGCTATGCCGACAATCCCTACGGCAACGAGATGGCAAAATGCTTTTGGGGTAAAATACCTATCGAGAAAGCGGCTGCTTTTATGCGCTATATTCCCGGTTCAACTACCAGCCTCATAGTCTACGGCATGAAATACCATGACCATCCCGATTTCTGTTATGCCATGGGGCGGCAGATGGCTCAAGAGCTTAAAGCCAAAGGATTTTTCGATGATATTGATGTCATATTGCCTGTGTCGTTGGCTGCCAAACGCCAGAAACAACGTGGTTACAACCAAAGCCGTGAGATGGCACTTGGAATTAGCGAGGTTACAGAGTTGCCTGTCGCAGAGAATGTAGTTAAAAGAACAGCCTTTAAGAAAAGTCAGACCAAGCTGATGCGCTGGGAGCGCATGGACAATGTTGAGGGTATCTGGGAACTCGTAGACGGAAGCAAAATTGCGGGTCGCCATGTGCTTATAGTCGACGACATTGTAACGACGGGTGCCACAACCATAGCCTGTGCCAATCAGGTATTGAGGGCTGGCGATGTAAAGATAAGCATTCTCAGTCTCGGATTTGTCAAGGCGTAGATTTGCTTGGCAAAAGCAAACATGAAGAGAAGTTACAAACTGTAAGAGAATTAAGTCTTAAATTTATTTAGTGGACACTGGTGAGGCTAAATCATTTGCGAAAATACGGATTTTGCCTATGTTGCTGTCTTTCAGGTATTTAGCCTTTGGGCGTTCACTTTGGTTGACTTTTTGATTTTCGCAAATGTCCTTTGTCGGGCTTTGTTTCGGTTCTCTTGCGAAAAATAGAGGATAATACGTAAAACTCTCGTATTTCTAAGGGTGTCAGTGGACAGAAACATGTACAAAGAAAAGGCTAAGTCGCTCAAAAACAAAGCGTTTAAGAGAATTTCCAGATAAGCAGGATTAAGACAGCAAGCTCATCAAGCTCACTTTTGCTGCATGCAGAGTTTAAGAGAATTTCCAGATAAGCAGTGGCACAGAAAATGGAAGTGGATTACTATGGCGTTTTGTGTAGGCTCTTACGTGACGGCCATAGCTGGAATATTTGTAATGTTGGCTGTTGGCCGCCTGTTTCTGCGATGGACGGTAACGATTTAGACAATATTCTCTCCGTTATGGACATTAATGTTACGAGAGTATTCAATTGGGTTTAGCCATAATCAAGCAGAGGCAGCCTCTCCCGTAATTGACAAGCGATTCGGTCATATATTATATGGAAATATATGGAATTGCATGTAAGGGTCCTACTGTATCCAGGATGACCGTATTGTAATCAATTTTCTAAATGCATCCTTGCAAAAGCGCCCATGCCTTATTTTGCGTTGCCAAACGCTTATATATGCGTCTTGAATAAGATTATTAATCATAAGCGGTCGAAAGATGTTTTAGTCATCGTTTGTTCCTG
>OGLR01000143.1_pt1 | contig 42356 bp, 40 predicted proteins | sample 1572931 | NCBI WGS metagenome assembly OGLR01 (sample SAMEA2581997, study PRJEB24529) | metagenome | biome: Human gut stool | place: China | collected 2011 | reverse complement strand
CCCATTCACAGATTTATTAGATTATAAGATTGTAAGAATTTAATTCCGCCAACGGATTACTATAATAAAACATATACCAACAATTTTATATCACAAACATAGTAAAATCTCGCATTTTATAAAAAATCCTTGGATGTATCAGAAAAAAAAAGTAAATTTGCAGGCAAACATATAATAACAAAAAGATGAGAATCTTTACCGAACAGGCATTGAAAGAATATGCCCAAGCGCATCCAGATACGAAAGTTGCCTTACAAGAATGGACAACAATTGTCAAGCGGAGCAATTGGACGTGTTTTGCAGATGTTAAAAAAAACATTCAACAGTGTAGACAATGTTGGTAATCAACATTACGTTTTTAATATTAAAGGAAACAACTACAGGCTGATAGTAGTAATAAAATTTACAATACAGTTTGTGTATATACGATTTATCGGCACACATGCTGAATATGATAAAATTACAGATTGTTCAACGATATAAGAAAGAGCCATGACAAAAATTGAAACAAAAGAACAGTACGAATGGGCACTCAACCGAGTAGAACAACTTTTGCCACTTGTTGATGACAACACTCCAAAAACTGATGCCAACTGCATTGAGCTTGAGTTGTTGTCTAATCTTGTAGCCGATTATTCTGAACAACATTTTGCATTAGGAGAACCAAAACTGATTGATGTATTGAAGTTAAGAATGCAAGAATTGGGATTAACTCAAAAGTCTATGGCTGAACGAATTGGAGTAAGTCCGTCACGTTTCGGAGAGTACATTTCAGGCAAATGCGAGCCTACATTAAAAGTGGCACGCAGCATGTGTGTCAATCTGAATATTGATGCCAATATAGTGTTAGGTGTTTAGTAAAATTACCATAAACCGAAACTCCTCTCCCGCTTTACCCTTAATATCGGTGAAACGGAAGAGGAGTTTTTTACTATTGCTATTTTTTAAGGTTAAAGCAGTTGCTTACCAATTCTCGGCGCGCACCTCGAAATAGCTCTGCGGATGGTCGCAAACAGGGCAAACCTCTGGGGCCTTCTTGCCCACTACGATATGGCCACAGTTGCGGCACTGCCATACGGTGTCGCCCTCGCGCGAGAATACTATGCCGTCCTCGATGTTCTTCAAGAGCTTGCGGTAGCGCTCCTCGTGATGACGCTCAATGTCGGCAACCATGCGCATTCTGGCGGCAATCTCGGTGAAGCCCTCTTCCTCTGCCTCTTTTGCCATACGGTCGTACATGTCAGTCCACTCATAGTTCTCGCCCTCGGCGGCGGCCTTCAGGTTCGACATGGTGTCCTTTACGGCTCCGCCCTCAAGATACTTGAACCACATCTTTGCGTGCTCCTTCTCGTTGTTGGCAGTCTCCTCAAACAGGGCGGCAATCTGCTGATAGCCTTCCTTCTTTGCCTTCGACGCAAAATATGAATACTTGTTGCGTGCCTGTGACTCACCAGCAAACGCATCCATAAGGTTTTTCTCGGTCTTTGTTCCTTTAAGTTCTTTCATAATTCAAAATGTTTAAAGTTATACTTTTTTTTTCTGATGCAAAGTTAAGTTATTAGTTTCAAACCAACAAACGGCTTTAACAATCTTTTAATAGAAAAAATCTATCATGCCCTATTTTACCTTTATAAATACTTTGCACTATCATCTTTTTTCACTATTTTTGCAGAAAATAAATATTTGGGAGCCATGACATTACAACAAATGGAATACATAGTGGCGGTTTACCGCACACGCCATTTCGCCAAGGCCGCCGAAGCATGTGGCGTTACGCAACCCACGCTCAGCGCCATGGTGCAGAAACTGGAGCAGGAGCTTGACATAAAGATATTCGAGCGCTCGCCACAGCAGGTTGTGCCTACCCCGATAGGCCGGCTTGTAGTGGAGCAGGCATGGAAGGTTTTGCTGAGAGCTAAGAAAATAAAGGAGATTGTGGCTGAGGAGAAGAGATCGACAGCCGGCAGCCTGCGCATAGGAATTTTGCCGACCATAGCCCCATATCTGCTGCCACGGTTTTTCTCGCAGATGCAGGCCGGGAACCCGCAACTGGAGATGAAAGTGCTGGAAATGAAGACCTCGGAGATGAAGAGAGCCATAGACAAAGGCGAGATTGACGCGGGGATAATGGTCAATGTGGAAGACCTCGAAAACTATCAGAAAATAACCCTTTTTTATGAGCAGTTTATGGGATATGTGGCAGAGAACGACCCAATATTCGAAAAAAACACTATAAAAATCTCCGACCTGAGCAAAGAGTTTCTGTGGCTTCTCGACGAGGGGCACTGTTTCAGAAACCAGATGGTGAAGTTCTGCCAGCTGAAGTCAGCAAGCCTCAGCCAGTCGTCGTACTCGCTTGGCAGCATCGAGACTTTCATGAGAATGGTAGAGAGCGGCAAGGGCATGACTTTCATTCCCGAGCTCGCGCTCACTCAGCTTACAGCCGAACAGAAACGTCTGGTCAGGCCGTTTGCCATACCGATACCGACAAGAGAGGTGATATTGGCATTGTCGAAATCGTACGTCAGATTTTCCGTCATCGAGCTTCTCGCCAACAACATCCGGAGTTGCGTGCCCGAATATATGTTGAGATTCAACAACACCGGGCAGCGCATTTTATAATGATATGGTTTTAATGGGCATGTGCGGCCGCTATGCATAGCGGCCCTACAAACTCCATAAATGTTTCTTATCAAGAGTTGCGCCCTGCGAAAGGTAAAAAGATTATTAAAAAGCATGGTCTTTCAGAAATATTTAGTAAATTTGCAACCATAAAAATATTCGAATAGATTTTATGAACATTTTAGAGCTAAGTGAACAGGAGATTGGCCGCCGCCAAAGTCTCCAGGAACTGAGGGATATGGGCATTGAGCCATATCCTGCGGCAGAGTTTCCCACAAATGCGTTTTCTACCGACATACGTGACGAGTTCAGTGACGACGCAGAGCCACGAGAGGTCTCTGTAGCCGGCAGGCTTATGAGCCGCCGTGTGATGGGCAAGGCAAGTTTTGCAGAGCTGCAGGACAGCAAGGGACGCATACAGGTTTATATTTCACGCGACGACATTTGCCCCGGCGAGGACAAGGATTTATACAACAAGGTTTTCAAGAAACTTATGGACATCGGCGACTTCGTCGGTGTGAGAGGTTTCGTTTTCCGCACACAGACAGGCGAGATTTCCGTTCATGCCCGCGAGATAACTCTTCTGAGCAAGAGCCTGAAACCGTTGCCTATCGTAAAATACAAGGACGGAGTGGCATACGACAAGTTCGACGACCCGGAATTGCGCTACCGCCAGAGATACGTCGATTTGATAGTAAACGACGGCGTTAAGGACACATTCCTTCAGCGCGCTACAGTTTTGCGCACAATCCGTAAAGTTCTCGACGAGGCCGGATACACCGAGGTTGAGACCCCGACACTGCAGGCTATTGCCGGCGGCGCGTCGGCACGTCCGTTCATCACCCATTTCAACGCCCTGAACGTCGATATGTACATGAGAATTGCCACAGAGCTATATCTGAAGCGGCTCATCGTAGGCGGATTTGAGGGCGTATACGAAATTGGCAAGAATTTCCGTAACGAGGGCATGGACCGCAACCACAACCCAGAGTTTACCTGTATGGAGCTGTATGTGCAGTACAAGGACTACAACTGGATGATGTCGTTCACCGAGAAATTGCTTGAGACTGTCTGCACAGCCGTCAACGGCAAGCCTGAGCGCGAGATCGACGGACAGATTATCAGCTTCAAGGCGCCATACCGCAGGCTGCCAATTCTCGAGGCCATTAAGGAGAAAACCGGCTTCGACTGCGACGGAAAGAGCGAGGACGAAATTCGTGAGTTCTGCAAGCAGAAGGGCATGGACGTAGACGAGACTATGGGCAAGGGAAAACTCATCGACGAGCTGTTTGGCGAGTTTTGCGAGGGCACCTACATTCAGCCTACATTCATCACCGACTATCCTGTCGAGATGTCGCCTCTTACAAAGAAACACCGCTCAAAACCGGGACTCACAGAGCGTTTCGAACTTATGGTAAACGGCAAGGAGCTTGCCAACGCCTACTCTGAGCTTAACGACCCGATAGACCAGGAGGAGAGATTTGTTGACCAGATGAGGCTCGCCGATAAGGGCGACGACGAGGCCATGATTATCGACCACGACTTCCTGCGCGCCCTGCAATACGGCATGCCGCCGACATCCGGCATAGGTATCGGCATCGACCGCCTCGTTATGCTTATGACGGGCAAGACCTACATACAGGAGGTTTTGTTCTTCCCGCAAATGAAACCCGAGAAGAAAATACCGCAAAGCAGCATAGCAGAATGGGCTGAGCTGGGAGTTGCCGAGGAATGGGTGTACGTATTGCGCAAGGCAGGCTACAACCTCATCAGCGACATCTGCGATGAGAAGGCTCAGGGACTGCAGCAGAAACTTGGCGAGATAAACAAGAAGTACAAACTGGGGTACGAGAAGCCGACTGTCGACGAGATAGGCAGCTGGATAGAGAAAGCAAAGAATTAGAAATTTGAAGTTACGGATTACGACCGCTTGCCGATAAGCTTGCAAATAATTTTGAATTATCCTCGCTTCGCTGCGATTAAGAATTAATAATTAAATTATTCATAACCGGCTTTGCCGACAATTCAAAACCCGTAATTCGTAACTCAAAACTCATAATTACCATAATGTTCGACTGCGGAAAAATAGCCATCATAGGTGGCGGAAGTTGGGCTACCGCCATTGCAAAGATTGTTGTGGGACATACCCACCACATCGGCTGGTATATGCGCCGCGACGACCGTATCGAGGACTTCAAAAGGCTTGGACACAATCCGGCTTATCTTGTCGGCGCCCACTTCAATGTTGATGAGATTTTCTTCTCGTCAGACATAAACAAGATTGTTGAGGCCTACGACACCCTGGTCTTCGTCACCCCGTCGCCATATCTTAAAAACCACCTGCGCAAGCTGAAAACACGCATCAGAGACAAATATGTCATCACTGCAATAAAAGGCATTGTGCCCGACGAAAATCTCGCATGCTCTGAATATTTCCACCATGTCTACGATGTCCCGTACGACAACCTCGCATGTATTGGCGGACCGTCACATGCAGAGGAGGTGGCACTCGAGAGATTGTCGTATCTCACCGTGGGATGCGCCGATATTGACAAGGCGAGGGCTTTTGCCGACGTGCTGACATCTGATTTCATAAAGACCAAGACATCTCTCGACGTAATCGGTATCGAATACTCGTCGGTTCTGAAAAACGTTTATGCCATTGCCGCCGGTATCTGTGGCGGTCTGAAATATGGCGACAACTTCCAGGCGGTGCTGATGGCCAACGCTGTTCAGGAGATGAACCGCTTCCTCATGGCTATCCACCCCATCGGCCGCAATGTATACGACTCTGTATATCTTGGCGACCTGCTCGTTACGGGCTATTCTAATTTCAGCCGCAACCGGACATTCGGCACCATGATAGGAAAAGGTTACTCGGTGAAGAGCGCGCAGATAGAGATGGAGATGATAGCGGAGGGATATTTCGGCACAAAATGTATGAAGGAGATAAACCGCCACATGCACGTCAACATGCCAATCCTCGATGCAGTCTACAACATTCTCTACGAGCGCATAAGTCCGCAGATTGAGATAAAATTGCTCACAGATTCGTTTAGATAAGGAGCCCCCTCCAACTCCCCCAAGGGGGAGAGCTCTATACAACAAAGCAAGTTTGTGCGTCCCCCCTTGGGGGAGTGAGGGGGGCCAATAATTAAAATAATTAACTAACAAATAACAAAATGAAGAACATCAGTTTGGATATCACAAAGGCCACCCAGTTCCTTAAAGAGGGTGCGGTGGCTGCTTACGAGCCAGCAGTAAAGGCTGCTCAGGAAGCTCTTGAGAATGGCACATGCCCAGGTAACGATTTTCTTGGCTGGCTGCATTTGCCGTCATCTATCACAGCAGAGTTTCTTGGCAAAATTCAGGATTGCGCAAACACTCTCCGTGAGAACTGCGAGGTCGTAGTTGTTGCAGGTATCGGCGGCAGCTATCTTGGCGCACGTGCCGTTATAGAGGCTCTCAGCAATTCTTTTGCATGGCTTGTAAACGACAAGAAAAATCCTACAATTCTTTTTGCAGGTAACAACATTGGCGAGGACTATCTCTCTGAGCTTACAGCATACCTCAAAGACAAAAAGTTTGGCGTAATCAACATATCTAAGTCTGGCACCACCACAGAGACCGCCCTTACTTTCCGTCTGTTGAAGAAACAGTGCGAGGAGCAGCGTGGCAAGGAAGAGGCACGCAAGGTAATCGTAGCCGTTACCGACGCAAAGAAAGGTGCCGCACGCACATGCGCAGACAAGGAAGGCTACACTTCTTTCATCATACCTGACAATGTAGGCGGACGTTTCTCTGTCCTCACCCCTGTCGGTCTGCTTCCTATCGCATGCGCGGGTTTCGATGTACAGAAACTTGTTGAGGGCGCACAGACCATGGAGAAGGCTTGTGGCAAAGATGTTCCGTTCAGCGAGAACATTGCAGCACAGTATGCCGCAACACGTAACGCCCTCTATGCAGAGGCCGGCAAGAAAATTGAGATTATGGTCAACTATCAGCCAAAGCTCCACTTTATGAGCGAATGGTGGAAACAGCTTTATGGCGAGAGCGAGGGAAAAGACGGCAAGGGCATATTCCCCGCATCATGCGACTTCACTACCGACCTGCACTCCATGGGACAGTGGATTCAGGAGGGCGAGCGCACAATTTTTGAGACCGTCATCAGCATCGAGACTCCAAACCACACTCTCCTCTTCCCCAACGACGAGGAAAATCTTGACGGTCTGAACTTCCTGGCCGGCAAACGTGTTGACGATGTAAACAAGATGGCAGAGCTTGGCACACGCCTGGCACACGTTGACGGCGGCGTTCCAAACATGCGTGTCTGCATGCCTGAGCTCAACGAGTTCTATCTTGGCGAGGTTATCTACTTCTTCGAGATTGCCTGCGGAATCAGCGGAAACCTTCTTGGCGTAAACCCATTCAACCAGCCTGGTGTAGAGGCTTACAAGAAGAACATGTTCGCACTGCTCAACAAGCCAGGCTATGAGGCAGAGAGCAAGGCTATCCAAGAGCGTTTGGCTAACGGGAAATAATGACAATGTTAGAACACTCGATTAAGAAATACATTACGGATAACGGCCTTGGGACTTTCTGCCCCAAGGCTGTTCTGTTTGACATGGACGGCGTACTCTACAACAGTATGCCCAACCATGCAGTGGCATGGCAGCAGGCCATGGCGCAATTCAATATAAACATGACTGCTGCCGATGCATACGCCACCGAGGGCGCAAGAGGCGTTGACACTATTAGGACTATCGTAAAGCAACAGCAAAACCGGGACATAGACGAGGCCGAGGCTCAGAGAATGTACGATGTGAAAACATCCATTTTCCATTCCATGCCTACAGCTCCTGTCTTTGATGGCGTTATCGCCATTATGCGGAAAATAAAGGATTGCGGAATGGCGATAGGCGTTGTTACGGGAAGCGGGCAAAAGCCATTGATTGCACGACTTGTCAACGACTTTGGCAACTTCATAAAAGAGGAGAGCATTGTCACAGCCTACGATGTAAAGAATGGCAAGCCAGCTCCCGACCCATATCTGATGGGAATGAAAAAAGTGGGAGGCCTAAAGCCATGCGAGACCATTGTTGTGGAGAATGCGCCTCTTGGAGTAAAAGCCGGTGTAAGTGCCGGATGCTTTACTATTGCCGTAAACAGCGGTCCTCTGCCCGACGAGGCTCTCGCAAACGAGGGCGCAAACATCGTATTCGGCACTATGACAGAATTATGCGCCGCATGGGACGACGTTTTTAATGCATAATTATTAATTGAAAAAGATTATGAAGATGACTTTGACAAAGATAAAGCATTTCCTTAATGTGGGGATATGGCAAAAAGACGAGGCGAATGTTCCGCGTCCGCTCATGTTATTGCTCAATTGCATAAGGAAACTATATCTGTCAATAATCTTCTTCATAGAGCGAGGCCATTTTTCATACGCCCCGGCATTGTCATTCAGCACAATGCTTGCCATAGTGCCAGTGGTGGCGGTGGTGTTTGCAGTGGCCCGCGGCTTTGGTCTTGACGACTACATAACCCAGTGGCTGCACAGCGCACTTGAGAGCCAGCCACAGGCGGCAGACACCATAATAGGCTTCGCACAGTCTTATCTTGCCCATGCCAGAAGCGGAGTGATTATCGGGGTAGGACTGGTGTTCATGCTCTACAGCGTGCTGTCACTTATATATAGCGTGGAGACTGTATTCAACGACATCTGGCAGGTCAAGGAGAAACGCTCTCCTGCCAGAGTGGTCATTGACTATACCGCACTGCTGTTCCTCGTACCAGTCGGCATAATTGTCGTGTCTGGCCTGAACATCTTCATCTATACAGTTGCAGAGCGCCTGCAGGCATATATCCTGCTCGGGACCGCCATGAAGATTTTCCTCAAGCTGCTTACCTTTGTTCTTATGTCGGGGGTATTCACAGCCCTCTATGTTTTCATGCCCAACACAAAAGTAAGGTTCTCCATGGCTGTCGTGCCGGGGATAATAGCAGGAACGGCCATGCTTTTACTACAGTCGTTCTATATTTATTGTCAGATATTCCTCACAAGCTACAACGCCATATACGGCTCTTTTGCCGCACTGCCGCTGTTCATGCTGTGGATACTCGTCTCCTGGTATATCTGCCTGTTCTGCGCCGAGCTTAGCTATATGAGCCAGAACATGGACCATTACGCTTTCCTTGTCAAAACCGAGGACGTGTGCCATGAGAGGCAGATGGCTATGAGCATGATTATATTGGGCCATATATGTAAGCGTTTTTCAGAAGGAAAAGAGCCTCATAACGCTCTTGAGCTAAAGGACCTCACGGGCATACCTATACGTATCACCACAGACCTGCTGTACCGGCTTTGTGCCGTAAACCTGATAAACGAGAACTCTGGCTGGGAAAAGAGCGAGGAGCCTGTGTATCAGCCTTCGAGAGACACCACAGACATCACCGTGGGACGTGCCGTGGAACTGCTGGATGCTTATCCACACAAGAAGTCACGCAACATAGATATCAACGAGGCTCTTCTCGCAACGGAGGTTATGAAAATGGTGTCTGACTGCCGTCGCCAATATCTTGAGTCGTTGAGCAACATTCCTGTGGCGGAGCTTATAAAGTGAGCCAATCGAAAAATTCGCATAGCTCAAAAACAGAGTTATATTAAACATACAGCGTATGGCAAAGAAGGAAATAATCAAGCTGTTTGAGGAAAGAAAAGTTCGTACCGTATGGGACGACAATGAGGAGAAATGGTATTTCTCCATTGTTGATGTTGTTGGCATTCTTGCTGAAAGTAAGGATTATCAAACATCAAGAAAATATTGGAATAAGCTGAAACAGCGATTAAAAGAAGAAGGATTTGAACCGGTGACAAATTGTCACCAGTTGAAAATGCGTGCCACTGACGGAAAAATGCGATTGACAGATGTGGCTGATACAGAACAGCTTTTCCGTATCATCCAGTCTATACCATCACCTAAAGCTGAGCCTTTCAAACAATGGATGGCACAGGTTGCCTCACTGCGCCTTGAACAGATGCAAGACCAGGAAATGAGCATAGAGCAGGCGATAACCGACTATAAACAAATACAGATATTACGGTCATATCCTTTAACGAACATAACCGTAATTGTTATATAGCAGTACAAGAATATATACTTTGCATTTCTTGTACAAATTCATTTATAAAAGAACCAAACTCTCAACTTAATTTGTTAACTTTGTAGGCAAAATGTAGTTTTAATAACTTTACATTATGTTCTAAATGATGAAGATTATTAAGAACATGAAAAAAACAAAAACAGAAATATGGCAAACAAAAACCTAAATAAAGCGAAAGAAGCAAAGAAAGATGAGTTCTACACTCAGCTTGAAGATATTAATAATGAACTGAAACATTATCGCGAACATTTTCGTGGTAAAACCGTGCTGTGCAATTGCGACGACCCACGTGTTAGCAATTTCTTCACATATTTTGCTTATAACTTTGAGTTTCTCGGCTTGAAGAAGTTGATAACAACTTGCTATAAAAACCAAGATGTAGACTTGTTCTCACAAGGTCAATGCGAAAAAGCGGTATATCTTGTTTATGAGGGTGACAAAAATGGGAATCAGACTCCAGATGCTGAAGAAATAGGAGTTATGCCATTAAAAGGAGATGGCGATTTCAGAAGTCCAGAGTGTATTGAACTCCTAAAAGAGGCGGATATTGTTGTCACGAATCCACCGTTTTCTTTGTTCAGAGAGTATGTAGCCCAACTGATTGAGTATGATAAGAAGTTCTTGATTATTGGGAATGTAAATGCCAATACTACTAAAGAAATATTCCCTTTAATAAAAGAAGGAAAAATATGGATGGGTGCAAGTATTCATAGTGGAGATAGGAAGTTTTGGGTTCCTGATAATTACGAATTAAATGCTGCAGGGTGTGGTATTGATGATAAAGGACGGAAATTTATTAAAGTCAAAGGTGTTAGATGGTTCACTAATCTTGATTATAAAGAACGACATGAAGATATAATTTTATACAAGAAATATATTGCTTCAAACTATCCTAAGTATGATAACTTTGATGCGATTAATGTAGACAAGACAGAGGATATTCCATGCGATTATGATGGGATAATGGGAGTTCCTGTAACATTTCTTGATAAATACAATCCAGATCAGTTTGATATTATAGGTATTACCAAAACATGGTTTGGAATGGCAAGCAAAATATATGGTGAACAGATACAAGTTGATAAAAATGGGAAAGAAAAGCGTGTGACGAAATTGAATGATGGAGCTGTATTAGAAGTAAAGACACCACCTCATGGAAAAACTTACTATAAAGTAGACGAAAAGACATACATTCAAACTTATCCTCGAATTCTTATCTGCCGTAAAAATAAGCAATTATGAAAATAGAACAAAAATCAATAAAGATAACCGATCTCATAGACGGCTATTGCAACAATGCTGATACTGGCGTTAAAGGTTATGGTGAAAAATTGGATATCCGTCCACCCTATCAACGAGAGTTCCGATATGATACGAAACAGCAGCAGGCTGTTATCTATACCATATTAAAAGGATTTCCTCTTAACATTATGTATTGGAGTGTCGGCGAAGATGGAAATTACGAAATGATTGACGGGCAACAGCGCACGTTGTCCATCTGTGAGTTCTTCACCCACGGATTTAATATAGAGGACAAAGACCGTGGCACTCTCTATTTCTCAACCTTGACAAACGAGGAAAAAGAAAAGTTCTTGAATTATGAACTGACGGTATATTTTTGTAAGGGAACAGACAAAGAGAAGTTGGATTGGTTTAGAGTTATCAACATAGCAGGAGAAAAATTACTTGACCAAGAACTTCTCAATGCTGTCTATACAGGGCCGTTTGTTACAGATGCCCGCCGTTATTTTTCAAAGAACGGTTGTCCGGCTTACAAACTTGGTGCCGACTTCTTAAATGGTACTGCCATAGAACAAGCGTATCTTTCAACCATTCTCAAATGGGCTGCACGTCATGACGGTATTGCTAAGGTTGATGATTATATGGCACAACACCAGTATGACCCGAATGCCAACAAATTGTGGGCTTACTTCATGTCTATCGTCACATGGATACGTTCCACTTTTCCAAAATATCGTCGTGAAATGAAAGGATTAGATTGGGGTGCCATGTATGATGAGTTTGGTGAAAATGTGTATGATACGGATGCTCTCGAAAAACAGATACATGATTTGATGGAAGATGACGAGATTATGAAGAAAGCAGGCATCTACCGTTATGTATTGAGTGGTGACCTACGCGACCTCAGTTTCCGCACCTTCGACAAAAAGCAAAAGCGTGAGGCATACGAGCGGCAAAAAGGTATTTGCGTACATTGTGGCAAACATTTCGAGCTTGAGGAAATGGAGGCAGACCACATCACCCCATGGAAAGAAGGTGGTACTACTGTGGCAGAAAATTGCCAGATGCTTTGCAGGAATTGTAATAGAGTTAAAGGAGGGAAATAGTATATTTTTATTTTAGAGAATAAAATGGAGAATGTGCATATTGGTATACAAGAACTTGAGTCACGAGCATTAACTTATGAAAGTTTTTTTCGTGTAATGGTAATTTTGCTAAAACATGAGCAGGCATATCTACAAGAAAGACATCCTTCCGAGTCTATTGATGACATAGAAGCATACCCCTTACAGATTGTGAGGCGCATTATAAAAACATCTTGTACACTTCATTCTGTTATAAAACGTGATGAAGATTATGTTGTAGCAAATACAATTGTGCGCTCTATGGCTGACACTCTGTCTTCTCTATTATTAATTTACAAAGAAAAAGACATCGAAGAAAGAAAGTTACGCCACTATTTATACATAATGGATGGAGTAAAAGAACGTATAAAACGGATACCTGAAAATTTAAAATATGACGGCAAGATTAAAAAAGAAGAGTATGATAAATTATGCCAACAAGTTAAAAATAGCAAAGCGAGCTATCAAGGAGCATATAATAATTCTGTTTCTATAATAAAGTCTCTTTCACTTTATAATGGAAGAAAAGCTGTAATAAATGAACTTATTTGTTATTGTAATTGGAGATATAAATCATTAGGAACAGCAAAAAGTAAATATTCATGGGAAAAAATGTATGATTTTATAAGTCTAAATAATGGCTCATCGTTTTTTTCTTGTTTATCAGAGTTTGTTCATGGCTTAAGTACCAGTAACATGTCTTTTGAACTTGGTACAATAACTTTTGAGCCTGTATATGGAACTGTTACAGCCCTATTAGGTAAACTTTGGCAATTCCTTGAAGAATACTATTCACAAGACATTCCCTTTATACGTCCACGCATGATTACAGCATTGATAGATGAGGGTATGCCACAAGATTATATAAAGGAAATGCTTTCACAAATAAAGGAATCTAAATAAAAGTTACATCAAAATACTTTTTTCGAGAAATCGAGGGAGAAAATAAACAGGCTATAGATAAAATAATATACCAAACAAATGACATATGAGTGAAAAATTATTATATCATTATACAACAATGAATACGTTCTATGCTATGATGGAGCATTCTTTGTGCAGTGAAAAAGGAAACTTTCATCCCAAATACCTGAGAATGTGGGCTACTAACTTTGCATATCAGAATGACTACACGGAGTGTAAATTATTCTTAGATAGATTGGAGAAATCCGTGGAGAAGTATGTGAAAGCAAAAAATATTATACTCCCCTCTGAAAGTAGGAAATTACTTCATGAATCTATATTTGACATGGGGATATATACGATTTCTTTTTCCGAGCATGATGATGATTTAACCATGTGGCGTGGATATGGTCAAGATGGGGACGGTGTTAGCATTGGTTTTGATTTTTCAAATTTGCCAATGCCACCAATGGCAGGTTGCTATGATTCTAGACAGGAAATAGAAGCATCAGAAATAGATAGAGAGGTGTTAATACAAACTGATAGACCAATAAAATGTAAATACGTAGAACCTGAAGATGATTTTATCCCAGAAGAATTAGTATCAAAGACAGTTGAAAATTTGCTGTCAGAGGATAAAGATTTGAAAGATCTCAAACAAGCATTTATTAATTACAATAACGCGCCACGATATAAACATTATAAGTATGAACAAGAAAAGGAGTGGAGAATTATAAAAGAAGGAACTCTACCCCAATATAAAATGGTTGACAACAAGCATCTGGTGCCATACATTGAAATAAAAATTTCAATTGACTGTATAAAGAAAATTGTAGTAGGCCCCTGTCTATCATCTAAGGAAACAGTAAGAAATGTCAAAAACTATCTTCTTTCTAAACATCTTGATATTGAAAATGTTGAAATTGTTGAATCTGAGATTCCATATAGGAATAGGTTTTAATATTATATGATGGAAAAAACAACAGATATACAAACAAGTAATGAATTCAGCCAAGTGTCGGGAATCATCAACTTTCATCCCGTTTATTGGATGTAAAGCGTGAAATTCCTCTGTATAACAATACAAATAGATAAAACGTTAAATAAATATGAGTGAAGCACAGAACAAAGAATTAGCATCCGTAAATGCAAAGCAATTTGCAGATGTGGTAAATATGATTAGAGACACTCGCAGTCAGGTGCTGCGAATGGCCAATACTGCGCTTATTGACCTCTATTGGAAAGTAGGGCAATATTTATCAGATAAGATTGCATCAGCAGAATGGGGTGATAATGTGGTGAAGCTGTTGTCAGTGCACATTGAGAAAAATTGTCCGGAAGTCAAAGGATTTTCGGATAAAAACCTGTGGCGAATGAAACAATTTTATGAGACATATACGGGAAATGAAAAACTCTCACCACTGGTGAGACAAATTAGCTGGACCAACAATCTTATAATATTGTCAAGGACAAAATCAGAGAAAGAACGAGAGTTCTATTTACTTAAATGTATCAGTGAGCGGTATTCCAAACGTGAATTAGACCGCCAAATAGATAGTGCACTTTATGAGCGCGCGTTAATGTCACAGCCTAAACTATCACCCGTATTGAGAGAAATTGCACCACAAGCAGAACAAATGTTTCGTGATAATTATGTGATAGATTTTATTACAGGCAAGGAAAGTAAGCCAGAGAACACTTTACGGCGGGCTCTGATAAAAAATATGAAGGAATTTATTCTTGAATTGGGAAAGGACTTCATATACATTGATGAAGAGTATCGGTTGCAAGTGGGAAACAGCGACTTCCGGATAGATCTTCTGTTTTATCATCGGGAACTGCAATGCCTTGTGGCATTTGAGTTGAAAACCGAAAAGTTCAAACCTGAACATTTGGGACAACTGAACTTTTATTTAGAGGCACTTGATCGTGATGTGAAAAAGGCGAAAGAAAATCCCAGTATTGGGGTATTGCTCTGCAAAGACAAGGATGACGAGGTGGTAGAATATGCTTTAAGCCGCAGTCTTTCTCCCACAATGGTAGCAGAATACCAGCTTTGTCTACCGGATAAGAAGCTTCTGCAACAAAAAATACGTGAGATTGCAGATTAGAGTAATATTCCTTTAGAAAGGTAAAAGCGTAAAGAAGTAATACATTCATCATGCCAAACGAAATACAATACATATTATACAATCTCCCCGATGAAACCGGCAAGGTGCAGGTAATTATCAAGGATGAAACAATCTGGTGCACACAGAAAGCTATGGCGCAGCTTTTCGGAGTGGACAGGACTGTGGTTTCCAAACATCTCAAAAATATATTTGAGTCATCTGAATTACAACAGGATTCAGTATGTGCAAAATTTGCACATACTGCAGAGGACGGAAAGATATATAATACGCAGTTCTATTCCCTCGATGCCATCATTTCAGTCGGTTATCGGGTAAATTCTGTTCAGGCCACCCGTTTCCGCCAATGGGCGACAAGGATTCTGAATGAGTATATCCGTAAAGGGTTTGTGTTGGATGATGACCGCTTGAAGCAGGGTACGGCAGTTTTCGGGAAAGATTATTTCCGGGAATTGCTGGAGAGGGTTCGTTCCATTCGTGCGAGTGAGCGCAGGATATGGCAACAGATAACCGACATCTATGCAGAATGCAGTATCGACTATGACAAGAACTCACCGACAACGCATGACTTCTATGCCATGATTCAAAACCGTTTCCATTATGCCATCGCAGGACAGACCGCTGCTGAGATTGTGTATAGCAAGGCAGACCATACCAAAGAGCACATGGGACTGACAACGTGGAAGAACTCACCTGACGGACGCATTCTGAAATCGGATGTGTCTGTTGCCAAGAACTATCTGGGTGAGAAAGAAATCCGTCAGTTGGAACGTGCGGTGACAGGATTCTTCGACTACATTGAAGATCTTGTCGAGCGCGAGAACACATTCAATATGGCTCAATTCTCTGCAAGTGTCAATGAATTCCTGACATTCCGCCGTTATCAGATTCTTCCTGACAAGGGACGGGTGTCTGCAGCCGAGGCAAAAGCAAAGGCGGAAAGAGAATACGATATTTTCAATAAGACTCAACGTATAGATTCTGACTTTGACAAACAAATCCGTGGAATGTTGGAAGAGTAAAGATGATGAAGATCTTGAAAAAAAGGCAAACGAACTGGAGAAAGAGATTATGAAGAATGCTGGAAAATTATTTTTATCCCAACAGGCTTATAATTCAGAATTTTTATATACTTTTGCAGAAATAACCTATAACACAAAAATTCTATGAGACTTCTTTTGACAACTTTGTGCTGCATGCTGGCTATTGTTACAAATGCAACACCTGTAGATGACCTGCTTGAGCGCATTGACAATGGCGCATCAAAAAAATTCAAGATTGAGTTGAAAAACTCGCCTGCCGACTTCTTTGAGCTTGACCAGGCAGGACGGAAAGTCGTGGTGCGCGGAAACACGTGGGTGAACATCGCCACAGGCATAAACTGGTATCTGAAATATCATTGCGGCATACATCTCACATGGGGCAACATGAAGGCCAAGCTGCCTGCCTCCCTACCCGCTGTTGAGAAGAGGGAGCGCCACGAGACAAATCTGAAAATGAGGTATTGCTTCAACTATTGCACTTTCTCATATTCCATGGCTTTCTGGGACTGGCAGCGCTGGCAGGAGGAAATAGACTGGATGGCACTGCACGGCGTAAACATGCCGCTCGCCATTGTGGGCACAGAATGCGTATGGCGCAACATGCTCCTTAAAATGGGATATTCAGAGAAAGAGGTCGGCGACTTTATAGCCGGACCAGCCTTCCTTGCATGGTGGGAAATGAACAACCTTGAGGGTTGGGGAGGCCCGTTGCCTATGTCGTGGTACAGCCAACAGGAGACGCTGCAGAAGAACATTTTGAAACGCATGAGACAGCTTGGCATGGATCCCGTTCTGCCTGGCTACAGCGGAATGATGCCGCACAACGCTAAACAAAAACTTGGCCTCAATGTAAGCGATGGCGGAACATGGAACGGATATGTCCGCCCGTCAAATCTGATGCCTACTGACAAGAGTTTCGGCGAAATTGCCGACTCATACTACGCCGAGCTGACAAAACTTTACGGCAAAGCCAAATACTACTCCATGGACCCGTTCCATGAGAGCAATGACGACGCTTCGGTAGACTATGCCAAGGCGGGAACAGCCGTCATGGATGCCATGAAACGCACAAACGACAAAGCAAAATGGGTGGTGCAGGGATGGACAGAAAACCCACGCCCGCAGATGATGGCCAACCTGAGGAATGGCGACATCGTGATATTGGATCTCTTCTCAGAGTGCCGCCCAATGTTTGGTATTCCGTCTGTCTGGAAACGTGACAACGGCTACGACGGCCACTCATGGATGTTCTGCATGCTTGAGAATTTCGGCGGCAACATAGGTCTGCACGGACGCATGGACCAGCTGCTTGGCAACTACCGGCTGGCAAGAAACGGGAAATGGACAGAAACCATGACCGGCACAGGCTTCACAATGGAGGGCACAGAAAACAATCCCGTTATGTTTGAGCTGATGAGCGAGCTGCCATGGATGAGCGAGGTTCCGACGAAAGAGGAATGGATAAAGAAATACATCACGGCACGATATGGCAGACACGACGCTGACATAGAGGAGGCATGGATGATTCTTGTCTCGTCAATCTATAACTGTCCGCTCGGCAACAACCAGCAAGGTCCTCACGAGAGCATATTCTGCGGGCGCCCGGGGCTAAACAACTTCCAGGTTAAGAGCTGGTCGAAGATGAAAAACTACTACGACCCGGAGGACACCCGGCGGGCAGCCGAAAAGATGCTTGCCGCAGCAGACAGAATGAAAGACAATGACAACTATCTGCACGACCTCGTAGACGTTGTAAGGCAGGCTCTTGCAGACCAGGGCAGAAGACAATATCTGCAAACCATTGCCGACTATAACGCCTTTGCCCGCAAAGACTTCAAACACGACGCCTGCCGGTTCCTAAAAATGATTTTAATGCAGGACTCACTGCTCGGAACAAGAAAAGAATTCAGACTCGGAAACTGGACGGAAAAGGCAAGGGCACTTGGCAACAACGAACAGGAGAAAAACCAATACGAATGGAATGCGAGAGTGCAGATTACGACATGGGGAAACAGAACATGCGCTGACAAAGGCGGACTGCGCGACTATGCCAACAAAGAGTGGCAGGGACTTCTGAAAGATTTTTACTACAACAGATGGAAAATCTATTTCGATGCACTCGACAAACAGATGGCAGACGGAACACAACCTGACTACGAGGCCTTGGGGGGCGGCAAGAATGCCAACAAAACTTCCTCAGAGCTGTTCTCTATGGCTCTGCCACACGGACCGGAGATTGACTGGTATGCCATAGAAGAGCCATGGACGCTTCAGCACAATCCATATTCTTCTGTACCAGAGGGAGATGTCATAACTATGGCACGGAAAGCCATGAAACTCATAGGAGGATGTAGGGCCGCTACATGTAACGGCCGCAATTAAACCGAACACAAAATCCATGACAAATAACCAAACTACGAAAATGGAAAATACAAAATCAGCCCGTCTGAGAGCCGTCGACATACTCCGGGGCATGACCGTGATGTTCATGATACTTGTGAACAACGGGGCAGGCAGGGAAATCTTTGCCACACTGAAACACTCAAAATGGAACGGCATGACACCATGCGACCTTGTATTTCCTTTCTTCCTGTTCATAATGGGATTTTCCATTTTCCTGAGCCTAAAGAAAACCAACTTCACTTGGTCGGCACAGACTGGACGGAAAATTGCGAAGCGCACAATTCTGCTTTTTGCCATAGGACTCGCCATAAACTGGTTCGACATGGCATGCTCAGGCTCGCCGTTCGATTTTGAGCATCTAAGGATATGGGGAGTTATGCAGCGGCTTGCCGTCTGCTATTGTGCGGCGGCAATTTTGTCGCTGACGGTTCCCCACCGTTGGATAAACGCTATGTCGCTGACACTTCTTGCCGTTTATGGAACCATTCTAATCCTCGGTAACGGATATGCCGAGGATGCCACTGTTAACTGGCTGTCGATTGCCGACAACCATATTTTCGGCAGCGGCCACCTTTACACAAAAAGTCCGGTAGACCCCGAAGGCCTCGTAAGCACAATATCCGCCATAGCACACACTATGACAGGCTTTAGCTGTGCCTGGTTTATGTCGGCAAACGAGAAACTCAGGGCGCATGCCGACAAAGCCTTATGGCTGTTGTCTGCCGGTGCCATAATAGGCATGGCAGGATGGCTGTTGTCGTTTGGCCTGCCACTGAACAAACGCATCTGGAGTCCCAGCTATGTGCTCGCCACTTGCGGTATGGCAATGATGGCACTAGGGCTAATAATCCGGTTTGTGGACATGACTTCCGACGCAAATCATGGGAAATTCACAAAATCTTGGATTACCCTGTCAACCACCTTTGGCACCAATCCGCTGTTTCTCTACGTGGCAAGCGAGATACTCGGCATAGCCTTCGGAGCACTCGGCATCAAGAACGGAATATATAGCGGTATCAAGTTTGTTGTCGGCAACGGATATTGGGCATCGTTGATTTATAGCGTTGCTTTTGTCGCATTGCATGCGGCAATGGGACTTTGGCTATGGAAAAGGAAGATTTTCATAAAATTGTAACTCCTGAAAAAACTGCCTGAAAAATATAACAGGGGTCATCTCTCAATGCAGCCGCTTGCGAAAGCCTTCGCAAGCGGCTGCATTGGTACTCGCAAGCGGCTGCATTTTTTTATAGCGTCCGAAGGCGTTGTCTCAAACACAAATCCGGAATAAAAAATCCCCGAAAAAACGGTTGACGATTTTACTCATCATCAAACATGTCATCGTCGTCGAAGTCGAAGAATTCGGGCTCGGTGAAGGCATCGAGGGCACGGCGCTCTTTTTTGGTAGGTCTGCCAGTACCCCTTGCACGGTCTACAAATCCGCTTATGCGGCTCATCTCCAGCAGCTCGTACTGCTTAGGATCGGTGACATTCTCGTAGACCTCGGGCACAAGTTTTGCGCCCACTCTCTGCTCAATGGGCTTCAGCACTTTGAACGAATATGTTATCGGTGATTTTTTAACATTGACCACATCGCCAGGTTTTACAGTGCGCGACGGCTTCATATTTACACCGCCGATAGTTACCCTGCCGTTTTTGCAGGCATCGGATGCTATGGAGCGTGTCTTGAAGATGCGGGCTGCCCACAGCCATTTGTCAATTCTCGCAGTTTCAGCCATAGCGTTATTTCTTTCCAAGTTTGTTGAACTGGTTCATTGTAATGTCCATTCCTGCAAGCACGAAGCTCTTGATGATGTCAACGGCAATGTCTATGCTGGGCTGCAGAACCTTTTTATCGTCTTCAGAATAGCGGCCGAGCACCCAGTCAATCTGTCCGCCTTTAGGATATTCGTTGCCTATACCCATACGCAGGCGTGGATAGTCCTGTCCGATGAGCTGCTGAATATGTCCAAGACCATTGTGTCCACCATTGCTGCCATTGGCTTTCAGGCGGAATGCGCCAAGCGGCAATGCCACATCGTCGGATATGACGAGCAGTCTTTTCTGGTCGATGTTCTCCTTTGTTAGCCAATAGCGGACGGCATTTCCGCTGAGGTTCATAAAGGTAGTAGGCTTAAGGAGAATCACCTTGCGCCCTTTGATGGAAGTCTCGGCAACATATCCGTAACGCTTGTCTTGGAAAGTTACGCCAGCGTCTTTTGCAAAAGCGTCGACGACCATGAAACCTGTGTTATGCCTTGTCTGTGCATATTCGTCGCCAGGATTGCCAAGACCACAAATCAAGAATTTGTCCATTCTGAAGAATTTTTATTTAACTCAAGATTATTAGATTGTAGGGCCGCTATGTATAGCGGACGCAATTGGCGTTAGACGATATGGTTACCATTACTGCTTGCGGCCGCTATACATAGCGGCCCTACAAATTTGCTAAAAACAAAAAACCGACGGGTAAACAAGACATGACTTGTATACCCGCCGGCTAAAGTATATCAATTCTGAATTATGCTATTATTTGCCTTCTGCGGCGGCAGCGGCAGCAGCCTGCTGAGCAGCACGAGTCATCTTGATAGAGCATACTACAACATCTTTGCTTGTAGCAATCTCCAAGCCCTCGAAGCTGAGCTCGCCAACCTTGATGCTCTTGCCAATCTTGAGACTTGTAACGTCAATCTCAAGAATCTCAGGAATCTGCTTATATGGAGCTGTAACGTTGATCTTACGGATAGAGAGGTTCATACGACCACCATCACGTACACCCTGTGCCAAACCAACGAGTTTAACTGGGATACCGATTGTTACAGGAAGCTCCTCGTGTACCTCATAGAAGTCTACGTGAAGAAGAGCGTCTGTTACAGGGTGGAACTGGAGCTCACGCATAACGGCTGTGTGAGCCTCGCCGTCGATGATGAGGTTGATGAGGTAGATGTGAGGAGTGTAAACAACCTTACGGAGCTCACTCATAGGAATAGCGAAAGACAAAGCAACGGGATTGCCGTTTGCATCTTTAGCCTGACCATAGAGGTTACATGGAACCAAGCCCTCCTTACGGAGAGCCTTAGAAGCTTTCTTGCCAAGGTCTGTACGCTTCTGACCTGTCAAATTAAATTCTTTCATAATGTTTTTGTGTTACTATAAATTAAATCGCAAAATTAATTCGCCATCACACAACGATGCGCTTAGCGTCTTAAAAAGTGGCTGCAAAGGTACAAAAAATTATCCAAACATGAAAGGCCATGGACTAAAAAATATCATCGCCACAGAAAAAAACACTGAAAAGAGACTTTTTTCATATCGTTTCTTGCCAGATATGTTTTTTTTGACTAATTTTGCACCCGAAGTTTTTTGTCATTGACAACAACCATACATTAATACATTAGGAGTAATGATCAATAGGGAATTGATAAGAACAAAGGTTGTACAGTTAACCTACGCATACTATCAGAACGGTAACAAGAATATGGATAATGCGGAAAAGGAATTGCTTTTCAGCCTATCCAAGGCATACGATTTATACAATTACCTTCTTCAGCTTATAGTCGCCATAAACCGTGAGGAGAGACGCCGCGTGGAGATTACCACGCAGAGAGCGGAGAGAGAAGGCACACCGCTGCCGTCAACAAAATTCATCGACAATAAATTTGCGATTCAGCTTGAGGAGAACAAGATGCTGTGCGATTTCATAGAGGACAAAAAACTCACATGGAACGACGACATTGAGTTCATACGCAAGATGTGCCAGCAGATAGAACAGTGTCAGGCTTACGCCGAATATATGGACAGCAACGACGACTCTTACGAGGCTGACCGCGAGATATGGCGCAAACTGTACCGGCAGCTCATTCAGGACAACGACGACCTCGATGCCATTCTTGAGGAAAAGAGTCTGTACTGGAACGACGACAAGGAAATAGTTGACACATTCGTACTGAAGACAATAAAAAGGTTTGAGCAGAAAAACAAGGCTAAACAGGAGCTTCTTCCAGAATATAAAGACATGGAGGACAAGGAGTTTGCACAGAAACTTTTCCGCTCCACCATTCTCAATGCCGACCAATATCAGCGCTACATGAGCGAGACCAGCCGCAACTGGGACTTCTCACGTCTGGCATATATGGATGTCGTTATAATGCAGATTGCCATTGCTGAGTTGCTAAACTTCCCGGCCATTCCGGTCAGCGTGACAATCAACGAATATGTTGAGCTTGCAAAGCTTTACAGCACCAGCCGCAGCGGAGGCTATATCAACGGCATGCTCGACACCATAGCGCGCCACCTCTCTGAGAGCGGAAAAATTCTGAAAAGGATGAATCCCGGCAGAGAGCCGGAGACAGCGGACAAAGATATTTAATAAAAGAAACAATAAAAAATATTCAATATGACAACAATTCTCTTAGCTGCTCAGGCAGCAGCTCCACAAGGTGGAGGCATGGGCGGAATGCTCATTATGATGGTGGCAATCTTCGCCATAATGTATTTCCTGATGATTCGTCCTCAGCAAAAACAGCAGAAGAAAATCCGTGAGTTCCAGAACTCACTTCAGGAAGGAGCAAAGGTTATGGTAGGCGGAGGCATCCATGGCACAGTACGCAAGGTTGACCTGGCAGCAGGCACCATTGATGTAGAGATTGCACACGGCACCGTAATCAAAGTCGAGAAGAGCTACGTCTTCGCTTCCGTACAGGATGCCACAGGCACCAAAGCCTAAGCCTATCTAATGGAGCACAGGCAATATCTGATAACAGTCAGAGACTTCGTGTTCAGATGGGTGAACAAGGAGTTTCTGATTTTTTTATTCTTTCTCGCTCTCAGCGGTGTCTTCTGGCTCATGATGACCCTAAACGAAAGTTACGAGAAAGAGCTTGAGGTGGCTTTGAGACTGACCGACGTGCCTGCAAATGTGGTGCTGACCGACGAGTTGCCCGACACCATGCGCATCACTGTGCGCGACAAGGGTTTCATGTTGCTCTCGTATACAACGAGCCACAAAATGCAGCCTCTGACGTTCAGCTTCAAGACATTCTCGAACAAACACACCGGTAAAGGACAGATACCATACACTGAGTTGCAAAAGGCTATTCGCCAGCAGCTTTTCAGCTCCACCACTTTGCTCTCAATAAAAGGAGAACAAGCCACATTCATGTTCAACTATGGCGAGCGAAAAGTGGTTCCGGTAACTTTAGCCGGCAACTTAAAGCCTGGCCCAAGCTACTATCTGGCAAAAGTAAAGATGTCGCCTGAGAAAGTGACAATCTATGCCGCACATGCAAAACTCGACAGCACAACATCGATAGCCACAGTGCCTCTAAGCATCGAGAACATTCAAGACACAGTGATACAGGAGGTAATGCTGCAGAAACTGCATGGAGTGAAGATTGTTCCAGAGAAGGTAAACATAAAGATTTATCCAGACGTGCTCACAGAGGAAAGCGTTGAGGTGCCCATAAGAGCCATCAATATGCCAGAGGGAACTGTGCTGAGAACATTCCCTAAAAAAATTAAGGTATTCTTCACTACAGGCGCCAGCATGGTCAGAAAAATTAAAGAATCGCCAGATGAGTTCATCGTCACTGCCGACTACAACGACTTCGGCAAAAGGCATACGGAAAAATGCCGGCTTACTCTGCAAAACAAGCCCAACGACGTGAGACTCACCCGTCTGGAGCCTGCATACGTTGACTATCTGTTGGAAGAACGACTATGACAAACGACTTCAGAATTGCCATAACCGGAGGCATAGGCAGCGGAAAAAGCTATATATGCGCACAGCTAAGGAAAAAGGGCATCGAAGTCTACGACTCTGACGCTGCGGCAAAACGCATCATTGCGACAGATGCCGCTGTTCAGCAACAACTCAACAACGCCGTAGGGCAGCCCGTATTTACCGACGGCATATTGCAAAAACCGATATTGGCCAAATTCATCCTTGCCAATGATGCCAACAAACTGCTGGTAAACGGCATTGTTCATCCGGCAGTGGCAGCCGATTTTTTATCGTCGGAAAAAACATGGCTTGAGAGTGCCATACTCTTTGAGTCAGGCTTTGACAAGCGCATACGCTTCGATGCTATAGTTTGTGTAACGGCACCTGTAGAGACACGCATAGAGCGCATTATGAAGCGTGACGGAATTTCGAGTCAGCAGGCAATGCAGTGGATAAACCGGCAAATACCACAAGACGAAGTTGCACGGCGCAGCAACTTCGTAATCGTAAACGACGGCCGGCACGACACAGGGCAACAACTTGACGACATACTATACAAAATAGACATTTTACAAAAAACAAGATAAACAACAAATACAAAACAATAAACAATAAAAATGGAAACAATACTTTCAATTTCTGGCAAGCCAGGCCTCTACCGTCTGGTTTCACGTGGCAAAATGAACCTTATCGTAGAAACCATCGACAGCACAAAGCGCCGCATGCCTGCTTTCTCTACCGACAGGGTGACAAGCCTTGCAGACATAGCAATGTATACCGATGCTGAGGATATTCCATTGTGGAAAGTTCTTAAGAGTCTCGGCGAGAAAGAGCAGTCGAAAGAGGTATCTATAAACTATAAGAAGTGCAGCTCTGCCGAGCTTCGCACATATTTCGCCGAAGTTTTACCAAACTTCGACCAGGACCGCGTACACGACAGCGACATAAAGAAACTTTTCCAGTGGTACAACATCCTCGTGACCAATGGCATCACCGATTTTGAGGATGCGCTCTGCCCCACTCCTGGCGACAACATAGACGACAGAAAAGAGGAATAAAAAAAACAACCAATGCCGCCTGCCCAAAAAACAAGCAGGCGGCTGTCGTATAAACACAGCCGCCGCAGTTTTCTTATTACCACAGCTGCTGCACAGCCACAGTATATAACACACATCACCAAAACCGCCAGACTGCATAGCAAGAAATGAAACAACAACGTTCAGCCGTCAGCGTACTTTTCATGCTTTTCGGCATACTTTTCTGCGTTTGCCTCATCACGGCAAACATTCTTGAAACCAAACAGATACAGGTGTTGGGCATCAGTCTTACGGGCGGACTTCTCGTATTCCCCGTCTCCTATATCATCAACGACTGCGTTTGCGAGGTATGGGGGTATTCAAAAGCCCGCATGCTCATTTGGACAGGCTTTGCCATGAATTTCTTTTTCGTTGCCGTAGGCGCACTCTGTGACATCATTCCTGGTGCGCCATATTGGGACAACGAGGCTGGTTTCCATGCCATATTCGGACTTGCGCCACGCATCACGGCAGCATCATTTATAGCTTTCGTCTTCGGCTCGTTCATAAACGCATACGTGATGAGCCGCATGAAGATTTCGTCACAAGGACGCAATTTCTCACTTCGTGCAATTGTCAGCACCATTGCGGGAGAGAGTGTTGACTCGCTGATATTTTTCCCTCTCGCACTCGGTGGCGTGGTGCCAACTACCAGCCTCATAATGCTAATGTTGTGGCAGGTGGTACTGAAAACCGCATACGAGATAGTGGCTCTGCCTGTAACCATCAGAGCTGTTAAGGCCATAAAAAAATACGAGGGCGAAGATGCCTACGACAACGACATCAGCTACGGCTGGTTTAAATTTTAAAAGAAAACAAAATTATGGAGACCTCACATGCCAACAAAGTAGAGCTGCGCAATCTGCAAATGGAAGATTACGATCAGCTTGCAAAATCGTTCAAACGCATCTATGCCGATGCTGATGTATTCTGGACACGCGCACAAATAAAAAAACTCATCACAATCTTTCCCGAAGGGCAAGTAGTAATTGTCGTCGGCGACCGCATAGTAGGTTGCGCCCTTTCCATCATTGTCAACTACGACATGGTGAAAGGCGATCACACATACGCGAAAGTTACCGGCAACGAGACTTTCAACACACACAAGCCCAACGGCAACATTCTATATGGAATTGAGGTATTTATACACCCCGACTACCGTGGGATGCGCCTTGCCAGACGTATGTACGAATACCGCAAGGAACTGTGCGAGAAGCTCAATCTCAAAGCAATAATGTTTGGAGGCAGAATACCCAACTACCACAAGTATTCTGACACCATGCGGCCAAAGGAATATATAGAGAAAGTACGCTCACGTGAGATTTACGACCCTGTGCTCACTTTTCAGTTGTCTAACGATTTTCACGTACGCCGTGTCATCCGCAACTACCTGCCCAACGATGAGGAATCAAAGCACTGCGCCACCCTGCTGCAGTGGGACAACATCTATTATCAGCCGCCAACCACATCGTATGTAGAGAAACGCCCAACGGTGAGAATCGGGCTGGTTCAATGGCAGATGCGCCCTTACAAAACACTCGGCGACCTGTTCGAGCAGGTTGAGTTTTTCGTTGACTCTGTCTCCGACTACAAGAGCGATTTCATACTCTTCCCCGAATACTTCAATGCGCCGCTCATGGCAAAATTCAACGATATGGGCGAGGCACAGTCTATAAGAGCCATGGCGCAATATACCGAGAAGATACGTGACCGTTTTGTTGAAATGGCAATAAGCTACAACATCAATATCATAACGGGCAGCATGCCTTACGTGAAAGAAGACGGCGCACTGTACAACGTAGGCTTCCTATGCCGACGCGACGGCTCATTTGAAATGTATGAGAAAATACACGTAACGCCCGACGAGCAGAAATGCTGGGGACTTACAGGAGGAAGCCACTTTAAGACATTCGACACCGACTGCGGAAAAATCGGCATACTGATATGCTACGATGTTGAGTTCCCGGAACTGTCACGTATCATGGCTGACGACGGCATGCAAATTCTCTTCGTACCATTTATGACCGATACCCAGAACGCATTCGCACGAGTAAAAGTGTGTGCACAAGCCCGGGCTATAGAGAACGAGTGCTACGTGGCAATAGCTGGAAGTGTAGGCAACCTGCCACGTGTGCATAACATGGATATACAATATGCCCAATCTGCCGTATTCACCCCATGCGACTTTGCTTTCCCAAGCGACGGCAAACGTGCCGAAGCAACGCCAAACACAGAGATGATTGTGGTATCAGATGTAGACCTTAGCCTACTCAACGAGTTGCATACTTACGGTGCCGTGAGAAACCTGCGCGACCGCCGTCCAGACCTTTACACTCTTATACCAAAACGCAACTGACCAGAACTCACGATAACAGAATATAAAAATGACAGAAACAAGAAAAGACGACGGTCTGAAAGCTCTTGGAGCAAAGACCGAATACCGCAGCGACTATGCGCCCGAGGTTCTTGAGACATTTGTAAACAAACATCCTGGCAACGACTATTGGGTGCGCTTCAACTGCCCCGAGTTCACATCGCTGTGCCCTATCACGGGACAGCCCGACTTTGCTGAGATACGCATATCATACATTCCCGATGTGAAAATGGTGGAGAGCAAGAGCCTCAAGCTCTATCTCTTCAGCTTCCGCAACCATGGCGATTTCCATGAGGACTGTGTAAACATCATAATGAAAGACCTCATAAAACTCATGGAGCCAAAGTATATCGAGGTAACGGGAATTTTCACCCCGCGCGGCGGCATCAGCATTTGGCCATACGCCAACTACGGCAAGCCCGGGACAAAATATGAGCAGCTTGCCATGGAGAGATTTGCAAGACACGAGTGAGAAGTGAAGAGGGAAGAGTGAAGAATCCTATAGAATTTTTGGTATTTGATTCTTCACTCTTCGTTCTTCACTCTTCGTTTATTTTTCCGTCGTTGCCTGCAAAGCCTCTTTTGCAAGCCGCTCTGCTATTTGCTGAGCCTTTTTATTTATGGAGCTTGAGGCAGACTGGCGGTAGTAGCCGCGCGATGCGCCATCGGATGCGAGCACGAGCGAGTCGTCACGAAGATATACAATATCGCAAGTGTCCTGCTGAATGTTCTTAAGACTTATCTTTCCGTTTTCTTCCATGTCTGTAAAGTCTGGCTCACCACTCGTCATAACGAGCTTTCCGTTCCATATATGCCATTCGGTGAAATAGCTCAACCGCGGGTATACCACAGGACTCTCGTCCTCCAACGAGCTTTGCTGCCTCATATATCCCACGCTGCTTGCCGTCCACTGCCGTTTCAGGCTGAAACCATATTCGCGCGGTATCATGTATGTGGCTTTCACAGAGTCAGGCATGTCACGCACCATGCGCTCCTGCATTCTCTTGCTCATGTTCTCATAGTCGCGCATCTTTGGCATCACGATGTAGCACCATGTGCCTTTCAGCTCGTCAAGGTCTACAACAAAATCGGCAACCGTAGAGTCGCTTTCGTTTACTACAAGTCCCAGCCAATCACCGATTTTTGGTTTTCCCATAACCTTGTTCATGCGCTTGGCATCTATAATGTTATAGCTTACTGGGTCGCTGCCATCGCTTGGCAGCAACACGATTATAGAGTCCGAGCATCCCTCGCAGGCAAGCCCGTATATGGTTTTGTCTCCCTTAAGCCTCAGCTCCTCATTCAGGTGCCCCTTTTGTTTTTTGTCTGCCGGACCGCCACATGAGGCCAAAGCGCACAGACATATACTAACGAGTGATATTGCTAACAGTTTATTCATTGTATGCTTTTTTTGTTTCGGGCTACAAAGATATTTAAAACGAACGGAATAGCAAAGTAAATACGAAGTTTTTAAACTATTTATCTGATATTTTCATTCCAAACAGTCCATGTATCTATTCTCTTTAAGACTGGTTTCACGATGCTGTCATACCCTTTTGGATAGGTCAGCGACTGTACAAACCAGGTTTTTCGGTTTCTCACCATCTTGGCGTGACAGATATATGCGCGATGGTCAGAGTCTTGCAACTCACGGGTTACAATGATGGTGTCGGAGCAAGGGGCGTAACGTACATTTGGAATTGATATTTTTCCTTTTCCCATAGGCTCGGGCACGGCATACGTTTTGTTGTCCACGACGGGAACATTGAGCGTGGCATAACATTGCTGCACAATATGTACATCTGCTATCCAAAGCGATGACTTGAAATAGTTCCGACAGTCATTTAGACTGTCATGCTCCACATCAAAACACGAAGGATAGTCTACAGAAAAACCAAACATACTGTCTTGGTAGGTTTCAAATTCCGAATATTGCAACAAATTCTTTATAGCTGCAGGCAGATCCTTTCCATCGTTTTGACAGTAAACGACAAACAAGTTGGATACAAGGAGCAGTCCCAATACAAATGCTATAATTTTTCTCATAACATAATGTTTTGAATTTTTGTCTGCGAAGATAGGCAAAAACTCCAAACCATAATGAGAACACAGGCTGACATTTACCTGACATTTGTCAAACAGCAAAGAATGTGTAAAATAAAAGGCATTATTCTTGCACAAACAAGGCAATCTGAGCAAGACTAAAAGCCATGAGGGTGAATAATATGTAAAAAAGGGACACATGTGGGCAGGTAATTGGATTTTTTTCCCTAATTTTGCCGTCGATTTCGAAAACATTATGAAAACATTATGAAAAAGAAGATACAATTCAGTCTCGTTTATAGAGACATGTGGCAGAGTTCTGGTAAGTTCCAGCCACGCAAAGACCAGTTGGAGCGCATTGCTCCCGTAATAATTGACATGGGGTGCTTTGCCCGTGTAGAGACCAATGGCGGTGCATTTGAGCAGGTGAACCTTCTCGCTGGCGAAAATCCAAACGATGCAGTACGTGCTTTCTGTAAGCCTTTCAACGAGGTTGGCATAAAGACCCACATGCTCGACCGTGGTCTCAACGCATTGAGAATGTATCCTGTGCCAGATGATGTCCGCGCACTTATGTATAAAGTCAAGAACGCTCAGGGCACAAACATCACCCGCATCTTCGACGGTCTCAACGACGTAAGAAACATCATCCCGTCTATCAAGTGGGCAAAAGAGGCAGGCATGACACCTCAGGGCACACTCTGTATCACAACGTCGCCTGTCCACACTCTCGAATACTACGACCACATTGCCGACCAGCTCATCGAGGCGGGCGCAGAGGAAATCTGCTTGAAAGACATGGCAGGTATCGGCCAGCCGGCATTCCTCGGCAAGCTGACAAAAATGATAAAGGACAAGCATCCCGAGATTATCATTGAATATCACGGGCACTCAGGGCCCGGCCTGTCCATGGCATCAATCCTTGAGGTGTGCAACAACGGTGCCGACATCATCGACACAGCCATTGAGCCGCTGTCATGGGGTAAGGTTCACCCTGATGTAATATCTGTCCAGAGCATGCTGAAAAACGAGGGCTTCGATGTTCCTGAGATAAACATGAACGCCTACATGAAGGCCCGCTCACTCACACAGGAATTTATCGACGAGTGGCTGGGCTACTTCATCAATCCTGGCAACAAGGTTATGTCATCACTACTTCTCGGCTGCGGACTTCCCGGCGGTATGATGGGCAGCATGATGGCAGACCTCGGCGGCATAATGGGTACAATAAACAACATTCGCCGCAAGCGTGGCGACGAGGAGCTTTCAACTGACGACATGCTCGTTAAGCTCTTCAACGAGGTTGAGTATGTATGGCCGCGTGTCGGCTATCCTCCATTGGTAACTCCGTTCTCCCAATACGTTAAGAACATTGCCCTTATGAACCTCCTCACAATGGAGCAAGGCAAGGGACGCTTCGTTATGATGGACGACTCTATGTGGGGCATGATACTCGGCAAGAGCGGAAAGATACCTGGAACAATAGACCCTGAGCTCGTTGCACTGGCTGAGAAACAGGGACGCGAGTTTACTGATGCCGACCCGCACACACTGCTTGAGAACGCCCTTGACAGCTTCCGCAAGGAAATGGACGAGAACGGATGGGAATATGGCCAAGACGACGAGGAGCTATTTGAGCTTGCCATGCACCCGGAGCAGTACCGAAACTTCAAGAGCGGACAGGCAAAGAAAAACTTCCTTGCCGACCTGCAGAAGGCTAAGGACGCAGAGCTTGGCACAAAGCTTTCTGTTGAGGAGCTTGCAGCATTCAAGCATGCCAAGGCCGACGCTATCGCAGCCCCGGTAAAGGGACAGATTTTCTGGGAATTCCAGGGCGACGGCGAGGCTGTTCCTGCTGTTGAGCCATTCATCGGAAAAGAATACAAAGAGGGCGACAGCTTCTGCTACATCATGGCTCCATGGGGCGAGTTTGTAGAGGTGAAGGCAGCTCTCGGCGGCAAGCTTGTTGAGATTAACGCCAAGCAGGGCTCTAAGATCAACAAGGGTGACGTTATTGCATATATCGAGCGTGAGCAGGCATGAACTACCAGGCTCTGATAGAAAAATATTATCCCGAGGACGACGCATTGCGCAATGTCCTCGTTGTTCACAGCCAATCTGTAGCGCAAAAAGCGCTACAGATTGTTTCGTTACATCCTGAGCTGAACATTGATAAAGATTTTGTGTTTGAGGCTGCCATGCTCCACGACATAGGTATCTGCCATTGCGATGCGCCGGGCATATTCTGCCATGGGACGGAACCTTATATCTGCCATGGGCGCATAGGTGCCGATATGCTTAGGACAGAGGGATTTCCACGCCATGCAAGGGTATGCGAGCGGCATACAGGTGCAGGACTGACATGCAGCCAGATAAAAGAACGCCAGCTGCCCCTACCCCATCAGGACTTTCTGCCAGAGACTCTTGAGGAACAATTGATTTGCTATGCCGACAAGTTTTTCAGCAAATCGCACATTGACAAAGAGAAAACTCTGGAACAGGCTGTAAACAGCCTCAGGAAGTTTGGCGGCGATGGCGTAGAGAGATTTATGCAGTGGGCAAAGATATTTAATTGTTAAAAAACGGAAATAAGTCGGATAATACCCATTTATTCCGTAATTTTGCAGCTCGTATATGAGAAGACATACCATAATAGCCATTTTGCTCATGGCAGGCATATTTATGCTTGCCAGTACAGGTATGCCTTTCAGCCAACGGGCAAAGACGCACCGCACCATACAAAATGACACTACAGCAATAACTGACACGACAGTTATTGCCGACAGCACCGCCATTGGCGACTCTGTTGAAATTGACAGCGTTACCTTGGGTATGGACTCTCTGGAGCTTGCCGTTTACAATCACAACAAGCATATAGACGACTCCATACATGCAGACTCTCTGAACAGGCAGCGCAAAAACGGTATCGACGCACCTGTGGAATATACAGCCAACGACTCGCTCGTCTACGATGCCACTACTAAAACGGCATATCTATACGGCTCATCAAAGGTCGACTACGAGAAAATGAATCTCGAAAGCGATAAAATCTATATGAGTCTCGACAGCAGCATGGTGCATGCCACAGGCTCGCCCGACTCAACCGAGGAGGACGGACTTAGAGGAAAACCGGTGTTCAAGATGGGCAACGACACATACAACACCGATACCATGGCGTTCAACTTCAAGACCAAGAAAGGACTTATACAAAATGTCACCACAGAACAGGAGGACGGATTTCTGACCTCGCAAATCAGCAAGCGAAATGCCAACGGTGAGGTTTTTCTGCAACACGGACGCTACACGACATGCGATGCCGAGCACCCAGATTTTTACATAGCACTCTCACGCGCAAAGGTAAGACCAGGCAAGGACGTGGTTTTTGGCCCTGCCTATCTCGTTGTGGCCGACGTGCCGCTGCCTCTTGCCATTCCGTACGGTTTCTTCCCATTCTCAAAGAGCTATTCCTCTGGATTTATAATGCCAACCTACGGCGACGAGAACAGCCGTGGCTTCTATCTCCGTGACGGCGGATATTATTTTGCCATGAGCGACAAATGGGATCTGAAACTGTTGGGAGAAATCTATACGAAAGGCTCATGGGGACTGTCGGCGGCAAGCAATTACCGCAAGCGCTATAAATACAGCGGAAGTTTCTTCTTCAGCTATCAGGACACAAAGACCGGCGACAAGGGAATGCCAGACTTTGAGGAGCAGAAGAGTTTTAAAGTACAGTGGAGCCACCGCCAGGATGCCAAGGCAAATCCGTTTAGCTCGCTGTCGGCAAGTGTAAACTTCGCATCGTCAAGCTATGAGCGAAACAACCTTAACAGCCTCTACAATCCACAGACGCTTACTCAGAGTACACGAACATCATCAGTAAGCTGGAGCACAACGTTCTCAAGCATCGGACTGTCAATCAGCTCTACAGCCAACCTGAGCCAGAACATGCGCAACTCGTCAATTGCAATGACGCTGCCCGACCTCAATATCTCGCTGTCACGTTTCTATCCTTTCCGCCGCAAGCATGCAGCAGGAAAAGAGCGTTGGTACGAGAAAATTTCAATGAGCTATACAGGACAATTGTCGAACTCAATAAGCACTAAAGAGGATAAACTGATGCACAGCAACCTCATAAAGGACTGGCGCAACGGCATGCAGCACTCCATACCTATCAGCGGCAACTTTATGCTCTTTGATGTCATCAACGTAAGCCCGTCGTTCAACTTCACCGACCGCATGTACACCAATAAGATTACACGCTCTTGGGACGAGGCAACGCAAACCGAAAAAAATGATACCACATACGGTTTCCATAATGTCTACAACTGGAACCTCAGTCTCTCGGCAAGCACAAAGCTGTATGGTTTCTACGTTCCAAATAAAAAGATTTTCGGTGACAAGATTGTTGCCGTACGCCACGTCTTCACTCCGCAGGTGAGCTTCAGCTACGCTCCAGACTTTGGAGCGTCAAGCTATGGATATTACGACAGCTACCAGAAGACCGACAAAGACGGCAACGTAACACTGGTAGAATATTCTCCATATCAGAACGGTCTCTACGGAGTGCCGGGAAAAGGCAAAACAGGAAATATATCATGGGATATCTCAAACAATATAGAGATGAAGGTTCGCACCGATAATGACTCTACGAAGAAAATCAGCATCATTGATGAGCTTGGAGCATCCATGTCGTACAACATGGCGGCTAAGGTAAGACCGCTCAGCGACCTCTCTATGCGCCTCAGGCTTAAATGGTGGAAACGGTACACCTTCAACATGAACGCCGTTTTCGCAACTTACGCCTACGACCTTGACGAAAACGGAAAACCATACGTAGGCACACACACAGAATACAGCCGCGGACGCTTCGGACGTTTCCAGGGTATGTCGCAGAACTTCTCATTCACTCTCAGTCCTGACCAACTGAAGAAATGGTTTGGAGGCGGTGACAAAGATAAGGATGACGAAAAAGACAAGGATGATGAGGAAGGATTAGACACCGACATTGAGAGCAATGTCGACGACGACATGATAGAGGGACAGCGTGGCGCAAAGAAAAAGACCAAGGGTGCTATGGCAGAGACCGATGCCGACGGCTATATGCCGTTCTCAATGCCTTGGTCATTGACTTTCGGCTATGGTATCACCATGAGAGAGAACACCAGCGGAAAGTTCAACACAAAATCTATGCGCTATCCGTATAAGTTCACACAGACCCTTAACATCAGCGGCAACCTGCGGCTTAGCGAGGGATGGAACATCAGTTTCTCAAGCGGCTACGACTTTGAAAACAAGAAAATGTCCATGACCACCGCATCATTGCAGCGCGACCCCCACTGCTTCAACATGAGCTGCTCGGTGGTATTGGCGCCATACACAAGCTACAACTTCAGTTTCCGATGCAATGCCGCCACCCTTACCGACGCTCTAAAATACGATAAGCGCAGCGGATACAGCAATGCCGTGCAGTGGTACTAAACTGGGGAGTGCAGGTTTCCAACCTGCTTTTATAATCAATACCCGTTGACGGAATTAATCCCGCCAACGGGTATTGTCACAATATTGTTACAATAATATATTTCGACATATTTTTGTAATATCCATGTCACATCAATGAAATATTCCTATATTACCTTTGCAGCCGGTAACTTGACTATGCGTAATATAAGAATATGAAGAATATATGTTTGATAGCGGCACTACTGATGGCGCAGGCGACAACTGTGAATGCCCAGGAGAAAAATAAGGACAGCTTTGACAACACTCCGAAGATTGGCGGAACCATCCGTTCCAAGTATGAATACCAGACCTGTGAGGGAGAAGGAAGATTTGAGGTGCGCACGGCCCGTGTCAATGTGACTGGGCTGATTACTCCGCTTGTAAGCTACAAGGCGGAGGTTGATCTCTGCGATGAGGGAAAAATAAAGATGCTCGATGCCTATACACGCATTAAGCCATGGAGCACCCTCCAGCTGACCATAGGCCAAGAACGTGTGCCCTTTACCATCGATGCCCACCGCTCTCCCCATCAGCAATATTTTGCCAACCGCTCGTTCATTGCCAAGCAAGTGGGTAATGTGCGCGATGTCGGTGCCGAGATTGGCTATACATGGAATGTGGGATTTCCCATCATTGTAAATGCGGGCATATTCAACGGCTCGGGCCTGACCGACCAAAAGGACTACTGGACCAAGGGGGTAAACTATTCGGCCAAAGCACAGTTCATACTCCCTAATGTAAATCTCGTGCTGAGTACGCAGAAAATCAAGCCGTCAGATGTAACGGTCACAATGTATGATGGCGGTTTGACCTTCCACAAAGGCGGTCTCATCGCCGAGGCTGAATATCTCTACAAGCACTACAGCCGGAATGCCTTCCGCGATGTGCATGCCTTCGACGGCTTCGTGTGCTACGACCTCCCCATACGCAGTCCCAAGAGCATCATTCAGAAAGTGTCGCCCCTGGCACGCTATGATTTCATGAGCGACCACAGCGACGGCATCCGGTATGGTGGCAGCGATACCGAACCCGGAGTTCTGAAAATCAACGACTACAAGCGCCATCGCGCCACATGCGGAGTAACACTGAGCCTTGCCAAGCCATTCATTTCCGAAATCCGCATCAACTACGAGAAGTATTTCTATGGCAAGGATGCCATAGCCAAAACATCTGAGAAAGACAAGATTGTAGTGGAGTTTATGACACACTTCTAACCAGCATTGTCCATAGCCTTCCGTTTCTATTTACGACATCTCCCGCCTGTCTCAGGGCAGTGAGCAGTTAGCCTACAGCCCACATTGCACTATGTGGCTCCTCCAAGTTACAATCTCGCAATATTCTGCTCCTCACCTACAAACCAAACGGTGTCGCCAACCTCGAAACGGTGGGCAGGATTTATCATCGTAAGATTTTTCTGCCCCTCCTCTACTCCCACAACCATACAGTTATACTGCTGACGGATGCGGCTGTCGCGTACTGTTTTTCCGACAAGCGGACTTTCGGCAGATATCACTACCTTGTGGAGGTGTATCTCACGCTGCTCAATATCGGCATCCTCGGGCAGCAGCTCCTGCTGCATGGCTGCGTTCATTGCGTTCAGCTGCTCGTCGTTGCCTATAGCCTGTAGCCTGTCGCCAACAAAGAGCATCATGTCGCCATCGGGGATGTTTATGCGGTGCGAGCCACGCAGAATGCTGCTTACGTGCACACCGAAACGGCCGCCAAGATGCAGCTCACGGAGTGTCTTGCCAGCCCACAGCGAGTCGGCGGGTATGACGAAATCGGAAATATGGATATCACGGTCGAGAAGATGCCCCTCAAAAAGAGGACGGCGCTTTCCGCTGACCTGCGCATAAATATCGCGTGAGCGGAGATTTTGGACAAACAGACGCTCAAGTCTGATACTGCGCTGCTTGAGCCTGCGCGACAACACCATAAGGAGTATCACGACAAGGGCAATGGTAATAATCAGCGCATTTTTAAACCGTGAGAGATAATTACAAATATAGAACACAAAACTGGCAGCCACGGCTATCCGCGCCAGCACAGTGAACAGCAGCGGCAGGCGGTTGAGGCGGCTCTCCATCCACAACGCCTTAAACTCCTCGCTATGGTTTTTCTTCATAACCATTGAGCGCAGGAAAGGCGAGATAAGTATCACGGTTAAAACTCCTGTTATGCCGTTTGCCCACCAGTGAAGCTCCCAACCTGGCAGCAGGCTTCGCATAAAGGGCAAAAACAGCGTGAGCATTATTGCCACCACAGCTGCCGAGAGAATGGAATAAATCACGACATTCCATGCCATGGCCTTCAGCAGCGAGCGCCAATGGTTCTTTTCTGTTTTTGTGGCATGGTGCATGTTTCCCATGTGATTAAGCATGCGGAGCCATTTGCGTGGCATACGTTTTTCCAAAGCCCCATAGCACGGCACGGCAGCCTTCATCATATACGGCGTAATGAAAGTAGTGATGACAGAGACCGCCACAACAACAGGGTACAGAAAATGGCCAATGACACCCAGTGACAATCCGAGCGAGGCAATGATAAACGCGAACTCGCCTATCTGCGCCATCGAGAAACCGCACTGCATGGCGGTCTTGAGCGGCTGGCCGCTGAGCAAAAATCCCATTGTTCCGAACACAGCCTGCCCGATAATTATCGTAAGCACAAGTACCAATATCGGCACCGCATACTGAACAAGAACTTCCGGATCGACGAGCATTCCGACGGAAACGAAGAATACGGCCCCAAACAGGTTTTTTACAGGCTCTACAAGCCGCACAATTTTGTCAGCCTCAACTGTCTCGGCAAGAATGCTGCCCATAACGAATGCGCCGAAAGCCGGGCTGAACCCCACGGTGGCAGAGATAACAGCCATGGCACAGCACAATCCGAGCGTGACAACAATCATGGTCTCGTCGTTCATCAGCCGCCGGGTTTTCCGCAAAAACAGCGGAATAACAAATATACCCACAACAAACCACACCACGAGGAAAAACACAATTTTGGCTATGCTGCCAATCATCATGCTGCCGTCGGGACTGGCGCCGCTGGCTATCGTGGACAGCATCACCATCATTACGATAGCGAGTACATCCTCCAGTATAAGCACACTCATCACAAGACCCGCAAAACGCTGCTGGCGCACTCCGAGATCATCGAAAGCCTTGTAGATGATGGTGGTAGACGACATGGCGAGCATTCCGGCAAGGAAAAGGCAGTTCATGCGGCTCCATCCAAACATCTGGCCGACGCACGAGCCCAGCACCATCATGCAGAAAATAATTGTCAGCGAGGCTATTACGGGCGCAATCCCCATTTTCAATATCTTCTTGAACGAGAAGTCCAAGCCAAGGGCGAACAGCAGAAACAGCACACCGATATCTGCCCATGTCTGTATGTCGGCTTTGTCGACCACAGACATGATATAGGGCATGTGGGGGCTTACGAGAAAACCTGCTACAATGTAGCCGAGCACCAACGGCTGGCGGGGTTTCTTAAATAATAAAGTGACAAGACCTGCCACCACGAGAATGAGTGCCAGGTCTTGTATAAGGTTGGGTATTTCTGCCATTGTCTGTTTTTATTCTGTGTAAAAATTGTATCTGTCAATCGTTGTATGTTCCTGTAATCTCGCAAATGCGCACTATCACGTCCACGGCTTTCTCCATAACCTGAATGCTGACAAACTCGTGAGGCCCGTGGAAGTTTACGCCGCCGGCGAAGATGTTAGGACAGGGCAACCCCATGAAACTGAGCTGTGCGCCGTCGGTACCTCCGCGTATAGGCTCAACCTTTGGCTTTACGCCTGCCTGCTGCATGGCCTTGAGCACGATGTCGATTACGTGCATGTTCTGGTCGATTTTCTCCTTCATGTTGTAGTACTGGTCGCGCAGCTCTACTGCCACCGTTCCCTCGCCATATTTTTTGTTCATCCCGTCGGCTATGTGCCTGAAGAAAGCCTTGCGGTCCTCAAACTTATCGCGGTCGTGGTCACGGATTATGTAGCTCATTTTTGCCTCCTCGGTGCGTGTCTCCATTGAGAGCAGATGATAAAAACCCTCGTAGCCCTCTGTATTCTCCGGGATGTCGGTTTCCGGAATATGTGCGTTGAACTCACAAGCCAACCTGCCGGCATTCACCATTTTACCCTTGGCGTAGCCGGTATGCACGCTCATGCCCTTGATATGCACCTTGGCGCCGGCAGCGTTGAAATTCTCGTATTCCAAGTCGCCAATGTCACCGCCGTCCATGGTGTAAGCCCATTGGCATCCGAATTTCTCCACGTCGAAATGGTGTGCGCCCATTCCTATCTCCTCATCGGGATTGAAGCCCACACGGATGTCGCCATGCTCAATCTCGCTGTGGTCACGCAGATAGCACATTGCCTGCACAATCTCAGCAATACCCGCCTTGTCGTCGGCGCCCAAAAGTGTATGTCCGTCGGTTACGATAAGGTCCTCGCCTATGTGCGCGTTAAGCTCGGGGAATTTCTCCGGCGACGAGATAATGCCTGGCGACAGCTCTATGTCGCCGCCACGGTAGTTCTCAACTATACGCGCATTTACATTGGCGCCGCTGCAGTCGGGACTGGTGTCATAATGCGAGATAAAGCCAATTGTGGGCACATTTTTCCTGGTGTTGCCCTTCAGGGTGGCATAGACATATCCCATCTCGTCCATCTCCACGTCCTGCAGTCCCTCACGTATCAGCTCCTCCTTCAGATATTTTGCAAACACGAGCTGTTTACTTGTGCTGGGCACGGTCTGCGAGTCCTCACTCGACTGTGTGTCGAAGCGTGTATAATTCAAAAATCGTTCTGTTATATTCATGGTCTTTTTATTATAAAATATGTATATACACTTAATAAACGCTGGAATACATCATTTTATTATATATAATGCGGATTTTTCGGCATACTGACAGATATTTGTTTTGACCTACATCAAGAAGAAAACAAATGGTATGTTTTTTTCTGCAAATTTCTTGTTGTGCTCGGACACAATACATAACTTTGCACCGTCTTAAAGATAAAGACAGACAAATTGATTAGTTAGTAAATTGGTTTAGGTTTTTGGTTATTTAGGTTAGAAAATATACGTTAGGTATAGGTCTTCAGGTAAAAACAAGAGATTGTTCAGGACCAGGTATTAGTTTAGAAAGTAAAAAGATTAGTAAACAGGAATAACACTAAATGATTGTTTTTAAGCCTTGCTTGCAGTGTGACACTGCTTGCAGGCATTGTGGGGGACGAGCGTAGTCCCTTTTTTTTGCGTTTTTACACGACCTTGCAGGCTCAGTAGAAACATCCATTTTTTAACGGCTCCACAAGATTTCACGATAAAAAAAATATGCAAGCGGCTTCATGTGCCAACGCATGCGGCTTCAAGTGCCAATGCAAGCGGTTGCATGTGCCATTGAAGCCGCATGCGTGAAAATTTGGCGTTTAACACGTCCAACCTTAATAAAAACGCCTTATGCAGCCAAGCTATTCCAGATTTAGTCCGGCAATGACGCAGCCGTCGATGCCGACTACCCTAACATGCCTATTCTCATAGATGGCAAATGTAGGCACATTGCCGCCTTTCGGAAATGTCGGCGACCCTGTATTGCACACCACCGTGCCGTCAGCATCCTTATAAAGTTGCCACAAATGTGTATGACCGTAAAAAAGCACATCAACATGTCCGCCCGTTTTTTTCTCTGAATTAAAAACATGTCCGTGGGTAAGCAAAATCCGCACTCCGTTGTCAACAACGAGAGCCGAGTCCTGCATTATCGGGAAATCGAGCAGCATCTGGTCTACCTCCGAGTCGCAATTTCCCCTTACAGCCACAATGTCTTGGCTCATAGCATTTAGCCGCTCAGCAACACCTTTGGCGTCAAGTCCCTCGGGCAATCCGTTCCGCGGTCCGTAGTTCAGCAAGTCGCCAAGCAACAGCAACATGTCGCAGCTCTCACGGCGATATATCTCCAAAACCTTGTCGAGAGCCGGCAAAGAGCCATGGACATCAGATAATATCATATATTTCATAATTCGTATGTTTATTTAGTTTCAGTTATGCAAAGATAATGTTTTCTGTGGAAAAGTCTGCAAAAAGAAGAAAAAAAGCACCTTGGGATATTGCACTATCATTGACTAAATACAGGAAAATGTTAAATCACAGAATAATTATGCTGATTTACTTGCAAAATTGGGACAAAACCATTTATTTTGCAGCATTATAGAATTAACGTTACGTTAAACTCATAATTATGACAAGACAAAATACTCCCAAGAATCCATTCGTAATAGAAGGATATGTGTCACCCGACTTCTTTTGCGACCGTAAGGTTGAAACCGCACTGCTCGACCGTGATTTCATCACCTCCGAAGAAGGCGCATACCAGCTGTGCGACAAGTTTTTCAGGCAGTATCTGACTTTGGATTGACAACACGTTTCCACTTTCTTTAATAATTTTAATTTTACTATTCTTATGATAAATATAGAGGATTAGTATAATGTATAATTTGAAACTCCCACAGATTACACAGATTTTTAGTTGGTGTGAGCACCAACTATATAGCCAAGAAATCCAACTCCTATAAATTTCCCCCATTTCAAGGAGCTACTCATGAGAGTGGCACTTTTTGTTATAGATACAATGAATATTTATACCATCGGATGACTAAAATAGCAATAATGACACCAATATTTTGCCCTTTTCCGTTTATAATCCCTCAAAATCCTTATACATGAGAGAAAATATAACCGACAAGGAGCTTGGAATTACAAAATTTTTGTAACTTTGCATTTAGTTGATGGTGTACTAAAAAATACTATCGACTACAAGATAGGCAAATTGCTGAATCCTTACAATCGAAAACGCCAAAATTAGAGAAGAGGATGATGCAATCTAAAGCTCCTTGTCTTTTTCCGAAAAGATAAGGGCAAGTGCTATACGTATATGGTATACCCCAGTTCGGGATAACCGAGTGTCTTATACAATATAAATGCAGCGAGAATAC
>OGLR01000139.1_pt1 | contig 42768 bp, 36 predicted proteins | sample 1572931 | NCBI WGS metagenome assembly OGLR01 (sample SAMEA2581997, study PRJEB24529) | metagenome | biome: Human gut stool | place: China | collected 2011 | reverse complement strand
ATTCTGGCATGGCGTGGCGGACGTACGTATTGCAATACGGTTTGTCCTGTCGGTACTGTTTTGGGACTTATCTCCAAGTACTCGCTGTTTGCTATCAGGATAGATGCGGAAAAGTGCAACCGTTGCGGTTTGTGCTCACGCCGCTGCAAGTCGTCGTGCATTAACGGCGATAGTCACACCGTTGACGACAGCCGTTGTGTCGTGTGTATGGACTGCATAGAGACATGCCGCCACGGTGCTATAAGTTTCGGATTGAGGAGAAAAAAGAAAGCTGCAGAAAATAAGATAAATACAGCCGACGGCTCACGCAGGGCTTTCCTTGCCACAACATCGGCTTTGGCAGTCTCATCGGTTGTAAATGCACAGAAAAAGAAGGTTGATGGCGGATTGGCTGTAATAGCCGACAAGCAGATACCGAAAAGAAACACAAAGATAGTGCCGGCCGGTGCATGGAGCATCAGGCATTTTGAACAGCATTGCACATCGTGCCAGCTTTGTGTCTCTGCATGTCCAAATGGTGTGTTGCGCCCGTCGTCAGACTTGTCACATTTCATGCAGCCCGAGATGTCGTACGAGCGCGGATATTGCCGCCCGGAGTGTACACGCTGCTCAGATGTTTGCCCGACAAGTGCAATCAAGCCGATAACAAGAGAGGAAAAATCATCTACGAGAATAGGGCATGCCGTGTGGGTAAGGAAAAACTGCTTGCCTGTTTCTGAGGGCGTGTCGTGTGGAAACTGCGCCCGCCATTGCCCTACGGGTGCCATATTGATGGTGCCGATGGATGCCGAAGATGAGAAATCGTTGAAAATACCTGTGGTTAACACGGAGCGTTGCATAGGATGCGGCGCATGTGAGAATCTTTGTCCGTCGCGTCCGTTTAGCGCAATCTATGTTGAGGGGCATGAGAGGCACAGCCAGTATTAAGGTTGGTTCTTGTAGAACCCGCCTAAGGGGTATTGTAAGACTTTTAATGTTTGATTTTTAAGTGACAATCAATATGGAAAACATATCACGAAGAGATTTTCTGAAAACATTAGGTATTGCCACCGCTGCAACAGCCGGACTTGCCGCCTGCAACAATGACGGTGAGAGCAAGACAAGCTCTGAGGGCAGCAGCCAGCCTATACCAAAGGATAAAATGACATACCGCACAAATCCGACATCGGGCGACAAGGTATCAATATTAGGCTACGGCATGATGCGGCTGCCGACTAAAAGTCAGCCTAAGGAGAATGGCGAGACGGAGGATGTCATAGACCAGGAAGCCGTAAACAGACTTGTAGACTTTGCGTTAGAGCACGGCGTGAATTATTTCGACACGTCACCCGCTTATTGCCGTGGTTTGTCGGAACGCTCCACGGGAATTGCCCTGAAACGCCATCCGCGCAACAAATTCCTCGTGGCTACGAAATTGTCGAATTTCGACCCTTCTACACGGAGCAGGGAGGCATCGGTGGAAATGTACCGCAACTCGTTCCGTGAGTTGCAGGTAGAGACCATCGACTACATGCTTCTGCATGCCGTCGGCACGGGCGATGACTGCATGGAGGAATATAGGAGCAGATATGTTGATAATGGCATTCTTGATTTTCTTGTTGAGGAGAGAAAGGCGGGCCGCATCCGCAATCTCGGTTTTTCGTTCCATGGCGATGTCAGGCTCTACGACTATCTGCTCTCGCAGCACGACAAATATCATTGGGATTTTGTGCAGATACAGATGAACTATCTCGACTGGGAACACGCCGTGCAGACAGGCTCGACAAATGCCAATGCCGACTATCTGTACAGCGAGTTGCGGAAACGGAATATCCCTGCCGTGGTTATGGAGCCGCTGCTCGGCGGAAGACTCGCAAAAGTGCCCGACTTTATAGTGGCAAAGCTTAAGCAGAGAGAACCCGAGCGCAGCGTGGCTTCGTGGGCTTTCCGCTTTGCCGGTACACCAGAGGGTGTGCTGACGGTGTTGAGCGGTATGACGCTTATGGAGCATCTGCAGGACAACCTGCGGTCGTATACTCCGTTACAACCGTTAAACGACGACGAGCTGAAATTCTTGGATGGGGTTGCCGACGATCTTTTCGGTCTGAACACCATTCCGTGCAACGACTGCAAATATTGTATGCCTTGCCCATACGGTATCGACATTCCGGCAATTCTGACACACTACAATAAATGTGTGAATGAGGGAAATATTCCCCGTGGGCAGCAAGATGACGGCTATAGGAAGAAACGTAGGGCATTTCTTGTAGGCTACGACCGCGCGGTGCCAAAATTGCGTCAGGCAAGCCACTGTATATGCTGTGGCCAGTGTGTGTCGCATTGTCCGCAGGGAATAAAGATACCAAGGGAATTGCGCAAAATAGATGAGTTTGTTGAAGAGTTGAAACAGAATATAGAAAAATAGTTTATGGAGAATATACTTTTTATCGGAGGCGTCAGCTTTCAGGAAATATTGCTCATCGCCCTTGTCGTGTTGTTGTTTTTTGGCGGCAAAAAGATACCCGAGCTTATGAGGGGGCTCGGCAAAGGTGTTCGCTCTTTCAAGGAAGGCATGAACTCTGCCGGCGATGATGACATTGACGATAAGGAAGAGACTGGCAAAAAGACAGACGGGAAGAAAACGGAATAGCCGAAAGCAGATAGCTGTTTTGATATATGGGGACTGGAAAAAATAATCTCAGCAACGATGGCAACATGTTGTTTTGGGAACATCTTGACGTGTTGCGTACCGCACTCATCAAGGTGGTCTCTGTTGCCGTTCTTTGCTGCATCGTGGCGTTTGTTTTTAAGGAGAGTCTTTTCAATATCGTGCTTGCCCCGAAACATGATAACTTTATAACATACAGGCTTTTATTCCGGATTTCAGAATATTTTGGCGCAGACATTGCCGGCAGCGGTTTTAATGTTGATTTGATTAGTACAGGACTTGCACAGCAGTTTGTCATTCATGTAAAGACCGCCCTGTGCTTTGGCGTTGTCTGTGCGTCACCATACATAATCTATCAGATTTTTCTTTTCGTTGCTCCAGCTTTGTATGATATGGAGCGCCGCTATGCCACGAGAGTGGTAGGGGCGGGCTACTTGATGTTTGTCGTCGGAATGCTGGTAAGTTATTTCCTGATATTTCCTTTGACTTTCCGTTTTCTCGGCACCTATCAGGTCAGCTACGATGTTGCCAACATGATTACGCTCGAATCATACATCAGCACACTCATTACAATGTCGCTCTCAATGGGAATAGTTTTCGAGATACCAGTCATAGTGTGGATGCTGGCAAAATTTGGATTGATAACCTCTTCTTTCCTTGTCAGCTACCGGAAACATGCGATAGTGGCAATCCTGATAGTAGCGGCTGTCATAACTCCGACTTCCGATATCTTCACCTTGTTGGTTGTGTCGCTGCCTATGTATCTGCTCTATGAGTGCGGCATCGTTATTGTGAGGCTGAGCGTAGAGCGTAAGTGATATGACTCCGTGATAATGAACACGGACGGATAAAAGCAGCCTGTAAGAATATTTTTTTTGTTGACAGCTTTATATTTGTTGCCTTTTATGCAAATTTAAAATACAACTTCAAAATTGCATAAAATTTTATTGTGGTGCAAATGTTTGTCTGATGTTTTAATGTTTTTATGGTGATGTTTGGCTATATCGCCATAAAATAGTACTTTTGCATTATAACAAATAGACTACTATATGCTGGAAAATCAAAAGATAAACAGGAATGGTTATAGTTCGGAAGCCATAAGTAAGTTGTTGGTAAAGTTGGCAGACAAATACGAGACTCCAGATTTTATAAATGGCGACCCGTCCTGGTTTATGCATCAGGTTGAAGGACGCAGAAACAAGGAGACGATGGCTTTTGTGGCATCATGTCTGAGCTATGGCTCACGGAGGCAGTTCTTGCCAAAGATACAGATGCTCCTCGATTTCTCGGAAGGAGAAATGTTTGACTGGGTGCGTGAGGGAGCGTATGAGCGTGATGTGCCGGCAAAGCCTGATTGTTTCTACCGGTTGTATTCATATTCCAAGATGAACAATTTTTTTGCAATTCTTAGAGATATGATTTTGGAGTTTGGCTCATTGGAGGGCTTTGCACGAAATGCTGTTGAAAAATCTTCTTCCGCTGATACAGATGTCGTTGCCGTATTGGATGCTTTCGGATGTTGGTTTGCCGAACGTGGCATGACGGGCATTGTTCCTAAGCCCAAGACCTCGCTTTGCAAACGTCCTGTTATGTTTATGCGGTGGATGGTTAGAGACGGCTCGCCTGTAGACCTCGGGGTATGGGCAGATTTTATAGACAAGCGAAATCTCTATATTCCAATGGACACGCATGTGTTCCAGATGGCGTGCCGGCTCGGACTTCTCGATTCAAAAACAGCAAGTTGGAAGTCTGTGGAAACGCTTAAGGATATAATGCTCGGTATATTTCCTGATGATCCGTCAAAAGGCGATTTTGCTCTTTTTGGCTACGATGTGGCAGCCGACAAGGGAGGCCTCGTCTTATAAAGGTTTGCAGTGATAAAAATATCAAAAACTAAAAGCAATGGCAAAAATATTCACAGACTTTGGTACTGCGTCTTCCGGTCTCAGGCACGATGAGCTCGTAAGGCTCATAACTCATTCTGTAGAGCAGCTCTCACTTCCTGAGCTTGAGGCTCTTTATTACGATATGCTTACAAAAGACTATATCAGATAGTTTCGGTTATTTACAAAAACATATATACAAAAACAGCGGAAAACCCCTATTCTTGGGTTTTCCGCTGTTTTTGTGTAATTAATTGAAAGTGTTGGTATTATTTGTTCTTCAGCAAGTCGCGTATCTCAGTAAGCAGCTTCTCCTCGGCTGATTGCCCCGGTGCGGGAGCCGGCTTCTTTTCATCAGCCTTCTTCTGCTTGCGCGCCATCTTGTTGATGAATTTCACAAGCATGAAAACGCAGAATGCGATGATTACAAAGTCGATAAGTGTCTGTAGAAAGTTACCGTAGTTGATGGTGGCAGCCTTCATGGTCTCAACGCCAGGTATCTCAACAGTAGGCAGAGTTACCTTGAGGTCAGAGAAATTAACACCGCCAATCAGCCAGCCTATAGGAGGCATTATGATGTCGTCGACAATTGAAGAGACGATTTTGCCGAATGCGCCGCCGATTATAACACCGACAGCCATGTCTACAGCATTGCCTTTTACGGCAAACTCCTTGAATTCATTGATAAATTTACCCATAGTTTTAAATATTTTAAGTTTCTGATTGTAACATAGAGTTGTCACATTGGTTGTTTAACAGGTGTTGAGGTCTGTAATAAACTCCTAGCACCGTATAATTTTATATAATTTAATACTTAATCTAGGTGCAAAGTTAGAAAATATTTTGTATCTTTGCATGCGAAAAACAAAAAAAGAACGATATATTGTATTTTTAACTTATAAAAGTAAAAGTAAAATGACAAAGATTGGTATTAACGGATTTGGCCGTATCGGTCGTTTCGTTTTCCGCGCTTCTATGAACCGCGACGACATTCAGGTTGTAGGTATCAATGACCTCTGCCCAGTAGACTACCTCGCATACATGCTTAAGTATGACACAATGCACGGTCAGTTCGAAGGCACTATCGAGGCTGACGTAGAGAAGTCACAGCTCATCGTAAACGGTCAGGTTATCCGCGTTACCGCAGAGCGTAATCCTGCTGACTTGAAGTGGAACGAGGTAGAGGCTGAGTACGTTGTAGAGTCTACAGGTCTCTTCCTGACACAGGAGAAGGCTCAGGCTCACATCGAGGCTGGTGCTAAGTACGTTGTTATGTCTGCTCCTTCTAAGGACGCTACTCCTATGTTCGTTTGCGGTGTAAACTTCGACAAGTATGTAAAGGGTACACAGTTCGTTTCTAACGCTTCTTGCACAACAAACTGCTTGGCTCCTATCGCTAAGGTTCTGAACGACAAGTTCGGTATCACAGACGGTTTGATGACAACTGTTCACTCTACAACCGCTACACAGACGACTGTTGACGGTCCTTCTATGAAGGACTGGCGCGGTGGCCGTGCTGCTTCTGGCAACATCATCCCATCTTCTACAGGTGCTGCTAAGGCTGTAGGTAAGGTTATTCCTGAGCTCAACGGCAAGCTGACTGGTATGTCTATGCGTGTTCCTACTCTCGACGTATCTGTTGTTGACCTTACTGTTAACCTCGCTAAGCCAGCTACATACGCAGAGATTTGCGCTGCTATGAAGGAGGCTTCAGAGGGCGAGCTGAAGGGTGTTCTTGGATACACAGAGGACGCTGTTGTTTCTTCTGACTTCCTCGGCGACACACGTACTTCTATCTTCGACGCTAAGGCTGGTATCGCTCTTACCGACACATTCGTTAAGGTAGTTTCTTGGTACGACAACGAGATCGGTTACTCTAACAAGGTTCTCGAGCTCATCGCACACATGAAGAAGGTTAACGGCTAATCCCGATTTAGCAAATTCTTTAAAAATACAGCCGTTCAGCTTTGCTGGACGGCATTTTTTTATTATATTTGTGCCCAAGTATGAAAAGAATGATAACTATATTGGGGCCTACTGCCAGCGGAAAGACTGACTTGGCTGCTCATCTTGCCGCTGTTATGGGCGGCGAGATAATCAGTGCCGACTCCAGGCAGGTTTACCGAAACATGGACATCGGTACGGGGAAAGACCTCGACGACTATGTTGTTGACGGCAAGCGGATTCCATATCATCTTATCGATATTGCCGATGCCGGCACAAGATATAATCTTTTCCGTTATCAGCAAGATTTCATGGATGCCTATAATGACATAACAGGTAGGGGAGTGCAGCCCATACTTTGTGGAGGTACGGGGCTGTATATTGAGGCTGTGCTGAAGGGATATGCGCTTTCGCCGGTACCGCAAAACCAAAAACTGAGAGATGAGCTTGAGGGCAGAAGTTTGGAAGAGCTAACCGCAATGTTGAAAGAGCTGAAGACGAAAACGGGCAGCAATATGCACAACCGCTCTGATGTGGACACGGCTCAACGGGCTATAAGGGCTATTGAGATAGAGCAGTACAATCTTGAGAACAATCTCGGACAACGGAATATGCCTGCCGTAGAGTCATTGATTATAGGTGTGGATGTCGACCGTGAGCTGAGACGGGACAAGATAACCGCACGTCTTAAGCAAAGACTTGAGACAGGAATGGTTGACGAGATAAAGTCGATAATAGCCTCGGGAGTTTCGCCAGACGACCTTATATATTATGGGCTTGAATATAAATATGTGACAGAATATGTTGTCGGAAAACTCTCATACGGTGAAATGTTCAGACAACTCGAAATAGCAATACACCAATTTGCCAAAAGGCAGATGACATGGTTCAGAGGTATGGAAAGAAGAGGCTTCTGCATACACTGGATTGGTGCTGCACAGCCAATGGAAGAAAAGGTGAATAAAATATTGATACTCAACGAGCAATAAACTTAATAATCATGGAAGACCGAGAAAACGAAAAATGGGGAATAGTCTATTGTCCTAAGGCCGGCATATCTATGACTCCGGCAAAAAGATGGGCAAAGATTGAGCGCTGCCTAAAAGAGCAGGGCGTGGAATATGACTATGTGCAGAGTGAGAGCTCAGGCAGCGTAGACCGCCTTGTCAAGATGATGATAAACAACGGGTATAAGACCATTGTTGTAGTTGGAGGCGATTCGGCGTTGAACGATGCCGTAAACTGTTTTATGCAGACTGATGCGGAAACACGCGGCAGAATAGCGCTTGGTGTAATCCCAAATGGTCTGATGAATGACTTTGCCCATTTCTGGAACTTTAAGGAAGGTGAGTACCAGAAAAATATAGAGTGGATAAAGCAAAGAAGAATTAGGAAGATAGATCTTGGATGCATACGATATACTAATAAGAAAGGAGAATGTTGCCGCAGATATTTTCTTAACTGTGTCAACGTCGGTTTCATTGCCGCAATAATGAACCTTAAGCGAAAAACTCATCATCTGTTCGGCTCAAGAACCTTGTCGTTCGTCTTCTCGTTCCTGCTTCTGCTGTTTCAGCGTATGGAATACAAGATGTCGCTAAGACTAAACAACGACAAGATAAGGCGCAAGGTGATGACTGTATGTGTAGGCAACTGCCATGGCTACGGACAAACACCAAATGCCGTACCATATAATGGGCAGCTTGATGTGTCGGTTGTATATCACCCGGAGATGATACAGCTGTTCGAGGGTATCTGCCTTTTTGTACGTGGTAAGTTTCTGAACCATAAGAGCGTACATCCTTACCGTACACAGGAGATTGTTTTTGAGAGTACCCAGAATGCTATGGTTGGCATTGATGGCAGGCTGATGAATACTCCAGTAGGAATGTATCGCATAACTGTGGAGCAGGAGGTGCTGAATTTTATTATTCCTTCCTGGAAATCATATTAACCTGTATGAATAATGCCGGTAGAGCTGTTGTTCCCTAACGGCGAGCGATCCCTATGACAATGAATATTTGATGCTTGTTGTTGTAGGGATATTGTTTTTGTATAAAAAAAATCTTTTTACAGCATAAAAATAGGTGCCTTTAAGATAAAAGTGTGGCAAATCTTGATTTTTGGGTAAAAATATCACTAAATATTTTGTGTGTATGATATTTTTTTTCTATCTTTGAACCATTTAAAGCCTACGGCCTTGTAATCGAGAGATTTTGGTCAAGACATAAATATAAATACAATATAATAACTAACCTTAATAGAACTATGAGTTATCTTAGATTTGAGAAGGCTCTAATGACTAACTTGGAGGACTCGCTGCCGAAAGAGTTGCTGCGCACAAACCGTTCGGGCGCCTATTCTTGCTCTACTATTGTAGACTGCAACACCCGCAAGTATCATGGCTTACTCGTTGTTCCCGTTCCTGAGATTGACGATGAAAACCATGTTCTCTTGTCATCACTCGATGTTACAGTTGTACAGCATGGAGCTGAATTTAACCTTGGTCTCCATAAGTATCAGGGCAACAATTTCAGTCCCAAGGGGCACAAGTACATCAGAGAATTTGACTGTGACAAAGTTCCGACAACAGTTTATCGTGTCGGAGGCGTGCTGCTGAAGAAGGAGGTGGTGTTCCAGCATTACGAGGACCGCTTGCTTATCCGCTACACTTTGGTTGACGCACATTCTGCCACAACTCTCCGTTTCCGTCCTTTCCTTGCTTTCAGAAGCGTAAGACAGTTTACTCACGAGAATTCTGTTGCGTCAAGAGAGTACCACAAGGTGGACAATGGTATCAGAACTTGTATGTATGAGGGCTATCCGGACCTGTACATGCAGTTCTCGAAGAAAAATGAGTTCATTTTCCAGCCAGACTGGTACCGTGGTGTGGAGTATCCGAAGGAGCAGGAGCGTGGCTATGCCTCTAATGAGGATCTCTATGTTCCTGGATATTTTGAGATGCCTATCAAGAAGGGCGAGAGCATCGTATTCTCGGCTGCAATCTCTTCGATTAAGCCTTCTGTGCTTAAGAAGCTTTTTGAGGAGGAAGTGGAAGAGCGTAATCCGCGCGACAATTTCTTCCATTGTCTTGTTAATGCCGCACACCAGTTCCATATCAGCAAAAAAAACAACGACAGGTATCTGCTTGCCGGATACCCTTGGTTTAAGGTAAGAGCACGCGATACATTTATCTCTCTGCCAGGTCTCACATTGTCTATTGAGGAGCAAGACTATTTTGAGCTTGTTATGAAGACCGCAGAGAAGGGGCTTCGCGAGTTTATGGCAGGTAAGCCACTGACTGTATCTATCACAGAGATAGAACAGCCCGACGTGATGTTGTGGGCTATTTGGGCTATCCAGCAATATGCGAGGGAGGCGTCTTTGGAGAAATGTAATGAGATGTATGGCAAACTTGTTACCGACATCATCAACTTTATAGAGGCTGGCAAACACAACAACCTGCATCCTAAAGAGAACGGACTCCTGTATTCTGAAGGAAGAGAAAAAGCTGTGACATGGATGAACTCTACAGCCAACGGCCGTCCTGTTGTTCCGCGTACAGGCTATATTGTTGAGTTCAACGCCTTGTGGTATAACGCACTCTGCTTTGCCGCCTCGCTTGCTGATTTAAGATGTGATAATGCGGTTGTTGACCATCTGAGCAAATTGGCAGAACAATGCAAGAATTCATTCGTTGAGACTTTCGTCAACGAGCACGGATATCTGTTCGACTATGTTACCGAAGGCTATCAGGACTGGAGCGTGCGCCCGAATATGATATTTGCCGCAGCTTTCGATTATTCACCTCTTGACAAGGCTCAGAAGAAGAGCGTTATTGATTACTGCACGCGTGAGCTTCTTACTCCTAAGGGACTCCGCTCGCTGTCGCCGAAGAGCAGCGGCTACAATCCTATGTATAGCGGTCCGCAGACACAGCGCGACTATGCTTATCATCAGGGTACGGCATGGCCTTGGCTCGGCGGTTTCTACATGGAGGCATTGCTTAAACTATACAAGCGTACCCGACTGAGCTTCATCGAAAGACAGATGGTTGGCTATGAGGACGAGATGGCTTACCATTGCCTTGGTACTATTCCTGAGCTCTTCGAGGGCAATCCTCCATTCCACGGACGTGGTGCCATGTCGTTTGCGATGAATGTGGCAGAGATACTCAGGGCGCTTGAATTGTTGGAAAAATATAAATTTTAATTAAGGGAGGACTACAGATGAAAGTTTTAATGTTTGGATGGGAGTATCCTCCTCATGTATATGGTGGTCTTGCAACCGCTAACTTCGGTATCGCAGAGGGACTGCACGCACAGCCCGATATGGATATCACATTGTGTCTGCCTAAGCCTTGGGGCGATGAGGACAGAACATTTGCAAAAATTGTCGGCATGAACTGTGTGCCTATCGCATACCGCGATGCTGACTACGACAACGTGAAGAACCGCATAGGCCATATCATGGAGCCTGAGCTTTATTACAGATTCCGTGACCATATCTATGCCGACTTCAACTATATGAGTGTCAACGACCTCGGGTGTATGGACTTCGCAGGCGGTTATCCTACAAACCTGCATGAGGAGATTAATAACTATTCCATCATAGCAGGTGTTGTCGCGCGTACGCTTGACTTTGATATCATTCACGCACACGACTGGCTGACATTCCCCGCAGGCATTCACGCAAAGCAGGTAACGGGCAAGCCTCTCTGCATTCATGTTCATGCCACAGACTTCGACCGTAGCCGTGGAAAGGTTAACCCTACAGTTTACGGCATCGAGAAAAACGGTATGGACAATGCTGACTGCATAATGTGTGTGTCAGAATTGACACGTCAGACTGTTATTAACCAATATCATCAGGACCCACGCAAGTGCTTCACCGTACACAATGCCGTATATCCGTTGCGTCAGGAGCTTCAGGATATTCCACGTCCGGACCATACTGGAAAGGAAAAGGTTGTGACATTTCTCGGACGTCTCCCTCTGCCGAAGGGACCGGAATATTTCGTTGAGGCTGCCAATATGGTGCTTCACCGTACACGCAACGTGCGTTTCTGTATGGCTGGCTCTGGTGATATGATGGACCAGATGATTTACCTTGCGGCCGAGAGAGGCATAGCAGACAGATTCCACTTCCCGGGCTTTATGCGTGGAAAGCAGGTTTACGAATGCCTTAAGGACTCTGATGTCTACGTTATGCCTTCTGTCAGCGAGCCTTTCGGTATATCTCCGCTCGAGGCTATGCAGTGTGGCACACCTTCCATAATCTCTAAGCAAAGCGGATGCGCAGAAATCCTCAACAACTGTATAAAGGTCGACTACTGGGATATTCACGCATTGGCGGATGCTATCTACTCTATCTGTATGAACGACAGCCTGTTCAACTATCTGCAGGTTGAGGGAAAGCGTGAGGTAGACCAGATTACATGGGAAAAGGTTGGCGCATGGATTAAAGAGCTATATACGAGAACTCTCGGCTGGTAAGTTCCTTCTCTCTGACTCTCCCTGTGGGGAGAGAATGAGGCAGCTGATTTATTATACAAATAAACAAATTGAAAATTCTGACCCTTGCCCCGTAAGGTCATCTCCAGTCAAGGAGACAAGAGGGGGCTTTAACTATATGAAAACAATATGCCTATATTTTGAGATACACCAGATAATACATCTCAAACGTTACCGCTTCTTTGATATCGGTACAGACCATTATTATTATGACGACTATGAGAATGAGCGCAGCATCAACCACATTGCTGAATGCTCGTATATGCCTGCCCTTAACACTCTTCTTCAGATGGTTAAGGAAAATGAGGGCTTCTTCAAAGTAGCGTTCTCGCTTTCAGGTGTCGGTATCGAACAGCTCGAAATGCATGCTCCACAGGTGCTGGAGAAATTGCAGGAGCTTAACGCCACAGGTTGCGTTGAGTTCCTTGCCGAGCCTTATTCTCACGGACTTTCTTCTCTTAAGAATGAGGAGTCGTTTGCTGCCGATGTAAAGAAGCAGTGCAAGAAGATGAAGGAATACTTCGGCAAAGAGCCAACCGTTTTGCGCAACTCTTCTCTCATCTACAGCGACGACATCGGTCTGCAGGCTGCACAGATGGGCTTCCTCGGAATGCTTACAGAGGGCGCAAAGCACGTTTTGGGCTGGAAGTCACCTCACTATGTATATCACTGCCCATTGGCTCCAAATTTGAAGCTCCTGCTCAGAGACGTTAACTTGAGCGATGATATCAGTCTACGTTTCAACAATACAGAGTGGGAAGGATATCCTCTTTTTGCTGACAATTACATCAATAATATTGCCTCACTTCCTGCAGAGGAACAGAATATCAATATCTTCATGGAGCTTTCCGCTCTTGGTATTGCGCAGCCTTTGTCAAGCAACATCCTCGAATTCCTCAGAGCTTTGCCTGCATGTGCCAAGCAGAAAGGTATAGCTTTTGCTACTCCTACCGAGATATTCAAGGCTACACCAAGTGTCGGCTCACTCGATGTTCCTGATACACTCTCATGGGTTGACGAGGAGCGTGACGTTAGCTGCTGGCTCGGTAACCCTATGCAGCGTGAGGCTTTCGAGAAGCTCTATAGCATTGCAGACCGTGTCCGCATTGCCAACGATGCGCGTATCAATCAGGACTGGGACTACCTGCAGGCAAGCAACAACTTCAGGTTTATGACAACTAAACCTTCAAATGTTGGTCTTGACCGCGGCATCTACAGCTCTCCGGTCGACGCATTCACCAACTATATGAATATTCTTGGCGACTTCATCCCCCGTGTACGCAATCTGTATCCGGAAGATATCGACAACGAGCAGCTCGACTCTCTCCTGACAACTATCAAGAATCAGGGCGATGAGATTGAGATGAAAGAGAAGGAAATCGTCCGTCTTCAGGCAAAAGTCGAGAAGATGGAGAAGGAAGAGGCTAAGCTTCGTGCTAAGTATGGCGAGGTTCCGGCACCAGCAAAGAAGGCTGCGGCTAAGAAACCCGCCGCAAAGAAGACCACAAAGAAGGCTGCTGAAGAATAAGAATTGTAATACGGCTTATTCTTTTGAGCGTTATTTCTCAGGGATAATCATTATATGATGAATAAAGTTAGGGTTTTCGTAGTTTCATAAACTTGAATACCCTAAATTTATTCATCATATTTTTGCCGTTAGAGTTAGAATAGTGCCTTCATCCTGTTCTTATTCTTGTAATTTCTGTATTTTTATAAATTACAGTTCTTTCATCATTGAAAACAATGAAGAGTGGCTTATTTGCTATTGCAACCGCTTGCGACGGCAAATGCAAGCGGTTGCATAGCCCATCGCAAGCGGCTGCATTTCTTTGCCTTGTCCCAACAAGATTTCCACAGAATATTTAAACTTCAATCCTTATTTTTGCAACTCCAATTAATTTTTTTAACCTCTTACCTGTTGGCGGAATTAATTCCGCTGTGATATATTCCCGACGGCGCATGCAGTATTGCATGCGCCGTTTGCACAGACCTTGGGGCGGATGGCTCAACTATTTCAAGAAAACAAGTGTGGATTTCTATTTAACGCTTGATGTACGGGTGTCATTGTGTTATTGGTAATTTAAATATGAATAGCTAAATAGCAGAATGGCTGTCAAAAGTCGGAATTTTTTTTGCCGTTTAATATATATTGATTAATTTTGCAGTTCGTCAACTGATTTATTGATAACATAATAGAAAAACATGCTGTAATATAGATAATGAAAAAACTGATTTTTATGATTTTTCTGTCGGTATCGATGGTTGCGGAAGCAGACATACTGGATGCCGGTTTTTTCGGAACACATTTTGATGTGGCTGTTAAGATGATAGATAAGGAGTTTGGCAAACAGCCAAAAACTGTGGATGCAAACGAGATAAGATATACAGATGTAAAATATGCCGGTATGGTGTGGAACGAGGCTCGCTTTATGTTCATCAATGGCGTGCTGTCTGAGGCACGCTTTTATTGTAAACAGGCATCTAAGGTGGCTGCTTTGAAACATGTTTCAGAACTTGCCGGAACAATGAGAAGGCAACATGCCATCACTAAGGACTATGAGGACAGACGTACTTTTTTCTATAAGGGCGGTAAGTCGCCTATGGACTTCGGTCATTTGTTCACCATATTCGTGTCGCCATATAAAGGTGGGTGGTCTACTCAACTCAGATATGGACCTTTTAATGTAAACTGAAACAATAATATGTATAAGATATGTCGTTGAAACATAATGTAATATCGCTAATGTGCGCAGTGTTGGTTATGCCTGTTGCCGCACATGATATAAAGAGTATATGGAAGACGGTACCAGACTCTGTTGTTCTTGCCCTTGATAAGGTACGCCGTTTGGAAATGCTCGACCTTGTTGATTACAATGTTAAGGCAGAGGTAAACAACCGGTTTGGCTCAACAAGTGTTATGGACACTATAACTTCCAGCTACCTTCATATCACAATGGGTAAGTCAAGCGAGCTGTCTGTGCGCCTTTTGCCAACTGCTGATGGCGATACACTTATTTGCTTGCTGGCAACGTTTAAGGCTCCCGAGGCAGAAAGCACTATAAACTTCTATACTCCCGAGTGGCAGTGTCTTGAAGCTTCCCTATACCTGCCTTTTGCAAAGTTGAGTGATGTCGCGGACAGCCTGATATGCCGCCCCGACACAATGTCGGCTGAGTTGTATTCTCAATTGTGCTCACAGATAGTTGTGCCGCTTGTTTCCGCATCATCATCAGTAGAGTCTCCTGATTTGGAATTGGTATTGTCATTGCCTATGTTGCCTGTAGATGAGCGCGGAAAGGTTGAGGCATTGCTTGTCAGACGTAAGTTAGTATGGACTGGCAGACAATATGACTGGCAAAAATAAGCCTCGGAAATGTAACACAAAATTTCATTTTTGTTTTGTTATTCCATTCATTTAGACTATCTTTGCATAGTAAAAAATTACTTAGACATTATGATGCTGAAATACCGTTTGGCTTTCATGAACTTCTTGGAGTTCGCCGTATGGGGCGCCTACCTTACTTCGATGGGTACCTATCTCGTAAATCTTGGCATGGCACAGCATATAGGCTGGTTCTACGCTATGCAGGGTGTAGTCTCTATCTTTATGCCTACTATAATGGGCATTGTTGCCGACCGTTGGGTGCCGGCACAGCGTCTGCTTGGCTTGTGCCATCTTGTGGCTGGCCTGTTCATGTTCGGAGCGGCTTATTATGCCAATACTGCAGGTTCCGATATTGCTTTCTCTACGCTTTTCACTCTTTATTCAATGAGCGTGGCCTTCTATATGCCAACGCTGGCATTGTCAAATTCAGTCGCATATACGGCTTTGATAAAAGCAGGTCTTGATACAGTCCGCGATTTTCCGCCTATCAGGGTTTTTGGTACTGTAGGTTTCATCTGCACAATGTGGTTTGTTGACCTTATGGGCTTTCAGCCTAACGAGAGCCAGTTCGTGACTTCTGGTGCTGTCAGTATTCTGCTTTTTCTTTATTCCTTTACCCTAACCGCATGTCCTGTGTCTCATGATGAAGAGAAAAAGAGCCTTGTAGATGCTTTCGGACTTCGTGCTTTTGCGCTTTTCAAGCAGAAAAAGATGGCGATATTCTTCATCTTCTCAATGCTTCTTGGCGTTAGCCTTCAGATTACCAACGGTTTTGCCAACCCGTTCATAACGAGTTTCGGGAGCATACCCGAATATGCAGATACATTCGGTGTTCTGCATGCAAATATTCTTATCTCACTTTCTCAGATGAGCGAGACGCTCTGCATATTGCTCATACCGTTCTGTATGAAGCGTTTTGGCATCAAGAACGTTATGCTTATCGCAATGTTTGCATGGGTATTGCGTTTTGGCTTGTTCGGCGCAGGTAATCCCGGCAGTGGAGTATGGATGTTTGTTTTGTCAATGATAGTCTACGGTGTAGCTTTCGATTTCTTCAATATATCTGGCTCATTGTTTGTAGACAAGTCCACAGATCCTAAACTACGTTCAAGCGCACAGGGGCTTTTCATGCTTATGACCAACGGTATCGGTGCCACTGTCGGCACGCTTTGCGCTCAGCAGGTAGTAAATATGTCCACCCTTGATGGCGTTACCTCATGGCAGGCATGTTGGTATATCTTTGCCGCATACGCATTCATCGTAGGTGTGGTTTTCGCATTGGTGTTCCGTCCAAAGAACGTATAATGAAATGAAAGAAGCAAGATATTTTTATGTCCCCGACGCTGCGTCGCAAACAGAGCTGCCACAGGATGAGGCTATGCACGCTCTTAGAGTGTTGAGGCTGCAAAGTGGCGACGAGATGTTTCTTATGGACGGCGATGGGAGTTTCTATCGCGCCGAGGTAACAATTGCCGCAACCAAACATTGCATGTACGAGATTAAGGAAACCCTGCCTCAGCAGAAAACATGGCATGGCAACATTCACCTGGCGTTGGCACCTACGAAGATGATGGAGCGTGTGGAGTGGCTTGCGGAGAAAGCCACAGAGGTTGGCTTCGATGAGCTGAGCTTCCTGAACTGCAAGTTCTCGGAGCGTAAAAACATGCGTACCGTCAGGCTCGACAAGATTGTTGTCTCGGCAGTCAAGCAGAGCCGCAAGCCTTGGAAACCTGTTGTAAACCAGCTCGCACCGTTTAAGGAATTTGTCTCGCAGCCTCGTAGTGGCAATAAGTTTATAGCCCACTGCTACAATGAAGTGGAGCGTACAGACTTTTTCAATGTGCTTCAGCAACAGCCTCTTGACGATGATGTAACAGTGCTCATTGGTCCAGAGGGCGATTTCTCAATAGACGAGGTAAGGCTTGCCATGGCCAACGGCTACCAGTCTGTTTCGCTTGGCAATAGCCGTCTTCGCACAGAGACTGCCGCACTGATGGCTGTGGCAATGGCAAATTTAGTAAAGAGAACAGAATAACAGATATTGCACATGAAAAGATTGTCTCAATATTATTCAATAGGCATTGTAGTCTCGTTGCTGCTCGTATTGTTTTCTTCTTGTTCTGATAGCGGCTATGTAGATGCCATACCTGCTCAGTCGTCGGCAATAGTCTCTATAGATGCGGCAAAGGCTACGGGGGTTCAAAACGGCTTGGTATTGAAAACATTACTGAAGGCTACCGACCTTGGCAAAACGGGCATAGACGTGGGCAGAAAAATATATCTGTTTGAGACAACAGACGGCAACTTGGGCATTTGTGCTGCAGTAGATGATGCCTCACGCTTGTCGTCTACATTAGAGAAAATTGGATGCAAGATAGAGGAAAAGCGAGGCTACAGGTTTGCTGTAGTTGCAGGCTCATGGCTTGCCGGCTTCTCCGACGATGCGCTGCTTGTTATGGGACCCGTGCCTGTGTCTGACGTGGCAGTCATGCAGAACCGTATGGCACGCTATTTGTCGCAGGAAGAAGGGCAGGGCATTACTGGCACTTCTATGTTTGCCTGTCTTGATACTGTCAATGCGCCAATGGCAATGATTGCCCAGGCCGCGGCATTGCCGCGGCAGCTTGTCATGCCGTTCACGCTTGGAGCGCCGAAAGATGCCGACCCCTCACAAGTGATAGTCTCTGCTGCCATAAATATCTCCAAGGGCGTTATGTACATTGACGGCACAACATTTTCTTTCAACAAGCGTATTGACGAGGCTTTGAAAGAGTCACGCAAAATATATCGTCCGGTCAAAGGCCGTTATCTCGGCTCTATGTCAGCCGATGCCGCAAGTGGAATGTTCCTCAATGTCGATGGCTCAAAATTCATCAATGTAATGCGCGGCAACCCTATGTTGCAGGCTATGCTTGCCGGAATAAACGCCGCAATAGATATGGACAACATCATAAAGAGCATAGATGGCGAGATGGCTGTTGTAACTCCGTCATACGTTGAGGGAAAAATCAGCATGTCGATAGCCGCAGAGCTTGCCCATACTGATTGGCTTGCCGATGTCGGCTATTGGAAACAGAGTGTGCCTGAAGGCGGAAAGCTCACCGACTGGAAACCAAACGCATATATCTATTCAGGAGGCAGCACTTCGTTTTGCTTTGGTGTAACGGATGATAAGCAGTTTTTTAGCGGAAGCAGCACTACAGAGGCAGAGCAGTCTGTTATGCCTGCCGCTAATCCGATATCACAGCAACAGACGGAGGTCATAAGAGGTTCCCGTCTGGCGTTGATAGTTAACATCGCAGCCCTTGATGGCGGCAACTCAAAAGCTGTGGCTTCTATGCTTCGGCCTCTTACGGGCAATATCAGTGCCATTGTGTTCACAATGAAATAAGTAAATATGGAAACTATAACACTGAACGGTGTGTTGCCTCGTGTATTTCAGCCGCATGCTGACGGCATACACTCCGATGTGTGGCAGAAAGAGGCAACATTCACGAAAGGGAAAACATACTTGATTGAGGCGTCGAGCGGGCGTGGCAAAAGCACCTTTTGCAGCTATCTTATCGGCTACCGCCGCGATTACTCAGGAACTCTTCTTTTCGACAATACCGATACCATGACCTATCGTGTCGCCGACTGGGTATCAGTCCGCCGTTCTCATGTCAGCATGCTTTTCCAGGAGCTTCGTCTGTTTCCAGAACTTACGGCAATGGAGAATGTTCTTATAAAGAACCGCATAACGGATTTCAAGAGTGAGGCTGAGATATTTCAATGGTTTGATGCCATGGGCATAGCCGACAAAAAGTCTGTGCCTGTAGGCTTGATGTCGATAGGACAACAGCAGCGTGTCGGCATGATGCGCGCTCTTGTTCAGCCGTTCGACTTCATTGTTGCCGATGAGCCTGTAAGCCATCTCGACGACCACAACTCTGCCGTAATGGGACAGATTATGATGCAGGAGGCGCGGCGGCAGGGAGCTGGAGTAATCGTTACGAGTATAGGCAGACATATAGATCTGGAATACGACAGGAGGCTTAAATTATGATTTGGAGACTATTGCGGCAGCATATCAGCGTAGGGCAGTTGGCTGGTTTCTTCCTCGCCAACCTTTTCGGCATGTTCATCGTAATGCTTGCCTGTCAGTTCTATAGCGATGTAAATCCTGTGTTCACGGCTCCAGACAGTTTTTTGAAGAACAGCTATCTTATTATTGGTAAGAGGTCGGGTGCCGCTGGTGCCTTTTCTTCTGCTGCTAATGGCTTCTCTGCCACAGAGGTGGATGAGATTTCATCTCAGCCGTTTGCAAAGACTGTCGGTGTGTTCACATCGGCAGAATATAAAGTTGAGGCACGTATGAGCATTGCCGGAAGCGAGACTCTTAACTCGGACATAACCTTCGAGAGCGTTCCTGACGCTTTTGTCGATACAGACCTTAGCAATTGGAAATATGCTGAGGGGCAGACTGTGGTGCCCATCATATTGCCCCGCTCTTACATAGCAATGTATAATTTTGGTTTTGCCAAGGGTAAGTCGTTGCCAAAATTGTCAGAGGGACTCGTCGGCATGATAGACATTACGCTTCTCATTCACGGCAACGGCAACAGCGGACAATTCAAGGGACGTGTGATAGGTTTCTCTAATCGTTTGAACACTATTCTTGTTCCGCAGTCGTTTATAGAGTGGAGCAATGCCCGATATGCGCCAGATAGCCATACACAGCCTTCGCGCATAATCTTGGAGGTTGCGACTACAGCCGACGATGCCGTAGCCAAATACATAGAAAGCCACGGCTATGAGACCTACGACGACAACTTGCAGGCAGAGAAAACCACATGGTTTCTGCGGCTTGTCGTAACAATGGTAATGGCAGTGGGAATTGTAATCACGTTGCTCAGCTTTTACATTCTGATGCTCAGCATATATCTGCTGGTTCAGAAAAACACAGATAAACTGCAGAGCCTGTTGCTTATAGGCTATAGTCCGCAGAGCGTGGCGCGTCCGTATCAGCTGCTTACCCTGTTGCTCAACATCGGCGTTCTTGTGTTTGCGGTCTGCCTGTTGTGTCTTGTCCGCTCACAATATATGGATATCCTCGTGGCTTTGTTCCCCGACATTCCCGATGGCAGTCTGTTGCCGTCGTTGTCGTGCGGACTCGTGCTGCTTGTGGTGGTTACGTTGCTCAACTCCTTTGCTTTACGGGCTAAGATAGTGAACTTATGGAAACAGAAATGACCGGTGTCCATACCGTAATAATATCCTTGGGCTCCAATTATGAGGCGGATAAGAATATGGCCTGTGCCCGTGAGCATCTGCACCGGCTTTTGCCCGATGCCGTGCTCACAAGCAATCTTCCCACGGCACCAATAGGCATGGATGGCCCGTGGTTTCTCAATTGCTTGTGTAGGGCTCACACATCGTCCACACTTGAGGAAGTTGTGGAGAAAACGAAGCAGTTGGAGTCTATGCTTGGCGACAGCCATCGGCAACGTGAGCAGGGCAGGGTAGTCATAGACATCGACATATTGCAATATGACGCCACCCGGCTTCATGTCGCAGACTGGGAGAGGGCATATATTCCTGTTCTTATGGAACAGCTGTTGAATTATTAGTTGTAATTATTGTAGGCATGCCCCCTTATGTAGTTATGTACTAATAATTAATGACTAATAACTAATAATTAATAACTAATAAAAGTGGAAAAAGTAATTATCACAGTAGTAGGAAAAGACACCGCAGGCATTATTGCCAAGGTTTGTACATGTTTGGCTGACGACGGTATCAACATACTCGATATATCGCAGACAATAGTTCAGGGCTTCTTCAATATGATGATGATAGCCGACATTTCCAACTGCACAAAACCGTTTGCCGACCTCAGTACAGAGCTTGATACCGTAGGACACGAGCTTGGCGTGCAGGTGAAATGCCAGCGTGAGGAGATTTTTGAAAAAATGCATCGGGTGTAGTTGACGAGTAGACAAGTAAACGAGTAGACAAGTTAATACCCAGACTAACGATTTGTTTACTCGCCAACTTGTTTACGCGTCAACTTGTCAACTTGAGTAACAACTCGTTAACTTGTCAACTATATAGAATATGATAAATCTATTTGAAGTTCTTGAAACCAACAAGATGGTGCAGGAGGAAACTCTTGATGTGAGAACCATCACCATGGGTATAAACTTGCTTGAATGTGCCGACAGCGACACCGATGTATGTTGCCGTAAAATATACGATAAGATTACCCGGAAGGCAGCCAACCTTGTCAAAGTAGGCGAGGAGATAAGCCGGGAGATAGGCATTCCTATCGTTAACAAACGAATATCTATCACTCCTATTAGTCTTGTCGGCGGCTCATGCTGCCATACCACAGCCGACTATGTGCGCATTGCCCGCACACTCGACGAGGCTGCTAAGGTTGTGGGCGTGAATTTCCTCGGTGGCTACAGCGCCATAGTAAGCAAAGGCATGACCCGTTCCGACGAGTTGCTCATCCGCTCCATTCCCGAGGCAATGGCTGTCACCGATGTCGTTTGCAGCAGTGTTAATGTGGGCAGCACAAAGACCGGTATCAACATGGATGCCGTACGCCTTCTCGGAGAAGTTGTCAAGCAGACTGCCGAGGCCACCAAGGAAAACGACTCGCTTGGATGCGGAAAGCTCGTTGTATTGTGCAATGCTCCCGACGACAACCCGTTTATGGCAGGTGCCTTCCATGGTGTCAGCGAAGACGATGTTATCGTCAATGTCGGAGTGAGCGGTCCCGGTGTCGTCCACCATGTGTTGAAAGGCATTCGTGACGCAAGCTTCGAGGTGCTTTGCGAGACCATTAAGCGCACGGCGTTCAAGATTACACGCGTCGGACAGTATGTTGCTCAGGAGGCAAGCCGGCGCCTTGGGGTGCCATTTGGAATTATCGACCTCAGCCTTGCGCCAACTCCTGCCGTTGGCGATTCTGTTGCCGACATTCTTTGCGAGATTGGCCTTGAGCATCCAGGTGCTCCAGGAACAACCGCAGCCTTGGCTCTGCTCAACGATCAGGTGAAGAAAGGCGGTGTGATGGCAAGCAGCTATGTCGGCGGACTTAGTGGCGCTTTCATCCCCGTTAGTGAAGATCAGGGTATGATAGAGGCTGTTCAGGCCGGTGCGCTGACGTTAGAGAAACTCGAGGCTATGACATGTGTGTGCTCTGTTGGGCTCGACATGATAGCCATTCCAGGCGACACTCCTGCCACTACTATCAGTGGCATCATTGCAGACGAGGCAGCCATTGGTATGGTTAATCAGAAAACAACAGCCGTGAGAATTATCCCTGTTGTCGGCAAGAAGGTTGGAGATGTTGTGGAGTTTGGCGGTTTGCTCGGCTATGCTCCCGTAATGCCGGTCAATGGTTTTAGCTGCGAGGCTTTTGTAAACCGTACAGGACGTATCCCGGCTCCAATCCACTCGTTTAAGAATTAAACCTTAAAGGTGTCATTGTTGCAATTTAATCAAACAGATAGCGCACATGCAAGTCTCAATTGTTTTAAATGGACTCAGCATGTGCGCTATTTTTTTATGTTAGCCTGCTATGTTTTATAAATCAAATCTTGAGTCGTATAAATCAAACTTTGATTTATGTGACTCAAGCTTGTATTTATGTAAACCAAACTTTGATTTATAGAACTCGGTTATAAAATATTACTTATACAATATCGTCTTTCTTCTTTCTCATCTCCTCAATCCCCCTCATTGTGCAGAAGCCCCGGAAAAAGACGAAGATGATATTGAGGAAAACGAAATCGTTGTCGATAGGGTAGCGGTCTTTCCCGTCAATGGCGTTTTTTACGCAAAGGCGCATCATGCGTGAGATGGCTTTGTAGTCGAGCTCCGGGCGGAAATAGCCTTGGTCTATGCCACGCTGGAAGTAGGCCTGCGCAAACTCCTCGTCTTTGTCGCCTGCTTTCATAAGATATTCCGTAACCTTGGGATATTTCTTCAGCTCATCATAGAAACATGGATTTATTTTCTTGCATGCCTCAGCGTGCATATTGTATAGCTCAAAAATTATATCCATGACGTTGTTTCCTGTACTCTCTGCAAACTTTGTCATGTGCTCATGCTTTTGCTCTCTTGAAAGCTGCAATACTTCGAGAAGCAGCACTTCCTTGTTCTCGTATATTTCATAGAGTGTGCGTTTGGAAATGGTGAGCAGGCTGGCTATGTCGTCCATCTTTACTGCTTTTACTCCCTTGCTCCAAAATTCGCTCATCGCCACATCGAGAATGCGTGACTTGAGTTCCTGCCGGTATGATTGTGGTGAGGTGGATTTGTTCATTTTCCCGTTTCTTTTTTGCAAAGTTACAAAAAATATATAAAACTCAATCATATTACTAAAGTTTTTTCTCGTATAAGATAAACTGCTCCCGGGAATGAAAAACAAAACTTCATTTTTGTTTTGTTTTTCCGCCCGTTTGTATTATCTTTGCAGAAAGTTTTAGTAAACAGACAACAACAATAGGTTGTAAACATAACATAACACAAATGGTAAAGATTACAAAAGAGGCGGCGCTTGAATATCACAGAGCCGGGCGCCCGGGAAAGATTGAGGTAAAGCCGACAAAGCCTTATAGAACCCAAACTGACCTTAGTTTGGCTTATTCGCCAGGTGTGGCTTATCCGTGTCTCGCAATACAGGATAATCCCGATGACGTTTACAAGTACACCGACAAGGGAAACCTTGTTGCCGTGATATCCAACGGTACAGCCGTTCTCGGACTTGGCGACATTGGCGCCATGAGCGGAAAGCCCGTGATGGAGGGAAAAGGACTGCTGTTCAAAATCTATGGCGGTATCGATGTGTTCGATATAGAGGTAGCAGAGAAAGACCCTGAGAAATTCTGTGAGGCTGTAGAGAGGATAGCGCCTACATTTGGCGGTATAAACCTGGAGGACATCAAGGCTCCTGAGTGTTTTTATATAGAGGAGCGTCTGAAAAAGACTCTCGATATCCCTGTTATGCACGATGACCAGCATGGCACAGCCATTATCTCGGCTGCCGGACTTAAGAATGCTCTTGAGGTGGCTGGCAAGGATATCAGCAAAGTGCGCATCGTTGTAAATGGCGCAGGCGCTGCCGCCATATCTTGTACAAAGCTGTATGTGGCAATAGGCGCAAAGGTTGAGAATATCGTCATGCTCGACTCTAAGGGTGTGATTACCTCTGACCGTGAGAGCCTTACTCCGCAGAAAGCTATGTTTGCCACCGGCCGCCGCGATGTACACACTCTCGAAGATGCCTTGAAAGGGGCGGACGTGTTCGTAGGTCTTTCAAAAGGCAATGTGCTCACACAGGACATGGTGCGCTCTATGGCTCCGAATCCTATTGTTTTTGCTCTCGCCAATCCTGTGCCTGAGATTAGTTATGAGGATGCGATGGCAAGCCGGCCTGATGTGCTTATGTCGACAGGACGCTCTGACTATCCAAACCAGATAAACAACGTTATCGGTTTCCCGTATATTTTCCGTGGAGCGCTCGATGTTCATGCCCGTTGCATAAACGAGGAGATGAAGCTGGCTGCCGTACATGCCATTGCAGACCTTGCAAAACAGCCTGTCCCTGATGTGGTAAACGATGTTTATCATGTCAACGACCTTACGTTCGGCCCACGCTATTTCATTCCAAAGCCTGTAGACCCGAGGCTTATCACAGAGGTGAGCGCTGCTGTGGCAAAGGCTGCTATAGACAGTGGAGTTGCCAGAACCTGCATAACCGACTGGGAGGCTTACAAGCAGAATCTCAGACAGCTGCTCGGACAGGAGACAAAGTTCACACGGTATATCCACGCTACTGCAGCCGAGCATCCGCAGCGTGTGGTGTTTGCCGAAGGTGAGCACAACACAATGATGAAGGCTGCTGTTCAGGCAAAGACTGAGGGAATTTGCCAGCCTATACTGCTTGGAAATCCCGACCGTATGAGCCGTATGGCCGCACGCCTGAAACTTGACCTCACGGGTATTGAGCTTATCGACATGCGTGCCGACCAGGAGCAGGGACGGCGCGCCACATACGCAAAGCATCTTGCAGAGAAACGTGCGCGCGACGGGTATACTTTCCAGGAGGCTTACGACAAGATGTATGAGCGTAACTACTTCGGTATGATGATGGTGGAGACTGGCGATGCCGACGCATTCATTACAGGTCTTTACACAAAATACTCAAATACTATAAAAGTTGCAAAAGAGGTGATTGGCATCAGAGAGGAAAACTCTACATTCGGCACCATGCACATCATAAACAGTCCGAAAGGTATACTTTATCTTGCCGACACTCTCGTCAACGGCGACCCTGACACCGACGACCTTGTTGACATCGCAAAGATGGCTGCCCACACAGTCTCTTTCTTCAACGAGAAGCCGAATATAGCAATGATAAGCTACTCTAATTTCGGCTCGGATACAGCTCCTGGCTCACAGAAGGTAAAGAATGCCGTCACACGCCTGCACAGTGAAATGCCTGACTTGTGTATAGACGGCGAGATGCAGATTGGCTATGCCCTCAACCGTGAGCTTAGAGACAGCACTTATCCGTTCTCTAAGTTGGCAGGCAAGGAGTGTAATACTCTTGTGTTCCCTAATCTCACAAGTGCAAGGTCGGCATACAAGCTGCTGCAGATGCTGTCTAACGATGTTGAGATTATAGGTCCTGTCCAGATGGGGCTTAATAAGCCTATCCACTTCACAGACTCCGAGAGCTCGGTCCGCGATATTGTAAATATCACAGCCATAGCAGTAATCGACGCCTACGTGGAGAAGATAAAGAACAGAAAGTAAGTATTTGACAGATACTGCGAAGCATTGTAGGGCCGCTACGTGTAGCGGCCGCAATTAGAATGATGTAGAGAGTAAAGAGTAAGGAGGTGACGGACTAACCGACAATCTCCTTGCTCTTTATCTGTTTTAGTGGTGGTAAAAAAATAAATCGTACCAAGTTATTTTTATCCGCAATTTCGACCTTAAAGGGGCGTATTGGGGCGTAGCATTGGGCGTAATTCTTATATTGTATGCTCACAAAAGAGTTCTATCACTTGATTACCTCCCAATTTCCTTATATACATATTCTTGCACGTTTTAATACCGAGTTTTTACGCAAAGCTGCACGTTCTGTACCCGACTTTTGTTGCTAGGTCACACATTTTATGGGTGACTTTGTACGCAAAATTATACATTTTATTCAAACGGCAAGAGTTCTCGCTTGTTTTTTCTTATCAATTCTCAATAAAAAATCGGCTTGAATACTTCGTTTTCTGCCTCATAGATTCACATCCCGTTCCATTATGTATTGACCGGAACAAGTTCTTCCGCTTCTCATACTTCTTTGATTTTATCCCGCCTTTCTCGCCATGGCATAGTTGAAGTAAACTCCACTCTGCTATTTGGCTTAACGAAAACGTTCCATTCACAGCGAGCATTCTCTAGTGGGTACTCGCAGAGGAGGTATTCACAACCTACAAATCTCCTTCCTAAGAGATTGGCGGCTATACCTGCAGTAGAACTTCCTGCAAAAGGATCAAGAATAGTATCTCCTTCATTTGTAGATGCGAGAATAGCCCTGTAAAGCAGACGTAAGGGCTTTTGGGTGGGATGTTTCCCACAAGTCTTTTCTCAAGTGCCTGCGGCCGCTACTTGTAGCGGCCGCACAATGCTTTCCAGAAATTTATTTATATTTTTCCATAAGCTGGTCTGCTCTCTCGTCACCAAGTTCCTTGGCTTTGAGCAACGCCTCGCGGGCTTTTTCTTTTTCTCCCAACTCGCCAAATGCCACACCTCGGATTATGTAGATGTCGGGATAGGTGTCGATGAGCTTCAGTGCAAGGTTGGTGGTCTCTATAGCTTTGTCGTTCTGTCCTACTTTCAGTTGCAGGCTTGCCAGTTCCGCATAGTATGTAGGCTCGTTGCGGTTTAGGACAATGGCGTGGGCTATGTCTTGGAGTGCCTGCTGGTATAGGCGCATTTTGTTCTCACACTGATATTTTATGTAGTAGAAGTTGTGTGTGGCTCTGCCTGCTAAGAGTGAGTCGTAGGTGCAGTAGTCGATGAAGGCGTTGCGGAGTTCTCCAGCCTGGTCGTAAGTAAGCCCGCGCTCAAGTATGTATGGAGCGGCACTTCTGTCGTTTCCCTGTACAGTTACGGCACTGTCGAGCAGCGAGATAATGGTGTCGGCAGATGCTTTCAGCTGTCGCTGGCATTGAGCTGCCTCGAAGAATATCTCACCACTGCGCATTGTGGTGTTTGCCAGAGATATAAAAATGTCGTACGCCTGCTTGTAGTTGCCTTTTGAATATAAAATTTGCGCCTGCTGGTGGCGGTAGGCTGGCTGTGGATTTATAGTGTAGGCTGTCTGTGCCTCCTCGAGAGCTTTGTCGAGACTCCAGTCCTTAAAAGGCTTGTCGGCATGGTAAACCTCTTTCTGGTATATGAGTTTTGCATAATTAGAGTGTGCCTCGTCCTTGCGCTCTGCATTTTTTATGGCTGCTTCCATGTTTCGTGCAGCCTCCGCATATTTTCCTCCAGCCATTTCCTGCTGGGCCTTTGCTGTGTAGCCGTCGGGCAGTTGCGGGAAAGCGGCGATGAACTCGTCGATGTAACCGGTATAGATGGCGGAGTCGTTGCGCTGGGCAGCGAACATAAGGGTGACAAGGGCGTCGTTTTGCGATTTTGGCAAAGCCGTCCGTATGCCGCATTTCCGCAAAGTGCTGTTGTTTAAGGTAAGACCCGTCAGCTGGAATGTGTTTGTAATTCGTGAGTCGGCTGAGTATGCGCGACCGCCGCTCTGTGGGCGTTGCATTATGCCTACTACCTGTCCCAAGTTGTTGACGAGAGGACAGCCGAGGTCAGTTCCTGATACATCGTTGTCGTTGAAAATATAGTATGAGCAAGAGTCCATGAAAGTCTCGGTAGAGGCTATTGTGACTTCTTTGGCGGATGGCTTTTTTATGCTGTAGTCAACAACCCACAATTTGCCTGGTGCAGTAGTTGGCTTAGCCGCCGTAATAGCAGGAGTGGTTTTGCCCTTAACACGGAATTTGCAGATGTCGTAGATGTCGTTGGCGCCAAAAAGTGCGTCTACTTGGTGGCTTATGCCTTTACTGTCGATGACTACTGCACTGTCGGCTCCCACGAACGGGTGCCACATGGCCATGGCCTCACCATTGGCTAAGAAAACACCTTTGGTAGAGCCTACGATGTCGCCCGATTTGTTGAATGTTGTGAGTGTGAACACGCTTTGCGCCACTTTTTTTACCGCTGCCGGCTGTGCAAAGGCTGTTGTTGACGCACATAATAGAAGTGCGCATAGTATTGTTTTATAGTTCATTTTTTATTTCCGTTTATAAGTGTTTTTGCATTTTCCATTGCGGCATCGCTGATGTTGCTTCCGCTTAGCATCTGTGCAATCTCTCTAATTCGCTCATCTTGCGTGAGCTGGCGCATTGTGCTTGTTGTTCCCTCTGCGTTGTCGCTCTTCTCAACCTTGTAGTGTGTTGTTCCGAGCGCCGCTATCTGCGGCAGATGCGTGATGCTGATGACTTGCCTGTCGGCATCGCCCATTTCCTTCATTATGTGTGCCATCATCTCTGCCACACGTCCGCTAACGCCGGTGTCTATCTCGTCAAAAATTATCGTAGGCAGTTTTACGGCTCCGCTTATCATGGCTTTCAGCGACAGCATAACTCTGGCTATCTCACCTCCCGACGCAACCTGAGAGACAGGTTGCAGAGGGGTGTTCTTGTTGGCGCTGAAGTAGAATGCTGGCTTGTCTGCGCCGTCGGCAGAAAGAGGCTTCTGCTCAATATGCACCTCAAACCGTGTGTTTGGCATTCCGAGGTTGAGCAGACGTTGTGTAATCTGTTTCTCGATTTCTTTTGCCGCCTTGGTGCGTGATTTTGTAAGTGCCTGAGCCGTCTTCATGCAGGTGTCGAGTTGTGTGGCGGCTTTTTCTTTCAGTGCCTCCATCTCATCGTCGCCATTGTCGATGTGCGACAGTTGCCCGAGAATGTTTTCCTGCAACGCTATGAGGCCGCCGATGTTGTCGACGTGGTGTTTTTGCTGAAGTGAGTAAATTGTGTCGAGACGCTCAGAGACAGCCGAAAGGCGCTGAGGGTCGAAATCGATGTTTTCGGCAAGCGAGCTTATTTCGTGCGAAATGTCTTTAAGCTCGATGTATGTGCTGTCGATTCGCTCGGAAAGTTCACGGACGGGTTGGTAAACGTCGGCAATGTTGTTGAGCTGTGACAGAGCCATGCGGCAATTGGTGAGCACTCCGTTAGCCTCATTAGCCAATGACTCGTCGGCGGCGAAGAGTGCGCTTTTTATATCTTCGGCGTGGCTGAGTGTCTCGGCTTCCTGTTCCAGTTGCTGCTGCTCGTCGGCTTGCAGTCTCGCATCCTGAAGCTCTTTTGCCTGGTACCGCAAAAAATCCTCGTTAGCCTTGTCGTTTGCAATCTGCTCCTCAAGTTTGCGTATGGCTGTTTTTGTTGTGCTGTATGCCGAGAATGCCTCAAGTTGCTGCCGGCGCAGTTCTGCATTGTCGGCAATGATATCGACAACTCCGAGCTGAAAATCGTCTTTCTGCAACAGCAGGTTTTGGTGCTGGCTATGCACGTCTACGAGTCGCTCGCCAAGCTCACGGGCTATGGTCAGCGATACGGGGGTATCGTTTATGAATGCCCGGCTTTTGCCGTTGGCTCGCAGCTCACGCCGCATTATGCAGTCGGCGGGGTCGTAGTCGATGTCGTTGTCATGGAAAAACTGCTCCATGCCATAGCGTGATATGTTGAAGTGGGCCTCTACTATGCACTTGTCCGCTCCGGTCTTTACGAGGCGTGAGTCGGCTCTGCCACCAAGCAGCAGCGAAATGGCACCGAGAATGATGCTTTTTCCCGCACCAGTCTCACCCGTTATCACGGAAAAGCCCGAGTTGAAGTGAATGTCGAGTTTTTCTATGAGGGTGAAGTTGCTGATATATAGTTGTTGTAACATTTTTTTTATTGTTTTATTTTATTCCATGCATTGCTTTGCGAGGCATTTATCGAGAATAGGATTTCGTAGACAGATTCCTTTTCTTTTTGCGTTCCCTTGCCTTTGTAAATGTTGGCAAGCTCGTCGCGCTTGTAGTCTGTCCATATCTGCGGAAGTCTGCTGAGCGGCTTGTCCTCATGGCATTTTTTCAGGTCTTGCTCAATGGCTGTCGTCACCTCGGTACGTCCGCGCTCAGCGTTGTTAGCCATCTCGTCGAGTCCTTTGCGGTAGTAGTCGTATTGCAGCTGGCGGAATGGGGCCATGCCGCCGTCGAGGTAGTCGTTGATGATGGCAAAACGGTTACGGTCGTTGTCAAATGATTTCCAACCTGGGAAATTCAGGTTTTGCGCATTGTTGGTAAGGTTCATGCATCGTTGCAGCACGTCCTCTCCGCCCATCGGCGCAAATGTGTCGAGATTGATGCCTATGATGAGATAGGCGTAGTAGGCGAAGAGCGCCGTAAGCTGGTTGTCGAGTGTTTCCTCGTTGAACTCGAGCTGGTCGAATTGTGCGAACTCGAATACGAAATCGTTGTCAGTGTTGTTGTATATTGTTGTAGTGTATGCAGAATTGTAGACGGGGCGTGTGGCTTGTATCAGCGCCTTGCATGTGAAGACGTTTGAGCTGTTGTCGTATTTCGTTACGGTTATGTTGAACGAGCATGGTATGCGCTCGTTTTTCTGGAAGTTGAGGTTTGTCCATTGGCGGTCGTTGACAAACTGCTCAAGGGTCTGCTGCAGGTTTTCAAAAACGCTTGCGTCGGTACCCTGTATCTGGTTGTGGTTTATGTTTATTTTAGCCTCCAGTTCTTGAGATAGGGCAGCGAACGGAAAGAAAAAGAGCATCATCGCCGTCGTAGCGAAGGCGCAGATGCCTTTTTTTATGGAAAATGGTTTAATGCTCATTATTTTAGTTTCGTATTTAAGGGAGTTTGTAGGGCCGCTATGTATAGCGGCCGCTATCGGCAAAGGTAATTTTGCTTGCGGCCGCTATTCATAGCGGCCCTACATCCCCTTTATTTGCGGTTGTTGAATTCGCGAAGGCGTATTCTTGTCAGCACCTGCTTGGTGTTGTTGGTGAAATCGCCGCCGAGCATCCAGCTGTAGTAGCCAGGGTCGCGGCGTAACACCTCGGCCACGTCCCAGCCCTTGTATTTTCCGAAGTTGAACACCTCGTGCATGCGTGGCTTCCCGTCTTTGCCGGTCAGAACTTTGTTGTTTGCATCGGTCATTTCTTTCCATACAATACGTCCTGCAAAATCCACGTTGTTGTTCATTTTTGAGAACTCTGCCAGTGCTGCCATATCGTTAGGAAGAGCGCGGTCTGGCTCTTCGGCAGTCTCGGGATTGTATTTGTCGAGCTCTCCCTGCAAAACCCTGTAGGTGGCCTCGGTATCCTCGTCGGCGCGGTGGGCAGTGAAGTCTTCCTCCATTTTGCGTCCGCAATAGAATTTGTAGGCGGCGGCAAGGTTCCGGCGTTCCATTTTGTGGAATATATTCTGTGCGTCGATGAGGTTGCATTTGCTGAAGTCGAAGTCTATGCCCGCGCGCAGAAACTCCTCTGCCAGCATCGGTATGTCGAAGTGGTTGCTGTTGAATCCGGCAAAGTCGCAGCCCTTGAATGTTTTCTCAAGGTCGGCAGCCAGCTGCTTGAAAGTCTTGGCGTTGGCGACATCCCCGTTTGTGATGCCCGTCAGGTCGCTTACAAATGCGGGGATTGGAATTTCCGGGTTTACCAGCAGATTGACTCTGTCCTCTTTGCCGTCTGGATGTACTTTGATGTACGATATCTGTATGATCTTGTCGTTTACAAGATCAAGCCCCGTTGTCTCCAAATCGAAGACAATCAGGGGCTTAGTAAGGTTCAATTTCATTTTGTTTATTTTTAGCCCCCCTGCCCCCCGGTGTGGGGTATTGCTAATTAGGGGTGCCCGCAACAGAAGGGCAGGGGCCTTTTATTAGTCGTTGAGAAGCATTGGCATAACCAGCATCAGAATTTCCTGATTTTCCGGCTGTGTGACAGGTGTCACGACACCGGCACGGCTCGGGTCTGCGAGTTTTATGCAGACTTCCTCGCTGTCGATGGCGTTGAGTATCTCAACGAGAGAGTTTCCGCCAAAGCCTATGCTCATTTTCTGACCGTTGTACTCGCAGAGCAGTGATTCTTTTGCGCTTGCTGCAAAGTCTATATCCTCAGATGATATTGTGGCCTTGCCCTGCTCTATGCTCAAACGTATGAGCAGGCTGCTCGCGCTGGCAAACGGCAACACGCGTTTTACGGCGCTCAACAACGATTTGCGGTCTATTGTGAGCTCGTTAGGATTGGTCTGCGGGATTACGGCGTTATAGTTGGGATAGCGCCCCTCGATAAGGCGGCATGTGAGTGTCATGCTGCCGAATATGAATTCTGCGTTGCGCTGTGTGAAATTTATTACGACATCGCTGTCGTCTTTGGGCAAACTGTTGCGGAGCAGGTTTGCCGGTTTCTTCGGGAGTATGAACGAGGACACGCTCTCACTGCCAATTCCGAAATTCAAGTTGCGTACGAGCTTGTGTCCGTCGGTGGCTACAACTGCAACTTTCTCGCTGTCGATATCGAAATATATACCGCTCATCACGGGGCGGATCTCGTTGGTGTCGGTGGCGAAGAGCGAGCGCGATATGCAGTCGAGCAGTGTCTCTGATTTCATGGTCAGAGTGGTGTTTTCACCTGTGCTTTTCTCGATTTCGGGATAGTCCTCTGCCGACTGTATAGCGAATTTGCTGACACCGTTTTGGTAAAGTATCGAGATTGAGTAATTGTCGGTGTCGATTTCGAGTGTCAGCGGCTGTTCGGGCAGTTCCTTCAATGCGTCAAGCATATTCTTGTTTGGCACGGCAAAGCGGCCCTCGCCCTCAAGGGTATCAAGCTGAATTTGTGTCTGGAAAGTGTTCTCGGTGTCAGAGGCGGTTATCAGTACGCTCTGGTTTCTGCACTCGAAAAGAAAGCAGTCGAGAACTTTTAGCGTGCTCTTGCTGTTGATAACTTTTGCCAAAAGCTGCAGACGGCTGTTGAGCACAGAACTTGATATGGTAAATCTCATAGCTGTATAGGTATTAATTATAGTTTTCTAAGGTACAAAAATACAAAAAAGCAGTGGGAGAGCAAAAAAAATAGTGGAAAAGTTTCTGAATTTAGAACTATTTTAGTAATTTCGCAATCGATTATCCGATTATGGGGTTCGTAAGATATACATTTATTTATATAAACAGATACACAAAATGGATTTACAAGGAAAAATTATCGTTGCTCTTCCTGAGAGGTCTGGTGTTTCGGCACGTGGCGAGTGGAAGTCGCAAAGTTTTGTTTTGGAGACACATGACGCATATCCTCGCAAAATGGTTTTCGACGTGTTTGGCGCCGACCGCCTCGCGCGTTTCAACATACAGGTGGGACAAGAGGTTATGGTGTCGTTCGACATCGATGCCCATGAGTATCAGGGCCGCTGGTTCAACAGCGTGCGCGCGTTCGATGTCCGTCCTGTGGCTCCTGCCGCTGTCGGTGTAGGCGCACAGCCAGCCGCTCAGCCAGCCGCTGCTTCTCAGGCACAGGCTCCGTTCCCGCCACAGCAGACGGATGACAATGGCGGTGCCGACGACCTGCCATTCTAAATAGTGGAGACAGAAAAAGAAAAACGGGGTTGCGAGTTTCGTGTTGCAGCCCCGTTTTTTTTCGTTTTTGTTTTTATGACAATTTCCTTTTGTTTTTATGCGTACGGTATCGAGGGCGGATGCACCCGCTTGCGAAGGCAAATGCAACAGCTTGCAATGGCATTTGCGGCCGCTTGCGTTTTTTCTGTGGTTGTACGCATCTGTTTCGGCGGTAATTTTAATCGCCGGTTTTGGTTTTCGCTTTTTTTCTGTTGTTGTTTTTGGCCCTGCTATACTTTCTCGATTTTCCCTTGCTTCCTTTTCCACGGTCTTTTCTGCCTCGGTAGCCGCTTTTGCGCTGTAGTTTTGTAATGGTGCGGTATTCCGGCCCCTCGCCAAGCTCCCGTGGCAGTGGTGTCTTGTCGATTTCCTTTTCAAGGAAGGTCTCTATCTGCTGGAAATAGTAAAAATCTTTTTCTGCCACAAATGTGATGGCAATTCCGTCACGGTCGGCGCGTGCCGTGCGGCCTATGCGGTGCACGTAGTCCTCCACGTCGTGGGGCACGTCGTAGTTTATTACCATCTGAATGTCGTCTATGTCTATGCCGCGTGCGACAATGTCTGTGGCGACAAGAACGTCAATCTGTCCGCTCTTGAATTTGAACATTACCTCGTCGCGCTCTGCCTGTGTGAGGTCGCTGTGCATTTCGCCGGCGTTCACTTTTATCTGTCTGAGGCTGCGTGTTATGTCCTTCACCTTGTCCTTTTTACCCGAGAAAATTATCACACGGCTCAAGGTCTTGTCGTGGAAAATGTGTTTGAACAGTCCCAGTTTCTGTGGCTCGTGGGAGATGGATTCGCTCTGCTGTATATTCTCCGCAGGCTTGCTGACGGCGAGTTTCACCTCTGCGGGATTTTTAAGCAGCGTCTTTGCCAATGCCTCTATCTTCTTCGGCATTGTGGCGGAGAACATTATTGTCTGGCACGTTGGAGGCAGATGTTTTGCTATAGAGAGTATGTCCTCGGAGAAACCCATGTCGAGCATGCGGTCTGCCTCGTCAAGCACGAAGAACGACACTTTCGACATGTCGGCGTTGCCAAGCTGCATGTGCGATATGAAACGGCCGGGAGTGGCTATGATTACGTCGGCTCCGAGTTTCAGCGAGCGTGTCTCCTGACTGTACCGGCTGCCGTCGTTGCCGCCGTATACGGCTACGCTCGAGACGTTGTCGAGATAATACCCGAATCCCTGCATAGCCTGGTCTATCTGTTGTGCGAGCTCGCGTGTAGGCGACATTATGATGCAGTTTATGGCATCGGTAGGGTAGCCTCCGCTGTCGAGCAGAGAGAGTATCGGCAGCAGGTAGGCGGCCGTTTTTCCGGTTCCTGTCTGTGCGATGCCGAGAAGGTCACGTCCGGCGAGAATTTCCGGAATGCATTTTTCCTGTATCGGGGTGCATTCGTCGAAACGCATGTCGTAAAGAGCGTCGAGAATGTTGTCGTTTAAATCTAATTCGTCGAAATACACTATTGTTTGTTTTTTTATTTTGTTATTTTTTGTTGTAGGGCCGCTATGTATAGCGGCCGCAATTGACGTTAGGTTTTATGGTTACCACTGTTGATTGCGGCCGCTATACATAGCGGCCCTACAGCCTTTCAAATTTTATTCTAATTTGGCGCATGCCGGTAGCAGATGTATGCGACTACGCTGAAGATGATGTTTGGAATCCATGCCGCAAGCATTGGCGGCAGGTTGGCGTTTATGGCGAATGTCGCCGACACGGTCTGCAGCATTATGTAGCCGAAGCTCAGCGCCATGCCTGCGCCCAGAGCCAGTCCCATGCCGCCTTTGCGTTTGCGCGACGACAGTGCCAGGCCTATTGTCGTAAGAATAAATGATGCGAAACTTGCCGCTATGCGCTTGTGGAACTCCACCTGGTATTGTACCACGTTGCCCGAGCCGCGGTCAATCTGTTTCGAGATGTATTCGCGCAGGGCCGGCAGTGTGAATGTCTCCTGTTGGCCTTTTGAGTAAACAAGGTCAGCGGGCTCCATCATTATCATGGTGTCACGCTCGGCTCCGCTTGTTATGTGCTCGCGCAGGCCTTTCAGCTCACGGCATTTCCAGCTCCTGATTTTCCAGTGATATTTAGAGTCGGATATGGTGTCGTATTGTATTTCCATAGCCGTCAGGTGGCTGACCAGTTTTTTGTTCTCGAACTTGTCGAGACTGAAGCCGTTGCCGCGCTTGTAGTTGTTGTCGTAGTACTGCATATATGCGATTACGCCTTTTCCCACCTGCAGCTGCACGTTTTCCGCTGAGGTGTTTTTCTTCTTGTTGCGGTACATGGAGTCGAAATTCTGCCTTATCACCGTACCGTGGGGAATGACGTAGGCGCTGAGATAGAACGACAGCGACGAAATGAGCACGCACGATATCATGTAGGGCCGCATGAGCCGCCTGAACGACACGCCGGCTGCAAGCATGGAGATAATCTCTGAGTTGCCGGCAAGCTTCGAGGTGAAGAAAATCACGGCGATGAAGACAAACAGCGGACTGAAAAGATTGGCGAAGTAGGGAATGAAGTTGAGGTAGTAGTCAAAGACTATGGCCTTCAGCGGAGCGTGGTATTGCGCAAACTTCGCAAGGTTCTCGTTGACATCGAAAACTATTGAGATAGAGATAATCAGAACAATTGAGTAAATATATGTTCCGATGAATTTCTTTATGATGTACCAGTCGAGCCGCTTTATGTATCTGAAGACGTTCAGATACCCTAAAAACGACAGCTTGCCGCCTATCCACGCCAAGGCTTTTCGAAGCCACAGGGTGTGTTGCGACAGCCATCCGAAAAATCTGTGCAGCCAGACGGGATGTTTGCTCATCCACCTCTGCATGCGGTATCTACGCCGGTGCCTGCGGAGTTCCTTGTAGTTTCTCATATCCTTCTTCCTAATTGATCTATGATGCCCGCCTTCCATTTTGTAAAGTCGCCCAGCTCGATGTGCGTGCGTGCGTCAGTGACGAGCCGCAGGTAGAAAGCCAGGTTGTGGATGCTGGCAATCTGCATGGCGAGCAGTTCCTGAGCCTTGAACAGATGATGCAGGTAGGCTTTTGAGTAAATGCGGTCGACTCCGCAGCCGTCAGGGTCAATTGGCGAGAAATCGGCTTCCCATTTTTTGTTTCTCATGTTCATCGTGCCCCCGTATGTGAAGAGCATTGCGTTTCTGCCGTTGCGTGTGGGCATTACGCAGTCGAACATGTCGACACCGCGCTCAATGGCCTCGAGAATGTTTTGCGGTGTGCCCACGCCCATCAGGTAGCGGGGCTTGTCTTTTGGCAAAATTCCGTTCACCACCTCAATCATCTCATACATCACCTCTTTCGGCTCGCCCACGGCAAGTCCGCCGATGGCATTGCCGTCGGCGCCTTTGTCGGCGACAAATTTGGCCGCCTCGCTGCGGAGGTCTTTGAAAGTGCATCCCTGTACAATCGGGAAGAGCGACTGCCGGTGGCCGTATAAAGGCTCGGTCTCGTTAAATCTCTTCAGACAGCGGTCGAGCCATCTTTGAGTCAGCATCAGGCTTTTCTTGGCATACTGGTAGTCGCTTTGTCCCGGCGGGCACTCGTCGAATGCCATCATGATATCGGCGCCGATGATGCGCTGGGTGTCCATTACGTTCTCTGGTGTGAAAATGTGTCTGGAGCCGTCAATGTGCGAGCGGAACTCGCATCCCTCCTCCCGAAGTTTTCTGATGCCCGTGAGCGAGAAGACCTGAAAGCCTCCGCTGTCTGTCAGTATCGGGCGGTCCCAGGTGTTGAACTTGTGGAGTCCGCCGGCAGCTTTCAAGACATCGAGTCCCGGACGCAGATACAGGTGATATGTGTTGCCGAGAATTATCTGTGCTTTCACCTCCTCGCGCAGCTCGCTGAAGTGTACGCCCTTAACCGTACCGGCGGTGCCTACGGGCATGAAAATCGGTGTTTTTATCTGTCCGTGGTCTGTGGTTATTATTCCGGTACGTGCGTCTGACGCGGGGTCGGTATGTTGCAGTTCAAATGTCATTGCTTGTTCTCTTCTTCTTTTACGGTGAGGTCTATCGGGTTGTCAACCATCTCGTCGGTAAGGGCGAATTTCCATACGTCCTCAACATTCTCCACATAGTGGAAGCTGACACCTTTCAGGTAGATGGCCGGAATTTCCTCAATGTCTTTTCGGTTGTCCTTGCACATCATGATATCCGTTATGCCGGCGCGTTTCGCTGCAAGGATTTTTTCCTTTATTCCGCCAACGGGCAGCACTTTTCCACGAAGGGTTATCTCGCCGGTCATGGCTGTGTTTTTGCGCACCTTGCGCTGTGTGAGGGCAGAGGCTATGGATGTTGCTATAGTGATACCTGCCGACGGCCCGTCCTTAGGTGTCGCACCCTCCGGAACATGGATGTGTATGTTCCACTGGTCGAAAATCCGGTAGTCAGCGCCGAGTATGTCAATGTGGGCCTTGACATATTCCAGAGCAATTACTGCGCTTTCTTTCATCACGTCGCCAAGGTTTCCTGTCAGCGTAAGTTTTCCTGCCTTGCCTTTGCTCAGCGAGGTCTCGATGAACAAAATCTCACCTCCGACACTCGTCCATGCCAGTCCTGTCACTACGCCTGCGTAGCTGTTTCCCTGATATATGTCGCGGTAGAAAGGTGGCTTGCCGAGCAGGTCCTCGATTTCGTTCGGAGTGATTTTGTTGTATGGCATCTCTCCGTCGCGGGCTTTCATAAACGCCAGTTTGCGCATGGCCTTGTTTATCTGCTTCTCGAGTTGGCGGACACCGCTCTCACGTGTGTATCGCTCTATGATTGTCTCGAGTGCCGCTTTGTTGAAAGTCACCTTTGGCTTTACGTTTCCCAATCCTGTGTTGTCGAGCTCGCGCGGAACGAGGTGGCGCCTCGCTATCTCAACCTTTTCCTCGGTTATGTATCCGCTGACCTCAATAATCTCCATGCGGTCGAGCAGCGGTCGCGGTATGGTGTTGAGGTCGTTGGCCGTGGCTATGAAGAGCACTTTTGAGAGGTCGTAGTCCACGTCGAGATAGTTGTCGTGGAATGCGTTGTTCTGCTCAGGGTCGAGCACCTCGAGAAGGGCCGACGACGGGTCACCGTTTATGGTGTTTTGGGTTACTTTGTCAATCTCGTCGAGAATGAAGACGGGGTTTGACGAGCCAGCCTTCTGGATGCTCTTTATGATGCGTCCGGGCATGGCTCCGACGTATGTCTTGCGGTGTCCGCGTATCTCAGACTCGTCGTGCAGACCGCCGAGCGACATTCTGACATATTTGCGCTTCATGGCCTCGGCAACGCTCTTTCCAAGACTTGTCTTTCCGACGCCCGGAGGTCCGTACAGGCAGATGATGGGCGATTTGAGGTCGCCCCTGAGTTTCAGCACCGACAGGTATTCAAGAATTCTCTCTTTAACCTTTTCCATGCCGTAGTGGTCGTGGTCGAGAATTTTCTGCGCCCGGCCCAGATCAAGGTTGTCCTGTGTGTATTCGTTCCACGGCAGCTGTACCATCTGCTGCAGATAGTTGAGCTGAACACTGTATTCCGGGCTTTGCGGGTTGTACATGTCAAGGCGGTCAAGCTCTTTGAAGAAGGTCTTCTGTATTTCCTCGGGCCATTTCTTGTTGGCTGCCATTTCCTTCAGTTCCTTCTTCTCTGGCGAGCCCTCACTGCCGCCAAGTTCCTCCTTAATGTTCTTTATCTGCTGCTGCAGGAAGTATTCTTTTTGCTGCTCGTCGAGGTCCTCGCGTGTTTTGTCGCGTATGCTGTTTCTGATATCGAACAGCTCAATGGCCTTGTTTATAGTGCGCAGGGTGAGGTAGATTCTCTCCTCGAGAGAGTTTTCCTCAAGCATTGCCATTTTTTCTCTCACGGTGAATGTCATGTTGGCGCAGACGAAGTTTGCCAGCACCACATCGTTTGTGATGTTGGTAAGTGCGAACTGCGACTCGTCGGGCATGTCGTCGTTCTTTTTTATGTACTCCACGGTTGTTGCGCGGAGATTTGCCATCAGCGATTTAAACTCTCTCGAACTGAAGTCGGGCATTGTCTCCTCAACGTTTGATGTTATGCCCTTCAGGTATGGTTTTGTTGAGGTTATGGCGTCGAGATGGCATTTGCCCAGTGCCTGCAGTATCACGGTTACGTTGTTTCTGTCGCCAGGCATCTCCATAATCCTGATCATCCGGGCATATACGCCTGTTGTGTAGAGATCTGTGATGGCAGGATTTTCCACGTCGATATCTTTTTGGCAGAACACGCCTATGGTGAGGCTGGGATTTTTCTGCATCCTCTTGACGATGTTGAGGCTTGCCTGCCGTCCTATGAGTAGCGGTGTTATCACTCCTGGGAAAAGCACCATGTTGCGGGTGGCGAGAACGGGTATCTCGCCTTCGGCTTTGGTGTTGAGCAGATTTGTGATATCTCCTTCAAAATCTGCAATCATCTGGATAGAGGTATTGTTTTTTTTGCTCATTGTCTCTTTCTTTTTTCTTTAGTCTGCAAAGGTAGTTATTTTTGTTCAATTACCTGCCTGTATGAATAGCTTTTTTGAAACTTTGACATTAAAAAAGTCCCATTGGCATTTTGCTGTCAATGGGACTTGGCTTGGTGTTGTAGTCGGTAAGGGAATCGAACCCTTATGCCAAGATTGAGAATCTTGTATCCTAACCGTTAGATGAACCGACCAGTTGATACTTTTCTGTTTTGTGGGTGCAAAGGTAATAAGAAAGTATTAAACGGACGAATGCTTTAACAACTATTAAGAAATTAATTTAAGTGAAGAGTGAAGAGTGAAAAATCCAAAAGCCGTATAACTAATGGATTCTTCGTTCTTCACTCTTCGTTCTTCACTCTTCGTTCTTCACTCTTCACTCTTCACTCTTCACTATAATAGTAGGCGTCTGCTCTTTCTGCTGTTTCCATTTTTTTAGGAAGTCGAACCAGTCTTTTTCTGAGTGATATCCGAAATCTTCGTTGTCGCTTGTGTAGACGAGAGAGTATTTTATCTGGTTGTTGTCTGTTTTTATCACGTATGCGTAGTTGTCCTTGTCGGCGGGGACCTCTGCCTTGCGGTAGCTGTCGGGTACGTATATTCCCAGGCCTACGGTCTCACGTTTCCATTTTATGGTGTCGCTGGTTCCTGCGGGCCAGTCAGTGCCCCAGCATCCTCTGAGTCCTTTGTGGTCTGTGTATTCTGTTGAGTTCTTGACGTTTATGATGCCTGTCGAGAAATCGAGGCGGGAGACATCTTTGTTGAACCTTATGTCGACATCAAAGTCGCGGTGGCCTGCATAGAGCGTGTATCTTATAACGGCGTTTACAGGTTCCGTTCCGGGCTTGACGGTCCATTGGTTGTCTTCTATCTCCACTATTGTCCTTAACGGTCCGGTGGCAATAATGCGCTGTGTGCGGTGCTCCACGTCGTCAAGCATTGTGGGCTGTGTCCCGTCCCATCCTCTGAAAGCTCCCAGTCCGAATGTGTTGCCGACCCACAGCACGTCGTCTCCGAAGCCCTGCTCCTTCTGCTCCCTCGAGGTGTAGAATTGTGTCTGCTCAATTTCAAGTCCTTTATGAAATTTTCCGTAAAGGTCTATGGTCTGCCTTTTGTCCATGTAAATTCTCATGCCGATCAGCTCGCTCTCGAATGCTACTCCGTGGTGGTGCAGAACGTTGTATGGATTAGAGGTTTTCTTGTCTATGGTTATCGAGGACAGGTAAATGTCGTGTTTGTTTTTTTCTTTTACTTTAGGATTTCTTATCACCATTTCCGCAAATGTGCGTGGCTGCCACTGCCTTGTCCCGGCCTTGCGGCTCAGTGTCACCGTAGCTTTCTTTGTTTCCTTTGGCCCGAGGTCTACGAGAAAACACAGCTCGTCGTTTTGGCCGTCGCCGTCGAAATCGTCTATCTGGTATGCTGTTTCCTTTTCGCCGACGGTTACTTTTGCAGATTTCACGCCTTTAAGATGTCTTATGTCTATTGTGGCGGGCACGTCGCTCAATGCCGTTTTCAGATTGTTTTTAACCGTGACCGAAAAAGTCTCCTGTGCGGTGGCTGCTGTCAATGAGGCCAGGGCAGCTATTATACAAATGTTTTTTTTGCTCATGCTTACTGTTTGTTTTGGTAGATTTACTGTTGATTTTCTGCAAAGTTAGTGTTTTTTTATCTTTTCGATATGTCAATATTCAACTTTGTTTGCTGTTTTTTCAATAAAATAAACATAAAACGCCTAAAACGGCCGGTATTTTTAATTTTGTTTAGAAAAAGCTTGGGTTTTACAATATTTTTTAGTATTTTTGCAAAAGAGATATAAAATCAGGTATATGAACATAGCGTTGACATCTTGTAAAAACTTTTTGCTGTTAGCCGTCATGTTTATTTTTGTGGCTTGCGATTTCAGATTGAAGCCCTATGGCGATGCCGACGATGCTCATAGCATCGAGGTTAGGCGTTATGACCGTCTTGAGAGCAGGTATCTTACAACAGGCGACTTCTCCGCGCTTCAGCAGATGAATATCGACTATCCCATAGAGACCCGTACGCTCGTGGAGAAAATGCTGCACGTGGGCGAGGTCAGCGACCCCGATATCAGCACACGTTTCCTGCTGTACGCACGTTAAAATGCTCCAATCCTAAGCTGCCTAAATAATATAATCTCTT